>Ga0209381_1001906_pt1 | contig 29621 bp, 23 predicted proteins | sample DewCreD2012metaG_FD_184111 | JGI IMG/M metagenome (GOLD analysis project Ga0209381, IMG submission 184111) | Hot spring sediment bacterial and archeal communities from British Columbia, Canada, to study Microbial Dark Matter (Phase II) - Dewar... ...
ACCCGGTCCCATCCCGAACCCGGCAGTTAAGCTCGCCAGCGCCGATGGTACTGCCCTGGTAGCGGGGTGGGAGAGTAGGTCATTGCCAAGGAACTGTTTGTCGTTTCTAAAGCGCCTGTTGTTTCATCGACTTTATCCACAGCCCTGGGGTATCCCAGGGCTTTTTTATTTGTCTGAGCCGGTGCTATGGGAGGACTCAATATTAAAATCACTATTGACATTTATTTAATTGGATATTAAAATATGAGTGAACATCAGCTTAAAAATGGATTTTTTTAAAACGAAATTTTAATGAGGTGATAAATGTATCCGGTTCCTGCCCGATGTCCGGTTTGTGGCGACGAGCTTTATGTGGAGCGTTTGTCTTGTACGCAGTGTGGTACGGCGCTTGAGGGCACTTTTGTCGTGCATCATCTAGCCCAATTAACGCCGGAACAATGGAATTTTGTCGAGTTGTTTGTGCGCTGTGAAGGCAAATTTAACCGCGTTCAGGAGGAATTAGGACTCTCGTATCCTACTGTGCGCAATCGTCTGCATGAAGTGATCCGGGCGATGGGGTATGAGGTTGGCGAACCCGATGATGATGAGGATATGCAGTCGATGTTGGATGACCTGGCGGAAGGGAAAATTACGGTCGATGAGGTGTTGCGGCACCTGAAGCGATAGCGTCAACTTCGTAGATTGAACAGAGGGTCCTTTACAGGGGTGTTATATGGCGAAACGTGATCTGGATGAGAAAATTGGCGAGAAATTGGAGCAAAAGATGGAACAACTGCGCCGCAAGTTGGAGGAGTTACCTGCTGATGAAGACATCCGGCAGCAACTAAAGGGAGTTTCGGATGAGTTGGCAAAGGTGGAGGCTGAATTGCAAGCACTCTCCACTTCGGCAGAGCGGGAATTGCCGGGTGTACGTGCGCGTTTGGAGGCGCAGCGTGAACGTTTGTTAGCGCAGGCCGAGCGTCTGGAACTCCGCAGAGAGCTTGCGGCGGAGAAACGAGAGCGTTTGCAGGAGGCCATCGAGGAACTCAGGGGATCGTTTGCACGGTACACCTTCACGCCCCCTGCGCCGGTTTCGCCCCCAACACCTGTTCCCCCGCAGGATTTGCGAAAGATGCAGGAAGAGCGGCGCAAGATATTAAACCTGGTTCAAGAAGGCAAAATCACCGCCGATGAGGCCGCACGTTTGTTGGATGCTTTACGGGATCAGATGGAGAATGCTCAACAACGCAGGCGCAAGCCGCGTTGGGTGCGTATTCGGGTGACGGATTTGGAGGGCAAGCGCGTGCGGGTCAATTTGACGCTGCCGGTGGGGCTGGTACGGGCAGGCCTGCGCGCCGGAGGCAGCATCGCCGGGATGGAAGGGCTGAATACCGGCGAATTGGAGGAAATGTTAAATCGCGGCGAAGTTGGACATATCCTTGATATGCAGGACACTGTAGGCGGCGAGCGCGTGGAGATTTTTATCGAATGAGATGAATAATGGCGCAGTGATCTCCTGCATTTTGATGGGAAGCCACTGCGCCATATACTGCCGGTCTTGTGATGGCTCGCTCGTTTCTAACCGAAGTTTTCCAGCAATTCCAGTACCAGATGTAGCTGCGGTGTTGCATCCACATAGGAGTACATTCCGCCGGTATAATGCCCCTGTTGGACAAGCTGCGCGCCTTTGCTTTCCAGATACGCTACCACCTTGTCGCTGTCTTTGACAAAGAAGGCGATGTGGTGAATGCCCTCGCCCTTCTCATCGAGTACTTCCTGCCACGTCGACGGTTTGCCGTCCGGCTCGATTAGCTCTAGCTGCACCTGCCCCATATCGAAAAACGCAAGCTTCGCGCGCGCTTCGGTGGGCTGTCCACGGTAGACGGTCTTCGCTTTGTCGTAACCGTCCGTGACGATGATGTTAGGCTTAGGCAGGCCGAGCACATCACAGTAGGCCGCCGCCGACTTCTCGATGTCCTTGACCACCAGGCCGATCTGGCAGACAACGTTCGTTCCAATTCCGGTTTGTTCGCTCATTATTTTTCTCCTTGTCAGAATTAACCAAAAATCTACGCGAATTTTCACGAACTTGTAGTGGTCAAAGACATATTGCACCGCAGAGAGCGCAAAGCTCGCAGAGATTTATAGAATTTCTCCGCGCTCTCAGCGAACTCTGCGGTAAAAAAAAGCCGTCCGGCAAGTTCAAACTCTCGTTGACCAGTACAAATTTTCACGAACTTCTCCTGAATTCGCGTGAATTTAATTTTGTTTTTGTGATGATACACCTTACCGTTCGCGGTCTTCGCGTAACGGTATCGTGCTGTCAGGCGCAGCGGGTGAAACAGGATGTTGTTCCCGGCGTTCGCGGATGGTTTTCAGCGGAGCGGCAGGGTCGAATGTGTTTGTCGGCCAGGCTAACCGATACGCGGCGATCATAGTGTCCAGCAGCCGGTTGTGCGCCTCGTCAACCACCTGCCGCGCCGGGTCGGCCTCGAACCAGCCGATGATTTCCTCCGCGCCACGGCTGAAGGGAATGGTCGCCTTGAAATCCGGCACGAGACGCTTGATTTTGGTGTTGTCGAAGATAACGCTGTGCGTCTTGTCGCCCAGTAACCCTGCGCCCCAGTCTGGATCGAAGGCGTTGATGAGTTCCGATGGGACGTGGACAAGCTGTGGTGCAGCCACACCCGCTGCATGCGCAAGGATACGGAAGATTTGATCCCACGTGAGCACTTCGTCGGAGGTGATATGGTACGCCTCACCGATGGCCTGCGCATTGCCGAGCAGCCCTACGAAGCCCGTGGCGAAGTCGCGGTGATGCGTCAGCACCCAAAGCGATGTTCCGTCTCCGTGGACGACCACCGGCAGGCCTTTGCGCATCCGCTCGATGACCGTCCAGCGGCCCCGGAACGGCAGGCGCGTGCGGTCGTAGGTATGCGCCGGGCGCACAATCGTTATAGGGAAACCTTCGTCGCGGTAGGCGCGCAGCAGGCGCTCCTCGCAGGCGATCTTGTCCCGCGAGTATTGCCAGAAGGGGTTGTGCAGCGGCGTGGATTCGGTGATCGGCAAACTTTGCACCGGCTTGTGGTAGGCCGAGGCGGTGCTGATGAAGACGTACTGCTTTGTGCGCCCACGAAACAGCGCCATGTCCGTCTCCACGTGAGCGGGCGTGTAAGCGACCCAATCTACCACGACGTCGAACGTCATCTCGCCAATCGCAGCCTGCACCGATGCCGGATTGCGGATGTCACCGGTCAGCACGGCCGTGCCGGGCGGGATGGGGCGCTCGCTCGTCAGGCCGCGATTGAGCAGGTACAAGTCTATGCCGCGCTCCACCGCCAATTGCGAACATGCAGAGCTGATCGTACCGGTGCCGCCGATAAAGAGGACTTTCATCGTACCTCAGCTTTCCCCGACTTCTGCTAATACCGCTCTGTAGAGATCTTGGCTTAGCCGAAAACAGCCTTTATGACGCAAGGTATCTAACTGTTCGCGTAGGCTTGGGATGAGATTTCGTTGCCGCGCCCACAACAGTAGTCCGACCGTTCCAAGTACGTATAAACCTAACCGATCCGCAATACTGCGAGCGGTTTTTTCGTCCAACAAGATGACATCGGCTTTAAGTTCCCGCGCCAACACAATCGCTTCTGCTTCACCTGCATCCAGATCAGCGCAAAGAAGCCGGACATAATCCGTATCTTTAACCATACATCTTTTTAACCAGGCTGTTTTTCTGACTATTTCTGCACCGGGTCGCCCTTTCCCTGTAACAACAACTTCATTCCATACCGCATCAGGGATGAGTATATCCTCATTAAAACGTTGTTTGAGTAGATCTAGCCGTCCAATACTACTGAGTGCAATCAGGACAGAAGAATTAGCCACGATTTTCATCGAGAAATCCTAGTGTTTTCTTATCCATTTCTAAGTCATCCAGATCGTAATGGCGAGCAACACCTTCTTCCGCCAGTAATTCATGAAAAGCCCATTTCGACATTCCCGCCAGTTCACGGGCCTTGCCAAAAGAAAGCAATTCTTTTTCGTATAGTCGAATGGCTAGTTCACGTTTTAGACGTTTTTCCTGTTCTGCGTCAGGGATTCGTAGAGCGTCTTGCAAGCCTATCGGCAACTCAAGGGTCAGCGTTTGCATGTTACCTCCGCACCGTTTCCCGTGTCTGTATCTCAATCATACCACAAAATTCTTAACGTTGTCTGGAAATTATGTCGCTACTTCTGCTAACCGATCGTAAATTGGAACCAACGCCGTGTAGGTCGCCTGGAAGAGCGGGTACAACTCCGCGTAAATCGCTTGCGCTTGCGGATTCGGCTCGACGACTTCCGCAATAGGATTCATCGCCGTCGCCATCTCGAAGCCTGGGTATAGCCCCACACCGACGCCGCCGGCCAGCGCCGCGCCCATGGACGTGGCTTCATCCAGGATCGCCAGCCGGTGGATGGGCAGGCCGTACACGTCGGCCATGATCTGGTTCCACAGCCGGCTTTTCGCGCCGCCGCCGATGAGCCGCATCGCATCGACGCGCGCGCCCTGCGACCGAAAGGCATCCAACGTCATGCACAGATTCATCGTCACGCCTTCGAGCACGGCGCGCAGTAGATCGGCGTGGGTGTGGCGGATGGTGAGGCCGACGAAGGCCCCGCGCGCTTGGGGATTCCAGTACGGGCTGCGCTCGCCTAGCAGATAGGGCAGGAAGAGCAGGCCGTTTGCGCCGGGCGGCGATTCGGCGGCGCGCTCGTTCATCAGTTCGTAGGGGCTGATCTGAGCCGATTGGGCCGCCATCACTTCCCCTGCGCTGATTTGATCCCGCGCCCACTGGTACGACGCCCCCGCTGACTGTGTGGTGCCTGTGGGCATGAACATTCCCGGCACGAGGTGACAGTAGCAGAAAGTGCGATACGCCGGGTCGAGCAACGGTTTGGGCGTCGCTAAGGCGATCCACGCCGATGAGCCGACGTAGTTGTAGGCCGATCCCTCGGCAACGACGCCTGCCCCCGTCGAGGCGCACACGCCATCCCCGCCGCCGATGACGACAGGCGTGCCCGCTGCCACACCGACTTCGTCAGCGATGGATGGCAATACTTCACCGACCACATCGATGGAGCGGTGGACATCGGGCAATTGTGCGGGATCGATTTCGGCCGCTTCGAGGATGCGCGGCGACCACGCGCCGGTTGCCAGGTCGTACAAATCCATACCGGAGGCATCCGACATATCGGTGACGAAGTTGCCGGTCAGCCGGGCGACGACGGCGTCTTTGGCGTGGACGAATTTGTAGGCGCGGCGGTAGACGTCCGGTTGGTGGTCGCGGAGCCACAGCATCTTGAGCAGCGAGTAGCTTTCGCTGAGGCGATGCCCGGTGATGGTGTACATCTCGTCAAACGCGATGCGCTCCAGCAGCCAGTTGACCTGCTCCGTGCTGCGCTGGTCGGCCCAGATGATGGCGGCGCGCAGCGGGCGCGCATTTCTGTCCAGGGGAACAGCCGCCATCATCTGCCCGCTGAACGTGATGCAGGCGATGTCATCTTGTTGCACGCCAGTCTGTTTGAGCAGTTGGTGGGTCGAGACGCACACCGCTTTCCACCAGTCTTCCGGGTTCTGCTCGGCCCAACGGGGATGCGCGTACTCGGTGGTGTAGCCGTAGAAGGCGCTGCCGACGAGACAGCCCTCTGCGTCGTAGAGCGTGGCCTTGTTTCCGGTGGTGCCTAGATCGTGCGCCAGGACGTAGTTTTTCATCCTACGCACTCAGAATGTCTTCGATTGCTTGCACTTCTGCATCGCTGAGGGTGAGATTGCTCACCGCCGCGACGGCATCTTCGATTTGGCTGACCTTGCTCGCGCCGATGAGCGCCGAGGTGACGGTGGCGCGGCGCAGCACCCAGACGAGCGCCAACTGCGCCATCGTCTGCCCGCGCGCTTTGGCAATCTCGTTGAGCTGGCGGACTTTCGCCAGTTTTTCATCGGTGATGTGCTCGGGACGCAGAAAGTGGGACCTGGCAGCCCGCGAGTCGGCGGGAATCTCACCGCCGAGATACCGGTCGGTGAGCAACCCCTGCGCCAGCGGCGAGAAGCAGATGCAACCGATGCCCTCTGCATCCAGCGTGTCCAGCAGGCCATCTTCGACCCAGCGGTTGAACATGTTGTACGACGGTTGGTGGATCAGGCAGGGCGTGCCCAGCTCGCGCAGAATCCGCGCCGCCTGCCGGGTATGCTCCGGTGAATAGTTGGAGATGCCGGCATAGAGCGCGCGCCCGCTGCGCACGGCGTAATCGAGCGCGCCCATCGTTTCTTCCAGAGGCGTGTCGGGGTCAAAGCGGTGGCTGTAGAAGATGTCGACGTACTCCAGTCCCATGCGCTTGAGGCTTTGATCCAGGCTGGCGATGAGGTACTTGCGCGATCCCCACTCACCGTAAGGCCCGGCCCACATCCCGTATCCGGCTTTCGTCGAGATGATGAGTTCGTCGCGGTAGGGGCGCAAGTCCTGCGCGAGAATCTGCCCGAAGGTGGTCTCGGCAGAGCCGGGTGGGGGACCGTAGTTGTTCGCCAGGTCGAAGTGGGTGATGCCCAGGTCGAAGGCGCGGCGCACCATTGCGCGGGCGTTCTCGTAGAGCGCCGTCCCGCCGAAATTGTGCCACAGTCCCAACGAAATCGCGGGCAATTTCACCCCGCTGCGCCCACAGCGGTTGTAGACCATCGAATCGTAACGGGTATCCGATGCAGTGTAAACCATAGTTCCTCCCTGTTGTTCTGTCAACGGATTGAACGGATTTTAACGGATTTTTCCTTTTTAGTTCGTTTCACCGCTCAATCCGTTGTTGTTCTGTCAACGGATTGAACGGATTTTAACGGATTTTTCCTTTTTAGTTCGTTTCACCGCTCAATCCGTTGTTGTTCTGTCAACGGATTGAACGGATTTTAACGGATTTTTTCCTTTTTAGTTCGTTTCACCGCTCAATCCGTTGTTGTTCTGTCAACGGATTGAACGGATTTTAACGGATTTTTCTTTTTAATCCGTTTCATCCGTTCAATCCGTTGACATGGCTCTTTTTGTTTATGCCAAATACTTGTCCAGAAACTCGACGATCGCGGGGAACATCACCAGCTTGTTCTTCAGTTTGACGACGCCATGGCCTTCGTCGTCGAAGACCTGGAATTCGACCGGCACATTGCGCGCTTGCAGGGCGGCGACGAGTTGTTCGGCTTCGCTCAAGGGCACGCGCGGGTCGTTCGCGCCGTGGACGACGAACAGCGGCGCGACGATGTTGTCCACGTGGCGGATCGGCGCGATGCTTTCCAGGAAGTCGCGGTCGCGCGCCAGACTGCCGTATTCGGCCTCGCGGTGGGCGCGACGGTAGGCGCTGGTGTTTTCCAGGAAGGTGACGAAGTTGCTGATGCCGACGATGTCCACGCCGGCGGCCCACAGCTCCGGGTAGGCGGTGAGCGCCGCGAGCACCATAAAGCCGCCATAACTGCCGCCGTAGACCACGATCCGCTCACCGTCAATGCCCGGCTGTTCGCGTAGCCACTGCGCGGCGTGTGCGAGATCAGCCACCGAGTCCATGCGCTTTTCGACGTCGTCGAGGTGGCTGTAGGCTTTGCCGTAGCCGGTGGAGCCGCGCACGTTCGGCGCGAGCACGGCGTAGCCGTTGTTCACCAGGTATTGGATGAAGAACGTGAAAATCGGTTGGAATTGTCCCTCCGGCCCACCGTGGACGACGACGACGGCGGGCACGGGTGTATTGCTTTCGTGCTGCGGCTTGAAGAACCACGCCGGAATGGTGCGCTGCGTCCCGTCGGCGAGGGTGTCGAACGTCGGATAACGGATGAGTTCCGGCGCGACAAAGCTCTCCGTTGGTAGGCCGCCGTGCGAGGAGCGCGTGACTGGATAGACGGCATCTTCCGTCAAATCCCAAACATAGATGTCGGCAGCCCGCGTAGCGTTGGTGAAGGCGAAAACGATGCGGCTTCCGTCCGGCGAGAAGACAGGCCGGTCGCCGCGGATAACGCCGGCCAATTCTCCGAGGTCGGGAGCCGTGCGCGTTGCGCCCGTGGCGAGGTCGTACAGGTGCAGGTGATGCGCGCCCTCGACGTTGACGATGTAGGCCAGGCTGCGCCCATCCGGCGCGAGCGCCATCCCATCACAGTCCCACTCCGGCGCGATGAGGCGTTCCAGCGCGCCCGTGTCCAGGTCGAGGCGGGCGATGTAGAGGAAGTCTGCGCCCAGGTCGGTGATGAGGTAGAGGCTGCGTCCGTCTTCCGCGTAGTGGATGGCTGTAAAGCGCACAGATTCCGCCGAACTGAGCCACTGTCGTGCCGTCCCGTTCGTCAGGTCAATTTCCAGGAGAGTGTGACTGAACGAACTGGACGACCGCACGACGATGGCACGCTGCCCATCTGGCGCAATATCTACGTTGTGAAGATAACCCGGCGCATCGTTTTCCCAGATCAGGGTTGCTTCTCCGTCCAATGGCTGCCTGTAGAAATCGAACAACGCCGGATTGCGCCGGTTGGCGGCGAAATAGATCGCGTTGCCATCCTTTGCCCAGGCGCCGAATGAATGTGTCACCTCTTCGAAGCCGTGCGTGAGGTTGACATCCGCCGATCCATCTTCGCTGAGCAGGAAAAGCTGCTGCTTCTCGTTGCCGCCGATGTCGCGCGTGTAGAGCAGGCGGCCATTTTCTAAAGGCGAGAACTGCGCCAGCATAACGCGATCTGTCTCGAAGGTCAGTTGTTCGGGCCACAGAATCGCTCCCGGCTCACCGGTCAGCGGGACTTGCCAGACCTGCGGCATCCCGGTGATGTCGGTGAGGAAGGCCAGCCGCTTCCCATCGCCGGAAATCGTCGGGCCGTAGGCATTTCGGACGTTGAGATAGCGTGCGATGCTCGTGGATTTTGGCATACTCTCCTCCTCAAAATGAACCGCGAATCTCGCCAATCTACGCGAATCTATCGTAAAATTAGCGAAAATTCGCGTGATTCGCGGTTAGAACTTTTGATTACTCGCGCTGTGCCCAGGCGGGGCCGTCGGCGAGCTGCTCGAAGCGGCGTTGGATTTCGGCGACGGCTTCCGGCGGGATGGGCAGTTGGGTATTGACCATGTCAATGTTGGCCTTGAGGTGCTTGGGATTGCGCGTACCGACGATGAAGACATCCACTTCCTCGTGGGCGAAGGCGAAGCCGAGCGCCAACAAGATGCGATCTGCCGGCGCGCCGGGGATCGGCCCCAGCGCCAGCATCTTCTGGGCGCGCGCGAAGTACTCGGCGGCGTAGTCGCTCGGCGCTTTTGCTGCGCCCCATGCGCCGTTGGCGATGGGGCGCTTGCAGATGATGCCCATCCCTTGCGCTTTTGCCGGGCCGAAGAGATAGAGCCGTGCGTTCTGATCCACCAGGTTGAAGCTGGTTTGGAGGGTGTCGAAGAGACCACTCCTGACGGCCCACAACGCGGCCTCGTTATCACCGCTGTAGCCGATAAAGCGCGTTTTGCCGGCCTGTTTGGCTTGTTGCAGCACCTCGATGACCTCGCCACGCTCCAAGACGTCCACGTCGCATGAGTGCAGTTGCACGAGGTCCAGGTGATCGGTCTTCATCCGCACCAGGCTGCGGTCGATGCTGTCGCGGACGGTCTGCGCGGTCCAGGCCTCGCCCACGTAACCGCCGGTGACGTGCCCGGCTTTGGTCGCCAGCACGTATTCGTCGCGCCGGTGGGCGATGGTGCGCCCGATCAGTTCTTCGCTGATGTCGTAGCAGGCGGCGGTGTCCAGGAAGGTGATGCCCGCGTCGAGCGCGGTGTTGAGCACGTTCGACGCTGTGTTGATCTCTTCCAGCGTCAACTCAAAGCCAATCTCCGCCAGGCCAATCCCCAGGCGACTGACGGTCAAGCCGGTGTTGCCAAAGATGCGTGTTTCCATAATGCCTCCTTGATACTGTATACTGATAGAGGATACCGAGCATCCAGCATCCAGCATCTAGCTTCCAACTTCTATCCTATGAAAGAGATTTTCAATGTCTCCCACCAGTTCGGGTTGCGCGTTGACAAGGACAGCAATAAGACGCGCGCCGCCTTCGTAGAAAGTCACCCGGCTGAAGGGCTGTTCTGCGCCACCGTGATTTTCCGAAAGATTGAGGCACTGCTTAATGCGGTTCTCAATATAGCGCGCGAAGCCCTCTTTCCACTCTTGCCAGATCATATACTCGAAGTTCTCGATGGACAGGATGTCGCGTAGCCGCGCGCGACAATCGCGAATAAGGCTGTGCTGTCGATGCGCTGCGGCTTCGAGGAACGCTGCGTAGGTCTCCACGAATTCCGGGGCGTTGTAGGGGAATGGATAGGTGATCTCCCACATAAAGTCGTGGGCGGCCTGGGCTTGTTGGGCAACGTTCAACGTGGCTTTGAGCTTGTTCTCGCATGTCTGATACTGGTAGCAATGGACGAACTCGTGGAAGAGGGTGACGTAGCCATCGAGCGTGTCGAAGACGTCGGCCGTGACGACGCAGGCCGGTTTGCCGCCGTAACATTCCAGCGGAAAGGCCGCGCGCACGCCCTGGGGAATCGGCATCGGCGTGGGCGCTTGTTTGACGAAGGTGTAGTGTTTCCCGGATGGAGCGACGTCGAAGATGAGGAACTGATCGTTCTCGACGATGGCGATAGGGAAGACGTGGGGCAGGAGCGGGTGAACGGTTTCGATTCGGGCTTGAATCTCGAAAACCTTCTGCAGGTGTGACGCATATTTGCGCTGCACGGGCAACCATTCCCGCGACGCCGGCCCCTCCTGCAATTTGAAAACCGGTTGGCCTGCCGGTTTTAGGGCGTCGTACACGCGCTCAACCTGCTTGGGATTGGTGTTCAGCGGGATATCGTCCAGCGCGAAATACTGGCAGGCGTCGGATTCGTCGGTCTCCGTCAACTGTCCGCCAATGACGTGACACGTGAAGGCGAAAACTACATCGTCTCTATCTCGCTTCCCGTAGACGCCGATGAGCCGCCCGACGGCCACGTCCAGGCCGGTCTCCTCTTTGACCTCGCGGATGACAGACTCTGTGGGCAGCTCGCCGGACTCCATGCCGCCGCCGGGCAGATTCCACATGTTGATGTCGCGGCGGTGGCATAACAGCACACGCCCTGCATCATCTAAAATGATGGCGAATGTGCCGATAGTGAACATTGAGGCTCCTTAAAATCTGACAGGTCTTCCGAGACCTGTCAGATTTGATGTTTACACAAGCGCCTGATACGTCAATTGTTTGAACTGCGGTGCGATGGGATAGTAGGCGTTGGGTTGGTGCTGCAACATCAACAGGCCATACAGCGCCTCTTTCGGATCGACCCAGAAGTAGGTACTGAACGCGCCGTCCCAGCCGAACTCGCCGACGGAGCCGGGCAGGCCGGTCTTGGAAACGTCCATCAGTACGCGGGTGCCCAGGCTGTAGCCGTAGCCCCAATGGTAGAGGTCCTCACCCTCGGCGAAGCCGTAAGGGAGCGCGGCTTCTGGCATGTGGTTGATGCTATACAGAGCAACGGTGGTGGGGCTCAGGATGCGTTCACCGTCCAACTCGCCGCCGTTGACAAGCATCTGCGCGAAGCGGGCGTAGTCGTGGACGGTGGACACCAGGCCGCCGCCACCGGAAAGGAACGACGGTTTCTGAAAGATATTGCTGTGGATGGGCGACGATTCGATGCGTTGCAGGGTAGAAGCATTGTCGGGATGGCCGTACAACGCGCATAGCCGGTCGGCCTTGGCTGTGGGGACGTAGAAATCCGTGTCAACCATCCCCAGTGGCTCGAAGAGGCGCTCTTTGAGGAAGACGTCCAGCGGTTTGCCGGAGATGATTTCGATGATGTAGCCGAGCACGTCAATGGCGTAACTGTAACGCCACCTTGTCCCAGGCTGGAAGGCCAGGGGCAGCTCGGTCAGCGCCTCTACCAGGTCTTTCACGGTCATTTTGGCCGGGTCGAGATTGGATTCCCGCTGCAGCTTCTGGTATTGCCGATCCACCGGATCCTCTTCGTTCCAGCCGTAGCTCAGACCCGCCGTATGGGTGAAGAGGTGGCGGAACGTAATGGGGCGGTCGGCATCGGTCCAGTAATAACTTTCATCTCTGCCCGCGCCAATGTACACGCGCGGCTCTTTGAAGCCGGGGATGAACTCTGAAACCGGCGTGTTCAGGTTGAAATACCCCTCCTCATACAGCGTCATGATGGCAACGCTGGTGATGGGTTTGGTCATTGAGGCGATGCGGAAGATGGCGTCGAATTGCATCGGCTTGTTGGCCTCGATGTCCATCATACCAAACTTTTCCAGATAGACGGTTTGCCCGCGGCGGGCGACGGTGGCGATGATACCGGCGAGCTTGCCGTCGTCGACGTACCGCTGCATCAACGTGGAAATGCGTCCAAGTCGCTTGGGTGAAAACCCAGTGTTTTCGATAATCGTGCTATTCATAGAACTCCTCGCTAAAGATTGGCTGAAACTGAAGGTCAGACTATCTGACTACCAGACTATTCGATTGACAGACTAAACGACTATTCCACGCCCAGCGCGCGGAGATTGTCGTAGCTGATTTTGAGGCTCTCGAAGGGATCGCGGAGACAACGGTCCTGCTCGACGGCGTACCACTCGACGTTGGCTTTCTTGCACGCTTTGATGATTTTCGGCCAGTTGAGGTTGCCTTCGCCGACCTCGGCCATCATCTGCTGACTGCTCCACATCGATTCCCCTCTGAGGATGGCCATATCTTTGAAGTGGACGACCGGCATACGGTTTTTCATCCGCTTGATCCAGGCGACGACATCCCCGCCGCCATGTTGGATCCAGTATGTGTCGATCTCGGCCTGCAAATAGCGAGGATCGCTTTCTTCGTAGATGATGTCCAGGCCGGTCTTTTTCCCATAGCGCACAAACTCGAAGCTATGGTTGTGGTAGCTGAAGGTCAGCCCGGCGTCGGCCAGTTTCTTGCCGATCTCGGTAGCGTCTTTGGCAAACCGGTGGAAGCCGGCTTCGCCATCCGCGTAGTAGGCGGGCGGCATACTGCCCACGGCCACATTGGGACACTCCCACAGCTTGTGCTGCGCGATGACGGCATCGATGTCGTTTTGTAGATAGTCGAAGCCGACGTGTGTGATAACGATCTTGAGGCCGTACTTGTCGGTGACGGCTTTCACATCCTCGTGCGCGAGCGGTCCAATGCCGGAAACTTGCACGGCGGTGTAGCCGATGGCGGCGATCTTCTTCATGCTGGCGTCGAAATCTTCCAGCGTCTTGCAGAAATCGCGGACGGTAAATAACTGCGCGGTCAATCTCGGATGAGACATTGCTTTCTCCTTATCGCTATGCTTACCGATGTTGCTTCAAGCGTCGAGCTTCCAGTATCCAGCTTTCAGTCTCAGTAGATCCAATTTTGCTTGGTCTGGATCTGGCGATCCAGACCAGAACGGGGATCTGACGATCCCCTTGGAGCATTTTTGGATCTACTGCGTCTATATCACCATCGTTTGTGGTTGCTGGGCCAGCTCGCGCAGGTAAAGGCAGTAGGGATTGTCCTTAGAGAAATCGGCGATCTTAAGTAACTCTTCAGGTCCGATGTAGCCCTTGCGGTAGGCGATCTCCTCGATGCAGCCAACCTTGAGGCCCTGACGGTGTTCGATGGTTTGCACGAAATCGCTGGCCTCCAACAGGCTCTCGTGCGTGCCGGTATCCAGCCAGGCGAAACCGCGCCCGAAGAGGCGTACCTTCAGTTTCCCGCGCCGCAGATACTCCTTGTTGACGTCGGTGATCTCCAGTTCGCCACGCGCCGACGGTTTGAGGCCCTTGGTCACCTCTACCACGTGTTGGTCGTAGAAGTAGATGCCGGTGACGGCGTAGTTTGACTTGGGCTGCTGGGGCTTTTCTTCGATGCTCAGCGCGTTGAGGTTTTTGTCGAACTCGACCACGCCGTAACGCTGCGGGTCCTGCACGTAGTAGGCGAAGACCATGCCGCCATCGGTCAATCGTCCCGCTTCCTGCATCAAATCCGAAAGGCCGTGCCCGTAGAGGAAGTTGTCGCCGAGGATGAGCGCACACGGTTCACCGCCGATGAACGTCTCGCCGATGAGGAATGCCTGTGCGATCCCCCCCGGATAAGGCTGGGCGGCGTAGCGGATATCCAGGCCAAGCCGCGAACCATCACCGAAGAGCTTCTCGTACAGGTCGAGGTGCTGCGGTGTGGAGATGATGAGGAATTCGCGGATGTCGGCGAGCATCAATACCGAAAGGGGGTAGTAGATCATCGGTTTGTCGAAGATGGGCAGAATTTGTTTGGACAGAGATACGGTGAGAGGATAGAGGCGCGTTCCCAGTCCGCCGGAGAGAATGATACCTTTCATAGTGGCTCCTTTTGCGATTGAGTATTTTTCTTGCGCGAATAGTCAAGGAATGTATCAACTGTAGTGGTTTCCGGGAGTTTCAGTGTTTCTTTTTGGGGAGTGTAAATGTGAAAGTTGTCCCTTGCTCGTCACTTTTTTCTACCCAGATGTCCTGCTGGTGTGCGTTGAGAACCATTTTACAGAAAGCCAGCCCCAAACCGGATCCGCGGCCAGCCTGCTTGCCGCTGGTGAATTTCTTGAATAGCCGGCCCTGGATTTCCGGCGGAATTCCCGCACCGGTATCTTTGATTGAGATGTATATCCTGGTGGGATCGGTGGCCTCCTCACGCGCAGTGATGTGGATGGTTCCGCCGGAAGGTGTGAATTTGATGGCGTTACCGATCAAATTTTGAAAAACTCGTTCCAATAACTCACGATCGCCCTGGACTGTCGGCAATCCAGCAGGGAGCCTGCTCTCGATGTGTAACCCTTTGTCGATGGCAAGTGGGGTCTGGGATTGGATAATGTCTTCGACAAAACCGGGCAGGTCGATGGAGGTGTACTCCAACGGCATTTGTCCGTCTTCCAGCCGGCTAATGTCCAAAATGCTGTTGACCAGATTCAACATACGCTTTGTTCCGCGGTCGGCGATTTCCAGGAATCGGTGTTGCTCTGGCGTGAGTGTTTCCTGCATCTCGTTCTCCAACAGCTTGATTGCGCTGGCGATACTGGTGAGGGGGTTGCGCAAATCGTGGATGGTGGTGCGCGTCAGATCTTCACGCATACGTTCTACCAAGTGTTCTGCTGTCACATCATGGAGGAGAATCAGCCGGCCCAGTGCCGTCTCTTGAGCCATCACAGGGAGGTTATACCAGTGGATGATTCGCGGGAAAACCTCGAATTCGCCCTCGGCGGGTTCCGCATCCGCACGCTGCACACGCCGGAGTTCTTTGATCAGCGTGCGCGCGGCTTCTGGCGCACACTGTCGCAGGATGCCCAGAAAGTCGAGGGTGGTACGGTTGATCCACTCTTGCGGCACGACGGGCAAAGCCAGGAATTTGAGCGCTGCAGCGTTGATGACCGGAACCCGCTGGTTGGCATCGATGAAGATGGCACCATCACTCGAAGACTCGATGAGCGCCTGCAGGCGACTGCGCTCATCGATGACGGCCTGGAATAAGCGCGTGTTGGTGATCGCCGTAGCCAGGTGCTGGACCAGGGTGACCTGTAAAGCTTGATCGTTAGAAGATAGCAAGCGTGCTTGCCGGGCGAACATCCCAATCATGCCCAACACCTGACCTTGCTGGACTAGCGGCGTCCCGATGTAGGTGTGGATTCCCCAGCCACGGAGATGTTCATAGAGTTGCGGCGCACCGGTCTGCAGTCTGGCGATGAGCGGCGTTTGTTTGGAAAGGTCCTCGATAAGCATCGGGATGTGCTGGTGTGCAACATAATCGCGGATTGTGTCCTGATTCAAGACACTCTGTAGTTGCTCTGTCATTGTAGCCGGGATGCCGTGTGTAGCTGCCAGTTGGAGTTGCCCGCTTTGCGGATCGAAGAGGCTGACGAATCCTGCCTCAAACCCCAGGGAATCCAGAATCGAATCCAACGCCTCGGGCAGAATCGTCTCCAGGTCGAGGGAACGCCCGGTCACCTGGGCCAACGAGTACATCATATTGAGGTTTGCCGCGTATTGGCGCACATGGCTGTGTATCTGTGCGTTTTCCAGCGCCAGAGCGATGGCGTCGGCCAGAGATTTTGCCAGCACAACATCATCCGCTCTAAAGGCGTAGACGCCCTCATGCTCGATGTTCAGGATACCCAGGGTACGTTGACCGTAGCACAATGGGGCCACAATCTGCGAACCGGCCTTTTCATACACGGTCACACCGGCTGTGTGGATTTGTGTATTGTCGGCATAAAGCAACTCTCCAGCGCGGAAAGCGCGTCCGATGTTGCCGTAGTTTGATCCGATGCTCCATTGCTCGGGGAGAGGAAGCTGACCGGCGCTGGCTCGCAATGTCAACTTATCCGTACTCTTGTCGGGCAAGAGAATCGTGACGACGGGCCAGTTGGTCAGCGCCGCAATTTTGTCCACCGCCACCAACAGGACCGCATCGGGATCGAGCAATGTACCGATGGTGCGCAGCACTTCGTAGAGCGTCGTCTGGCGTTCGGCCAACCGCCGCTGGTCGTCGTAGATTTGCGCATTACGAATCGCCAGGGCCATTTGATCGGCAGCCGCCTGCATCAGCTCCAGGTCATCCTGGTTGAAATGACCGACTTCGGGGTGGGTGAGTGTCAGGATGCCGAGTTTGCGCGGCCCACTGAAGATGGGAACGACCAACGCTGACCGGACCACATAAGGGATGTCCGGCAGTGGAAACCAGCGAGGGTCTTGCTCGGTGTCGGTTACCAATGCGGCTTGACGGTGACGCGCCACCCATCCGGCCAGGCCGATGTCCATCACCTGCCCGACGACTTTTTGTCGTTCGGCATTGCTCACGTCATCGCGGGCCAGGATGCTATATGTTACCATGCCTAGTTCATCCAATATGAACACACTACCGCGTTCGGCGCGTGTGATAGCGCGGGCGGCTTCCACTGCGTTTTTCAGCGTCGTTTCCAGGTCGGGACGTTCTACCGTCGCGCGCGCTACGGCGACGAGATTCTCGAAGCGTTGTTTCTGAATCAGCAGTTCCTTTTGATACTGTTCCAGGTTGTCGAGCATGATGTTGACCGTAGCACTGAGTTGGGAGAGCTCGTCTTCGCCTTGCACCGGGACACGGCTGGAGAAATCACCGGCACTGCCGATGATCCCAATGTGGCTGACATCGGCGCGAAAGTTGCTCAAGCGCGCAAACACCAATCGTCTTAATACCCACCACATCACCACGCTGAATGCTACGCCCGCGAGTATAATGGCCGCGCCCAGATAGGTCAGGGTTGTTCTACCTTGTACGTACACTTCCCTAGGGGTGTCAATGTGTAGAATCACAGCCGGATTGCCGTAAATGTCGTTCAAGAGGGCGTAACCGGCGATGGTTTGTTGATCGACCGGTTCGACCCATAAATCTGAAGCGCTCGCCAGTATTCGATCTCGCGCAGCCTGCAGGTGGAGGGCAAGATTTGGATCTGCTATATCGGCCACTTCTAGCGTCAGTTGTGTACTTTTGGCGATGTACGCGATCAAGTCTTCGTCCAGGAAGCGCGCCATGATTAAGGCGCCATGGGTTGGCCCTTCAGAATTACTGGTGAGGATAGGCTGCGCCGCCACAGCCATAGGTTGATTGCCTATGACCAGAAATCCTTCCACACCTTGTTCAGAGTGGATGGGCGTTAACAGTGGATCATCAGGGCCAAGTCTCAGGAGTCGTTCTGGGGGTGGAATAAAGACCTCGTTGTTAAGATCATAGGCACCTGCATACACAACTTTGCCGGATGTATCGATCAACATGATGACATTGAGTTGATTGTTGGTATAGGTAGTGTCATTGTAATTGGAGTCAATGTAGGCCTGATCGTGTGTCTCCATGTAGAAATAAGTGTCATCCCAACCAGCATAATCTGCGGCAGTGGCTTTAAGATCTTCGACGATTTCGAGAGCCTGATTCACTGCGCGTTGGACATCGCGGGATACGTTTTGCTCTTCCAGCTCGGCGTAGCTCTTTATCAAGACCTGGCGCATAGGGATGTAGAACAGTAGCAAGACAATCGCCGTCGCGGCGATGATGCTACCGATAATCTTCAAACGTAATGTGGGAAACATGCTTTGCATACTTTACATGCGATGTTGATTTACCAGTAGTGATGCACCAGCGCTCGGATATATTTATCGTATATCGCGCGCACCTTTGCCATTACCTCATCGGATAGCGGTGGCATGTCGGCGGCAGCGATGTTTTCTTCGGCTTGCGCGGGACGCTTGGCGCCGGGAATAGCGCACGTCACCGCGTCGAACATCAGAATCCAACGCAGGGCGAATTGTACCATACTCATCCCTGCCGGGCAGATCGCCTTCAGTTCGTCCACAGCTTGCAGCGCGATGTTGTAATCCACGCCGGAGAAGGTCTCGCCTTTGTCAAAAGCCGCGCCATCGCGGTTGAATGCCCGGTGATCGTCGGGCGAGAACTGGCTGTCGGGCTTCATCTTGCCGGTGAGCATCCCGGAGGCCAGCGGTACACGCGCCAGGATGCCGACATTGCGCTTCTGCGCCTGTTCGAAGAACAGTTCGGCGGGGCGGTGGCGGAACATGTTGAAGATGATCTGCACCGTCTTTACATTCGGATATTCGATAGCCTTCAGCGCCTCTTCGACCTTTTCTACGCTCACGCCGTAATGCCGCAGTTTCCCGGCGGCGACCAGATCGTCGAGGACGCCGAAAACCTCCGGCATATAGTAAACCGGCGTCGGCGGGCAGTGGAGTTGTAGCAGGTCGATAGCGTCGACGTCCAGGTTCTTGAGGCTGCGCTCGACGAAGGCTGTGAGATTCTGGCGATTGTAACCTTCCGCAACGTGTGGGTTCAGGCGGCGACCGGCCTTGGTGGCAACATAGATTTCCTCACGGCGTTGTTTGCGCAGTTGACCGATCAACCGCTCACTGCGCCCATCACCGTAGACGTCGGCGGTGTCGAAGAAGTTGACGCCCAAATCGACCGCGCGATGCAGTGCTGCCAGGGATTCGTTATCTTGCACTGTGCCCCACGTTCCGCCGATGGCCCACGCCCCAAAGCTGATTGTGGATACTTTCCACCCGGTTCTCCCTAATTCTCGGTATTGCATCATAACCTCCTGATTTTTAGTTCGAAGTCTGCCGTCACTTGTGATATTGGGCTTTTGACTTTCTGCATAGCGATGATTGCGCTGATGGTTAATGAGCTTTTGTCAATGAAGTACGGCCCGTGCACGATTGCCCCGAAGGTGAAATACGCCGTGAGATCAGAGGCGTCTGTCCTTCTCAATGGTCTACGTTCATTATAGACCAACCTTATAAAAAGGGTAGATGGCAGGCGGTAGAGGGTGCATTTCAGAATGAGGGCGACTTTTCCTTAGATAACACCGCTCCCCGTCTACCATGTACTGTCTGGCGTCTACCGATCAGTAACCGAGCTGTTCTTGTGCTGCGTTCAGTGCAGCTTCTGCGGAGGTTTGCCCGTCGCGGATGGCGGTGAAGGCAGTCCCCAGTACCTCCATGGCCTGCTCAAATCCCAGCAGCGTCGGGCTGATTAACACGGCGTCACCCACGGCTGCACGTGCCGCTTCGGCAACCTCCGCACCGACGAGCTTGGTGAACTCGCCTGATTCTGCCAGCGCCCTGCGCGCGGGCATGTTCAGGGTGGGCATCTGTTCATTGAGGAACATAATCCACTTCCAGCATGCCTCTGGATGTTGGGTGTTTTTCGAGATGACGAAGCCATTGACGGTCGCCAGGGTGAAAGCCTCGCGGTCGCGGGGCAACGGGGCGACACCCCACCGCATTTGCCAGCGCGTCGGCCATGTCACTCCGCCCTGGTCCGAAAGCATGCCTATCCACATCGCATATTTGTTCTGGATGACACCGCCATAGGGATAGTACTGGACGGAATCCGGCCCTTGCTTGCGCGAGGGAGCGACGCCATAGGCGTGGATCAAATTGGCATACCATTGCATGGCTTCAATATTCAGTGGATCGTTAAGGGTGATGGTTGTCGGATTTTGCCAGTTGTCGAAAAGCTGCCCGCCGTGTTGGTAGATGAATAAGATCGGCTCCATGATGGCGATTTCGTTGTCGTGTTGGATGGCATACCCAAAAACACCATTGTTTGGATCGGTGATATCCTCGGCCCGTTCGAGAAAATCATCCCACGTCCAGCCCACGGTGGGGTAGGGAACGACATATTGGTCGAACAAATCCTTGTTGTAGTACATCAGCAACATGTTGATGTTGGAGGGGATGCCCCAGGTTTTCCCTTCGTATTGGAATGTTTCGAGTGCGCCTGGATAGTAAACGTTCTTGTCGAAAGTGTTGTCCTGTTCGATCAAAGGCGAGAGGTCAAGGATAGTGCCTTGTTGCACCAGTTGCGGCAGTGCGAGTTGCTCTACCATAAACACATCGTTCTCGGTGACCTGACCGGGATTCCGCCAGTTTACCTGAACCAATTCCACCGTGATATTCGGATAGCGCGCCTTGAATTGCTCGGCCAGTGTCGTGTAGTACGCTGCATCGCGCTCATAGTGCGGGAACTTGATCGTCACCGGTTCCGGTGTGGGGATCGGCGTTGCACAGCCGGCAAGCACGAGTAAAAACAAGCCCAGTCTGATACAATTTCGGGTTACCTTATTTCGAAGCATATATCTCCTTGTGCGGAATAGACCGCTAATCTTATGAATGGTTGCGAACCTTCTGGAAAAGTGGGTGTGGATTTTTCAAGATCATATCGATTACCCGATTGGTCAGCGCAGCGGTATGGCCGGTGCTTGGACATTCGCCGTGACCGAGCAGCGTATCCACGACGCTTTGAATGAGCGGCTGTTGGATGTGCGGTGGGTTTTCGATGCGCACCGATTTGGTCTCCCCCTGTCTTTCGAGTGTCACCGGCTCGTCATCGAACGTTGCATAGCGAATGATGCCGGTTGTCCCCACGATTTCGGTGCGATCCACGCGATGCTGGGTGGTAAAATGCCACGTGCCCGCCCCGTGAATGCCATTCTCATGCAGCCACGTCGCGCTGACGGCATCTTCGGCTTCGTAGCACCCGCCCTGGTTGGTGGCGTAGCCCTGCGCCGTCTCGATCGGCCCCAGGAGATACTGGAGCAGGTCGAGCATGTGCGAGCCGAGGTCGCAGAAGTAGCCGCACCCGGCGATTTCTGGGTCGAGCCGCCAGGGCTTTGTGTCGCTGCAATCCTCCGGTGACGGCGGGCGGTAGAGCACGGTGTTCACACTGCGCACTTCGCCGATTGCGCCCGCGTCCAGCCACGCTTTAACTTTAAGGAAGCGCGGCAACCTCCGCCGGTAATACGCGACGAACAGCGGCACGCCCGCCTGTTCGCACGCCGCAATCATCGTTTGGCACTCCGCGTAGGTGCGCGCCATCGGCTTTTCGACGTAGACCGGCTTGCCGGCTTGCGCGACTGCCAGCGTATACTCCAGATGCGATGAAGGCGGCGTGGCGACGTACACGGCATCCACCTCCGGATCGTGGATCAGCGCGTCGGCCTCATTATACCACTTAGGGACGCCGTGGCGCTGCGCGTAGTCCCGCGCCAGATCACCATTGCGTCGCATCACCGCGACCAACTGTGACCCCCGCGCCTTCTGCAGCGCCGGCCCACTTTTCACCTCCGTCACATTCCCACAGCCGATGATGCCCCAGCGGATGGTGTCTGTCGTCATTTCAAACTCCTTTGGCCGGTAACGAGTAACGAGTAATAAGTAATGAGTAACGAGTAATGAGTAACGAGTAATGAGTAATCGGTGTATGCGCAGGCTACGAGGGATTTTGCAGTTCGTTAGTCATCATTCTGCTCCTTTCAGTTTCGCATCACCAGCGGCAAGTATACCTCAAAACTCGGCCAGTAAGCGTTGTTCGACAGTCCCAACCACGCGCCGCTGGCATCCTGCGATTTGAGGGTGAAGTAGATGCTCCCGCCCGCGTATTGGACGTGCGCGGTGAAGCTGTCCGTGCTGCCCGGCAGGCTCTCACCGATGACGGTCGCCGCTGCCCATGTTCCGTCGGTGATGAACGTGGGCGCATAGCGCAGTGTCGTCGTGACGGCCTGCGGTAGGGGCGTCCAGCGTAATTGGGCGGTGAGCGCGCCAGTTTCGGTCTGAACATCGGTGATGCGCAGATCGTGCACGGCGGGCAGGCGCACGGTGATGTAGTCCGGTTTGATTTCGTCGTCGCTGCCGCCGTCGTTGGTCACGCGCAGGCGCACGGTGTAGACGCCCGGCGCGGTGTACGTGTGGGTGGGATGCTGCTCTGTGCTGTCCGTCGTGCCGTCATTCTCGAAATCCCACGCCCACGCCGTTGGCCCGTTGGTCGAGGCGTCCGTGAAGTGGACGGTGAGCGGTGCGTCGCCGGAGGTCACGTCGGCGGTGAAGGCGGCGGTCGGCCCGGCAGCTTCGATGTCGAGGTAGTTGAGCATCGTGTACTCGTCGAAGATGCCCATCGCCATCGTCAGCTTGTTGTCGGTGATGGTAACGCGTTTGGTGCGGACGATGTACGGGCTGGTGGCCTCGTTGTTGACGAAGACGATGCCCTCGATGGCGATGTAGTTGTGCGAATACGTCCGTCCCTCCCAACCCACGGAGACGGTGACGTTGTAATCGCCGTTGGGCAGGTCGAACTCGAAGGTGGCAGGCCGGCCCCAATCCGAGTAGAGGATGCTGCGCTGCAAGACGTTCGGGCCGCTGTTCAGGTAGGTCGTCATCCAGTGAACGTCGTTAGGGGCATACCAACCGTAACCGGCGGTGGCGTCGTAATTCTGACTGCCGATTTTCATATACGTGTGGCCGTTCACAATGAGCGGGTTGGCGGTCGGTTGCCCGGCGGGGTCCTGGAAGTTGATGTAGTAATTGCCAGGCGGCCCCTCGGCGCGGGGATGCGTGGGCGGCGGGGTGATGTCGGGGATCGTCGCAATCTCGCCGCCATTCTTCAGCCCGATAAGACGCCGCAGGTTGTACATAAATTCGCTGTGGCGCGTGTAGCTCGTCAGCCCGGCGATGATCTTGTTCGCCTGCACGTCGGCGGCGTTGGTCACATCCACCTGTGGCTGCCCGCCCGCCAGGACGTAGAGGTACTCGTAGTCCTCGAAGCCGTCGCGCAGCATTTCCAGGCGGATCGACGGCACGAGACGATGCCCGTTGGAGCCGTAAGGAATCGGCGTGTTGCTTTCGGAAGGCGGGTACAACAGGAAGGTGTTGCCGTTCTGCTCGTAGGTCATCGGATCGGTCCACGGATTCTTGCTCCAATCGTTGACGGCGTAGTAGGCGATGCCGCGCACGCGGTACTTCCACAGGAACCAGCCGGTGAACTTGCCCTCGATGGCCGGGTGATCCAGCGTGATGGGGTTGAAGTACGGCGGGCGTGTGCCGTGCAGGAAGTAAATCCACGTCTGTTCACCGTGGTCGCGCTCGCGGGCGTGGGCGGCGGTGGGATCGTATTCGTTGAGCACCGGCAACCAGATGTCGATGTGCGCGCCGGGTTGGTCGTAGATTTCCGGTTTCGCGCCCTCGGAGACCATCAGCTTGAGGTTGGGCGCGGCCTGGTGGCTGTACCTGCTGTACCACGCCACCGCGTCATAGTCGGCCTGATCCTGTGGCTCGTTGGCAAAGTAGTGGTAGGCCTTGCCGAGGTCGCCGTGACTGCTGAGATAGTTTTGTAGCGCGGTGACGTAGGCGAACCACGCCGTGTTGTAAGCCGAAGTGGGGTTTTGTAGCCAGTCGCTCGCGCTGCGCGTGATGCCGCAGAACGAGGAGGGCCGCTGGTCGGTTGATGGATCGTTGTTATCAAATCCTGCCGCTGTGAACGAAGGAAAGCCCGTCCCGCCGTTGAACGGCTGCGTGAACTGCCCGCCGAGCAATCCGCTCCCATCGAGGTACCGCTCCGCCAGCGCATCGTAGCCCCAGATGCCGTAGGGGTCGGAGAGCGTGTGGGTATCGCAATTGTAGTCGATGAACGGCTCGGCAAACGAGCCGCCGCCGGTCAGACCGCCGGGCCAGAGCACGCTGCTGGGCGTCAACCGGTGGTCGATGAAATACTGCTTGATGCCATCCACATAAGCCCAATACTCATCGTCCGTGCCGGGGACGCTGTAGGCGCTCAGGAACGTCTGGTGCGAGTAGTTCATTTGCGATTCGATGTGCAGCGCATCGGGGATGGCGAAATTGAAGACGTGGAGCGTGACCGGGATCGCCACACCGCCGATGTTCATATTGGCGGTGTAGTTCCCAGAAGTGACGCTCGCCGGCACGAAGACGTTGAACCAGAAGGCCGTGTTTTCGCCCGCGGTCAGCGCCACGCTGGCTCCGTTGGCGAGCGGCCACAGCGGATCGGGATACGGCCCCGTGCGCCCCAGGCTGTCGGTCGCCTCGGTCAAATTGACGTACTTGACCTGATAAAGCTCAACCGTGATCCCACTGCCAAAACTGCCCATATTGACGGTGACGTTGCCGGACGCCGTTGGTTTGACGACGATCTGGAACGGCTCGAACTCGTTGCGCGCCGCGTAGACCTTGATACCGCTGCCGGTCGCCGTAGGCGCAGCGGTGTCCTTGAACACGCGCTCGCTCGGTGTCGTCGTCCAGAACTTGTAGGCGGCAGTGGATTGGGTCAGCGTGTAGGTGTAGTTTTCCCAGTCATCGCTGGGCGCGGCAACACTGACTGCTGAGGGGGGGATGATCAGTAGGGAGGCGATGATGCACATCATCACAAAACTACGAACCGTGGTTTTCATATCGGCCTCCATACAATGAACCGCTAATCTACGCGACTTTTCCTGGATTTTCAAAACAATCTGTCAAAATCCGTTCAATCCGTTGACAGCTTTTCATCTTCTTCTATGGGCTACGGCTGTTCTACGACCGTGCCGTCGACAGGTTTTTGCCCTTCTTTCCCGCGTAAAAACATCACGAAGGCGACTAACCGCACCGCTGCCCCGATAAATAGCGCCCCTGGAATGCCGATGAAGCTCGACAAGCTCGTGCTCATGAGCGGCGCGCTCATCGCCAGCGCGTTCTGTGCGCTCTGATCCACCGAGATAAAAGTGGCGCTGTGCTGGGGCGGCACGGTCTTCATCAACTCGTCGAAGAAGACTAGGTTCATTCCGGCCTGGAAAACTCCCGCGATGCCCGCGTAGAGCACGAGCAGCCATGGCAGGCGGGTGATGGCGGTCAGCGCCGGATAGAGCGCCAGCGCCAATGTTGTGCTCAACAGGATGAAGCGCGATCCGCGTTTGCGGTGCTGCTGTGTCCAGATCGAATACCCGATCAGCAAAACGAAGCTTTGCATCGTGACGATGGCGCTAATCCAGGCATCGCTTGCCTTCACGATGCGCACGTAGTACAGCGTGAACAGCGGTGCGACGAGGTTGGAGCCGAGGATGTAGATCAACCGTTTGGTGGATATGGCAATGAAAGGCCGGTGGGTGAACACCAGACGCACATCGCGCTTGAGCTGTTGGAACAGCGGCGTTTTGTCACCGACTGCTTCTGTGTTAAGCGGAGGTACCTGCATCCGGCTGGAATAGCGGAAGCTGATTAACCCGCCCATCGAGAAGAGGATGAAAACGACCGCATAGTTGATCGGAAAAGGCAGCCGATCGAGGATTTGTCCCGCAATCATCGTCATCACCGCTGTCGTGAACCCCAAAATCGACCAGCGGCGGCTCATCAGCGTGTAGCGGCCTTCCGGCCCGGCGATGGCGTTCATCACTACCGTGAAGGCGACGCTGAGGATGGCTTGCGGGATGCTTGCCAGCGCCCAAACGATGAGCATGGCGATGATGATAGCTTTCTGCGGCAAGATCAACGCCATCACCCCGGTGAGGGTGTACGCCGAGAAGACGAGCAAACGGATGCGGCTGTACCACGGCACGATATTCGCACGGGTTTGCAGAAACCGCCCGATGATGAGTCCCAGGAACAGCCCGGTAAATCCCGGCATGGCGCTCAACATACCCACCTGGAAGTTTGTTCCCCCGATCCGGGTGAGGAACACCGCCAGAAACGGCGACGCGCCGCTGACCAATCCCACGCCCAGGGCGTCCATCTGCGTGTAGAAGAAATTCTTGCGCTGGGTGGGCGTCAGCCCCGGCGGGATGGCGAAAATGTTGATCCGGCTGAATAAGTGTGTGATTCTCATACGGCAATCTTACACGAATAACGGTTGTAGTCCAGCCGCATCCGTGTTTTGCGCCGCGAACGCCTCGCGCACGAGCTGCCGCACTTGCTCCACTTCCACTTTCCCTTGGGGAACGATAGTATTGAGCAGCAGGCGTGGCGCGTGATTCGCCAGCCACTGGGCGACGAAGGGATAGGGGACGGCGAGCCGTTTACAGCCCCAGATGATCATATCCGCTGTCGCACGGGCCTGATTGAGTTTGCCGAAGTGCGTCACCGGCTGTTCGTTGAACGTGCTGCGGTTGACCACGCCCAGATGCGCGCCGCTCTCCAGCGCTTCAATCGCCATCACGGTCTCGCACGCGTGGCGATAGTAGGCCACGTCGGGGACGCCGGCCTGGTGTGCATCGGCATCAAACACGGCCTGCGCGGTTGCCCGGCTGAACAGCTTGTACCCCGATTGGAAATCCGGCGCTTCGTCGAGCAGCGTAGCGTATTCCAGGCGCAGTGGGATGCCGGTCACGGCGGCGTGATAGTGGAGCGCGTCGAGCAGCACGCGGTTGGCGAGCGCCTCCAACTCACCACGCAGGAACCCCATCGGGCGGTGCAGCGAGATGCGTCGCCCCAGCACCATCACGCCCTCGTCACTGGTCTGCGCGCAGATGTGGTCGGCAGCGCGCACGAAGTTGAGCAGCTCGTTGGCGAAGTGATCGCCGTCCTGATCGGCAACGGCGATGTACGTTAAATCCGGGTTGCGCAGCAGCGTCCGCGCCCCGTGGATCGCGCCCCACAGCTTGCCGCGATTGTCCGGCACAACGCACAGCGATACGCCATATTCGGCGGACAGCCGCGCCGCAACCTCGCCGCCGTGGTCTGCGCCGTCCACGCTCAGGCAGATGACGGCGGGATCGGCGACCTGCGCGCAATACCCGGCGACGGTCTCTTCGAGCAGCGCGGCGTCGGGACTCTCTGCGCCGTGCGGCAGATAGACGGGGATGACGACGCCCGTGTTGTGCCGCAGCCGGGCGAGTGTATCGTGAAAACTGTAAGGTTCAGGCATATTTGTAAATCCTTTGAACCACGGAGACACAGAGAGTCAACGAAAAAACTTCTGTGTCCTCTGTGTCTCTGTGGTGTTATGGCTACTTGTTTGGGTAAGCGATAAAGCCGGTTTTTACGTCGCGTTGAAACCCGGCCTGTTCGTAGAATCGGAGCACCTTTTCATCTTTTCGCCCGGTGAGCAGCATCACTTTGTAGCAGTTGTGTTCCCATGCGACGGCGAGCGCGTGCTGTAACAGCGCCGTGCCGATTCCCCGGCGGCGATAATCCGCATGGGTGACGACGTTCTCGATCAACCCGTAGGGCCGCGCGCCCCGTGTCAGGTTGGGGATGATTGCCAGGATGCACGACGCAACCGGCGCGTCATCTACCGTGGCGACGAGACAGTGCAACTTCGGATCGGTGCACAATTCATCCCACACCCGCGTGAGTGTTGCGGCGTCCGGCAGCGGCTCATCTGCGGCGTGCAGATGTTGGTACAGCTCCAGCAACACCGGCAATTCATCCGGTCGTATTGCGCGAATTTGCAGGTTCATTGGATGACAGGCGCGCCGGTCACGAATGCAAAGCGAATAAACGAATGGATGTCTACTTTATGCAAGTTTTTCGTCAAGCCAAGACCCGAATTCGTTTATTCGTTCCCCGATTCGTGGCCGGCAGGCTCCTTTACTCAACATCCTTCTGTGTCCACACCCCATCGATCCACCGCCACATTGTTCCCGTCGGATTCTTGTCCTGCAACTCCGGCGGCAGGCGGTGGGGACGGACGTTGTCGTAACAGTGCAGCGCGCCGAAGCGCAACAGTGACGCGGGCACGCCGACGGCGGTAAAGCCGGGATGCCCCGTCGCGGGGTAGGGGCCGCCGTGGTTCATCGCCGGGCTGACGGCGACGCCGGTGGGCATCTTATCGTTGAGCAGCCGCCCGACTTTGGTGCGCAGAATCGGCGCAATCCGGTCGTAGAGCGCGTCATCGTCGCCGCCGGTGTGGGAGTAGAGACAGCCGGTGAGGTTGCCTTCGAGCGACTCGGCGATTTCGCACATCTGCGTGACATCCTTTGCAAAGACGACGAGCGACACCACTCCGAATGCCTCGATTTGCAGCGCGTGCGGGTTCTTCAGGAAGTCGTCGCCGGAGACGCGCAGGAGTGTATTCGCGTAGCGATAGCTCGGCCCCTCGACTTCGTACCCGCCGGTGACAAGTTGCGCGCCCGCCGCCTGGAGTTTCTTCACCGCATCGGCAATCGTCCACACGCCGCTCTCGCCCAACAGCACACCGGGCGGGTTCTGGAAGTGTTCCTTCACTTTGGCGAAAAACTGCTCGCTCTTCTCATTTTGCAGCACGACGACGAAGCCCGGTTTGGTGCAGAACTGCCCCACGCCCAAGGAGCACGAAGCGTACAGCTCCCCGGCAACGGCGTCCAGCCGCTCTTCCAACGCGCCGGGCAGCACGAAGATCGGATTGATGCTCGACATTTCCAGATAGATGGGCTTGCCGGCCTTATCCGCCGCCTCCTTGAGGCGAATCCCGGCGCTGCGACTGCCCGTGAATCCCGTCGCGCCGACCAGCGGGTGGCTCACCAGCCGGTAGCCCACGTCCGGCTTGACGCGGTAGAGCAGTTGCACGAGCGCCGGAGGCATGCCGGTCGACTGCATGGCCTCGAATGCGGCCTCGGTGAGGAGTTTCGTCGTGCCGGGATGCCCGGTGTTGGCTTTGGCGATGACGGGATTCCCCGCCGCAATCGCCGCGACGAAATCCCCGCCGGCCGCCGAGTTGAACGCAAACGGAAAGTTGTTTGGCCCGAAGACGACGACCGGCCCGCCCAATGGCCCGTACATCGAACGGATGCCGCGCTTCGTGTCAATCGTCGCCAGGCACCACGACCGCTCGCGGGCGACGGCGGCGGCCTGGCGCAGTTGATCCGTCGTGCGCGGCAGTTCCACATCGCGCAGGCGCGGCGATTTGGGCAGCGCGGTTTCGGTGTGGGCCAACTCGACCAGTGCGTCCGTCCGCGCCTCAATTGCCTCGGCGTAAGCTTCGAGGAAGCGCGCGATGGCTTCTGGTGGGATTGCTCGCAGCATTACCGCTGCTTCATACCCGGCGTGAATCGCCGCTTCGACCTCCGCCGCGCTCGAAACGGGATACGTCTCCGGCAACGCCGTCTTCGTCGAAGGATTGATAGCCTCGAATTCGCCCACCGCATCCGATGCGCGCCATTCACCATTGATTAAAACTGGTTGCAATGCCATTGTTCCTCCTAAAGATAGACCACGAATGAGTCTACTGAAAAAAACCAAGATTTTCACCACGGAGACACAGAGGTCACGGAGTTCTATTTAACTGTATTTTGATAAAATTGATATTGCTAACCGGAAAATCAATTTCATTCAAGATAAAAATAAAGATTCCTCTG
>Ga0209381_1001917_pt1 | contig 29386 bp, 21 predicted proteins | sample DewCreD2012metaG_FD_184111 | JGI IMG/M metagenome (GOLD analysis project Ga0209381, IMG submission 184111) | Hot spring sediment bacterial and archeal communities from British Columbia, Canada, to study Microbial Dark Matter (Phase II) - Dewar... ...
CCTTCATCGGTCGCGTTTCGTCAGCCGGGATGTATTTGTCCAACGCCTTCTCCAACACCGACATCATCCGCTCTCGGGCTTGCTGACGCCTCGACATCCGTGTCGCTTCTGCCATGACCTTCTCCTTATGTTTGTTCGCCGTCACCATCCCGGCGACGCACTACCACCTATTGTACCCAGACCCGCCGCATTCCGTGTCACGCACCCGAAGCGCCCGGTGAGAAGACCAAGCCTTGTCGCCCTGTTTTGACCTGCTATAATCTTGCCCCCGTCACGCCGGGTGTTCCGCCCTAAGGCGGATGAAGTCACGCCGGCATGGAGGCCATGGCCACACCAATCGCGACTTTGCCGACGCAGTATCCCGCCGAGTAGGTCGCAATCTCTTCCGGAGCACAAAACAATATGTCTCAGGCTACCGTTACGGTGCCAGGGGCGACTACTTTACGCAATTCGCCCAAAGCGGCATCGCTCATTGACGCTTTCACCCCCAAGTCCATCGTCTGCCTGCGTGAGGGCTACGGCAGACCGTTCTTCTTCAACGACCTGTTCGCCGGCATCACCGTCGGCCTGATCGCCCTGCCCCTGGCCCTGGCTTTCGCCATCGCCTCCCATGTTCCGCCGGCCGCCGGCCTCTACACCGCCATCATCGCCGGATTCCTCATCTCCGCTCTCGGTGGCAGCCGCGTGCAGATCGGCGGACCCACCGGCGCCTTCGTCGTCATTATCGCCGGCATCGTGGATAAATACGGCTACGACGGTCTGGCCCTGGCAACCCTCATGGCCGGGGGGTTCCTCATCCTGCTCGGCCTGCTCCGGTTTGGAGCGATGATCAAGTTCATTCCGTACCCCGTCACCACCGGATTCACAGCCGGCATCGCCCTGATCATCTTCTCTTCCCAGATGAAGGATTTCTTCGGCCTGCGGATTGACGGCAAGGTTCCCGGCGAGTTCGTCGGCCAATGGGCCACCTATTACCACTCGGCCGCCGCCCACGGCATCCACCTGCCCGCGTTCCTCATCGGCCTGAGCGGCCTGGTCGTGATCATTCTCTTCCGCCGTCTGGCGCCCAGAGTTCCCGGCACCATCGTCGCGGTCATCCTGGCCACACTTGCCGTCTGGGCCCTGGGTCTGGACAACCCGGCCAATCCCTGGCACGTCGAAACCATCGGCAGCCGCTTTGGCACGCCCCAGTGCCCCAGCGGTATCCCCAGTTCGCTGCCCCGCCCCTGGTTGCCCGGCATCTCCTGGGAGACGCTCGGCAAGGCCCGTGCCCTTGTGCCCGAAGCCTTCACCATCGCCATGCTCGCCGCCATCGAGTCCCTCCTGTGCGCCGTCGTCGCCGACGGCATGATTGGGGGCCGCCACAAGTCCAACTGCGAACTGGTCGCCCAGGGCGTGGCCAACATCGGTTCGATCCTGTTTGGCGGCATCCCCGCCACCGGCGCCATCGCACGCACCGCCGCCAACGTCAAGAGCGGCGGCCGGACCCCGTTGGCCGGCATGATCCACTCCCTGACACTTCTCGTGTTCATGCTCGTGCTGGCCCCCTACGCCAGCCGCATCCCCCTGGCCGTCTTCGCCTCGGTCCTGATCGTGGTGGCCTGGAACATGTCCGAACTGGACCACTTCAGGACCCTGCTGCGCGCCCCCCGCAGCGACGTGGCGGTGCTCCTGCTGACCTTCACCCTGACCGTCTTTGTGGACCTGACCGTCGGCGTGGGCGTCGGGCTGGTGCTCGCCGCGATGCTCTTCATGAAACGGATGAGCGAGGTGACCAACATCGGCGCCATCCGCGACGAGATGGAAGAACCGCCCGGGGAAGAATTCCCCGACCTGACCGACCCCAATGCCATTGCCCGCCGCGATGTGCCACCCGGCGTCGAGGTCTACGAGATCAACGGCCCGTTCTTCTTTGGCGTGGCCGACCGGTTGAAGGACACCCTCCGCGAACTGGAGCGGCCGCCCAAGGTGTTCATTCTCCGCATGAGAAAAGTCCCGGCCATCGACGCCACCGGCATGCATGCACTCGAAGAGTTCTACCTCAAGTGCAAGCGACAGGGCACGCAACTTTTGCTCTCGGGCATCCACGCCCAGCCGATCTTCGCCCTGACCAGGTACGGCCTGATCGACCGCATCGGCGAGGAGAACCTCTATGGCAACATCGACGATGCGCTGGAGCGGGCGCGGCAGATCGTGGGTGCGCAGTCCAAACCCCGACCCGCCGGGGCCCTGCCCGAAGTGGCGCGCGAAGCCGCCGGCAATCCGACCGCCATGGGCAATCCCCCCGCAACCGCGAATTGATCCGGGTGAAGGCAGTTCGCCCCGTCTGCCTTATCCGGCGACGGTGCGCAGATGCTCCCACGCCGCACGCGCCACGCCCGCGGCCGTGGTTTCGTACGGATACAGTTCCACCGTCACCCACCCTTTGTATCCGATCGTTTTAAGTGCCTCGAAGATCCCGGCAAAGTCGATCGCCCCTTTGCCGGGGGTCAGGTGCTGATGGACCCGGTTGGCGCCGATATCCTCCAGATGAACATGGGCAATATCACGCGCGTTCTCGCGAATGACCCGCGCCGGATCATCCCCCACGCAGAACAGGTGCCCAATGTCGCAGTTCATCGCCACCGCCGGCTCGTCCGCAAAGTAGCGATCCTTGAACGCCCGATACTCGGCCGCGCTCTCGATGTACAGCCCCGGCTCGGGCTCAATCGCCAGGACGATCCCCAATGCCTTCGCCCGCGGCAGCACGCGCCTCAGCCCTTCGGCAAAGCGCTGCCCTGCCGTTTCCCGCGAAATGCCCGTGCCGATCAGCGGCCCGCCCGGCTGTAGGCTCACCGTCGCAGCGCCGAAATCCGCCGCAAGTCCGATGGCGTTCAGCGTGTGAAGAACGCGGCACTCGCGGCGCGCCGGGTCGTCTTCTATCCAGGTCGGATGATACGTGTCCCCCGCTGCGAAGAGCGTAAACGCATTGACGTTGCTTACTGCAAGATCGAGAGAACCAAGCTGCCGTTTCAGTTCCGAGATGCGGCCCGCATCGAGGTTCGGCGGGTATGCGTGAGGCACGTCGGCCATCAGTTCCACCCCGCGGTACCCGATCGCGCCAATCGCGGCGATCGCCTCCTCCAGCGAGTTTTTCTTGAACGCATTGGTCGAGAAAGCCAGATTGAGCATGGTCAAATGATAGAGGCCGGTCGGCATCCGACAAGAGACCGACCGCCGCCCCAGGGGGGATAGAAAACCCCATCGGGTTTATAGCTACCAGGAGGCCCGCCGCGGGTCTATCTCTATGTAGCAAGGTGGAGGTGGACCATGACCGGAAACGCAGTCGTCAACCTGCCGCTGGAAGGCGTTATCCGAACCGACATCGCGGTGCCCCTGCGCCGAGTGCTGGGAATCTACACCGTCGGCGACCTGATCCTGGCCTGGAACAACCCCCGAAGTCGTGGACGCGTCGCCAGGTTGTTTGACTCCGCCGTTCAGGCTCAGCATGCGGCGGCCACCTGCGCAAGCTGGATCAACCCCCACCAAGTCCCGCCCACCGTGGCCGACGGGCCCTGGTGGAAGGCCGCTTGAGTCGCCTCGGTTTCATTGAAAAGAGCCGCGACCTGCTCCAGGCCGCGGCTCTTCTTGCTTGAGAATCACAATCAGGGTCAGGTCTTTGCGCCTTCCACCGGAAGCAGGTGCACCTGCTTGTAGCCGCCCTTGCTCGCGAAGTACGCCATCATCAGCAGATACGCCACCAGCATGATGACCGGGAACAGGGCCATGGTCGCCAAAGCGCTTTGCTTGCCCTGCTCGGTAATATCGCTCAGCGTCGCCTGCTGCTCGGCCGTCAACGTCTTGACCTTGTCTCCATCGACAGCCTCATACTTGCCATACATGCCCTCCTTCTCGACCAGCACCACGCTGGCGATCGGAGCCTGCTCGGCCTTCAGGTGCTTGGCCACGGCGTTGTCCTGCAGAAGGCCGATGAAAGGCGTGCCCAGCACACCCACCGCCAGCATGCCCATGCCGCCCACCGCGTTCAGCGTCAACGCGCCGCCCTTCGGGCACTGTTCGGACACCACGCCCAGCATCGTCGGCCAGAAGAACGTCTTGCCGAACGCGTAGAGCGTCGCCGCCAGGAAAATCGCCCACCCGGTGGACATCGACAGCAGGTAGAGTCCGACGGCGGCGATGGCGGCGGAGGCGGCCAGAAGGCCCAGCGGATTCAGCTTGTGGGCAATCGGACCTGCCGCGAAAATCCGCAGAATCATCATGATGAACGACGTGTAGACCAGCACCAGCACCGGGTGCAGACCGATCTTGGCCAGGGGCTTTTCCATCAGCGCCGTGATCCACCCGTCCGTGCCGATTTCCGTCGTCGCCAGCGGCATCATGATCAGCATCATGACGAACAGCATCAGCGAACCCGGCGACCGCACAATTGCGCCGAACACGACGATAATCGCCGCGCTCACGATAATCTGGGTCATGAGGCTGAACCCGAACACCTCGCCGACCTGCCGCACCACCAGCGGCACGACCAGCAGCGCCGCCAGAACGCCAAACTCCTTGAGCATGCCCATGTAGCTGCCGCCCGCGGCCACGCGCTCGTTGATCGGGAACTTGGCAACCATCATCATGGGTCCGTAGATCAACGCGGGAATGAAGATCAGCGCGATCGTCCACGTCCAGGGCTTGCTGGCCAGTGCCGTCACCAGGAGCCCGCCGCCCACCAGGCCGGCCGGCCAACCCGCGTGCAGGATGTTCAGCCACTTCACCTTCTGGGTGTTGAACATCGTGGCCACAACCGGGTTGATCACCGCCTCCACCGTCCCGTTGGACAGGCCCAGGATGAACGAGCCGGCGTACAGCAGCCAGTAAGCCGTCCGGCGCCCGGCGTCGATTTCCGCCTGCGAAGCCCCCGGACCCGCCAGGGCCATCGGGGCGCAGATCACGATAATGCCGTACGCCACGTGCGCCAGGAACGCGAAAATCATCGCGGTCTTGTAGCCGATGTAATCCACCACCAGGCTGAACAGGATGATCGAGATCGCGAACGGCCAGATGCCCGCTCCGGCAATCTGACCCACCTGCTCGCCGGACAGGTTGAACTGCGCCTGCCACTGACTCAGCAGCGACAGGCGGGTCGCAAATGCAACCGATGTTGCAATCAACGAAATAAAGCATGCCCAAAACAGGAACTTCTGTTGGCCGGTGGCTTGGCCACCCACGGCAGGCATAGCGCTGCTGGCTGCGGATGTCATGCGCAACTCCTGTAAAAACCCTGCTGTCAGTTCAGACTTGACCGAATACTCATACCCGATGGGGTGACATAATGCGGACTTGGCAACACGTTTTCAAGTCCCGATGCCGCTTGCGCCTGCGCTCGGATGACAACCTTCCGGCCATCCGGCCCCCAAGTGGGTCCTGTAACCCTCCTTACAGCCACGAATTGAAAATCCCCCATCAGCGATCCACAATGCCTCCATGACCCTCCGCCGGCAGATGGCCTACCAGATAGCCGCCATGATCGCGGCCCTGCTGCTGATCAGCGCCGCCTCCCTCTGGGGTCTAAACGCCCTCCATCAGGATTTCGGTTCGGCCATCGCCGGATACCGGCAGCTTCGCCACGTCTACGAGATCGGCTCCCACATCACCACCGCCCAGACCCTCCTGCGGCTGTCGCGCCCGGAAGATCAGCGGGCGCTGACCGAACTGCAGTCGGCCCTGACCAGGCTCGACCTGTACGCCGCCGAATCGGCCGACCTGCGCAACCTGCAGTCTCCCCTGCGCCAGGCCGCCGATCAGCTCCGCGCCGCCATCGCCAACCATCCCGCCGCCGAACCCGCCGCCGTCATTGAGCCCCTTAACGGCGTGCTGATGCAATTGGCAGACCACGCCGCCCGCATTCGCCATCGCATCGAGCAAAGCCAGCACGATGCCGATCACAGGCGCCAGACCACCATGATTGTTTTGGGCACGCTTTCCGCGGCCCTGGTGGCGGGCACGGTCGTCGTGGGCGTTCTCCAGTACCGCGGGGTCATGAACCCCCTGCGCCGCCTCACCAGCGCTGCGCAGCGCATCGCCGCAGGCCGTTTTGCCGATCGTGTCATCCCCGACGGTCACGCCGAGTTTGCCGCACTCGCCGCCGATTTCAATGCCATGGCCGCCCAGCTCGACGAGCTCTACCGCAACCTGGAGCAAAAGGTCGAAGCCAAGAGCCGCGAACTGGTCCGCTCCGAGCGACTGGCCAGCGTCGGCTTCCTGGCCGCGGGCGTCGCCCACGAGATCAACAACCCGATCGGCATCATCGCCGGCCACGCCGAGTTCGCCCTTCAACAACTGGATCGGCAGAAGGCCGAGGACGCCCTCGCGGAGGCAAGGCGAACGCTCGCCATCATCAGCGAGGAGAGCTTCCGCTGCAAAGACATCATCGCCCGCCTGCTGTCGCTGGCCCGGCCCGGCGAGGAGGACCGTCGCCTCGTCTCCCTTGCCGATGTGGCCTCCGATGTCGTCTCGCTCCTGGGCGGCCTGAGGCAGTATGCCGGGCGCCGGCTGACCCACCGGGCGGACCCCGATCAGAACCTCACCGTCATCGCCACTGAAGGCGAACTCAAGCAGGTCGTGTTGAACCTGGCCATCAATGCCCTTGAGGCCGTCTCGCCCGAAACCGGGCAGGTGAAACTGGAGGTCACCCGCCGCGACAACCTTGTCGAACTGGCCGTCATTGACAATGGCCGGGGCATGACTCCAGAGGTGCTCGAACATATCTTCGAGCCCTTCTTCACGGCCAAGCGAGGCGCCGGCCCGCCGGGGACCGGCCTGGGCCTGTCCATCTCCCACGCCATCGTCGAAGCCTGCGGCGGCAGAATCACCGCCCACAGCGACGGCCCCGGCCGCGGCTCCCGCTTTGTCGTGCAACTGCCGGCCGCGCCGGATGGTAAAACAGAGCGATGAGCAGCCCCGAGCCTCGAAATCCGCAGGTTCTCATCGTCGAAGATGAGCCGCGCATGCGCGACCTGCTCAGCCGCGCCATTTGCTCCTGGGGCCATGCCGCCTCCGCCGCCGCCACCGGCGAAGAAGCCCTTCGCATCATGGAGTCCCGGCCGCGACAGATCGTGATCCTGGACCTGAACCTTCCGGCCATGTCCGGCATGGAGTGTTTCGAGCGGATCCGAAACCGCTGGCCGCAAACCCAGGTCATCATCCTCACGGGCTTTGGCGATCTGGAATCGGCCAGGAAAGCGATCCACCTCGACGTGGTGGAGTTTCTGACCAAGCCTGCCCACCTGGGCCAGCTCGAACAGGCGATCGACCGCGCCCAGCGTCGCCTCGAGGCCTTCAAGGAGCCTCCGAAGGTCCTGATTGAGCAAGCGCCTCCTCCCCCGCCGCCTCCGCCGCCCCCGGACCCCTCAACCGCCTCCACGCTCGAGGAAATCGAGCGCCAGCACATCCTTTCCACCTTGGCCCGCCACCACGGCAACCGCGCCGCCACCGCGGCCGAACTGGGCATCAGCCTCCGAACCCTCTACTACCGACTCAGTGAGTACCACAGGCAAGGCTACCGCATCGAGTAACCTGGTCTTTCCTCTGAAGCTTCCATGCCCCCCCTGCCGACATTAATCCAGTGATCGAACCTCTCGAAAGCCGCGTCATGCTCGCCCTTTCCGTCTCCATCAAGAACGGCGTGCTTCTGGTTTCCGGCACCGAGGCCGGCGACACCATCACAGTCGATGTCGTCAACGACAACCTCTCCGTCGCGATCAACGCCGCCGCCTTCACCGTTCCCCAGGCCAGCGCCAAGTCCGTCAAGATCGTCGCCGGCGCGGGCAACGACCGCGTCACCATCACCGATAACGTCGCAATCCCCGCTGCCGTCTACGGCGGTGCGGGAAATGACCGGCTGACCGGCGGAAAGACCCCCTGCCAGATCTTCGGCGAGGCGGGCCACGACACCATCTCCGGCGGCGCTGGGCGGGATGTTATTTCCGGCGGCCCGGACATCGATACCGTCGATTACTCCGCGCGCATCGAGAATCTGAAGATCACCCTCGACGGCATCGCCAACGACGGCTCCCTGTCCGCCGAAAACGGCAAGGGCGAAGAGGACAACATCATGGCCGACGTCGAAAACGTCATCGGCGGCTCCGGCAACGATCTGATTATCGGCAGCAGCGGCCGCAACACCCTCCAGGGCCGCCGCGGCGACGACACCCTCAAGGGCATGGCCGGAGATGATGTCCTGGTCGGCGGTCCCGGTGCGGACTACCTCTTCGGCGGCGCGGGTGATGACCTGCTGCTGGCCACCGATCTGACCAGCGGCGACCGCCTCGACGGCGGCGAAGGCTTCGACTCGGCCTCCATCGACTCGGTCCTCGGGATCCGGGATTTCCTGATCCGCGTCGAAGACGTGATTTCAATCCTTGAAACCTGACTCGTCGCCCGACGACGAACGGAGCGTTGCACGGCCTGTTCGACATAGCCGGCGCCCCGGCCAGACTATTTGCTCTCCGCCAGGGCGATCTGCTCCGGCCGGAGTATCTTCGCGATCTGCTGCACGCGGGATTGCAGCGCTGCCTTGGCCTCCGCCTGGTGAGCCGTGCCGATCGTTCCCACGAGGGCCAGCAGTTTTGACGCCACGGCATCCTTGTCCGCGGGGGTGGCCGCCTTTTCCCATTGCCTGAACATGGGCTCAACCTGTTTCCTCTCCGACTCTGTCAGGTTCATCGTCCCGTCGGGCAGTGCCCGAAGCATTGCCGCCTGCTCATCGGTCAGTTTCATCTGCGCCGCCACATTGGCAATTCGTGTCCGATAGGCCAGCAGGTGCAGTTGCCACTGCTGCGGCGTGACCCATGATCGCCGCACCGGGGCTATGTATCCCCCGCTGATGGTCACCTTTCCCTGGCTGTCGTAGAACCGCAACCAGGCGTCGCCGCGTCTGGCGATGATCGCCCCCGACGGCTGCTTCGACATGCCCTCCGGATACTCCGCCGTGCCCAGGACTGATCCCACGGTGGCCTGCGATTGGAGTCGCGGCATGGGCCGCTCCGGCGCAACCCGCCCAAACCGCTCGATCACCACGCTATCGGCCTCCTGAGGACCGCGCTTCCAGAAATGGTAAAGGCCGTAGGATGCAGCCGCCACCACGGCCAGCACTAACAACACCGCCATCCAGGCCGGAATCCTCATTCCGTTTCGCGTATCGCTCATAACCGTCGCTCCCTGCCGCATGCAGGTATAGTCGCTGCAGACGCCCGCATCCAACAAAAAAAGCGGCGACCACCCAATTCATGACCACCGCACCCTGACCCCCGGATCGTCATTTCGATGCAGCCAACACCCCGGCTGCGTGTTGTACTTCACAGTCAGACCGTTGTTGCAGGAATCGCGCCGGCAACAGACGAACCGGCAGACAAAGCCTTGTTCGGAAAGCACTTGCCTTTGTTCGATCCCTGTGAACAATGCCCGCCATGAGCAGTGATGATCGACCGCTGGCCGCCATCATCTTCGATATGGACGGGGTCTTGTGCGACTCGGAGCCTTTCATCTGTGAGGCCGCCTGCCGGATGTTCAGGGAATGCCATGACACAACCGTGCATCCCGACGATTTCCGCCCCTTTGTCGGCATGGGGGAGAACCGCTACCTGGGCGGCCCGGCCGAAAAGCATGGCGTCATCCTCCAAATGCCCGCGGACAAGATCCGCACCTACGAGATATACCTGGACATCATCAAGGGCCGACTCGAGCCGTTGCCGGGGGTGCTCGACTTCGTCGCCGAATGCCGGCGGCGCGGCCTCAAACTCGCCGTCGCCTCCAGCGCCGACTGGATGAAGGTCGAGGGCAACCTCAAGCAGATCGGCATCCCCGCAACCCTGTTCGACGCGGTTGTCTGCGGCGATGACGTGGAACGAAAGAAACCCGACCCGATGATCTTCAATCTGGCCGCGTCGCGAATGGGCGTTGCTCCGCACCGTTGCATCGTGGTCGAAGACGCCCCCAACGGCGTGCAGGCGGCCAACGCGGCCGGGGCGCGCTGCTTGGGGCTGACCACGAGCTTCGATGAACCGACCCTGCGGGCCGCCGGCGCCGACTGGACCGCGCCCGATCTGGAGCACGTGCCGCCGGCAATTTGGGGCTAAGCTCGCTCCGCCTGGATCCGGCCCCCGCGACGGCGGACCGTGACCCGACCGGGAAACTGACACCGGGCGGGCGCGGCGGCATCCCGGACCATTTCCAGCAAGGCCGCGATCGAACCCGGCCCCAGAGCATCCGGGGGACATCCCTGCCGCACGAGCCACGCGCGGGCCGATTCCTCCGCCAGAATCGACGGCAGATCCGAAAGCCGCCGCGCGGGAAAACTATCGGCCAGAATGGGCGCGGCCATCTGAACCCACTTTCGCAGGACAGACAGGCTCGCATGCAGATCGACCAGCGACTCGCTCAATTCGGGACGCCCTGACAACAGCCTTCGTATGCGATTGCGGAAGTAGTCCATCGAGGCGTTGGAAACATCCTCCCGCCAGACCTGACCGACCGATCGCAGGTACGCTCGAAGCGCCTCCCGAGGCACACCCAGCAAGGGGCGCAACAACCGCACCCCCTGCACCCGGACATCCGCCGACATGCCGCCCAGGTTGGGCGCATGTGCGCCCCGCAGCAGCCGATGCATCACTGTCTCGGCCTGGTCGTCGCGATGATGCGCCAGCAGCACCCCGTCCAGGCCATGCTCGCTGATCGCCTGTGCATACAGCTTGAGCCTCGCGGCGCGGAACCGCGCCGACTTGTTGGCGGGGCCGGCACCATCCGCCAGTTCCTCCAGTCGCCTGACGGTGCACGGCAATCCCCATCCCCTGGCAAGGTCCGCGACGAACCGCGCATCCGCCGTTGATTCCTCTCCGCGCGTCTGATGATCCAGATGCACCACGTGCAGTTCCACGTCCCGGCGATGATGCTGCAGGGCATGCAGGAGACAGACCGAATCCGCCCCACCGGAGACGGCGATCGCATATCGACCCGGCAGGACATTGGAAAGGGCTTCGATCACCACGCGATGCAGATTAGCAGGACAATTCCCGCTTGAACACCGCCGGCCGGCGGCCGACAATGCGGCCATGCGACCCGCCCTGCCAGTGCTGGCGCTGATCTGCCTGTGGGCATCGGTTTCCGTTCTGCGCTCAGCCGAGGATGACACGTTCGACTTCCTGGTCGGCAAGGCGGCCACCCGGCCGACCACCCAGCCCGCGGAACCAACCACCAGGCCGGTTTCACCCTTTGTCGCAAAGGAAGATGGCGAATCGCGGCCGGGAATGATCCTGCTCAGCGACGGGAAGAAGCTGCGCGGCCGGCTGAGCACCACGCGCGAAAAGCCCATCCGCGTATTCGCAAGCGATGAGAAGGAATATCGCGATATTCCCTTTTCCCTGATCCGGTCGATGGAGGCCAGGGTTCTCTGGGAGCGGGAACAGAAGGAATGGCACTTCAAGGAAAGCGGCAGCGACGTGAAGGAGTACAGCGGCAAGACCTACCCGGCAAGGGAAATGGAGTACATCGTGAAGTTGGTGAACGGCCAGACGGTCACCGGGGGAATCGTCGCTCCGCTCTATGTGCTGGAGGGGGAAACCAAGTCGATGCATGTGCTTAACAAGCGGCAAAAGGGGGAGCTTGGACAGACCCTGCAAGACCTGGTCTACATCAGGCGGGTGGAACTGGAGTGAGCCGTCAGGCCGGCCGCCGCTTGATGAGGATTCAGCAGTCTCATCCTTGCCTCCGGCAGATGACTTGGCCGCCGGCCGCGGAAAGGGTCACGTACCCGGAAATCCGCGAGTATGAGCCAGCTCAATGCGGGATGGCTTTGCCCTATTAATGCGGCCTAGAATCGTGCGGTATTCTCGCCCGCCGATCCGGAACCTCCGGGCCGGCGTGGCACAGACCTATCCGCTGCCGGCGAACCGTTCACCGGCCCAATGACAACCGATTCGCACAGGAGATTCATGAGGCAGCCTCGCCGCACGTTGTCGTTGTACCTGCCGCCGGCGGCGATCTTCGGGTTGCTGTTGGCGTCCCTGCACGCTGGCGCCATCGACTTTAACCGCGACATCCGCCCCATCCTGGCTGACAACTGCTACACCTGTCACGGCCCGGACGAGAACCACCGCAAGGCCGGGCTGCGCCTGGATGTGAAGGAGTCGGCATTCGGCATCCTTGAGGAAGGTCGCCGAGCCATCGTTCCCGGCGACACCGCCCGCAGCGAGTTGATCCGGCGCATCACCGCCGCGGACGAAGACGAACTCATGCCGCCGGCCAACACAGGCAAGAAGCTTCCGTCTCGGCAGATCGAACTGTTGACGCAATGGGTCAAGGACGGGGCGAGATGGACCGGGCACTGGGCGTTCATCAGGCCTGTTCGCCCGAACCTTCCTGACGTCCAGAACAAGGCATGGGTCCGAAACCCCATCGACCGCTTCATCCTTGCCAGGCTTGAGGCCGAGAAGCTCCCCTGCTCCCCCGAGGCCGATCGCTTCACCCTGCTGCGTCGCGTCACATTCGATCTCACGGGTCTTCCGCCGACACTGGCAGAGATCGAAGCTTTCGTCAAAGACTCAAGCCCTGACGCGTACGAGAGGGTCGTCGATCGTCTCCTGGCCTCCGCCGCCTACGGCGAACGGATGGCCCAGGATTGGCTGGACGCGGCGCGCTACGCCGACACCAACGGCTACCACATCGACAACCACCGCGACATCTGGAAGTGGCGCGAGTGGGTTATCGACGCGTTCAACCGCAACATGCCATTCGACCAGTTCACGGTCGAGCAGCTTGCGGGGGACCTGCTGCCCAATGCGACCGTGTCGCAGAAGGTGGCCACGGGATTCAACCGCAACGAGATGGTCAACTTTGAAGGAGGCGCCATCGAGGAGGAGTACGCGACCAAGTACGTCGTGGGCCGCGTGAATACCACCTCCGCCGTTTTCCTCGGTCTGACAATGCAGTGCGCTGAATGCCACGATCACAAGTACGACCCGCTGACACAGAGGGAGTTCTATCAGCTCTACGCCTTCTTCAACAACGTGCCGGAGAAGGGGCTGGACGGGCAGAGGATATCCCCGGCCCCACGATTGAAGCTCCCCACGGAAGAGCAAACCGCCCGGATGCGCAGCTACGAACAGCGGGTTGTCGCCCTGGAGCAGTCCCGCAAGACGATCGAGGCCGATCTGCCCGCCCGCCAGGCCCGGTGGGAATCGCAGGTTCGCCAGTCGTCGGCACCTGGGGAACCCGGCGGGCTGGTCGCCCTCTACGAACTGGACCAGTGCTCGGGGACGATTGTTGACTCATCCCCGGAGAAGCGCCACGCGGTTTTCCGCGGAGCCGAGTGGCCGACGGTCGTGCCGGGGAAACTGTCATCGGGCATTCGGCTGGACGGCCGGGGCAGTCACGTTGATTGCGGCGATGCGGCCGACTTTGAGCGGACCCAGCCCTTCTCCTACGGCTGCTGGGTGGATCGCAACGGACGGGACGGCGCGATGATCGCGAAGATGGCGCCGGGACCGACACTCCGAGGGTTTGATGTGATGACGATCAACGGACAGGTGCTGGTGCACCTTCTGCATCACTGGCCCAGGAACGCGATCAAGGTGCAAACCACAGCCCGGGTGCTGGACAAGAACTGGCACCATGTTTTTGTCACGTATGACGGTTCGTCCAAGGCCGCGGGGGTCAAGATCTACATCGACGGTCGGCCGGTGGAGACCGAGATCACCAACGACACGTTGACGGGGACAATCCGCACCGACGCGCCGCTGCGCATCGGCAGGCGATCGGACGGCTTTTTCATGGCCGGCACGCTGGACGATGTGAGGGTGTACGCCCGGGCGCTGTCGGCGGCGGAGGTGGCTGCCATTGCGGGACTTCCCGCGCGGCGACTGCTGGACATCTCCCCGCAGCACCGCACGGCCCAGGAGAAGGAGCAGATCGCCAGGCATTACCGCGAGGCGGAAGATCCCGACTACCGGAAGACCTTGGAGGAGCTTGCGGGCGTCCGGCGCGAAATGGAGCAGCTTGACGAGCGGATCGTTCATACCATGGTGATGGAGGAACTTCCCACGCCGCGGGAGACACGCATCCTGGTGCGCGGCGACTACCGCCACAAGGGCGACGTGGTGCAGCCAGGCGTGCCGGCCGTGCTGCCGCCGCTGCCGGGCGGCATGAAGCCCGACCGCCTGGCGCTGGCCAGATGGCTCGTGGCCGACAACCATCCACTGACCGCTCGCGTGACGGTGAATCGGTTCTGGCAGCATTACTTTGGCACGGGCCTGACGAAGACGGTCGAGGACTTTGGCACGCGCGGCGAATGGCCCAGCCACCCGGAACTCCTGGACTGGCTGGCCACCGAGTTCATCGGCTCAGGCTGGAACATCAAGCACATTCAGCGGCTGATCGTGACCAGCGCGGCGTACAGGCAATCGTCGCGCCTGACCCAGCAGCTTCTGAGCCGCGACCCGGACAACCGCCTGCTGGCGCGCGGTCCGCGGTTGCGGCTGACGGCCGAGGAAATCCGCGACAACGCGCTGGCGATTTCGGGCCTGCTCAACCGTGAAATGGGCGGGATGAGCGTTTTCCCCTATCAGCCCCCGGGACTCTGGGAGCAGGGAGCCTTCGGGGGCGGATACTCGGCCCAGACCTACGTGCAGTCCAGGGGCAGGGACCTCTACCGCCGCGGCATCTACACCTACTGGAAGCGGTCGATGCCGTATCCCTCATTCACGATCTTCGACGCACCCAACCGGGAAGTGTGCACGGTCAACCGGCCGCGAACCAACACGCCGTTGCAGGCGCTGGTGTTGTTGAACGACCCGGTTTACGTGGAAGCGGCGCGGGGGCTGGCTCAACGGGTGATGATCGAAGCGCCGTCAGAACCGGCGCAGCGAATCGCGTACGCGTTTCGGCTCTGCACCGCCCGCACGCCCGGCGAGGCGGAACTGGCTGTCCTGCTGCGTGTCTATCGGCAGCAGCTTGCGAACTATCAGGCAGACAGGGCGGCGGCGATGAAGCTGGTCAGCACCGGCGAATTGCCGCGCCCCGAGCAGTTGGATGTGAGCGAACTGGCCGCGTGGACGGCGGTGGCGAATGTGCTGCTGAACCTGGATGAGACAATTACCAAGTGAGGGGCACGGGCGAGACGCCCGTGCTACGAGAGTGCCGCCGACACCGTAGCACGGGCATCCTGCCCGTGCCCCTGCGGAAGAGCACTGCGGAACGATCATGAACAACCTTCTTCAGAAGATCCTGTCTAACCCCGGCTACTGGTTTGGCGACCATCAATGCTCGCATTGCGCCGGAGCGGCCGCGGTTGACCCCAGCGACCCCTTCTCTCGCGAGCTTACCCGCCGACAGTTCTTCGCCCGAAGCGCCAAAGGCATCGGCGTGATCGCGCTTGCATCCCTGCTCCAACCGCGAGCAACCGCATCCGTGGCAGTCGCAAATCAAGAATCGGCAATCGAAACTGCCCTCCCCCACTTTGCCCCAAAGGCCAAGCGGGTGATCTACCTGTTCCAGTCGGGAGCGCCGTCACAACTCGACCTGTTCGACCCAAAGCCCAGGCTCGTCGAGATGACAGGCCAACCCATGCCCGAGTCGCTGACAAAGGGCAACCGCGTGGCCCAGCTCCAGGGCCAGCAACTCATCTGCGTCGGTACGAAGTTCACGTTCGCGCAGCACGGCAAGTGCGGCGCGGTCCTCTCGGAACTGCTGCCGCACACGGCCAGGATCGTGGACGACATCTGCATCATCCGCTCCATGCACACCGATCCGATCAACCACGATCCGGCCGTCACGTTTCTCCAGACCGGCAACCAGCAGCCGGGCCGGCCGGTCATGGGTTCATGGCTGTCTTACGGGCTGGGATCGGAGAATCAGAGCCTGCCGGCGTTCGTGGTGTTGCTATCGGGTTCGGGCGGGCAGCCGCTGCTGTCGCGCTACTGGCACAACGGGTTTCTGCCCTCCAGCCACCAGGGCGTGCAGTTTCGTTCCGACGGCGTGCTCTACGTCAAGAACCCGGAGGGAATCAGCGGCGAGGTCCGCCGGCAACTGCTGGACGGCATCCGCGAGCTTAACCAGATCAATCACGATGCCACCGGCGACCCGGAAGTCTCGGCCCGTATCGCCCAGTACGAGCTGGCTTACCGGATGCAGACCAGCGTGCCCGAACTGATGGACATATCAAACGAATCCCCGCAGACGCTGGAACTGTACGGCGCCGAACCGGGCAAGTCGTCATTTGCCAACAACTGCCTGCTGGCCAGGCGCCTGGCCGAACGCGGCGTGCGATTCATCCAGCTCTATCACCGCGACTGGGACCATCACGGCGGCCTGCCGGCGGGCATTACGGATCAGTGCAGGCAGACCGACAAGGCCTCGGCCGCCCTGATCATCGATCTCAAGCAACGGGGATTGCTCGACGACACGCTGGTCATCTGGGGCGGCGAGTTCGGCCGAACGCCGATGAACCAGGGCAACATGAGCAACGGCGACTATGGCCGGGATCATCACAACAAGTGCTACACGCTCTGGATGGCCGGCGGCGGCATCAAGGGAGGCATCACGATCGGGAAAACCGACGACCTGGGTTACGATATTGTCGAGGATCCCATCCACGTTCACGACTTCCAGGCGACGATCCTGCATTGCCTGGGGATCAACCACGAGCTGTTCACGTACCGCACGCAGGGCCGGGATTTCCGCCTGACGGATGTGCGCGGCACCGTCGTCAAGCAGATTCTGGCCTGAGGGGAGATATCGTACGATTCTTATCCTATATTGCCGCGCCAATCGGCATAAAAATGTCTTGACTACCGGGCGGGCAACTGCAAGATACGGCTCCCGGCACGTCCAACCGCCGTGCCGTGGAGAAGGAGTTGTTTCCCAGATGAGTGCTGGGGATCATGCCTCGGGCCCACCGGCCGGAACACTGGCCGCCCTGGTTGCCCAGACGACGGGCTCGTCGCCGCTAAACTGTTATCAATGTGGACGATGCGCGGCCGGGTGCGCTCAGAACGTGCCTGGCGAGATGGACATCAGTCCCACGCGCATGATGCATCTTCTGCAACTGGAGGCGGCCTTCGTCCATGAAGCGGAGCAGGCGCAGGCCTATGCATCTCAGGCGTTGGCATCGGACACCCCCTGGTTGTGCGCCGGCTGCCTGGCCTGCACCACGCGTTGTCCCCAGAACGTGGATATTGCCGGAGCGATGGACGTGCTCCGCCAGGAGGCACTGCGGCGCGGGATCGCTTCCAGCACCCAGCGAGCACGCGATGTGCAGACTCTGCACAAGGTCTTCCTCGACGCGGCCATGAAGAAAGGCCGCATTCACGAACTGTCGCTGGTCATGAACTACAAACTCCGCACCGGGCACCTGTTCCAGGATGCCCTGCTCGCCCTGCCGATGTACTTGAAGGGCAAGCTCCACATCGCCCCGCCCCAGTCGCCCGACACCGCACAGGTGCGCACCGCCGTTGAGCGGCTCAGCCAGGAAGGAGCCGCGAAGTGACCACCATCGGCTTCTACCCCGGCTGCTCGCTGAGTTCCTCGGCCGCCGAGTACAGCAAGTCTCTCAAGGCGGTCGTCTCGCGGCTGGAGGTCCAGCTCCAGGAAATCCCCGACTGGCTGTGCTGCGGCGCATCGTCGGCCCATGCGGTGGACCACAACGCGGCGCTGGTCCTGGCGGCCGACACCCTGGCGAAAGCCTCGCGGGCGGGAATGACGCAGGTGCTGGCGCCGTGCGCGATGTGCTACCAGCGGCTGGCGGTGGCCTCGCATGAACTGAATCACAGGCCGGAACTGCGCAAGAAGGTGGCCGCGGCGCTGAATACGGATGCCAAACCGGAGCAGGTCCAGGCGTTGAACCTGCTGCAGTGGCTCGCCGCCATTCCCGCGGAGACACTCAAGGCCAATGTCAGCCGCCCGCTGACGGGTCTGAAGGTCGCCTGCTACTACGGCTGCCTGCTGGTCCGGCCGCCCGCCATCACCCAAAGCGACAGCGCCGAAGCCCCGCGTTCGATGGAGAAGATCATCACGGCACTGGGTGCAACACCCGTCCGCTGGTCGATGGCCCTGGAGTGCTGCGGCGGGTCCTTCGCGCTGTCCAACAAGCGTGCCGTCATCCGCCAGGGTCGGCGCATCTACGATGCGGCCCGGGGCGCCGGAGCGGATGTCCTGGCCCTGGCCTGCCCGATGTGCCACAGCAATTTTGACATGCGCCAGAGCGAATACGCCCCGGGCGAGCCGGGCATTCCCGCGCTGTACCTGACCCAGTTGATCGGCCTGGCCTTCAACATCCCCGCGGACCTGCTGGGTTTGCAGTCGCACTTTGTCCCCGTCGCGCCCGCGCTGGCGCAGATCGGGAAATCCAGGTCGGAAGTCGAAAACCGGAAAGAATTGCCATGTCGCGCATAGGCGTCTTTATCTGTCACTGCGGCGAGAACATCGGCAAGACGGTGGATTGCCCGCGCGTGGCCGAGGCGGCCAGGGCGCTGCCGGGGGTCGTCTACGCGGTGGATTATCGCTACACCTGCTCGGAGCCGGGGCAGGCGCAGATTCGCGATGCGATCAGGGAGCATCAACTCACGGGCGTGGTGGTCGGCGCCTGCTCCCCCCGTATGCACGAAAAGACCTTTCGCAAGGCCGTCAAGCAGGCCGGGCTGAATCCGTACCTCTGCGAGATCGCGAACCTGCGCGAGCAGTGCAGCTGGGTCCACACCGACCGCGACCAGGCCACCAGCAAGGCCATCGACATCATCCGCTCGACCGTCGCCCGGGTTCAGCGCAACACGCCTTTGCAGCCGATCAGGGTGCCCCTGACGAGAAAGGCGCTGGTCATCGGCGGCGGCATTGCGGGAATCCAGGCCGCCCTGGACATCGCCGACGGCGGCACCCAGGTGGTTCTCGTCGAGCGATCCAGTTCGCTGGGCGGCCACATGGCCCAGCTCTCGGAGACGTTCCCGACGCTGGACTGCTCCCAGTGCATCATGACCCCGCGCATGGTCGAAGCCGCCACGCATCCGAACATCCGCCTGGAAACCTATGCCGAGGTTGAGAAGGTCGAGGGGTACGTCGGCAACTTTGTGGCCACCATCCGCCGCAAGGCCCGAAGCGTTGACTGGGCCAAGTGCACCGGCTGCGGCACCTGCTACCAGAAGTGCCCGCAGAAGAAGATCCCGTCCGAGTTCGACGAGGGGCTGGGACCTCGCACGGCCATCGGCATTCCCTTCCCGCAGGCGGTACCGAACAAGCCCGTGGTCGATCGGAAGAACTGCACCCGATTCAAGACCGGCAAGTGCGGCGTCTGCGCCAAGCTCTGCCCCACGGGCGCGATCGACTACGAGCAGGAAGATGAGCTGATCGAGGAGAAGGTGGGAGCGATCGTCGTGGCCACGGGGTTCAACGTGCTGCCCAAGGCCGAGCTTCCGGCCTACGCGGACGGCGATCATCCGGACGTGCTCACGGGATTGCAGTTTGAGCGATTGGCTTCGGCATCCGGTCCGACGGGCGGGGAGATCAAGCGCCCCTCGGATGGCAGGCAACCGCAGACCGTCGTGTTCGTGCAGTGCGCCGGTTCGCGCGACGCGGCCAAGGGACGGGCTTACTGTTCCAAGATCTGCTGCATGTACACGGCCAAGCACGCCATGCTCTACCGGCACAAGGTTCACGGCGGCCGGGCGTATGTGCTGTGCATGGACGTGCGCACGCCGGGCAAGGGATACGACGAGTTCTACCGCCGCGCCACCGAGCAGGATGGCGTGGTCTATCTCCGGTCGCGGGCGGCTCGCATCTACCAGGAGAACGGGAAGCTGATCGTGCAATGCGCCGACACGCTCAACGGCGGGCAGCGCATCGACATCAAGGCCGACATGGTCGTACTGGGCACGGCGGCCGTGCCGCAGTCGGATGTGAAGCAACTGGCGCAGAAGCTGGGCATCGGCTATGACGAGCACGGGTGGCTGAGCGAGGCGCACCCGAAGCTGCGGCCGGTGGAAACCAACACGGCCGGGGTGTTCCTGGCCGGGGCGTGCCAGGGCCCCAAGGACATCCCCGAGTCGGTGGCGCAGGCCAGCGCCGTGGCCGCCAAGGTGATGGCCCTGTTTGCCAACAGCGAGTTGCAGCGTGATCCGGTGGTGGCCAAGGTCAATCGCCTGCCGCCGCCGCTTTTCTCCACATGCATTGGCTGTTTTACCTGCGCCGCGGCCTGCCCGTACAAGGCCATCGAGAAGGAAGAGATCAAGGACCGCAAGGGCAACCTGATCAAGATGGTGGCCAAGGTCAACAGCGGCCTGTGCCAGGGCTGCGGCACGTGCGTTTCCCTGTGCCGCAGCAAGAGCATCGACCTGGACGCGTTCACCGACGACCAGGTCCACGCGGCGCTGGCGGCACTGGCGGATTGAGCAAGAGTTCCCAATGAGTGCGACCCAATCACAACCTTCGACAACCGCGACCTTTGAACCCAGGATCGTCGCGTTCGTCTGCAAGTGGTGTACATACGCCGGCGCGGACCTGGCGGGAACCAGCCGCATGGCCTATCCCCCCAACGTGCGCACGCTCATGCTTCCCTGCACGGGGCGGATCGACATTTCGTTCGTCCTGCGGGCGTTTCTCCAGGGCGCCGACGGCGTGCTGGTTTCCGGGTGCCATCCGGGCGACTGCCACTACACGGCCGGGAATTTCCGCGCCCGCCGACGCTGGACCATCTTCCGCGACCTTCTGGATACCCTGGGCTTCGACCTGCGCCGCCTGGACATGGCGTGGATCTCGGCCGCCGAGGGGGCCAAGTGGGTCAAGACCGTTCAGTCCTTCACCGACAGGATTCGCGAGCTTGGGCCGTACTCGTCGATGAAGCAGCTGGCGTCCAATCGAATGCCGCCCATCGCGCCGCGCCCCACCCGCGTTTCGTTCGCCAACGCGGCCTCCAAGCCCGACAAGACCGTCGCCGCGCCGGCTGATCCCGCCCTGGTCAGCGCCGTGGGCGACGCTCTCACCGCCGGCCGCGTCAAGGCCGTCATCGGCTGGGTTCCCAACACCACCCTCAAGGTTCCCCGGCCAGCCTGGATCACCAGTCCCCAGGCCGCCGGCCAGCTGGTCAATCCCGCCGAGTCGGGCAACTTGGCGCGCCTGTTCAAGAACCCGGCGATCAGGTCCATTGCCCCCATCGGCATCGTCGCCCGTTCCACCGAGCTTTTTGCCCTCAACGTCCTTCGGCAGGAGGCCAATCTCGATCCGGCCCAGGTGCGCGTCTTCGCCGTCAGCGATGACGGCAGGTTCATGGGCGAAATGGATTGTGACAAGGCCGCCGACGCCCTGCTGGCCCCCATCCTCAAGGACTTGCCCGAGGACCGGCCCGTCGGATTCCGCGAAGATGTGATCAGGCAACTCGACGAGCTGATGCAGAAGCCCCCGGCCGAGCGATGGCAGTTCTGGACCGACCAGTTCTCCAACTGCATCAAGTGTTACGCCTGCCGCGGATCGTGCCCGATGTGCTCCTGCGAGCAGTGCTTCATGGACAAGAACCAGCCGCAGTGGTTCCCGACGGCCGCCGACGGACCGGGCAATTTCGCCTGGCATGTCGTGCGGGCGTTTCACCTGGCCGGCCGGTGCATCGGCTGCGGGTCGTGCCAGGACGCCTGCCCGGCCAACATACCGCTCAACCTGCTTGGGGCGGCCATTGCACGATCCACCCGGGCGCATTTCGGCCATCGCGCCGGCGCCGACCCCAACGCCATCCCGCTCCAGTCCGACTACAAGGCCGACGACCGCGAGGACTTCATTCTTTGACGACTCCCATGCCAGCCACCGATTCATCTCCCAGAGTTCGTGAACGCCTGGTCATTTCGCGCCAGGAGATCGACCAGTGGCCCGCCCTGCTGATCGCCGCCGGCCATCGCGTGATTGCGCCCGTCGCCATCGACGGCAATGCCGCGCAGAGCGAATACCAGGAACTCGAGTCGCCCAACGGCAGGCATCAGACGGCCCTGGGCACGTTGCCGCGGATGTCTCCCAAGTCCGCGTGGTTCCCCCGCTCCGAGCCGATCGTCCGCCTGACCCGCCAAAACAAGGAATGGACCATCGACGATCCCGACACGCGGTTTCCTTCCGTCGTCATATTCGGCGCAAAGCCCTGCGACGCGGCCGCGCCCGGAATCCTTGCGCCCCTGTTCGGCTGGGATTTTCACGACCCGTTCTTCGAGCAGCGGGTTGCCCGGCTGGCGTTTGTCGTGTTTGCCTGCTCGGCGCCGGTTGACAATGCGTGCTTCTGCACAAGCGTCGGCGTCGATCCGGCCGGCGAGAATGTCGGCGATGTGCTGGTGACTGAACTGGCCGACGGACAATACCTGGTGGAGACTCACACGGAGCGAGGCAGCGAACTTCTGGCCGCTCTGACATCCGGAGTCTCAAGTCCGGCGTCTGAAATCCCGGATCCGGATCTGCACGATCTGCGAGCAAAGTCCCGCGCCGCCGTCGCCGCGCGATTCGACCCCAAGGCCGTTCATGACGCGCTGGTCGAGCGGTTCAACGACCCGATGTGGCAGCGGCATGCGCAGTCCTGCCTGGCCTGCGGCACCTGCGCCTTTGCATGCCCGACCTGCCATTGCTTTGATATCCAGGACGAAGTGGCCGGCTCGCGCGGCGTCCGACAGAAGAACTGGGATGCCTGCGCATTTCCCCTGTTCACCCTGCACACGTCCGGCCACAACCCCCGTCCCGATCAGCCCAGTCGCTGGCGCCAGCGACTCAGCCACAAGTTCCGCTACTACCCCGAGAAGTTCGGCGGCGTTCTCTGCACCGGCTGCGGCCGCTGCATCCGCCTCTGCCCGGCCGGCATGGACCTGCTGGCGACACTGACGGACCTGAATGACCCGGCGACGGAACGAAACGGCGCACCGGCGACATGCACGTGCGATGCGGCACACCCCGATGAAAGCTCCGCGCTGCCGACTCCCGGCATTCAGGCCCACACGCACGCCGACTCGCCCAACATCTATCGCCCGTACCTGATGAAGATCGCCGACCTGCGCGACGAAACGCCGGACGTGCGAACGTTGCGGCTGGAGTTCGTCGATCCGCAGGATGCGCAGCGGTTCGATTTCCGCGTCGGGCAGTTCGGCCTCTACAGCGCCCTGGGCGAAGGCGAATCCACGTTCTGTATCGCCAGCAGTTCCACCCGCAAGGGCTACATCGAGTGCACCTTCCGCCAGGCCGGCCGCGTCACCCGGGCGCTGCGCCGGCTGAACGTCGGCGACCTGATGGGTTTCCGCGGCCCGTACGGCAATTCATTCCCGGTCGAATCCTGGAAGGGCAAGGACCTGCTGTTCATCGCCGGCGGCATTGCCCTGCCGCCGATGCGCTCGGTCATCCAGTACTGCCTGGACAACCGAGCCGACTACGGCGACATCACCATCGTCTACGGCGCGCGCACCTGGTCAGACCACGTTTACAAGCACGAACTGGCCGAGTGGGAAGCTCGCCCTGACGTGAACCTCTGGCTGTGCATCGACTGGAAGCCCAACAACGGCGTGCTCGTGGCCGAGCCGGCCGACGAGGGCTGGCCGCCGATCGACCTGAAGACGCCGGGCAACACCGTGCTCGATCCCGGGCACCGCCGCTACACGGGATTCGTCCCGCAACTGGTCGAGGCGGTCAAGCCTTGTCCGAAGAACCGCGTCGCCGTGCTCTGCGGCCCGCCCATCATGATCAAGTTCACCCTCCAGAGCCTGCGCAAGCTCGGCTTCGACCCGGCCAACGTCTATACCACCCTCGAGAACCGCATGAAATGCGGCCTGGGCAAGTGCGGCCGATGCAACGTCGGCCCGATCTATGTCTGCAAGGAGGGCCCGGTCTTCACGGCGGCGCAGGTCGAGGCGCTGCCGCCGGAGCTGTAGACCGGCTCACCTGCCGCCGCCCATGCGGTACCGGTACATGCCGTAGCCGACGTCCCGGCTGGCCGCGATCGTCTCGGGATAGGGCGTGTCCACGATGTCAACGAACCCGATCTGGTAGTTCTCCTCATCGTACACGCGCCCCGTGGTCGGCTGGTCCTGGTACTGGAACCAGTGACACCCGACGAAATTGGGATGGCGCAGCACGCCGCGCACGTAATTGCGGTACGTGTCGGCCCGCTCGTTCTGATCGGCCACCTTCACCAGGCCCGTGTGGAACATGCCCCGATCCAACGCGCCAAAGTGGAATTCCCCGATCATCACCGGGACGTCCGCCCGCAGGTTTCCATCCCACCCGTCGATCGATGCCCGGTAGATGTTGAAGCTCACCACGTCGCAGTACCTGGCGGACGCCGCGACGGCGCGCGGATTCGCCCACGCGAATCTCACGCCCAGGTACAGGCGGCCCGGAGCCACGGACCTCAACGAATCGCGCACGACCTGGAAATACCGCTCGGCCAGCTTCGTGTAGAACGCCCCCAGGTCCGCGCCGGCCCTGGCCTTGTCCGGAGCTTCCCGGCTGGCCAGCATCGCTTCCCACGAGGCGTGCCCGGTTCCCCAGGCCTCGTTGAGCTTCCCGATGGAGCCGTATTTTTCCTTCAGGTCGGAGATGAACTCTCTCTTGGCCGCCTGCGTCTCGGGGGATTTGAGCGTCCCGATGGCCAGCGAAGTCTCATCGCCCCAGGACATTTCGTTGTCCACGAAGTAGCCGATGCACCAGGGATCGCCGGCCGTCTGGCGCGCCCCGCGCGTGATCGTCTCCCGCGTCTGCCGCTCAAACTGCGGATCGAACACGTCCGGGAACTTGCCCCAGTAGCCCTCGCTGCCCTCGATCATCGGGCCGCTGGAGCGAAGCGTGCAGACATAGGGCGTCCTGCGCAGCAGGTAGACTCCGGCGTCCGACCAGTTGGCGATGGTGTTCATTCCCCAGCTTCGAAGCCGCCGGTGCGCCATCTGGGCGGCCGCGTCGCGCCAGCCATCTCCATACTTGCGCTTCAGATTGGCCCCCGCGAAACTGAACGACTTGACGTTGCGGCCCTTGTAATAGCCGTGCAGCGCGAACCGGGGCGGCAGGAGGAATTCCGCAAACTCGGGCTTGTCGCCGGGGAAATCCTCCCACCAGCTTTCCCGCTCCTCGATGGGCGTGTTGTCCAGCATCCGCACGCAGTCGATCCCATGCGAGAAGAACAAGTGCCCCTCCGGATCGACCAGCCACCACTTGCCCTCGTGCCTGGCGGTTCTGAAGAATCCCGTTGCCTCCAGCCTGGGCCCGTCCTTCCATCCGCCCCACTGGTCCCAGTCGGCCGGGCCGGGCCGCGCCGCCAGATCCTTCTCCTCCTCGGCGATGCGCCCCTTGAGTTCCTCCAGCGAATGGACCTTTCCCGGCCAGTCGCCGTGCTTGTACTGCCCGAAGGTGTCGATGAACGGCATGTACCGTTCGGCCGGCGGAAGCCGGGGCGCCACGTACTGCCCCGTCGCCCGGAGGTTTGTGATCTCGAACGCCTGCTCGTCGGCCTGGCGCGTGACATATGCCACGACCTGCGTCACCTTCGCGGCGTCGATCGCGTGGTCGCCGGTCCCATACCCGGGCGGGTAGCCGCGCATGCCGAACAGTTTCACCCCCTGGAGGACCGGCTTTCGCGTCATCATCACCCTCAGCATCTTCTGCTCGCCCGGCCGCAGCGTCACATTCCCCGTCACGCAGTTGCGCGTCCCGTCGGCCCCGTCGTTATCCACGCGCAGATAGACCGTCGCCGCGTTCTTCCCCACGTTCTTCACGTCGGCCACCGCGTAGAGGAAGGCCGACAGATCCCACGCCCCCCCGGCCGCGGGGAGCGTCACCCCCGGCCAGCGCTCTTTTCTTCCTGCCTCAACCCGCCAGCCGCCCGCGACGGGCGTGACAATCGCGTCGGCGGGCTTCGCCTGCCCCACCTCAAGCGACTGATCGGCACGCGCCCAGTTCACCAGCATCAACACAAGAATCCAGCATGTCATGCACCGTGCCATCACGCTCCGCCTTTCGTCAATCGAGCATTCGCGGTCCACCTGCCACTGGTCCTTCCAGCCCGGTCGTTCACGCGGTTCATGCCCGGCTTCGCCCGCTGTTCTGATACCTCTCCAGGGTCTGTCTCAGTCTCTCCACCACGGCCGGCTCGGACGAGTAGAGGTTGTTTTTCTCGGCCGGATCGGCGCTCATGTCGTACAGTTGCCCTTCCGGGTCATTGGCATCGCCCTTGCCCTCCCATCCGCCCGAGCCCCTTCCGGCAATGTACTTCCACTTTCCATCCCGAATCGAGAACATCCCGTCGATTGAGTGATGCACCACCAGTCCCGGCCGCTTCCACCGCCTGTCGCCCAGCAGCGCCGGCAGGATGTTGAAGCTGTCCTCGGCACAGTTGTCGGACAGATTGGCGCCGACCATCGCCGCCGCCGTCGCCATCAGGTCCCCCAGGCAGATGGTCTGGTCGCAGACGCTTGCCGCGGGGATCCTCGCGGGCCAGCGAGCAATGAACGGGACGCGATGCCCGCCCTCCCAGATCGTGCTCTTGCGCCCGCGCCACGGGCCATTGGGGAAATGCCCGTACTCGGTCATCGGCCGGTTGGTCGAGCCGTTGTCGCTGGTGACGATCACCAGCGTGTTCTCCGCCAGCCCGTTCCGCTTCAACGCCTCCATGACCTGCCCCACCGCCCAGTCCGTGCCCCACACAAAGTCGCCATAGTCGCCGGCCTGGCTCCTGCCCTTCATGAACGCCGCGGGCGCAACCGGCGTGTGCGGCGAATTCAACGAAAAGTACAGGAAGAACGGCCGGCCATCCTTACCTCGCTGATCAATCCACGCCGAGGCCTTCTCCGCCAGCCGTGGGAGGACGTCCTCGAACCTGAACGCCGGGTCGCGCGGTCCGGCCCGCACCGCGCCCTGCTTCTCCATCCAGGCCGTGGGCTGCGCCGCCAGCCGGTCCCCCTCAATGAACGCGTACGGCGGCATGTCCAGCGATGCCGCGATGCCGAAGAAATACTCAAACCCCACATCCACCGGGCCGCCACGCACCGGCTTGCTGAAATCGACGTCGTCTTCCTTTTTCGCATCCGGCTTGCCGGCCCACTCCATCCCCAGGTGCCATTTCCCGATGCACGCCGTGGCATACCCCTGCCCGCGCAGCATGGAGGCGACATTCAGTCGGTCTGGCTCAACCAGAGGCTGACCAAACCCCTCCAACACCCCGCGCTTCAGCCGCGTCCGCCAGCAATACTGCCCGGTGAGAATCCCGTAGCGCGTGGGCGTGCATACCGCCGATCCCGAATGCGCATCGACGCACTTGACGCCCTCGCCGGCCAGCCGGTCCATGTTCGGCGTCGGCGCCTTGCCCTGAGGGTTGTAGCAGGTCACATCTCCCCAGCCCAGATCATCGGCCAGGATGAACACGATATTGGGCTTGTTTCCACCGTCGGCCGCGCGCAGCACACGCCCCATCGCCGCCATTCCCATCACACCGCCCACGAACCCGCGCCTGCTCAACATGATCCGCTCCGTGGTTACTTCTGGCCAAACGGCTCAAACGGCGGCCGCGCATCCTTTGGCATTCCCGCCAGCACACCCATCATCGCCTGAAACGGCCCGGCATACTCGCCAGTTCCCGGCTCGCGTATCTCCACTGACTCCAGCGGATCTTCCTGCAGATCCCACATCACCCCGTCGCTGCGGAACATCCACCGCTCATCGCGCACGATGCGCCGCGACCCCAGTTGTGAATAGATCCAACCTCGCTTGTGCAACTCCGGCCGATCCCCGGAGATCGACCGCACGAACGACCGCCCGTCCAGTGCCAGGCCCTGCGGCGGACGGACCCCCGCCAGTTCCAGAATCGTCGGGAAAAAATCCGAAAAATCCACCAGGTCCGTGCTGACTCGTCCGCCGTCTGCCAGCATTGGGGCCCTCACCACCAAAGGCACCTGCACCCCGGCGTTGGTCAGCGCCCCCTTCCCGGCCGGATAGGGCTTGCCGCCGATCGTCCCGCTCACGGATGATCCATTATCCCCCGCGAAGATCACCACGGTCCTTCGCTCGATCCCCAGTTCCTTGATCGCCCCCACCACCCGACCCACGATCGCATCCATGTACCGGATCATTCCCGCATACAACGTAGCCCGGCCAACCGGCCGCCGCCCTTCCGTAGCACGGGCATCCTGCCCGTGCCCGTTCCCCTCCCCCGTAGCACGGGCATCTTGCCCGTGCCCGTTCCCCTCCCTCGTAGCACGGGCATCCTGCCCGTGCCCTCTATCCAACGGAGTTATCGTATAAGGCGCATGCGCCACCAGCATCGGGTAATACGCCAGGAAATGTCCCCCCCGATGCCGCCGCATGAACTCCACGATCCAGTCGCAAACGACCTCCTCGCCGAACCTCCCGACATGTACCTTTCTCTGCCCGTTGATCTGGAGAAACGGGTCCCAATACCGCTGGTCCGAAGCGGGATTGTTCCTCTCCCCTCCCGGCCAGACACAGTGCTCATCAAATCCGTGCGCCAGCAGCGCATGCGGTTCCCTCGCCAGGTCATTCAACTGCCACTTTCCGCCGATTCCCGTTGCGTACCCCGCGTTCCGCAGCAGCCGGGCGAACGTGGTTTCCCTGCCTGCATCGAACGTCCCACCCCACCGCGGCACGTCATGGTGCTCCGTCCACCCCGTGCGACAGGGATACCGCCCGGTGAGCATCTCGTGCCGCGACGGCGTGCAGAGCGGCGTTGCCCACACCGTCTCAAACCGCACTCCTTCCCTTGCCACTTCATCGATGTTCGGCGTGTTCCCAGTTCCCCCATAGCACCCGATCCAATCCCTCCCGACATCATCCGCGAGGATCAACACCACGTTCGGCCGCCGCTCCGGTTCCGAACCCCAACTGCCCTTCACCAGGGCCCCGCCCAACACTCCCGCTCCCGTTGCCCTGAGCCAGGTTCGGCGACTGATTGCCACGCGCGCGCCTGGCCCTTTCCGATTCCCCTTCCCCGTAGCACGGGCATCCTGCCCGTGCCCAATCTCCCTCTCCGTAGCACGGGCATCCTGCCCGTGCCCAATCCCCTCCTCCGTAGCACAGGCATCTTGCCCGTGCCCAATCCCCTCCTCCGTAGCACGGGCATCTTGCCCGTGCCCCCCGACGTTATACCGCTCTTCACTCATTCATCCACCTCGCTCCCTTCACACTCTATATACTCCTCCGCGGGCATCTCATTGAATGGCTCCCTCCTGGAGTCTTCCCTGATTTGAATTGGGCGCGCAGGCCCCCTATGCAGTAGTAGGTCATCAACTGCAAGGAGGCTCTATGCGATGCGTCAGGGATGACGTTCAGCGCCTATCGACGCTGTTGTGTGATTATATCCAGCCACTGGGGATGTTGGTACGGGACGGTCCGTTGCGCGCCATGCGTGAAC
>Ga0209381_1001919_pt1 | contig 29374 bp, 23 predicted proteins | sample DewCreD2012metaG_FD_184111 | JGI IMG/M metagenome (GOLD analysis project Ga0209381, IMG submission 184111) | Hot spring sediment bacterial and archeal communities from British Columbia, Canada, to study Microbial Dark Matter (Phase II) - Dewar... ...
CGCACGCTCGACGCCCGTCTCAAGCAACTTGTCCCAAGAGGGGCGGTCCTCATGGCCTCTGTGGTCCAGAGCGCCCGGAAGTGCGGACGCTACGGCTGCAAGTGCAACCGGGGCGAGAAGCACATCCGCACCCAGATCACCTACAAGGAGGGCGGCAAGACCCGCTCCGTCTACGTCCCCGCCGACCTCGTGGGCGACGTCAGGCAGTGGGCCGCCGAGGGCCGCCGCCTCCAGGGGCTGCTGAAGGAATGCTCTCGGCTGGCCATCGCCCTCCTCCGCAGCAAGGCACAGGCGGCGAAGGTGCCGCACCGGCGTCCGTGATCACGCCCTCTGTCGGCAGCAGGATTCCTCGACGGAATTCTGCACTCGGGACTTGATATTCCCCTGCGAACGAGGATGTATGTGAAGCAAGGCTGCGGCGGCACTTGGGCCGCCCGCCGATGGAGGATGGACCATGGGACGAACGCTTGAAGTCGCCTGCGAGGGGACGGCCAGTAGGTTCGCTGTCCGCAAGCTGAGCCGGGCGACGCTGTACGGCATGAGGCGGCGGATGCCGGTGGATGCCGAGGGCCGGGAGTGCCGGGCCGCTGCTCTGACCCGCGATGGCCGGTTCTTGCTTCCTCGGGGCGCGACGGCCACGCTCTACCTGGATGATCACGGGGACAGCCTGGAGCGCGGCGAATTGCGCGCGGCGCACGGCGGCCAGGGTGGGGCATCGGCTTCCGAGCCGCAAGTCGCGGAGGCGGCTGAGCTTCTGGACTACGTCGTCCGCCACGTCTACGCCTTGGTGCCCGTCATGGTGTCGGCGCAGCTCGATGGGCTTCTCGCGGCCACGGGCATCTGCCGCCTGGACGCCGGGGACGATGGCGGCGAGGTACGCTTCCTCGTGAAGAGCGCCGCCGGCTACTTCCTCATGGTTGGGGAGGCAAACGGCTTCAGCGTCGTGGGTCCTGACCAGGCGGACCTGTCCATCCCCGAGAGCGACGAGGCATGGGACGGCCTTGACTTTGCCAGGCTCTGACGCAGGAGGACGAACATGTCGCGCTGGATTCGAATTCGGGATGGCCGGGTGCGCGAAGCCCGGTTGCGGCGTTCCGGCGCCCCTCGAGTGGCGTCTTTCAGCTAGTGTCGCAAAAAGGGGGGCATGGTAGTCCCCCCGGACGCCCCATGGTAGTCCCCCCGGCCACCCCAGGTAGTACCCCCGGGAGGCCCCGGGCGGGCTATCTCTGCTCGCGCAATCTGACACGCCGAATTACGTGTCAGATTGCGCAGGCCCTCTTGCACGCTGGCAATCTGTCACGTAGAATGGCGTGTCAGATTGCGCCCAGTTTCCTCTGCCCCCACCTTCCGGGGACGAACATGAACACCGCCGAGAGCCCCGAGCAGGTTCGCCGCACGCTCGACGCCCGTCTCAAGCAACTTGTCCCAAGAGGGGCGGTCCTCATGGCCTCTGTGGTCCAGAGCGCCCGGAAGTGCGGACGCTACGGCTGCAAGTGCAACCGCGGTGAGAAGCACATCCGTACCCAGGTCACCTTCAAGGAGGGCGGCAAGACCCGCTCCATCTACGTCCCCGCCGACCTCGTGGGCGACGTCAGGGAGTGGGCCGCTGAGGGCCGCCGGCTCCAGGGCCTGCTGAAGGAGTGCTCTCAGCTGGCCGTCACCCTCCTGCGGAGCAAGGCACAGGCGGCGAAGAGGTCGCGCCGGCGTCCGGGATGACGCCCTCCGTGGGCAGCAGGATCTCTCGACGGAATTCTCCGTCGGGGACTTGATATTCCCCCGCGAACGAGGATGTATGTAAGCCAAGGCTGCGGCGGCAGTTGGGCCGCCCGCCGATGGAGGACAAACCATGGAACGGACGCTCGAGGTCGCCTGCGCGGGGACGGCCAGCAGCTTCACCGTCCGCAAGCTGAGCCGGGCGACCCTCTACGGCACGAGGCGGCGGATGCCGGTGGACGGCGAGGGCAGGCCCTGCCGGGCTGCGGCGCTGACCCGCGATGGACGATTCCTGCTGCCCCCGGGCACGACGGCCACGCTCTACCTGGATGATCACGGGGACGCCGTCGAGCGCGGCGAACTGCGTCCGGCGCGAGGAGGCGAGGGTGCCGCGCCAGAGGCCGAGCCGCATCCTACGGAGGCGACCGAGCTTCTGGACTGCGTCGTCCGCACGGTCTATGCCCTGGTGGCGGTCGCGGTGTCGGCGCAGCTTGACCGGCTTCTCGCGGGCACGGGCGTCTGCCGCCTGGACGCCGGGGACGCCGGCGGCGAGGTGCGCTTCCTGGTGAAGAACGGCGCGGGCTACTCCCTCCTGGTCGGGGAACCGAGCGGCTTCCGCTTCGTGGGTCCTGACCAAGCGGACCTCTCTATCCCCGATGCCGGCGGGCCGTGGGACGACCTTGACCTGGCCATGCTCTGATGCAGGAGACAGATGATGTCGCGCTGGATTCGGGTTCGTGACAGCCGCGGCCGCGACGCGCGGGTGAGGATGGAGCCTACCCATCTCCGCGGCCGGCCGCCGCTCCAGACCCCCGACGGGCGAGCCGTCGAGGCGGCCCGATTCATCAAGGCGCCGATGTCGAGGCGCTATGAGGTGCTCCGTCACCGCTGCCCCGACGACGCGCAGCTTGCCGAGCTGCTGATCGAAGAGGACCCCGAGATCGACCTCGACGCGACGGGACGAAGGACCGGGCCGACTGACCGCGTGCTGCTGGACCCCGATGGGAATGTCCTCTACACCACTGCGGAGGCCGAGGTCATCTGCGACCGCGATGGCATCGAGCTGGAACGCCGCCTGCCGGCGGACACGCCGGCCAATGTGGATGGCGAGTCGCCCATCGTCTGGACGGGCCGGATGCTTCCCCGCTTGGAGGCGGCGCGGCGCTTTGCCTTCACCCGCATCCTTCAGCTTCGCCACGTGGACGGCTTGACCTACGACTTCCTCTTCGGGATGGCGCGCGAACTCGATGAGGCAGGTGCCCTGGTCCTGGTTGGAGCGGGGCCGGGCGGGCGCGACCCGATCGTCCTCGAACGGAACGGCGTCCCCCATCGCGGGTTCCTGGGGGGCCGGGTGGAGGGCGACCGCTACCTGCTCGTGCTTCATCTGACCAACCTGGAACTGACGATGCCAGGGGAGGTGACCCTATGATCGCCCAGGGACAGGCCCGCTGGCAGCCGCTGGGGGTGGGGCGCATCGCGCCTCAGGGCAGCATCGCCGACCGGGCGCTGGCGGAGCGCCTCGCCGCCTACAAGAGGCAGGTCGCCGGCCACTACCGGAGCGTCTCGCCAGCCGACCTCGCCACGTCGCTCCCGCCGGGTCCCTACATCATCTCACCGAAGCTTGACGGCGAGACGTGGTACCTGCGCGTTGCAGGGGACGAGGCGTGGTTCCTGTCGCCGAGCGGGAAGGTCATTGGCGACGTGCCGGCCACGGCAGAGGCCAGTCGCCTCCTGGCGGGACGCGACCTGCTCCTGGCCGGCGAACTCTACGCGAATGGCTCAGGCCGCCGGCCGCGGGTCCACGACCTCGCAGCGGCCCTGGGCGGGGGCACCGGCGCACCCGTCGAGCACCTCGGCTTCGGCGCCTTCGACCTTCTCGACGAGGGCAGCGCGGACGCGCAGCGCATGCCATTCGTTGGACGGGCGCAGCGGCTCGCCTCCCTCCTTGATGGCGGCGAGCTATGCCGTTGCGTGCCCTTCGAACAGGCCGCCGATGCGCCCGGGCTGCTCGAAGCCTACGAGCGCCTGGTGACCCGCGAGGGCCACGAGGGCCTCGTCATCCGCTGCGCCGACGGGCAGGTGATCAAGGTCAAGCCGGAGATCACCATTGACGCGGCGGTGGTGGGCTTCACGGAACGCGCGAGAGGCGGCGTGGCGGAGCTGCTGTTGGCGCTGCTCCGCCCCGACGGGGCCTTCCAGCTTCTCGGGCGGGTGGACACGGGGTTCACGGAGGCCGACCGCCTGGAGCTGGCTGAGCGGCTTCGCCCGCTCGTAGCTGAGTCGTCCCACCTCGCCGCTTCGCGCGCAGGAACCCTGTTCCGCTTCGTGCGGCCCGAGCTGGTCGTCGAGGTCAAGTGCAACGACCTCCTGACCCTGAGGGCCAGCGGCGAACATGTTCGGCGCATGGCCCTGGCCTTCGACGCCGGCGCCTCAGCACCCTGGCAGGCGCTCCGTCCCCTGCCGGCGGCGAGCATGATGCATGCCGTCTTCCGCCGGGTCCGCGACGACAAGGCCGTGGACACCGACGGCGTCCGGTGGAGCCAGGTGACGGACCTCGTGGCGGTCGAGGATGCCGGTGCCGCGCAAGCTCTGGAACTCCCCCGCTCGCAGGTCCTCCGCCGCGAGGTGTTCACCAAGAGGGAGAAGGGAGCGCTGTGCGTCCGCAAGGCGGTGGTGTGGAAGACGAACAAGGAGGCCCTCGACCCGCTCTATCCGGCCTACGTGGCCTTCTTCACCGACTTCGCTCCGGGCCGGCAGCAGCCGCTCCGCACGGACCTTCGCGTCGCGTCCACCGCCGAGCGCATCCATGCCCTTGCCGATGCCTGGATCAAGGAGCACGTTGGCCAGGGATGGGTCCAGCGGACGACGACGGCGGATGCCTCGGCGCTGCCGGCCTCCTGCCACAGAAGGAACGGCTTTCGCCTGGACCTGACCGTATCCTTCGCGCGCACCTCCTCGGTGAACTTCCACGTCGCCGTGCGGCGGATGAACGCCCTCGCCGACGCGGGCGCCCTCACGGTCGAGAGCGACGAGAAGGGCCGGCCGCGGCACTACAGCCTCGCGATCCGCCAGGAGGCCCTCGTCGAGAACGTCCGCCGCATTGAGAGCCTCCATCGCGTCATCTCGCGCTGGAGCGGCGCGGAGGTCAGCGTCAACGGCGAGCCGCTGGCCTTCCACGACGTGCAAGGCGTCCTCAACGCCATCGCCGACATCGCCTCGTGCTGGCGCCAGCAGAGGAAGCAGGCGACCGACGGGGCGAACCCCTGCCGGGTCTGCTTCGCCCTCGGGTGCCAGCAGCTTCGGTTCACGGCCTCGGCCGGCTTCCCAGGCATCCCCCGCGACCACCCGGCCTGGTACGCCGTGGGCAGCTTCGATGGCAAGGTGGTCACACTCGACAAGCCGGCGCTCTTCGCCCAGCTCGACACGCGGCTGAACGAATCGCTCGCCATCTGCCCCTTCTTCGACCGCGAGCACACGACGCAGCGCATCCGCGAGTTGCCCGACGTCCTGGACCCCGCCGCTGACCCAGCCCGCTGGGCCCTGGGCTACGCCATTGACACGCGGAAGCCGGCCTGGGTCTTCCCCAAGGCTGCCCGGCGCCTGCCCTACGACGTGAGTGTCCAGCCCGAGGCCGGGTCTCTCTTCCGACGCCCGGCTACAGCCGGCCACACGCTCGGCATGAACGGCCTGGGGACGAGTGTCTCGCCCGCCCTGGCTCCTGGGCCGCAGCGGAGCATCCCGGCGGCCCGGTACGCCGACGTGTGCGGCCAGGACGCCGCCGTCGAGGCCGTCCGCGACTACGCCGAGCTTCCCCTCAAGCACCCGGAACTCTTCCAGCGGATCGGCGTTCGGCCCGGCCGCGGCATCCTCCTCTGGGGGCCGCCAGGCAATGGCAAGACGCTGCTGGCACGGGCCGTAGCTGGCGAGTCTGCTGCCCACATCGAAGTCATCTCCGGCCCCGAGGTCTTGAGCAAATGGGTCGGCGAGGGCGAGGGGCGTTTGAGAGACGTGTTCCAGCGCGCCGCCCGCCTGGCCCCCTCGGTCGTCCTCATAGACGAACTCGACGCCGTTGCAGGCTCCCGAGCCTCGGACGAGGCCCGCCACTTGCGGGAACTCGTCTCCCAGCTCCTCGTCCTTCTCGATGGGCTTGAGGACCGTGGCCGCGTCCTCGTCATCGGCACCACGAACCGCCCCGAAGACATTGACCCCGCCATCCTCCGCCCCGGCCGCATTGATCGCAAGGTCTACCTCGGCCCGCCGAATGCCAACGGCCGGACGGCGCTGTTCGCCAAGCTCCTCGCCCGCATGCCCGTGTCCGAGGACGTCCGTCCCGACGCTCTCGCGGCAGTGACCGCAGGTTTCACCGGCGCGCAGATCGAGCACGTCGTCAACGAGGCCGGCCTGCTCGCCGTGAAGGAGACCCTCGCCCGGCAACTCCCTGCCGATGCTGCTCGCGTTCGCCCCAACCACTTCCTGAGCGCTATCGCGGCGTTGCTCCCACCCACTCCGCGGGTCTCTCCCCGCCGCGGCTACACGCGCTCCAGCGGGCCTGCCCGCCTGCCTCTGTAGCGCGAGCACGATGGGATCAGCTACAAGGCCTCATCTGCACGACAATGGGGTGTTCCGAGGTGACCAAAGAGCAGATACGAGAGGTCGTTCAGCCGCTTGACTAATGGCCTGGGAAAGAGTAAGACATAGAGCTGAAAGTTCAGGCCGAGATGCCTGCGGACCGGTTTGCGCTCCCCGGTCGGGCCCCCGCCGCTAGTTCTACCCTTGGCGGCGATGAGTTCGGGCGGTTATGTCGTTCGCTTCGGCGGCGGCGAAGGGAGATTCACATGACCACGGAAACCAATCTGGAGAAGTTGCAGCGGCTGCTGCGGCAGATCTTCCAGTTCGACACGGCTGATCTGGACTTCGGCATCTACCGCATCCTGAACCACAAGCGCGACAGGATCGAGAAGTTCCTGACCGAGGAGCTGCCCAAGGCGGTCACCGCCGAGCTTGAGCGCGGAGCCCTGGCCGAGCAGTCCAAGGCTGCTGAGGAGCTTAAGGAAGCTGCGGAGCAGGTGAAAGGCCAGCTTGGCGAAGAGGCGATCAACGCGGTCGGCGAGCTCGAAGCGAGGTACGAGAGGACCCCTCTGGGGAGGAAGTATCTCGAGGCGAAGGAGAGGGCCGCTGGAGCACGCTCGTGGGCCGCCCTGGAAGCGGCAATCTTCAACCACCTGTTCACCTTCTTCAACCGCTACTACGACAACGGCGACTTCATGTCGAAGCGCCGCTACTCCAGGCGCGAGAAGTACGCCATCCCCTACAACGGCGAAGAGGTCTACCTCCACTGGGCGAACAGCGACCAGTACTACGTCAAGACCGGCGAGTACTTCAGGGACTACAGCTTCCAGGCGCACGGGGTGACGGTCCACTTCAGGCTCCAGAACGCCGATGTCGAGCAGGACAACGTGAAGGGCGACAAGCGCTTCTTCATTCCGCTGGTCAGCGACGCGACCTTCGACCCCAAGGCGAGGCAGGTCGTCATCCCCTTCGAGTTCCGCCCGCTCACAGAGCAGGAGGACATCGCCTACGGGAAGAAGAACCAGCAGGACGCAATCATCGCCCAGGCTCTTGAGGCCATCGCGGGGCGCTTCGAGAAGGAGAAGGCCGCCACGGTTGCCCTACTCGCGGAGCGGCGGCGCACCGCCGAGGGCACCCCGGTCACAAACCTCGAACACCACCTGCGCCAGTACACCCGCCGGAACACCTCCGACTTCTTCATCCACAAGGACCTCAAGGGCTTCCTGGAGAGGGAGCTTGATTTCTACCTGAAGAATGAGGTCCTCAACCTCGACGACCTGGAGGCGGCCGGTGAGGGCCGCGCCGAAGGCTGGTTCCAGCTCATGCGCGTCATCCGGGCCATCGGCGGCAGAATCATCACCTTCCTCGCCCAGATCGAGAACTTCCAGAAGAAGCTCTTCGAGAAGAGGAAGTTCGTCACCGAGACGAACTACTGCATCACCATGAGCAGCGTCCCCGAGGACTTCCACGAGGAGATCGCCGCGAATGACGCCCAATGGGAGGAATGGAAAGAGCTGTTCCACATAGATGAAGACGAGCGCAACCTCTTCAACGCGGGGGCGAAGACAAGGAAGGAGCGCCGCGTTGCTTTCCTGAAGGCTCACCCCACGCTCGTGCTGGACACCAAGCACTTTGACGCCGCATTTGTGGACAGGCTTCTCGCGTGCTTCGATGACATCGACACCATGACCGACGGCCTGCTTGTCCGAAGCGAGAACTTCCAGGCGCTTGGCCTGCTGCTGGAGAAGCTCCGAAGGAAGGTCGAGTGCATCTACATCGACCCGCCGTACAACACCGGCGATTCTGAGATTCTGTACAAGAACGAATACCTCTTCTCTTCCTGGCTGACGCTTATGGAGAACCGGCTCGCCGTCGCACAGAAGATGCTCGCGGAGGACTTGGTTCTCTTCATCGCTATCGACGACTTTGAGATGGCGGACCTGTGCGCGTTGATTGACAAGCGATTTCCCTTCCTGCGCCGAGAGATGATTGTTGTGAATCATCACCCCCAAGGCGGGAAGGCGAAGACGCTGGCGAGCACCCACGAGTACATGCTGGCTTGTGTATCCCGAGCATCGGCCCGCACCTTGACAGGGAGGTCCGCTGCAGATGGTGTCGAGAGCCGACCGTTCAAGCGGAGCGGGACCGCCGAGAGCAACTTCAGGTACGGCCGACCGAATAGCTTCTATGCAATCCTTGTCGATCCAAAGACCAAGGCTGTTGCAGGGGCCGAACCTCCTCCAGAGGTAGGTGCAAAATACCCGACTGGCAAGACAGAGCAGGGGCTGATCCGAGTCTATCCCCTCGGCGGCCAGGGCGAAGAGAGAGTTTGGCGGCGTTCGTATGAGTCCTGCTTGCCGCTGATAGCTGACAAGAGGCTGCAGTGCAGCGACAACATGACAATCTACCAGCTCATCGAGGCGCATGACAGGACCGCTGCCTTATTCAGCAACTGGGTCGGGGCCAGGTACAACGCGGGCATCTATGGAGCGAATCTGCTGGGCGACATTATGGGCGAGCACAATCCGTTCTCCTACCCAAAATCCGTGCACACGGTCGGGGATGCGATCTTCGCTTCTGGCATTGAGGACGATGCCATCTGCCTAGACTACTTTGCAGGGTCTGGGACGACAGGGCATGCCATCATCAACCTGAATCGCGAAGACGGTGTGAACCGTCGCTTCATCCTTGTAGAGATGGCGGATTACTTCGACAGCGTGCTGTTGCCACGCATCAAGAAGGTCACCTTTTCGCCGGAGTGGAAAAACGGGAGGCCCATCCGGCAGGCCACCGCAGAAGAAGCCGAGCGCAGCCCGCGCATCGTGAAGTACATCCGCCTTGAGAGCTACGAGGATGCGCTGAACAACATCCGCTTCACGCTGCCGAAGGGGCAGACGACGCTGAAGTTCGACGACTACCTGCTGGAGTACATGCTGGACTGGGAGACCGCGGAGAGCGAGACTTTCCTGAACGTTGAGAAGCTCGCCAGCCCGTTCGACTACGAGCTCATGCTCACGGAAGGCCAGGAGACCAGGCAGAAGCCCGTTGACCTGCCGGAGACGTTCGGCTTCCTGCTTGGCCTGAACGTGAAGACGCGCCGGGTGTACCACGACAAGGACCGCCGCTATCTGGTCTGTCGCGGGACGATGGACCACAGGGAGGTCGTCGTCATCTGGCGGACCACGAAGGACTGGACAAAAAAGGAGTACGAGCGGGACAAGGACTTCGTGGAGAAGGAGAAGCTCACGGAGGGCGCGGACGAGGTGTTTGTGAACGGTGACAGCTTCATCCCCCGGGCGAAGTCGCTGGACCCGGTTTTTAAGCACCGCATGTTTGCGGGGGTGTAGGCGATGGCCAAGCGGCGCGAGAACAACGAAGACCGGCAGGGCGAATACGTGAGGCTGGAGAGACGCCTCGTCCTTCTTGCCTGGCTCAACAGCCTGTTCGGGTACAGGGACAACAAGGAGTTGCTCAGCGATGTGAAGGAGGCCGACGAGGGCTTCGACCCGTACGGCCGCAGCTTCGTCTATCACAGGCTGGCAGGGAGGGGCGAGAAGGTCCGAATCGCGCTGCCCGTCCTCGGCGGCTACGACGACAACATCAGGGCCCATCTCGACGCCATGAACAAGCACAGGGCCGAGCCCATCAAGCTGCGCTACTTCCAGTACCTCGCCGTTCTCTACACTGAAATCTTTCTCGACTGGTACTTCAACCGGCGTGGCGAACTCCTCAGGGAGTTGAACAAGTTTGTTGCGGCAAGGAATTCGAGCCGGACTCCGGGGGACGCGGAGGAGACGGACTTCGCCGAGGCCGACCTGACGAAGCTGGCCTTCTGGATGGCCACGGGAAGCGGCAAGACGCTGATCATGCACTTCAACTACCGACAGTTCCTCCACTACAACCGGGAGGCGCTGGACAACATCCTGCTCATCACGCCGAACGAAGGGCTTTCGGAACAGCACATGACCGAGATGGCCATGTCGGGCATCCCGTGCGCCAGGTTCGACCTGGAGGAAAGCGGGCTTCGGCTGGGCGAGAAGAATGTGGTCCGGGTCATCGAGATCACCAAGCTCGTGGAGGAGAAGCGCGGGGGCGGGGTGAGCGTCCCTGTCGAGGCGTTCGAGGGAAACAACCTCATCTTCGTGGACGAGGGACACAAGGGGAGCGGCGGGGAGGCCTGGCGGCGATTCCGCGACCAGCTCGGGCAGACCGGCTTCACGTTCGAGTACAGCGCCACGTTCGGCCAGGCCTTGACAGCTTCGCGCAATGACCAGTTGACCGCCGAGTACGGCAAGGCCATCGCCTTCGACTACTCGTACAAGTACTTCCACGGCGACGGCTTCGGCAAGGACTTCCACATCCTGAACCTCCGCGAGGAGACGACGGAAGAGGCGACGGACACGCTCCTGCTCGGGAATCTGCTCTCCTTCTACGAGCAGCAGCGCTGCTTCCGGGAGCAGGCCGAGGCCCTGAGGCCGTACAACCTGGAGAAGCCGCTCTGGGTTTTCGTGGGGAGCACGGTCAATGCCGTCTACACGGAGGCGGGGAGGAAACGCTCCGACGTCCTGACGGTCGCGCGGTTCCTTCACCGTTTCCTTGAGAACAAGCGGGCGTGGTCGGTCAGGACCATCGAGAAGGTGATGAAGGGCAGGACCGGGCTGGTTGACGCCAACGGGGAGGATGTCTTCGCGGGGAGGTTCGAGTACCTGCGCGGTGCCGGTGCCGAACCAGAGGCGGTCTACCAGGATGTGCTTTCCCAGGTGTTCCAGGCGCCGACCGGCGGCGCGCTCCACATGTGCGACATTCGCGGCAGTGCGGGCGAGCTGGGCCTGAAGGTCGGCGGCGCGGAGGACTACTTCGGCCTCATCTACATTGGCGACACGTCCACGTTCAAGAAGCTGGCGGAGGAGGACGACGCGGGCATCGTCCTTGAGGAGGACGCGATCTCCGGTTCGCTCTTCGGTGACATCAACGAGCCGCACAGCCGGGTGAACATGCTCATCGGCGCGAAGAAGTTCATGGAGGGCTGGAATAGCTGGCGCGTGTCGAACATGGGCCTCCTGAACATCGGACGCACGGAGGGGTCGGAGATCATCCAGCTCTTCGGGCGAGGGGTGCGGCTGCGCGGGCTGGACAACAGCCTTCTGAGGAGTTCGGCGATAGACGGCACGCATCCGCAGCACATCCGCCTCCTGGAGACGCTGGGCATCTTCGCTGTCCGGGCAAACTACATGGCCCAGTTCCGCGATTACCTTGAACGCGAGGGCGTCGAGACACAGGGCTGCGTCGTGTTGCCGCTTGCGATCAGGCCCAACAAGGACTTCCTGGGCAGGGGCCTGATTGTGCCGAGGATCCCGCCGGAAAGGGACTTCACGCGGGAGTGCAACATCCTGCTTGAGCCGGCGACTGCGGCGAGGGTGACGGTTGACATCTCCCTCAAGGTGCAGTCTCTCAGGAGCGCGGCGGGCGGCGTGACTGCCGTGTCAATGGCCGCAGGACAGGAGCAGGTGATCCCCCCGGAGTGCCTGGACCTCCTCGACTGGGAGGCAATGTACCTCGACCTGCTTGAGTTCAAGGAGGAGAAGGGCTTCCCCAACCTCGTCATCCCACTGGATGCGCCCAGGAGAATACTCGCTGCCCATGAGCCGCGTCTTTACCGCCTCGTCGCCGACGAGGCCGTGGTCAAGCCCAAGTCGTTTGCCGATGTGGCGGTTCTGCGAGAGGCGGCCAGGGCAATACTGCGCAAGTACGTCGAGAAGTTCTACCGCGTGTGCCAGGAGCGTTGGGACTCCAACCACATGGTCTACCACGCGCTGGATGCAGCAGACCCCAACTTCAAGGACTACACGGTCAGCATCCCACGCTCCGAGGCCGAGCTGATTGCAGCTGTGAAGGGCCTGATCGATGAGGGCGACCGGATATACAGGGAAGAAACGAGGGAGCTGCCCAACATCCACTTCGACCGGCACCTGTACCAGCCTCTCCTCGTCCAGCGCGGCGACAGGATCAAGAGCGATCCTCCCGGCCTGAACGAGGCGGAACAGCGTTTCGTCAGGGACCTTCGCGACTTCGTGCGTCGAGAGGCAGGCGGGGCGCTGGCGACGAAGGAAGTCTTCCTGCTCCGCAATCTGAGCCGTGGCAGAGGCATTGGGTTCTTCGAGAGCGAAGGCTTCTTCCCGGACTTCATCCTCTGGATCAAAGAGGACAAGCAGCAAAGGATCGTCTTCGTCGAGCCGCACGGCATGCGGCACGAGAAAGCCTACTGGACGGACGAGAAGGCGCACCTGCACGAACGCCTTCACGCACTCGCGCTAGACTGGGGGACAAAGGCCGGTCTCAAGAATGTCGCGCTGGATTCCTTCATCGTCTCTGCGACGCCGTACGACGAGCTGCGTGATTACTACGCTGACGGAGCCTGGACGAGGCAGCAGTTTGCACACGCTCACATCCTCTTCGCCGAACGCGGAGGACCATACGATTACGTCGCAGAGCTTCTCACCGCGCACGGGGAGCCTTGAGGAGGACGGCCCCTCGAATGGAGATGGTGGTCGCACTGGCGGCCTCCCAGGACGGCACCGACACCACCTATCCGGCGCGACCTGTGACGAGATGCCGAAGAGCGGATTCGTGCACCTCGGGCGCCCCGTTGCCATGCTTCCCGTTGGCGATCCCATTCGGCGATGCTGGCGATGGCGCGAATGTTCCTCTCCGTGATGGGGTCGTGCCCTCTTGCGGTGCGCGGCAGGAAGAGGATGGCTTCCTGGATGTCTGGGGCGAGGTTGAGGAGGGACATGATCTGGGTGATGCGGGCGGGGGTGACGTGGCCGAGGCGGGCGAGAGTGGCGTAGTCTTCGACCTCGCCGCGGCGGATGAGGCCGTCGAACTTGACGGCGAGCGCCATGAGGCGGGAGACGCGCGGCACGTTGCCCGGCTCGACGGGCTCGCGGCGACGCTCCGAATCGTCTCGTAGGCACCATTCGAGCACGAAGGTGTCGGCGTGCGCAGGTTCCGCTGATGTGGCGCCACTGTTCACTGGGTCTCCTCTCGTTGATTCAGGCCGAGAATGCCACGAAGCTCGACGATGCCGGATGCCCGGAATGTGCCCTTGAGAGCGCCAGTGCGGCCATCGTAGTCGATACGTTCCAGGGCGCGACGGACGGCGCTACGGCGGGCCTTGGGCGCCAGCGCCTCCCACGCGGCGCGGAAGTCCTCCGGCCCTTCCAGCAACCGTGCTTCGTCGGTCATGCACAGGTCGGCGAGCCGTTCGGCGACCGAGGCCTCGATGGCATCGGCCCGCACCGACTTCGTGGGGCAGCTTGCCCAGCCGCGTTTCTGAGCGTTCAGGCAGACGTAATAGCGGTGTCGCCGCCCGTCCGTCTTCGTCACCGAGTGTGTCATGGGCGCGCCGCACGGCTCGCAGCGGAGGAGGCCCTGGAGCAGGGCCTCGTGTCCGTTGCGCCCGTGGTTGCGGTGAGGAAGGCTGTTGCGGCCGAGCAGGCGCTGGACGCGGAGCCACGTGGCCTCGTCCACGATGGCTTCGTGCTGGCCGGGGTAGAGGGAGCCGTTGGAGCGCACCTTGCCGGCATAGAGGGGATTGCGGAGGAGCGTGCGAAGGGTCGTGTTGGTGAACGGGTTCCCGCCTCGCTGCGCGCCGGCCTTGGTGGTGTAGCGCTTGTTCCGCCACCCGCGCCGCTCCAGCTCCTGGACGACCGGGACGATCCCTTTGTGCTCCAGGTAGAGGCCGAAGATGGCACGGACCCGCTCCGCTTCCTCGTGGTTGACGGCGAGCCGGCCGCCATCGGGAGCGACATCATAGCCGGGCACGGGCACCCCGCCCGTCCACTTGCCCTTGCGGCGTGCCGCCGACATCTTGTCGCGGGTGCGTTCGGCGATCATCTCGCGCTCGAACTGGGCGAACGACAGGAGCACATTGAGCATCAACCGCCCCATCGAGGTGGCCGTGTTGAACTGCTGGGTGACCGAGACGAAGCTCACACCGTGGGCGTCGAAGATCCCCATGATCCGAGCGAAGTCCAGGAGCGAACGGCTCAGGCGGTCCACCTTGTAGACAACTACGCAGTCGATCTCGCCCGCTTCGATGGCGGCCAAGAGACGTTGGAGGGCCGGGCGCTCCATGTCGGCGCCGGTGAACCCGCCGTCATCGTATCGGTCCGGGAGGGACACCCAACCCTCGTGCCGCTGACTGGCAATGTAGGCGTCGGCCGCCTCGCGCTGGGCGTCGAGGGAGTTGAACTCCTGCTCCAGACCCTCGTCGGTGGACTTCCGCGTGTACACGGCACAGCGGACGCGGGGAGTACGGCCCGGCTCCGTGCCTGGCCTGCGAGAGGATGTTCGGCTTGCGGAGGCCGTTGCAGGTGTCGGCATGTGGCATGCTCCTCTCATCTCGGATGTCACCTCAACTGGAAGGACGCAAACCCATTCCAGTTTGTTCCCGTCACCTCGCGTGCGATGGGGCTTAGCGAGCGGTGGAAGCGGCCCTCGTATTCGAAGCCGTCCTCGAGGACCCGGACGACGACCGTGGCGCCATTGTAGTTTCGCACGAGCAGCTCGCCCGGGGGAGGGAGGCGAGGGTCGCGCTTCGGGCGGGCCGCGGTCTTTCCGCGCCGCGGCGCCGACGCGGCATCGCGCCGTTGAGTAGAACGCGGCGCCCGGACCCGCAGGTCGGCGTCGTCGGCCAGCTCCTCCGCCCGCTGCCGCGCCCGCTCGGACAGCCCGCCGTAAGCCAGCGCCTGGAGACGCCAGGCGATCCGCTTGCGCAGGAAGTCCTTGTTGTACGACCGCGACTCCTCGCCGAAGGCGTCAATGTACTTCTCCCTGAGTTGCCCGACCGTCATTCGATCCAGGGCTTCGATCTCCCTGAGCAGTTCGGCATCCACGTTGTGTCTCCTTTCTGGGGTCTCGCCCCGAGGGGGAAGGGCCTGCGTCATGAAGGCACGATTGCGGTGGGTTATCAAGGCGTTCCTTGAGGTTTTCTCGACGTTCTCCGGCGCAGCGGCGCGCCGGCCGCGTGGGCGTAAGTGCTTGCCATGCCGAGCCTTATGCGCCGGGCACAGGAGGCCTGCCCCGAGGGCGTGGGAGACCGCCATTTGCGCTTGACATTTGGGGGAGGCGTTGGGTATAATCTAAACAGTTGACTGGACCGGTGCGAGGCGCCGGTCCTTTTCTACGGGGGGCGTGAATCGAGCGAGAGGACACATCGTGGCAGGCAACCCGGCCTTCGGAAAGCGACTGCGGGCACTGAGGGAGGCCAAGAAGAGGACGGACCCCAGCTTCTCCCTGCGGCGTTTCGCGCAAGCCGTCGGGATCAGCGCAACCTACCTGAGCAAGGTTGAGACAGGAGAGTTTCCTCCACCGGCGCCCGACAGGATCAAGAAGATGGCGCAACTCCTCGGCGAGGACCCTGATGAGCTCATGGCTGTGGCGGAGAGGCTTGACCCTGCTCTGTCCGAGATCATCCTGGAACAGCCCAAGGCCCTGGCCGACTTCCTCCGGACCGCCCATGAGCAGAAGCTCACGGGAGAGGAGATCAAGGAGTTGACCAAGCAAATCCGGGGGAAGAGGTAGCTGGCATACACAGGAGTTCCGCGGATGCAGGTGAAGTACCTGCCAGAGAAACACATCAGGGATTCGGCGCTCTGCCTCCTCGCGAGGTACGGGGAGAAGTTCGGTCCGGTTGAGCGTCCCCCGATCCCGGTCGAGGAAATCCTCGAGGCTCACCTCGAACTCCAGTTGGACTTCGATGACCTGGCGAAGCGGCTCGGCGTGGCTGATGTCCTCGGGGCCACGTGGGTGCGAGAGCGGCGGGTCTTGATCGACCAGTCTCTTGACCCAACACAGTACCCGTCGAAGGAAGGGCGCTACAGGTTCACTGTGGCGCACGAGATCGGCCACTGGGAGCTCCACAGGCATGTGTACCAAGCGGGCGCGAACCAGCCTTCTCTGTTCGACGGCACCGAGAAGCCCTCGATTGTGTGCAGGGCCCGCTCGGGGAAGGACCGCCAGGAATGGCAGGCTGACACGTTCTCCGGCTACCTGCTGATGCCGGAGGACATGGTCTACTTGGCGTGGGAGGAGCGCTTCGGAAGCCTCGAGCCTTACGTGGCCGTTGACGAGATCGCCGACCTGACCGCCAAGTGGGGTCTTGGGGAGGACGACCACAAGCCGACTGTTGCTGCGGCGCGGGAACTCGCCCGCGTCTTCCAGGTGTCGGGACAGGCCATGCAGGTCCGCCTCATAGGCCTCGACTTGATACGGACGGACGTACCGCCGCCCGAACTGTTCCCGCACCCGGGCGCTGCTCAACAGCACATGTGAAAGGAGAAGCCAGTGCCAGAGAGCAGGTCGCAGAGGCAAGGCAAGGGAGCCTAGGCGGAGGATGGCGTAGTTTTTTTTCGCTCGGACGTTTAGTGTTTAGGCCACAAGGCACAGCCACAGAAAGGAAGACCTGACAATGGCTCAGCAATTCAACCCAAAGCGCGTGTTGCGACAGGTTTCGAATCCGCTGCTGAGGCAGTTCTTCGAGCAGCAAGGACACCCGCTCGACGTGCAATGGGAGTCGATCTCGAACACCCAGGTGGACGGCATCTTCGAGGCCTGGCAGCGCTTGCCCGACGGGCCGCGCAAGGCCATCGAGATCGTGTTCCACGACGTCCACGAGATGGCCAACGAGGACGGCGTGCTCGTGATCGTCGAGGAGGGCCAGTACCATGGCGAGGACCTTTCGCCCTTACTGGAGACGATGGAGAGCCGGTACGACAAGGCCATCTGGACGTTCCTGAACCGGCCCCAAGTCTGGGAGGCGGCCGTCCTGTTCGCCAAGGCGGACAGCCTTTCTTCCGGGCGTTTCTGGGTCAAGCGCGGCAACATGCCACGAGTGGAGCTGAGGAGCGATCCCGAAGCATTGCAGGCCCTTCAGGAAGCGATGTCGGCTTTCTTCCGCGACCGCCAGGGACGCGGTCACCACTGCAAGGTCGAGCATTTCCCGCGAGGCAGCAACCACGACTACTTCTTCGTGTACCTCAGCGATTACGCCGACACCTACATCAACTTCGACGACACGGGGGGCTTCCACCGGACGCCGGAGCGGAGGGCCTTCGAGGTGGTCTTCGCCTATGACCGTGCCTCGGGCACGTTGGAGATGCACGCAAAGGGCGGCAGGAAGGTCATCGAGCCGCTGCAGCACGTCTTTTGTCATGCCATTCTTGGTGAGCGGTTGGCCCCCGAGGACCCCAACGCCAAGCCGTACCAACTCGACGGCCTCATGGAGCGGGGCTTCGCATTCCCAACTGACCCCGAGGACGGGATCGAGGCGGTCTCCATCCGTTGCCTCCGCCTGTCCATTCTGGGGCGGAAGCGGGGACGGATCACGCTCGAACCAGACCCCGAGAAGGGGCCGGACCACATCCACGAGATGCTGGAGGAGGACCTGAACTGCAAGCGGCTTCCCAAGTCCATCCTCCAGGTGACAAAGGCTACGCTCAACTTCAGGCTCAGTGGGAATGGCCGTGCCAAGTCGCTCACGTTCAGCGTCACCTGCCCGAACTCGTGTGACCTGAAGAGCAAACCCGAGGACCAGCGGCTGCTCGGCGAGAAGTACCTCAAGAGGTGGAAGATCGATGTCACGTGATCCCCTTGGCCTCATCTGGCGATGCGCCGACAACCCGTCGCCGGTGCTCACCGCAGAGGAGCTGAAGGCGATACCGCGCCATGCTCTTGACCGCCTCAAGGAACTCGGCCTTGTGCGACAGGCCGCCACCGCGTCGCACGCAACCTGTGATGCTTGCACTGAGCAGCACGTAGAGGAAGTGTTCCGGGTGCAAAGCCCGGATGGAACTGTGCGGTTTTTCATGCCGTGCCCCGAGCACGGTCGCGTAGAGGTTCCACGCGAACGCCTGCTGCAGTGGACCGTGGATTACCTCCCCTTGCTTGAGGCCCTGGCCGCCGCGCTGTCAACGTCACCGGAACCCAAGGAGGTCATGCCGGGCCGAGCCTGGAACCTTGGGTGTGCGGCATTGGCTGGGAAGTCCAGGCCCATCTGGGTTGCTCGCGGGCTTGCATGGCCAGATGCCGCGCGCGTTGCCGAGGTCTTGCCCAGGGGACGTTCTCCCGCCATCTTCTACCTGGGCGGATCGCCAGACGACGGCGTTCTACAGGTGCCGCGTGAATCCATCATCGAACTCCTGGCCGTTGTGCGCCTGGAGGGCGGCAACGATGTCGTGGTGGATTGCGCGGCAATCGAGAGCCAACTGGCCATCGGTGGTGAAGAGCAACCCGCCAAGAAGCCCAAGAAGCGTGCGTCTCGCACTGCGGCCATCGATGCCGTCAAGGGGGCGCTTAGAGAACACCTGCGAGCAGCCCGCGACCACGCTTGGTCGTTGCTGAAACAGGGGAGAGGGGCGGAGCTACTCCCCCGGCCTTCGCAGAAGCAACTTGCGCGTCTGCTCGACCTCAGTACTTCGTCCGTCTCCCGCGCCATCAACGACCCTTCAGACAAGGAGATCCGCATCCTCTGGATGGCCGCCAAGGACATCAATCAGGTCATGAGGTTCAAGGGATGATCCCCTCGTTGCAGTTTGCCTGATTTCCTGCAACTGCAACAGCCTGCCCGGTGTCCCGTAACCCCTGTCTAGCCAGGCGCTTACGGACACGCCGAAATTTCCCGCCACTGCTTCCTGCAATTCCGCTGGAGGGTGACGCGCGGCGCATGGGGCGCCGCTCACGACACGTCACCTTGCGGAGAGTGTGCCATGCAGGAAGCCAGAGGCGCTCCCACCAAGTCGCCGTTGACCCACCCCATGGTGCGGCTCAGCGAGCTGACGCCGCGCATCAACTTCGGACCCATCGAACGGATCGCCGTGTGCGACGGCGACCCCGTGTTCGACCCTCCGGCCCACCTAGCCCTCAAGACCGAGTTTGGCGCGGAGAGCGGCGCCGACCGCATGCGGATTGACGAGAACGCCCTTCGGCAGATTCGGCGCAAAGCCGGCCAACTCGTCAAGCACCCTGGGTTCACCGGGACCGACCGCGACGACATCGAGCAGGAACTGGCGCTGGAGTTGCTCCGCCGGCAGGACGAGTACGACCCCGACCAGGCGCCGCGCGGAGTGTTCACCGCTGGGGTGCTGCGCCAGCGAGCCGCGAGGATGCGACGGGCACGGAGCGCCCGGAAGCGCGGGGGCGCGGAGACCATCTGCTCCCTGAGCGACAAGGTGCGGGACGAGGAGAGTGAGTGCGTTGAACTGGCTGACACGCTCAGCGAGGAGGACCGCCTCCGCCGCACGGGTGGGCAGGCGAGGTCAGCGGTCGAGCTATGCGATCTGCGTCTCGATGTCAGGGCGGTCCTCGTTCGGCTGCCAGGGAGGCTTCGCAAGCTTGCCAACCTCTTGAAGACACAATCGGTTGGGGAGATCTCACGCGCGAGCGGCATCCCCCGCAGGACTCTCCACCGGGACATCGAGCGCCTGCGCGCCGCCTTCGAACGAGCCGGCCTCGGGAGAAAATTCTTGGCACAGTTCGAGACCCGTTTGCGCAATTAAACAAATGGGGGACGAGTTTTCCCCGAGATAGGACCCGTTGTCCCGGGACCTCTCACCGGCTCACCTTCGCACCATGGACCCTATCCATCGAGGAGAAGCGGTGCTCGACGACAGCCGGCGATGCACGGCGATGAGCAGGACGACCGGTGAGCGGTGCAAGCAGGCCGCTGTGCCGGGCTGCAACGTCTGCTATTACCACGGGGGCCGCGGCGGCGCGCCGAAGGGCAACCTCAACCACCTCATCCACGGCGCCTATACCAGGCGGACGCTGTCCGAGGAGGAGCAGCGGATCCAAAGCGCGTTCCTCGACCAGATTCGCACGGATTTCGTCCTGAACAGCTCTTCGGATGAGGTCGCGGCGCAGATGGCAGCCATGGCCTTCATCCAGTTCCTCCGCGCCGAGAAGGCAAGCAACGAGGGCGCGGCTGCCGCCCAGGCCCGCATCGTCCGCAACTGCCTGCGGGACCTCAAGGCGACGAAGAGCACGCGCGAACGCGGCATCGAGCCGCTCGGCACCACCCCCGCGGAATGGGCCGCTGCGCTCGTGGAGAAGATCAGGATGGCGCAGGGCAAGCGAAGCGGCAAGGGCAAGGAAAGGAGAACGGCCGATGCCGACGGGACGCAGGACTGACAGCGGACACCGCGAACGGTTCTGCGCCGGGCGGTTGCCCGGGCCGCCGGTATCGCCGTGCCCGCTGGGCCGTTTCGTCGGCGGCCGCGGCGCTTCGCACCGCCCCCGCCTCAACTGCCACGTTCCCCGGGCAGCCCGCCTTGGGCAGGGTCATCAGGCCGCGAGCTGGCTGGCCGCTGCCTGGCTATGCTGGCACTGCCTCCTCCCCTCCGGCGGGCGTGGGGAGGCCCGGGGAACGTCCGGCGGGGCCGCCGTCGCCAATGCTGCCGTGTGTCGCGCGGGTGGGCCGGCCAAGGCAGGAACCACATTCTTCCTCGGGAGCATCGGCGTGGCCAGAAAGAGCTGCAAGGCGAGACGAAGCGACGGCAAGCCCTGCCGGGCCGCCGCGCTGGTGGGAGGCGAGTACTGTTTTCTGCACGACCCTCACCGGCGCTCCGCCCAGCGCGATGCCCGCCGGCGCGGGGGTGTCTCGCGAGCGGCGGAGAGTTGGGCTGGTGATGAGGCGGCGCTGGGCAAGCACCTCGCCGACCCCGTGACCTGGGGCGAGCACTACCTGCGGAACCGCGACGGCTCGCCCCGGAGCTACTGGCCCCACCAGGTCGAGGACCTCCGGGCCCCTGACCCCCAGATCGTTCACCTGGACGGCCGCGACTGCGGCAAGACCATCAGCCTGACGACCGACGTGCTCCACTTCGCCTTCACCACCCGCGGCGGCCTGGGCCTCATCGCCGCGCCCCAGCAGGGCCACCTCGACACGATCATCGAGGAGATCGAGTTCCAGCTCGCGGCCAACGAGCAACTCGCCGCCAGCGTGGCCCCGAACGCCCAGGGCCGGCAGAAGCCGACCCGCGACCCGTACTTCCGCCTCGAGTTCACCAACGGCTCCGTGCTCTACTTCCGGCCGGCGGGCCCCGACGGCGAGGCCTTCCGTTCGCTCCACGTCAACCGCATCTGGGTGGACGAAGGGGCGTGGCTGCCGGAGAAGGCGTGGCACGCGCTCCGCCAGTGCCTGAAAGCGGGCGGAGTCTTCCGCGTCTACTCGACGCCCAACGGCCTCCGCGGCACGACGTACCACCACCTCACCGAGGCGCGCGACTGGCGCGTCTTCCGCTGGCCGAGCTGGCTCAACCCCTCCTGGAGCGCGCAGCGCGAGGCGGACCTCGCCGGGTTCTACGGCGGGAAAGGGAGCGACGGCTGGCAGCACGAGGTCGCCGGCGAGCACGGCAAGCCGACCCACGGGGCATTCAACGCCGAGCTCCTCGAGCTGTGCCGCGTGGACATCCCCGAGTACCGCTGCATCCACGTCCTGGGCGAGACCCTCACGGCCTGCGAGACCGAGGAGGAGGCCTTCGACCGCCTCGAGATGCTCCTCAACCTCGCTCCCCAGGACGGGACCTTCTGGGTCGGCGGTGACCTCGGCTACACGAACGACCCCACGGAACTCGTCGTCCTGCGCGAGACCCCGGGGGAGGAGAAGCGGCCGGCGAGGCTCGTCCTCCGCGTCCACATGGAGCACGTGGCCTATCCCCACATCGCCATCGCCATCGGCATCCTGGAGCGGTACTACTGCCCCATGGGCATCGGCGTGGACAACGGGGGGAACGGCATGGCGGTCGTGCAGGAGCTGACCACCCTGGACAAGTTCCGTTCCCTCGAACTCGGGGCGAAGCTCCACGGCTACGACTTCGGCGGCATGGTCACCGTCGCCGAGAAGGACGGGCGCCTGCTCAAGAAGCGCACGAAGGAGCACATGACCAGCCTGATCAACCGCGCCTTCCAGCGCCGCGAGCTGCTCCTGCCCGACAGCGACCGGGAGATCGCCGACCAGTTCGCGGCCCACACCTACACGTTCGCGAGCAACAACAACGTCGTCTATTCGAAGGGCAACGACCACATCGTGGACGCCGTGCGCTGTGCCATGCTCGTCCGCGAGCAGCAGGGCATTGACGACATCGAGGTGGTCGTCCCGAACGTCACGCCTGTGTTGACCGACCCGATCTTCTGGTGAGCCACAGAAAGGAGAGCCTCCAGTGGCTGAGAACGTGGGCAAAGTGTCCCGCTGGACGAGCCGGCGGTTCCTGCTGGCCGTGGCGGGGATGTTGGTGTCGGTGCTCGTGACCCTGGGCGTGGTGGCCCCGGCGGGCACGGACGCCGCCGTGCAGGTGATCGTCGGCGCGGCGACCCTGGTGCTGAACGTCATCGGCTACCAGGTCACCGAGGCCGCCGTCGACAAGGCGCGGCTCAACAACGGGGGGAATGGCGGCAAGAACGGGGAGTGAAGGGCAGAGTCCTCATTCCGCCGCCCCCCTGGCCGCCGTCGTCCCAGGCCATGTGGCGGAACCCAACCGCTGAAAGGAAGGCGAACGATGAAGAGGGATCGGGAAGAGATGCTCGCAGGCGCCAGGCGGCCGCGGGTCGCAGTGGTCGCTCTGTGCGCCCTGGCCGCCCTCGTGGGCTGCGGCACGCCGCTCGACAGGGCCGAGGACGCCTACAGCGTCGAAGAGTCCACGGCCCGCAAGTCCTACCTGATCGTCGGGAGAGCCTACCTGAAGGGGCAGGCGACCGAGGACCAGATGGCCAAGGCCCGGAGCCTCTACGACGCCTACTTCGAGGCGCAGCGGCGCGCCTACGAGGACCTGGCCGCCGCCCGGACCGAGGGGGACACGGCCCTTGACGCCCCCGGCCGGCGCGAGCGGCTCGTCGTGAACGCCGCGGTGGTCACGCGCTGTGCCGTGGAACTCGCCGCACTGGCGAAGGAGGTGACGAAGTGAAGTTCCCCAAGAACCTCGACGACTGCCCCATCCTGACCGAGGCGCTGATCGGCCGGCTCCTGATCATGCTGATCGCCAAGCTGCTCTTCGGCGGCCCGGCCCAGCGGCCGCCCCTCAAGCCGCCGGTGCCCCGCGAGGAACTCGACAAGATGCTCGAGGCTGCCCAGCGCGGCGAGGCCGTCGAGCTGGTGACCAGGGTCGGGGTCAGCACCCAGACCCTGCGCCAGCTCCGCGACGATCTGGTATGAAGGACCGTGACGAATGACCGTTGCGCGCGAGACCGTGGTGAGCCAGGTGCGGGGCCTCCTCGAGAAGGCCGAACGGGCGGGCCTCGTGGACCCAGACCCGCAGGCCTCCCTCGAGGAGGCCTGGCTGGGGCCTGAGGTGGACGTGGACCAGATCGCGGCCCTCGGCGACGAGGCGGTCGCCGCCGTGCGCCAGGCCTGTCTCGAGGGACGCGCCCACGAGGTCCCGGTCGCTGAGGCGCTCGACCTGGTGAGGACCCTTCTCCCCCTCGCACTTCGGAACACCCTCTGACGGCAGCCGCAGGAGACGAACGTGCAGGTCATCGGCCAGGACAGCGACGGCAAGCTCTCCGTGGTCGCGGTGACGCCAGACCAACTGGCGGCGGCCGCGGCGCTCGACGGCGACCTCTTCCGCAGGCTCAACGTCGAGGAGGCGGTGCCTGAGACCTGGGAGGAGCGTGCCAAGCTCGCCTGGGAGTACTACACCGAGGAACCCATCGTCAAGAACGCCGTCAACGCCTGGCGGACTTTTGCGATAGGCGACGAGGTCGGGTTCAACTGCGAGGACGAGGAGGTCGAGGCGGAGACCATCGAGTTCGCCGAGCGCGTGGGGTTGGAGACCTTCGTCCGCGACATGGTCCTCCAGCTCCTCGTGAAGGGCGACTGCATCGGCTACAAGACCTACACGGACAAGGGCGACGACATCGCCGCCGTCCAGTGCATCAACCCGGTGTCGGTCAAGCTCAAGTACGTGCAGGGGGAACTCACCGAGGCCAGGCAGTTCCCCGAGGATTCTCTGGGGATCGGCGAGGGGATCAGCCTGCCCCTGGAGCAGCTCCTCCACCTCAAGTGGGACGCGCCGTCGTTCTCGCCGCGCGGGAACTCGATGGTGCTGCCCGCCTTCCACGCCATCGCCTTGCTCCGCGACTACCGCAAGAGCGAATCCGCCATCGCCAAGCGGTGGACGACGCCGCTCCGCTTCGTCCAGGTCGGCGGGCAGTTCGGCTCGAAGCTGGTCATGCCCGACCAGGGGATGCTCGACAAGGTCCGGGACATGCTCAACAAGATGGACCTCAAGTCGGGCGTCGTCGTCCCCTTCTACTGCGACGTGAAGACCTACGGCACCGAGGGCGAGGTGCTCAAGACCGAGGACAAGGTCAAGGAGATCAAGGAGGACATCATCGTCGCCCTGGGCCTGGCCCGCAGCATCGTCACGGGCGACGGGCCGAACTTCGCCACGGCCTCGGTCTCGATGCAGAAGATGATCATCATGCTCGGCGAGATCAAGGGGGCCGCGCGGCGGATTCTGCGTTGGGTGCTGGACGACTGGCAGGAGATGAAGGGCTACGGGGAGAAGACCATCGAGGTCCTCTTCAACGACCTCGACCTCAGCGACGACGCCGACTACCGCAGGCTGTTGGTGGACCTCTACGACCGCCGGCTGATCTCCCGGAAGAGCCTCCAGGTGCGGATGCAGCTCGATCCCGACGTCGAGGCGGCACAGGCGGAGGCGGAACGGAAGGAGGTTGACCTCACCGACGAGAAGGTTGTGAAACCCATCGTGGACCTCGTCATGGCCGGGGTCATCACCCCCGAGTACGCCAGGGAAGTCCTCGGCATCCCCCAGGACAAGAACAAGCCGGCGCCCGACAGCATCGCCGCTCGGCTCGGGGCGCAGGGCGACATCCCCGAGGGCATCTGCGACGACTGCGAGTACTTCGACGCCGACGAGAACTGGTGCTCGATCCGCGAGATGGAGACGCGGTTCGACAACAACGCCTGCCGCTACTTCGACGCGAAAGAGGAGACCGTGACCACGCCAGCGGCAGACGCCACGGGCCAGCCTCGGGCGGCAGAGGAGTGTGTGCCATGTCGGTAGCGGTCGCACCGACAGCAACGGGCCTCACGCTTGGGGAGTGTTCCCCCCTCACCGCCCAGGCTGCGCCCAAGCCGCAGGCCGCGCGCATCCGCGAGTGGGCCGAGCGGGCCTACAGGAGCCGCAACGCCTACGGCGAGAAGACCGCGGCCAGGGTCAGTGAGGTCCTCCAGCGGGCAGAGAAGGACATCAAGGCACTGCTCCTGAAGTACACCACTCTCGGCGACCTGCCGGAGGGCAAGCTGGCGAGCGAGCGGAGCCTTCGGCGGCTCCAGGGGGAGATCCGCGCCATCGTCGCCCAGGTGCGGGACGAGCATCGGCTCATCCTGGGGCGGGCCGGCAGCGAGAGCTTCAAGCGGGGCCTCGCCCACGGGATCGAGGAGTTCGCCGAGGCACAGCTCCCGTTCTACCGCGACTTGGATGAGACCGGCATCCAGAAAATGGCCACGAACGTCTTCACCATCGTCGACACCTCGGCCCTCGACTTCATGACCCGGTTCAACATCCAGCTTGCCGGGGACGTCTCCCGCGAGCTTGCCGACGGGATCAACCGGGTCATCCAGACGGGGATCGCCACTGGCATGTCGGTCCGCGACATCGTGAAGGAGATGGGCACCGTCGTCACGGACAAGGAGGACTTCCGCCACGCGGGGAAGAAGGTCTTCGGCAAGGCCCAGACGCGGATGGAGCTGATCGCCCGCACAGAGACGATGCGCGCCCACAGCCAGGGGCAGAGGAAGTTCTACAGCACGGTGGGGATCAGCAAGCTCGAATGGCTCACGGCCGGCGACGAGAGGATGTGCCCCGAGTGCGAGGCGCTCGACGGCAAGACCTTCCCCATTGACCGCTTCCCGCCCCAGCCGAAGCACCCGCGCTGCCGGTGCGGACACGTCGCCGTGGTGGACCTGCCCATCTGCGGCGCGGGAGGGCTGCCTTCGGCAGCGGCTTTAGGCTTTGGGCCTTGGGCTTTAGCCTCAAGAACAATCCCTCCGAGCCAAAGCCTGAAGTCCAATGAGGCTTTAGGCTTTGGGCCTTGGGCTTTGGCCTCTAGAGGGCTTGCTCCAAGCCAAAGCCTAAAGTCTAAAGCCCAAAGCCCTCCTCCTCCAAGCCAAAGCCTAAAGTCTAAAGCCCAAAGCCCTCCTCCCGGCCAAAGCCCCTCTTCCTGCATCCTGTCGCCCGAGGACGTGGCAGCCCAGGCCGAGGAGGTCAAGGCCGACGTCGCCGCCGTCAACGAGGCCCTGAAGACGGGGAACTTCGAGACCCTCACCGTCAAGCAGCTTCAGACGGCCGCGAAGAAGCAGGGCATCTCAATCGCCCGAACCAAGGCCGACTTCATCAAGCTGCTCGATGGGATCGAGGTCGGAGTCGACCACTCGGGTCTCTCAGGGCAGGAACTTCAGGCCAAGATCGCGCAGTTCAAGATCGGCGCACTCCGCTCAAAACAGGAGCTCGTCGAGCTCCTGAGTGCGAAGTTCAAAGTGCTCAGTGCGAAGGAAGAAGCAACCTCGCACGTCGCACCGAGCACGTCGCACGGCAAAGGCTACGAGCAGTTCACGGTCAAGCAGCTTCAGGAGATGGCGAAGGGCAAGGGCATCTCGCTGAACATGACCAAGCAGGACGTCATCGAGGCGCTCGACAAGGTCGAGCCGGGCGTGGACCACTCGGCCCTCTCCGGCCCGTCGCTCGCCGCGGCCAAGCAGAAGCACGGCATCGGGGTCCTCAAGAACAAGCAGCAGCTCATTGACGCCCTCAACAAGCACGCGGGGCAGCAGGCTGCCGAGCAGGCGAAAACCGACGTCGCCCAGGCGGAGCACGCGGCAAAGGTCAGCCAGGCGGCCAAGGACCTCGTGGCGAAGACGAATGCCGTCCAGGTGCCCGACGACCCCGCCAGCTACCTGGAGTTCCTCAGCGCCGTCAAGGCCGCCGAGGACCAGGTTGCGGCGTCCGGCATCCTGCCCAAGGAATCGGTCGAGACCTTCGCCAAGGAGGTCGCGGTCAAGAAGCAGGTCTTCCGGCAGAAGATCGAGGGGATGTCGAGCGGCGAGGTCAAGAAGCTCGCCCAGAAGGTCCACATCACCCACTACCAGTGGGCGAGCAAGACCGAACTGGTCACCATCCTCACCGAGACCGACCCCGCGAAGTTCCAGGCGGCGAAGGAGAGCATCGAGGCCAAGTGGGAGAAGTGGACGGAGAAGCACGGGAAGAAGAGTGCGAAGTTCACAGTGCCCAGTGCGGAGTTGTCGGACAAGCCCAAGCCAACCTCGCACGTCGCACCGAGCACGTCGCACGTCGCACCGAGCGCCCCGCACGTGTTCGCCAAGAAAGGCTCCGAGTTCGAGGCCGCCGACGCCGCCTGGGAGCAGAAGGGGCGCCCGGCCAATTTCAAACTGGTCGGCAAGGCGGATATCGAGGGCGCCCACACCAAGTACTTCTACACCGACGAGAAGGGGGAAAAGTGGCTCTTCAAGCCGGCGGCGGAGGAGTTCCGCGCCCACGGCGATGAGGTCGCGTACCGGATCGGTCGACTCATCGACCCGCAAGCCATCGAGGTGCGCGTCATCACACTGGACGGCAGGGTAGGCTCGATCCAGAGGTGGAAGACCGGCCTGGCGTCCAAAGCGGACTTCGCGGGGGTCGATCCCCGCGACCTCTCGCCGCGGGACATCGAGCAGCTTCAGCGCGAGCAAGTGATCGACTGGCTCCTCTCGAACCACGACGGCCACGGCAAGCAATTCCTGCGGACGCGCGACGGGCACGTCTACGGGATCGACAAGGGCCAGCTCTTCAAGTTCCTGGGCGACGACAAGCTCTCCATCGACTACCACCCCAACGGGCGCTTCGGCGAGTCGGAGCCGTACTACAACACCCTCTTCCGTGCCGCGAAGGAGGGCAGGGTCAGGTTCGACCCTGCGGCGACGCTGCGCGTCATCCGCGAGGTCGAGAAGATCTCCGACGACGACTACCGCGCGATCCTCGCACCCTACGCCGAGCGGCGCTTCCCCAGCAAGGCGCAGCGGGAGGCATTCTACGAGGCGGCCTTGGAGCGGAAGAGACACATTCGCCGGGACTTCGAGCGGTTCTACGGCGACATCCTGGGGCAGAAGGACTTCCAGTTCGAGCCGGCGGCTGCCCTCCCGCCGAAGGGTGCACGGCTCGGCAAGGCCGAGGTCGCCATCCTCGGGGAGGCCAAGAGGGCAGGCTGGCAGGGGAAGGTCATCCCGTTTGATGTCGAGGACGTGGAGGACCAGAACGCCCTGGTCTTCGTCGAGACCGCCGGCGGGCAGCCCCGAACCGTCGTCAAGATGAAGATCCGCCCCGAGGCCGAGGCCAAGATGCTGAAGAACCTGGCGCTCACCTCGGGCGAGAAGCTCACCGTCGGCGTCGGCGACACCCTGCCCCAGGACACCTACTACGAGACGATCCTCGGCGGCGTGAAGACGGTCAACCACCACGTCGCCCAAGGCGACACGGCCTACAATCAGGAGAAGCTGGCCTGCATCCAAAAGCTGGTCCCCGAGCTCCAGAAGCTGGCGAAGTCGTCCGACCCGGACACCGCGGCGATGGCGAAGCAATACCTCGCCGAGGCGGAGAAGGTCCTCGACTGCGCCGCGAACCACAAGAAGTACCCCGGCCAGTTCGGGCAGTATCGCAAGCAGTTCAGGGACGAGCCAGACCAGAAGAAGCCGGCCGAGGGCATCACGGCCCGCAAGACGAAGGTCACAGTGCCCCTGCGGGAGCTGAAGGACGGGCAGATCCGCGTGGTGCAGGAGCGGGCATACACGGGGGAAGTCTTCGGCCGCCCGAGCCTGAAGGCCGGCGTCCAATATGAGATCGACCTCGGCGACGGGATCACGGCGAGCTACCGGCCCTGGGTGGACGCCAACTACTACGCCCAGCAGGGGGAGTTGGAGATCCGGTTCGCCGGCGACCCCGACCCCAAGCGCTTCGAGCAGGTGATGGAGCGCCTGGACCGGATGGGCATCAACGCGACCATCGCCACGCCCCAGGACGCG
>Ga0209381_1001923_pt1 | contig 29368 bp, 32 predicted proteins | sample DewCreD2012metaG_FD_184111 | JGI IMG/M metagenome (GOLD analysis project Ga0209381, IMG submission 184111) | Hot spring sediment bacterial and archeal communities from British Columbia, Canada, to study Microbial Dark Matter (Phase II) - Dewar... ...
AATGTAGTATGCCAATCTTATGATTATAGATTTTATATCTCTCATATACTTTTTTCATAATAAATCAATAAAAATAAGTAAATATTATAATTTAATATTTTTAATTTGGACAGTAATGGGACACAGGGGGATTTGTTTCCTTAAATCTCCCCTTTCCCCTCTTTTTTGCCGTAAAATTAACTTCGTTCATCACGGCACTTTGAAAGAGGGGCAATCACTTATCTTCTTTCCAATCCGCAATAAGCAACAAGCAATCTGCAAAGTAGTTATTGAATCTTTAAATCTGGAATCTTTAAATGTATTTTTTATTCCTTGTCTTTGTAGCCGCAGGTTTTAACCTGCGTTAGTTTTCGTTTTTCCATTTTCCGCAAGCTAAAGCTTGCGCCTACAAATACAAACAAAATCTTCCATATTTTCAAATCTACCAAATCTTCCAAATTTCCTTATTGCCAAATTGCCTTATTGCCTGATTGAATCTTCAAATCCGAAAACAAAAAAGGAAAGCATATGGTGATTTTTGAGGAAAATTACGGGTGTTTCGTGGTGTTGTCTAGTTTACTTGCTCCCAATTTATCGCCCTTTTTAATTCTATCCAAGGGTTGTTGCGTAAGCCTCGCCTACTTTTGACTGCAAATTCTTTGCCCGACTTTTCCTCAACCGTTTTTTACGAAAAAATCAGCATATGCTTTCCTTTAAAACTATATCTCTCAAATTTGCAAATATACCAGCAAATTTAAAAACATTGTCTTTTAAATCGAAAAACGTAAATCGGAAATCGTAAATAATATTTTTCACATTTCAATTTTCACATTTCCTTTCCTCTCATCCTGCTTCCTTTTGCATACCCTTTGGGCACTGCGCCTTTGCCACTAATCTTATAAGCATTCTTTTTATCAAAACTAATATTAGAAAACCCCATATTTTTAATTCTTTTTTGTGGTCTGGGATTGATGTTTCTTACTATAATTCTACCCATTATTTTTTATCCCTTTTTTCATTTAATTTCGTATTAATTAAAGCCACAATAGCTTCTTTTATAATTATGTCTTTCATCCTGAAATATTCAACATTATTTTCATCCAAAAAAATAAATGTTGGTAGTTTTGTTATACCATAAAGATTTGCCATTTTAACTCCTTCATCAGTTGCAGTATCATAAATTTTAATTTGTACATCTTTTGTTTTTGAAAATTCTTTTTTTAATTCTTCTACCATTGGTTTGTAAGTAGTTATGCATGCCTCACAGGAAGAAGACATAATTTCAATAAGTGTTACTTTATATTTTTTATTTTCCCTGCATCCTGAAAAAATTACAAAAATAAATAAAAATATTAAAATAAAATATCTTTTATTCATAAAACACCTCCTTTACGAACATCCTTAGCGAACATCTTTAACAAACATTCTCAGCGAACATTCTTTGATTTATGTATTTCAATTGCCTTTTCATACAATTTTAACTGTTTTATAGCCATTGCCGTAGATGACCATTCTTTTGCGTAATCATAGGTCTCTGCTTTTTTCTGATTATATAATTTTTTGTCATTTAACATCTTCAAAACAGCATTTGTAAATTCATCAATATCATGTTTTGTTGCTATGCCCCCTTTGCCTGCTGCCATAACTTCTGCAACTCCCATCTGAGCAACTGCTACAACAGGTGTTCTTGCTGCCATTGCTTCAGTGACAACTAACCCTTGTGTTTCTGTAACTGATGCAAAAGTAAACAAATCAGCTGCTGCATAGCAATTCACCCAGTCCTGTGGCTCAAAATAACCAAGAAATATGACATTATCAAAGACGCCTTCGTCTCTTGCTGCCTGCTGGACTGATGCCTCTGCAGGACCTTTTCCAGCAACTATCAGTTTTGTATTTGGTTTTTCTTTTAAAACTCTTTTTAGCATTTTAAATAAAAAAGGAATGTTTTTTTCAAATCCGATGCGTCCCATAAAGAGTAAAAGGATTGTATCCTTTGGTATATTATATTTCTTTCTAAAATCATCGCCATTACAATTTGCAAATTTCTCTATTTTTATTCCTGTTGGATTAACTTCTATTGGCAGGTCCTTTCTAACTCCATAAGATATCAATGCCTCTTTCATCTGAGTTGAAGGACAGATAATCAAATCATGTTTATTACAAAAGTCCCTGCTTATTATTCTTGCAAGCCAGGTTCCTATTTTTCTCGGTATTATTTTTATATAATGAACATACTGTTCAAAAAGCGTATGGTATGTATTTACACCCGGGCATCCCATTTTATTAGCCCAGGAAATTGCAGCATTACCAAGTGGTCCCGGGACATGAGAATGAATAATATCAAATTTTTGTGATAAAATTTTTTCCTGTATTATTTTCCTTGCTTCACCTGTATGTGTCCTTGCCCATCTATCCTCAGGGTCAAACCACACATAACGGGATGGAAGACGTATTACAAACTTTTCATTTTCTTTATCAAGTTCACTTTTTACATCTTTTTGTGAAGAAGGATAAGATGGAGCAACAATTATAACTTCATGGCCTAATTTTCTGTATTCATAAGAAAAAGTGTCAATGGAAGTAACAACTCCATTTACTCTTGGTCTATATGTATCTGCAGCCATTAAAATTCTCATTATTACCTCCTATTTTCCTTCACTCATTTTCTTTTTTTCTTCATTTATCTTTTCCCATGCTTCATGGGTTAAATTATTAATATTTGGATAATTATCTATCATATCATCTTTAACTACCCTTGAAAACCACTGGACAGCATCAGAATAATTTCCTATACGTCTATATAATTCTCCAATTAAATACATAATACCGGGAATCCCTATTTTTTCAGGAATATAGATACCTTTTTCATATGTTTTTATGTAATATTCAATTGCATATTTTATATATTCGATTTCTTTTTCCTTATTACCTGCCTCTCTGTAAAGCCAAACAAGATGCATATAAAGTCCTGCAATTATATTTGGATTTTCCGGTTTAAAACTTTTATAAAAATAAATAGCAAGTAAATGTTTATTAACAACTTCTTCGAGTGGAGGATTTTTTTCATTTTTAAATATAACATTTTTCTTTGAATTTTTTATTGACAAAGCAAGGTCAATTATTTCTTTGTGATATTCAAGTGTTACTTTATCATAATCATCATTTCTTGCTGAATAGTTACATTCATTGCAGGTTGTGATTGCATAATAAATTGGATTTACAAATTCATATATTTTGTGAAAATCCGACTCTATGGATTTGACTTTTAAAAAAGATGGCTTAACACGCGGAGTTTTGTGTTTTGCCCCACAAACCTGGCAGGTCACTTCTTTAAACCAGATCGGGTTTTTTTCTTCCTGTGGTTTATCTTTGTCCTTATTTTTTATTATTTTTATCATTTTATTTTAAAACATCTCCTATTCTATCAAGACCTTTATCAATATTTGTCATCGATGTTGCATAGGATAATCTAAAGTGCTTATCTGTACCAAATGCAATTCCAGGGACTACTGCAACTTTTGCTTCATTCAAAAGAAGTTCTGCTAAATCAAGAGAGCCGTTTATTTTTTTACCTTTTATTGTTTTACCAATAAATGAACTGAAATTCGGGAAAATATAAAAAGCGCCATCCGGTTCTACTGCTGTTAATCCTGAAATAGCACGAACTCTCTTTAAAATATGCTTTCTTCTTTTATCAAATTCAGCAACCATTGCCTGAATTACTGATTCAGAAGTTTTTAATGCTTCTATTGCTGCAATCTGTGCTGGTGTTGTTGGGTTAGAAGTTGAATGTGATTGCAGATTATCAATAGCAGAAATTATTTCTTTGTCATCTGCTGCAAGATAGCCAATCCTCCAGCCGGTCATTGCATACGTCTTTGATACACCATTTACAACAATTGTTTTTGCTTTTACTTCTTTTGACAAAGAAGCAATTGAGATTTGTTTTTTGTTATTATAAATCAGTTTTTCATAAATCTCATCAGAAATAATATATAAATTATTTTTTAATGCAATGTCTGCAAGTTTTTGTAATGTCTGTTCTGAAAAAATTGCACCTGTTGGATTAGAAGGAGAATTAACTATCATTGCCTTTGTTTTTTTGGTTATTTTTTTGTTTAATAAATCAAAATTAACTTCAAAATTTTTTGTCTCATCAAGTTCAACAAAAACAGGCACACCATCTGCAATTTTTACCTGTTCTTCATAAGATACCCAGTAAGGAGAAAAAATAATAACCTCATCACCAGGATTTAAAAGTGCCATAAAAATATTGTAAAGCGAGTGTTTTGCCCCGCAGGAAATTATAATATCAGATGGCTTGTAATCAAGATTATTGTCCTTTTTTAATTTTTCAGCAACAGCTGTTTTTAATTCTATCATACCTGATGCAGGAGTGTATCTCGTCTGATTATCTTTTATTGCTTTTATTCCTGCTTCTTTTATATTTTCTGGTGTATTAAAATCCGGTTCTCCTGCCCCAAAGCCAACTAAATCAACACCTTCTTTTTTCATCTGTTTTGCCTTGGCATCAATTGCAAGTGTGAGTGATGGTGCAACTTTTTTTAATCTTTCAGAAATCATAAAAAACCTCCTATGAATTCATTAACTTTTTTATATTTCTCAATGCCTGTTTCGTTCTTTGTTCATTTTCAATTAATGCAAATCTTATAAAACCTTCTCCTCCTTCGCCAAAACCAGAACCAGGCGAGACAGCTACTTCTGCTTCCCTTATCATTTTCATTGAAAAATCAACAGAACTCATATCTTTAAATTTTTCCGGTATTTTTGCCCATACAAACATTGTTGCCTTTGGCTTTTCTAATTCCCAGCCAAGTTTTTGAAGTCCTTCTACAAGGCAGTCCCTTCTTGATTTATATATTGCTCTTATATCTTTTACACAATCATCTCGTGAATTTAACGCATGTATTGCTGCAATCTGTATGGGCTGAAACATACCATAATCAAGATAACTCTTTATACGCTCCAGAGCTTTTACAAGATATTTATTACCAACAAGAAAACCAACGCGCCATCCGGGCATATTAAATGTTTTTGATAAAGTATAAAATTCAGCACCAATATCTTTTGCACCCGGTACCTGTAAAAAAGAAGGTGGTAAATAATCATCAAAATAAATTTCTGCATAAGCATTATCATGAAGAACAATAATCTCGTTCTTTTTTGCAAAATCAACTATTTTTTCAAAAAATTTCAAATCAACAACTTCTGTTGTTGGATTATGTGGATAATTTATAAAAAGTATTTTGGGTTTTGGCCATACACTCTGCACTGTTTTTACTATATCTTCAAAAAAATCCCTGCCTTTTATAACAGGCACTGAAATAACATTGCCGCCCGCAAGTGTAACAGAGACACCATGAATGGGATAACAGGGCGTCGGCACAATTACTGAATCGCCTCTGTTAATAATTGCATACATTAAATGTGAAATTCCCTCTTTTGCACCTATTGTGGTTATTGCTTCTGTTTCCGGATCCAATTCAACTCCAAAACGTCTCTTATACCAGTCAGTTATTGCAAGATTCAATTTATAAATACCGCGGGATGCTGAATATCTGTGATTTTTAGGATTTTTCACTGCTTCTATTAATTTATCAACTATATGCTGCGGAGTTGCGCCATCAGGATTACCCATTCCGAAATCAATAATATCTTTGCCCTGCTTTCTCAATGCAGTTAATTCCTTTTTTACAACACCCAATACATAAGGTGCAATATTTTTTAATCTCATACTTTCTATATTTTCAAACATAAAAATCATCTCCTTTTCAAAATTCAACACATCTTTTTATCATCTTTATCCTGTTTTCAACATCATTTATATTTATTTCATATAATCTATCAATACTAAAACCCTGAACTGTAAATGAAGCAACCGCATTCCCATAAACAACTGCTTTTTTTAAATTATTTTCATTTATTTCTTTTTGTTTTGCAAGAAATCCAATAAAAGCACCTGCAAATGAATCACCGGCACCAGTCGGGTCAACAACATCTTCTACCGGATAAGAAGGTAAAGAAAAATAAAATCCATCAGGTCCTGTAATTGTTGCACCATGCTCGCCTTTTTTAATTATAACATATTTGGGACCCAATTTTCTTATTTCTCTTGCACCAAGTATTAAATTATGATTTCCTGAAAATTGTCTCACTTCTGAATCATTTAACACAACGCAATCAACTCTTTTAAAAACTTCAATTAACTCCTGCTTTTTTATATCAATCCAAAGGTTCATAGTGTCGCATAAAGTAAATTTCAAACTTTTCATAGAATTTAATACTTTTAATTGTAAAACAGGGTCAATATTTGCAAGGAATAAAAATTCTTTTTGCCTGTATTCTTCAGGTATAACAGGGTTAAATTTTTCAAAAACATTTAATTCTGTCTTTATGGTATCACGCGTATTCATATCGAGGTGGTATCTGCCTTCCCAGAAAAATGATTTTCCTGTTTCTTTTTTTACACCTTTTATATCAATATTTTTACCGGTTAAAATTTTAAAATGTTCTTCTTTAAAATCCTCTCCAACAACGCCAACAATTGCAACATCGCAAAACAGGGAGGCAGCAAGTGCCCCATAAGTGCAGGAGCCGCCTATAACGCGTTCTTTTCTTGTAAAAGGTGTTTCTATTGTATCAAACGCTAATGAGCCAACCATTAAAACAGACATAATTAATCCTTTCATAAGAATTTAAATCAATGAATTTTACAATAAAAATATTGATAATACAATAATTTTTGATGGAAAATATTTTATTTCATAAATCTTGATAAAAATTCTTCCGGGGATAATACGGGTAATCCGGATTTGATAAAATCTTTTTTGTTTCGTGTAATTATTAAATCAATATTATTATTTAATGCAGAGAAATAAATAATTGCATCTTCAAAATCCTTAAATCCCGAATGTAAGGACATTTTAATTGTATTTTCATCCACATTTGCAATATGAAGTATTTTTAATAAATCATATATAACTTTTTCTGCCTTCTGTCTGCCTCGGTCTTTTTCTACAAGATAAAATATTAAAGGAATAGCAGTTTCGCATATAAATCCATCTGCTTGTTTGTTTTCAATGATAGTTAATGATAAAGCTGATGAATAATAAAGTTTTTCTCTCCTGATTAAAATATCAAGTATTACATTTGTATCAAATAAAATTTTTTCATAAATGTTTTCTTTTTAAATGCTTATAATATTCTTTTTTTAATTTATAATAGTTTTCTTTATCTTCGTTTAATATACCCGATATTTCTTTTACCAAAGGACTTATCTCATATTTTGCATCTTTTCCTGTATTATCCAGCAATTTAATATACTCAGATACTATTTTTGATATGCTTATATTATTTTTTTTTGCAATTTCTTTGGCTTTATTTATTATATTATCATCAAGATATATTGTAAGCTTTTCATAATCAATTCCTCCTTTCTACGTATAATCATATTGATAATATACGTATAAGTCAAGAAAATAATTGCCATTTACGATTTTCATTTTTCAATTTGCGATTTAAAACATAAGACATTCTGCTTTTTGATTTTCATTTTTTTTCAAATTGCAAACCGCAAATCGGAAATTGTAAATTCAATTTCCCCCTCACCTTTATCTTCTCTCCGTAGGGTACTGACCATTACCTACATCTTCTTTTTAATAAGAAGCAGGTATATCCTGATTTTTGAGGAAAATTACGGGCGATTTGTGGCGTTGTCTAGTTTACTTACTCCCAATTTTAACGCCCTTCTTAATCCTATCCAAGGGTTGTTGCGTAAGCCTCGGCTACCTCTGACTGCAAATTTTTTGCTCAACTTCTACTCCACCGTCTTTTATGAAAAAATCAGCATATGCTTTCCTTTAAAACTACATCTTCCAAATCTACTAAATTTAACAACAATGTCTTTAAACCATAAAACGAAAATTGGAAATCGGAAATGTCTTTATTAAATCGGAAACCGTAAATCGAAAATCGTAAATGTTTTATCCAATCCGCAACCGGCATACGGCAACCGACAATGTAGTTATAAATTGTAAATGTTATAGGTTTCTACCCCATATTATTATTACAAATGATAAAAGACATAATAAAATGACGCTGCCTGCTGCAATCCATTGTTTATAATTTTCTTCTTCTATTTTTTTTACATAAATAATATCCCTTATTTTTGATAAAGGTATATAATATTGTTCTATTTCTGTTTGAACACCTATCTGGTCTTCTTTTATTGCAAAAACTTTGGCATTTAATGTATTGCCATCCTTAAAAATAATAATATCAGAATGGATTTTTAATACTGATATATTAAACAAAAACAATAAAATTAATATTTTTTTCATATTCCACCTTTTTAATTTTTATAATGATATAACATTTAATATAATTCCGCAATATTAATTTTTTTAAGATTTAGAGATTAAAAAGGAATTTACGATTTTAGATTTACGATTTACAATTTGAAAAACATTATTTTTAAATTCAAAGATTTTAAATTTGGAAGATATGGAAGATTTGGTAGATATGATAGATTTGAAAATTTGGCAGATTAAAAATTTATTTGCCATTTATTCTTTCTACTGCTATACTGATTATACAAAATAAATAAGGAGTTTTGATGGAAGATAAAAAAAACAAAGAAGATAACATTGATTTTATAAATTTAATATTAATGCTTAATCAAAATGCCTTAATATCTCTTGGTGAAATCCCCCGTTTTGTAGGTGGTAAAAAAAATGCGAATTTACCCCTTGCCCGCCAGACAATAAATATGATAAAGGCAATTCAGGAAAAAACAAAAAATAATTTAACACCTGGAGAATCTAAATTGGTCTTTAGAATTTTGGGCGAACTTCAAAAAAAATATGTGACGCTTGCCGGACTTGATAAACCAGGTCCAATTAAAACACAAACCACAAAAACAGAAATAGAAGATGTGTTAAGCAAATTATCAGATTCAGATCTTGAAAAAATACTCAACGAATTAAAAAAACAAACAAATGAAGGAAATAAGTAATATAAAAAAAATAGGTGTTTTATCAGACACACACATACCTCAACGTGCAAAAAAATTACCATCCATTTTATTTGAATTATTTAAAGATAGTGATTTAATAATACACTGTGGTGATATAACAACGCAGGATGTAATTATTGAATTAAACGCAATTGCTCCTGTTTATGCAGTCAAAGGCAATATGGACCCGGAAAATATAAATTTGCCGGAGGAACTTATATTAAAAATAAATGAAAAATATAATTTCTGTATTGCCCATGGAAATGGCGACCCGTTTACTTTAAAACAAAAAATGTATAAAATTTTTATTGACAAAAATCCACATATTATTATTTTTGGACACTCCCATTTATCAGAAAATTCAATATATAATAATGTTATTATGTTTAATCCCGGAAGCTGTATTCAGGCACTAAACGGCGATTCAATCGGAATAATTAATTTAATGGATAATAAAATTACGGCGGATATAAAGAAATTATAGATGGTTTACTAACATCCTTCCCGAACATCCTTATTGAACATTCTTAGCGAACATCTTTTCCGCACATCCTTTCTGAACATCCTTCCTGAACATCTTTACCAAATATTCCTATCTTATTTTCTTATAAACATAATAAAAATGCCTGACACCATGACTGTCAATCACATCCAACGGCATTTGAAGAAAATTTTCTTTATAAAACTTTCTATTACCAAAATTTTGATGAAATAAAATACTGCAAATTATGTCATCCTTTTCTGATTTTCCAAAAGACATAAGACGTGCAGTTGTTATTATTGTATTGCCATAAACATTTAATGATCTCTGTCCTGCAATATTTACTTCTGCAAGCAAATCCCTGCCATTATTCACTGCAGTTCTTATACCCCATAATGGTATATTTTTATTTTTATTTACTGCATTTACTTTTTTTAATTCAGATATAAATTTTAAAGCAAACTGAAAATTTATATCCTGGTCCTGCCTTTCACCTAAAAAACAAATATAGGCACCATCACCCAAAAGAATAAGCAAATAATCTGTATAATCTGCAAGCAGTTTATTCAGTATTGAATTAAACTGCGGAATCCAGTAATCTCTCTGTATTTCAAGCGCTGCCTCTGTTGACCCTCTAATATCAATGCCAAGGCAGGCATTATAATGTTCTTTTCCTGTTTCTAATTGTTTTGAAAAATTAAGTGGTGTAAAAATATTGCTTGTTTTTGTTTTTGATACCTGTTCTTCTTCTGACAAAACCCTGACTTTGTATTTAAAGCCCTCATAATATTCAACATCTTCTAAAAAGGCAAAACCATCATATTTATAAAATGCTGCCTGCGCATCAATACCTGCCTGTTTCATCCATTTTTCCATTACACTTCTATTTGCTTTAACCGTTATTACAAAAAACATAGTATCACCGGGTCTTATTTCTTCACCTGTGCCATAAGGAAGCAATCTGAATTCAGTTCCTCTTTTTACAAATGTGCCTGCAAAAGAACTGGATTTTTGTATTTTGGTTGTTTGTTTTAAAATATTTTCCGGAGGTAATCCATCAAAAATACGCCATGCATTTTTGTCCCATTTAATATGCGCCTGGATTCGTGAAAGTGTTGATTTCTCATCAGGGCATAATTTTATATCAAGCCCTTCAAAGTCCCTTCCTATTAAATATATGTGATTTTTATCTTTTAATTCAAGTATTTCCTTTTTGCCACAGACACCACAATAAAATTCAAGCAACATCTTTTCATCCGCCTTTTACTATTTAGTTATTATTAATTTAAATACCTTGCTTTTTTCTACTTTATTATTATATTTTATAATCTGATAAAAATAAATACCCGGAGCAAAATTTTTTAAATAAAAACTTATCCTTCCTTTACCTGAAACCTGTTTTTTTTCAATTTTATTAACAACTCTGCCATCAAAAGAATATATGATTATTTCAAAATCAATATTATTATTAATATCGTATAAAAAATAAATTTCTTCACCTGTTTTTGCAGGATTTGGATATAATCTTTCTTTTACCATATCAAAAATATCTGCTGATATTGTTGGAGTGTAAAATGGAGTATGGGTTATTGTTATTGTCGGTGAATTTGAAATTGTTGGAGTAACTGTCGATGTAGAGGTATTTGTTCGTGTTTGTGTTATGGTTTGAGTTGCTGAAAAAGTAAAAGTATAAGTTATTGAAGGAGTTGCTGTATTTGTCTGTGTATTTGTAAAAGTCCCTGTAAATGTCAAAGTGTTAGTTAAAGTACTTGTTAAAGTTATTGTATTTGAATGTGTCTCTGTTGAAGTAAAAGTATATGTAGGGGTGTGTGTAGCAGTATCAATTAATGTTTGTGTTTCTGTTGATGTAAAAGTCAAAATTGTTGTGCTGGTGAATGTAGGCAAAACCGTTTCTGTGTCAGTAATTACAATTGTTTCTGTAAAGGTGGGAGTAGATGTTTCCTGCTGTGTTTCTGTTGGTGTATCTGCAAAAATAATATCAGTGCTTATAATAAAACAAAATATAAACAAAAATACTTTTTTCATTCAATCACCATTTTTTATTTTAACAATCTTATCCAGTGTTTTAATATTTCATTATCTTTATCAAAATAATTTGCTCTTTCAAAGTATTGCAGTGCCCTTTTTGTATCTTTTATATTGTAATAACAAATACCAAGTTTTTGAAAAAACGCAGATTTTTCTTTATCACTCATATTTTCAATATCACGCCAGTATAATAAATTTATATATTCAAAATATTTAATTGCATTTCTGTATTGTTTTGATTCGTAATAAAAATTCCCTGATTCCATATAATCCTTAAATGTATTTCCTTTTTCTATATTTATTTCTGCTTTCCCCTCTGTATTAATTTTGCCAAAATCTGCATTTAATGAAAATTTATGAATGTTTTCAGAAAAAGGCAAAACTTCTAGTGAATAATCAAAATGCACACCTTCTATCACAAAACCAAAACCAGCAGTAAAATTTATATTATCATAGTTGTTATTTATACCACCACGCAAAATAAGAACATCAAATAATGAAAAATCTAAGCCAGCATATAAAGAAAGATATTCATCTTTTATTAAATAATTTACAGCCCCTGAAATAGTTAAAAAATTGTTATATATGGAATAATTAATTGCTGACTTTAAATCAATTGGTGTATAAAAACTATTTGTCTGCGTAGAAATATTAAGCAAACTTATTCCAAAATTCAAATTTTCAACAAAAATATTTCTATAAATAATCCCTGCATCTATACAAAATAAAAAATTGCTGTTTTCTGCAATATCTTCGAAAATAAATTTTGAAGTTATTCCAAAACCAAAATCTTTTATTTTTTTGGAAAAAATCAATGATGTATATAAAACAGAACTTTTTATAGTGTTATTTGATAAAACAGGATTGCCATAAATATCAGAGTTTATTTCTGTAATGGTTCCAAGGTCAATATAATTTAACTCAAATCCTAATACTGCAAAATTAAAATTTTTTGCTATGCTTATTTTCTGACTGTTTATATCTTCAAAATATTGATTGAACATTGCTGCAAATTCTGCATTGGTAATACCTGCAATTGATGCAGGATTTAAACTTGCAGATGTAATGCCTAAAAAACAAACACCTACGGAGTCACCCTTTGCACTGAACTCAGGATAGGAATTAACCAATAAATAAGTTGCAGTAGAAATATTTTCTGCCTTTAAAACCACAAGCAGTGAAAAAACAACTGTTATAATCAATATTATTTTTTTCATATAAAGAATAATATCATCAATAAAATACAATGTCAATGTGTATCCCCTCAGTTATGGTAGGTTTTTATAAAATATAAATTAAATTTTTTTGCTTTGCTTTTACATTAATAAAATCTCCCCATCCCCCTCTTTAAAAACTGTCCATTACCCACATCTTCTTTTTTAATAAGAAGCAGGTATATCCTGATTTTTGAGGAAAATTACGGGTGGTTCGCAGTGTTGTCTAGTTTACTTACTCCCAATTTTAACGCCCTTCTTATTACTATCTAAGGGGTGTTGCGTAAACTTCGCCTACTTTTGACTACAAATTATTTGCCCGACTTTTCCTCAACCGTTTTTTACGAAAAATAAAGCGGTATACCTGCTTCTTGATACTTATGGGTAATGGCGAGTTTCTAAAGGGAGATTAAGAGGGAGTTTCAATTTTTATTATCACCTCCTATAACTGTGGGATTACGTCAATGTAAGTGTTAAAAGACATTTCCAATTTACGATTTATAACTACCTTGTTTATTGCTGTTTGCTTATTGCTGGTTGGATACTATTACATTGCTGCTTGTTGGTTGTTGATTGCTGATTGGAAAAACAAACAGCCAAAAGCAATCAACAATTGAAATAAATCAGGCAATTGGGCAATTATATAAATTTGGTAGATTTGAAAATTTGGTAGATTTTTTTTTGTAGGCGCAAGCTTTATCTTGCGGAAAATGAAAAACGCAAACTAACGCAGGTTAAAACCTGCGACTACAAAGACAAGGAAAAAAAACACATTTTGAAAATTCAAGATTTTAAGATTCGAAGATCAAATTGATGATTTGCACGATTTTCAGATTGCAAAATTTGCAGGATTTAAAAGATAAAAATCAGGCAATTAGGAAATTAGGAAATTTGGAAGATTTGGTAGATTTATAAATCAGGAAATAAAAAAAATTTTTTTTCTTTGACTTTTGACAATTATTTTTTTATTATAAACTAAAATATATATTTAAGGTGAAAGATGAAAAAGATTTCAATAATTATTCCTGCATATAATGAAGAGAAACGGCTACCAGAGACATTAAAAAAAATAAAACAATTTTTTTTAAAAAATAAAATAAAAAACGAAATAATCGTTATAGATGACGGCTCAACGGATAATACTGTTTCGATAGCAAAAAAACAAAAAGTAAAAGTATTAAAAAACAATGCAAATCTTGGAAAAGGATATTCGGTAAAACGTGGTTTTTTAGCGTCAAAAGGTGATATTATTCTTTTTACTGATGCTGATTTATCCACACCAATTGAATATTTAAAACATTTTATAAATGAACATAACTCCGGTTTTGATGTTGTAATTGCATCCCGTGCTCTCGAAGGATCTATAATAAAAGTACCGCAGCCATTTTTAAGGGAATTATCAGGAAAAATTTTTAATGTTTTTGTCCGGCTTATCACCTGGCTTCCTTTTTCTGATACCCAGTGCGGGTTTAAAAGTTTTACAAAAGAAGCTGCCAGAAAAATTTTTAATAAACTTACTATCTATGGATTTGGATTTGATGTTGAAGCACTGTATATTGCCAAGAAATTAAATTTTAAAATAATTGAATATCCGGTGACCTGGTATAATTCAAATGCAACAAAAGTAAATTTTTTCAAGGACTCAACCCGTATGTTTTTTGAACTTTTTAAAATCAGGTTAAATGATTTAAAAGGACATTACAAGTGATACAACTTTTATTTATTTCTTTTTTTCTTATTGCAATCTTTTTTTCAATGCTGGGGTTAGGTGGTGGTATTTTATATGTCCCGCTCTTATTACAGACAGGTCTTTCTTATTACGAAGCTGCTGCAACTGCTTTGTCAATCATAATTGTGCTATCTTTAACCGCATCTGTCATTTATCATTTGAATAATCTTGTTGACTGGAAAATTGTTTTTTTACTTAATCCATTTGCTTTGACAGGCGCTTATTTTGCAGGTGCAAATTCAAAAATTGTTCCTGAAAAAATTTTATTAATAATGTTTTCATGCGTTATGTTAATTTCTGCTTTTTTTATGTTATTACCAGTTTCAGAAAAAAAACGAATAATAAAAAATAAAAACGGATTCATAGAAAGTAATAAAATGGGGCATAAATACCACATTAATTTATGGCTTGGTATTCCATTGGCTTTTTTGTCAGGGGTATTTTCTGCGCTTTTAGGAATAGGTGGTGGTTTTGCAAATGTTCCTTTGATGACTTTAATATTTAACGTCCCTATAAAAGTAGCTGTTGCAACATCATCAGCAATGATAATAATTACATCAGCAGCAGGATTTTTAGGACACTCTCATGCCGGGCATATTAATATAAAATTATCCCTGATATTAGCAAGTGCTGCTTTTTTCGGTGCATTGATTGGTTCGCATTTATCAGTAAAAGCAGATAAAAAATTTTTAAATATTACTTCCAGTATCATACTTATAACTGTTTCTATATGGATGATTTTAAAAGCAATATTTAATTTATAAAATTTTTAAAATAAATTAATTTTACTTACAGGAATTATATGAGCAATCATAAAAAATATTATTCCCCATAATAAAAAAATCCAGTAATTCTCTTCGTATCTTATCTGCTTTTTTATTTTTGCTTTATTTGCTTCCATTTCCTTGATATCATCCATAATTTTATTAAATGCATTTATATCTGTTACTCTAAAATATTTACCATCTGTAATTCCAGATATCTGTTTTAATATTTTTTCATCAAGCCGAGATATAACAACCTCTCCCTTGTATGTTTTATAATATAATCTACCCCACATATCCCTACCCTCTGGTATCATACCTCCCTGTTCTGTTCCAACCCCTATTGAATAAATCCTTATATTTTTTTCTTTTGCCTGTCTTGCTGCCTCAATCGGCGACAAACCTTCTAATGATTCTCCATCAGTTATTAATATCATAACTTTTGATTTTTCTGCTTTTTCTTCCATCCTTTCAATTGCTGATTTTATTGCATTTCCGAGTGCTGTCCCTTCCTTTGGAAGCATGCCTGCATAAATTGAATCAATAATAAAACTAACTGCATCATAATCAAGTGTCAGCGGACATTGAACAAAATCAATTCCTGCAAAGACAATTATACCCACTCTATCACCCGATAAATTTGAAATAAAATTATTAAGTCCTTTTTTAACCACTTCCATTCTATTGGGATTTAAATCAATTGCATTCATAGAAGAAGATACATCCAAAACAATCATTATATCTCTTCCTGAATACTGCTGTTCGGTTTCCAACGGCTTGCCGAGCGGTCTAGCTGCAGCAAGAATAAATAAAATAAAAGCAATTAATAATAGTATATATTTTATAATTATTGCTGTGAATGAAACATTATGAAAAACAATAGCGGATAATTTTTTATCAAAAAAAGTATTAAAATTTTTAAAAACCACATATAATCTATAACTAAGATAAAAAAACACAGGTACAAATATTATAAATAATTTTAATACGTCCTTATCAGCAAAATTCAATTTTTTCACCACCTGTTAAATAAGCACTCTAAAAAATTTAAAAATCTCCAAAAGAAAAACAAAACTTAAAATAATCAAACCAGCCCATAAAAATATTTGAAATTTATCAATGTATTTATTATATGTCTTGATTTTTATATCCTGCTTTTCCATTTTGCCTATTATTTCATATATTTCTTTTAATGAATTTTCATCTGTTGCCCTGAAATACTTGCCACCTGTCATATCTGCAATCTGAGTCAGGGTTTTTTCATCCGGCTCTTCCCATTTTAATTGCTGACCTGTATATCTATCAATGACAGGTCTTTTAACACCATCCCATCCAAGTTGCATCATAGGAGCCCCACCTTTTTTTCCTATACCTATTGTATAAATTTTTATACCTTTATGAACAGCTGCTCTTGCAGCTTCTATGGGAGAAAAACCACGATTATTTACCCCATCGGTTGTTAAAATAATAACTTTAGATGCTCCAGAACTTTCAAGACGATTGATAGATGTAATGATGGCATCACCCATTGCAGTGCCATCTATTCTTATGGTCTGAAATTCTATCTGATTAATAAAACTTTTTATAATTTCATAATCAGTGGTTAATGGACATTGGGAAAAACTCGTGCCGGCAAAAATAACTAAACCTACTCTATCACCGGAAAGACCTGATACAAATTTTCTTATCACTTCTTTTGCTGCTTCAAGCCGATTGGGTTTTAAGTCCTCTGCCTGCATACTGCCGGAAATATCAAGTGCAACTATTATGTCTATTCCTTTTATATTCTCCTGTGTTTCTTTTTTTACTTCCTGTGGTCTTAAAAGCGCTATTACCAGCAAACTAATACCTGTTATTTTTAAAAAATCAAGTAAATAAATAATAACATTGTTAAAATCTTTTGTTACTTTATTAAGAATATTAAAATTTGAAAAACTTATTTTTTTTAATCTTACATAATTATATATTATTGAAATTAAAAAAATAAAAACAAGTATTAAAATCGGAGCAAGTAAATTAATATTTGCAAATTTCATTTTGCCATTCTCCGTTCACGCATTTTAAAAAATGTAATTAATTTTTTTAAATAATCTTCTCCACAATTCAGTTTAATAAAATCAACACCTGTTGTTTTGAATTGTTTTTCAAGTTTCCTGTCAAAATTTTCGCTTAGACCTTTAAATTTATTAATTTGTTCTTTATCTGATGTATCAAACCATATTGTTTTTTTATTTTCAGGGTCAAAAAATGGAATAAACCCAATATCAGGAATGCCAAAATCAGCAAAATCACGCAATATGACTGCAATTAAATCGTGTTTATGCTTTAAAATTTTAACAGCATCAAAAAAATCTTTGTTATCATAAAAATCAGAAATTAAAAATATTGTTGAACGCTTTTTTAAAAGATGACTTAAATATTTCAGCGCCTGGGTTATATCAGTTCCGGTATTTTTTTGTTTATGATATAAAATCTCTCTTAAAATCCTTAAAATGTGCTTTCTGCCTTTTTTTGCGGGGATAAATTTTTCAATGCAGGATGAAAATCCCAGGAAACCTACCCTGTCATTATTTATATTTGCTGTAAACCCAAGTGCTGCAACAAATTCAAATAAAAGTTCTTTTTTTAAATTTTTTTTTGTTCCAAAATTCAAAGACCCACTTAAATCAGATGCAAATATAACCTGCAATTCACGTTCTTCTATAAATGTCTTTACATAAGGCATATTCATCCTTGCAGTTACATTCCAGTCAATTGTCCTTATATCATCTCCTTCCACATATTCTCTTACTTCAGTAAATTCTATGCCTCTGCCTTTAAAAGAAGAAAGGTATTCTCCCTGCAGTACGGTGTCCACAAGATTGCGGGTTGTTATTTCAATCTTTTTTATTTTTTTAAAAATTTCTTTTGAAATCATATTTATTTATGGAACTTTTATTTTATTTATTATTTGTTTAATTACATCATCTGTTGTAATTTCTTCTGCTTCTGCTTCATAAGAAAGAATTATTCTGTGTCTTAAAACATTGTGAGCAACAATTTTTATATCATCCGGTGATACATAGCCCTGACCATTTATAAAAGCATTTGCCTTGGCAGCAACTATTAGACTTATGGATGCCCTTGGTGAACAACCATATTCAATTAAATGCGAAATATCAAGTTTGTAATCCTGAGGTTTTCTGGTTGCAAAAACAATATCTGTTACATATTCTTTTATCTTTTCATCAACATAAATATTATCAACAATAGAACGCATATCCAGAACATCTTTTGGTTTTAGTATTGTTTCAACTTTTATTTCTTCGCCGGTTGTCATCCTGTTTATTATTTCTATTTCCTGCTGTTTATCAGGATAAGTAATAAGAACCTTCATTAAAAATCTGTCTACCTGTGCCTCAGGAAGCGGATATGTGCCTTCTGTTTCTATTGGATTTTGTGTTGCTAAAACTATAAATGGTTCTTCCAATGTAAAAGTTTTTTCACCGATTGTTACCTGTTTTTCCTGCATTGCTTCCAATAACGCTGACTGAACTTTTGCCGGAGCTCTGTTTATTTCATCCGCAAGTACAATATTTGCAAAAATAGGGCCTGTTGAAATTGTAAAATTACCTGTATTTGCATTATAAATACGCGTGCCTATCAGGTCAGCAGGTAATAAATCAGGCGTAAATTGAATTCGTGAAAATTCTGCCTGTATTGTTTTTGCAAGAACTTTGACGCACATTGTTTTTGCAAGTCCCGGGACACCTTCCAATAATATATGGCCCCTGCTCAAAAGGCCTATTAATAAACCTTTTATCATTTCTTCCTGACCTACTATTACTTTTTGCACCTCTTTTATTGTTTCTGTTAATTTTTCTGATTTTTCTTTGTCTTTTTCTGACAGTTTAACAATTTTAGCCATATAAAAACCTCCAATTTTCAATTTAAAAAATTATAATTATATTAATATATCAATAAGAAACTTTATATTAAAAATAGTTCCAGTTTTTAATTAAATATTATGGTTCTATAATAACCAGTGTTCCTTCCATAACATATTTACTTATTTCTAAAATATCATTATTTTTCATTCTAATGCAACCTGCTGATGAATCAAATCCTAATGCATCCTCATCATTTGTTCCATGAATTGCTATACCATCGCCCGGGTCTTTAAAATATAAATTTGCATCTCTTTTAATGATACCATTATCAAGCGCTTCTTTATATCTTTCATAATCATCTTCATTTGGATAATTAAGAAGCATAAAAACAGGTCCAAACGAATTAAACCCAAGAGATTCTCCTGTTTTAAATCTTTTAAAACCATCTTCTGCTCTTAAAAAAGTGGTATTTAATGTTTCAAGTTTTTGTCTGCCTTTTAAATATTTTTTTACAAGGTCATCGTAATATTTTTTATAAATTTTATAATTTTTGGAATTTTTATCCATCAACTGCATTTTATTCCTTAATCTTTTTAAATACCATGGTTCTTCATATTGATAAATTTCATCAATGTAATATATGCCTTCTGGAGTTCTTAAATCACCACGATATAATTTTTGTCCCTGATTTTTACCCACAGAAATCATATATTTCCGCCATGCCTTTAAATTTTTATCAATTAAGTATAATCTTTTTTGCGATTTACTAACATAAATAAAATACGTTTTATGATATGTTTGTAAAATTGATGTTATCTTTTCTTTATCAAAAGATTTTACATTTTGAACAAAAAAATAAAAAATGATTAAGTATATAAATATTATTTTTTTCATCAATCAAGTACGTTTATCTTTAAATCAGGCCTTTCCATAATTTTAAATTCCACATTTGCTTCTTTGAAGAGTTCTTCGTATGATTTATCCGGATAATATTTTGAAACTATAACTTTTTTTATCTTTGCATTAACTATCATTTTTGCGCATAATATGCAGGGAGAATGGGTGCAATAAAGTGTTGCATTTTCAGTTGTTGCACCGTGCAAAGCAGCCTGTATTATTGCATTTTGTTCTGCATGAATTGCTCTGCATATTTCATGTCTTGTGCCTGAGGCGATACCCATCTGGTCACGGAGACACCCGAGTTCTATGCAATCTTTTACTCCTGATGCAGCTCCATTATAACCAGTTGAAATAACATAATTGTTTTTTACAATAACTGCACCTATATGGTGCCTGATACAGGTAGAGCGCTCAGCAACAAGATATGCCATTTTCATAAAATACTCATCCCATGTTGGTCTTTTATATGGTTTGTAATTTAAATCTTTTAAAATTTTTTCAATTTTTTTATAAAGTTCTTCTAATCCACCGGAATTATCAATCTTTACATCTGCCATTTCAAAACATTTTGCTAACTGCTGACCTGTGTGCTGTGAAGAATTTTCTTTTTCTTCTTTTGCCGCAAATTCCTCAAAAGTTATTTCATTTTCTCCTTCACGCTTTCTTTTTTTTGCCCGTTCATATCTTATTTTAATATCAGCAGTAATGCCTATGAGTTTAAAATCTTTTAAACTGTTTTTTAACTCTTCTATTTCAAAAGGATTCCTAATTGAGTCAACTATAGCCTGTGGCATATTTTTTATTTTTTCAACTGTCATTTTAGCAAGAACAGCAGGTCCTTGTTTTTCACGTAATTCATTCCCAATTGCAATTAAATTATCGCGATTTATTTCCAATCCCCTTGTTTTTAATTCTGAACGCAGAATATCAGACAATGAATAACAAATAAATTTGTGTTTTTCAACAAGATATTTTATTGCTTCACCTTTTCCTGATGCATTTGGTCCTGTAAATCCTAAAAACAATGTTTTCACCTTCCTTTTTTTTATTATATATTATTACTGTTATTTTTCAATATAAAATATTTTTAAATTTAAAAACAGAATAATTTCATAATTTATTTATTTCTTTTATAAATTCTTTTATTAAATCTTTCTTTTTTACCTTTTTAATTATTTTTCCTTCTTTAAAAATAACCCCTATGGATTTACTCCCCGTTAACCCGATATCTGCATGTGATGCTTCACCAGGTCCATTTACACTGCATCCCATAACAGCAATTTTTAATGGTTTTGAAATATTCTGTGTCATTTTCTCAATTATATGTGCAATCCTGATTACATCAATTTCTGTTCTTGCACAGGTTGGACAGGAAATTATTTCAACTCCTCTTTTACGCAAACCAAGTATAGATAAAATCCTGTATGCAACATATACTTCCATTTCCGGGTCTGCTGTCAATGAAACTCTGATTGTATCGCCTAAACCTTCTGATAATAAAATTCCAAGACCAATTGATGATTTTATAACGCCGCCTAATTCTGTCCCTGCCTCTGTAATACCGATATGTAATGGATAATCCCTTATTTTGCTGAATAATCTATATGCTTCCAATGTTGTTAAAACATCAGATGCCTTTAGGGAAATAACCAGATTATGAAAATTCTGTTTCTCAAAAAACTCAACATATTCCATTAAACTTGCAACCATTAAATTTGCTATTTCATCTTTTGACTTTATTTTTAATTTATAATTAATATTTGATTTTAATGAACCGGAATTCACACCAATTCTTATTGCTGTTTTATGATTTTTGGCTGTTTTGATAACTTCTTTTAATTTTTCTGTGCCACCAATATTACCGGGATTTATTCTTATTTTATCTGCGCCATTTTTTAGTGCTTCTATGGCAAGCCGATAATCATAATGAATATCCGCAACAAAAGGTATGTTTATTTTATTTTTTATTTTTCTTATTGCAAGTGCTGATTCAATATCAGGTATTGCGCATCTTATAATTTCACAACCTGCTGCTTCTAACTTTTTTATCTGATTAATGGTTGCTTTATAATCACTTGTTTTGGTATTTGTCATTGATTGAACTGCAACCGGGTTGCCACCGCCTATTGTAATATTTCCTATTTTTACTTTTCTTGTCATTGCAGTATGCCCCTTTATCTTTAACCTTTCATAAAAAATCTTACAATATCTTTATAAGTTACAAAAACCAGAAGAAAAATCAAAAGCATCCATCCAAACTGCATAAGCCCTTCCTGAATTTTTAAAGGAACCATTTTGCCGCGTATCCATTCAATAATAAACATAAGTACCAGCCCGCCATCTAATGGAAGCAACGGTAAAAAATTAATCAATGCAAGATTGATATTGATAATTGCAAATAAAAACATTAAATTAACAATTCCTGTTTTTGCAACTTCATAACTTATTTTTATTACACCAATAGGCCCTGCTACATCTGCCTCTATTTTTCTTAATAACATTTTATAAATTGATTTTACTGTTAATGCTGTAAAAGAAACAACTTGAGAAACTGCTTTATCTGATGCTTTTATAATATCATATTTTTCCATTATTGTATTTGCTTTTGGTATAATTCCAATTATTTTTTTACTTTCGGTTTCTTTTTTATTATCTTTTTCTTCCAAAACAACCGGTTTTATATTAAATTCTTTTATCTCATTATCGCGTTTGATTTTTATTTTTAAAGTATCTTTTGATTTTTCAATAATATCTGTAACCTCATCCCAGTATGTAATTTTTTTTCCTGAAATTTCTAAAATAACATCTCCTTTTTTCAATCCCGCCTCATACGCCGGATAGCCTTTTTTAACATCATCAACAACAGGTAAAAAAGCAAGTGGCGAAATACCGATAAATGGTCTTTTCTTTTTATCTTTTAAAATATCCTCTGCTTCTTCTATTTTTGGCTTAATATTAAATAATAATTCTTTTCCACCGCGTAAAACAACAATATTTAATTCTTTTCCTGAAAAGTTAGTAACTATGTCTGTAACTTCACTCCAGTATTTTATTTTTTTACCATTTATATTTATTATTTCATCCCCTTTCTGCAGGCCAGCATCATAAGCCGGATAACCTTTTTTTACTTCTCCTATTGTGGGTTTTAATGTATCTGTTCCAATTGTAAATACGAGCCACATTAAAAGAAATGCAAGAAAAATATTCTGAATTACACCTGATGATGCAATTATTATCTTTTTAATCGGATGTTGATTTAAAAATGCCTTTTTGTCATTGGGATTTAATTCCTCTGGATTTTCTCCCTGCAGTTTCACGTAACCGCCCAAAAAAACCAACGCACAAATTAAATATTCTGTTTCTCCTTTTTTAAAAGAAAATAATTTAGGACCAAAACCGATTGAGAAACTTGTAACTCCAACCCCGAGTGCTCTTGCAGCAAGGAAATGTCCCAGTTCATGAAAAAATATTGTAAGCCCTAATGCAATTATGATATAAAGTATTTCCAGCATATTTATTCTCCTTTTTTTAATAAATAATATTTAATATTAATAAACTTTTTAATTTTTATCCATATCTATTAATTTCTGAACATATTCTCTTGTTAAAATGTCAATTTGAATTATTTCAGAAATACCAGGATTAAAAATTGTCTTATGATTATCCATTGTTTTTTTAATATAATATGGAATTTCATTAAATTTAATTTTTCCATTTAAAAAATTTTTAACTGCTATTTCATTTGCAGCATTCATACACGCAGGCATTGTACCGCCAATTTTTCCTGCCTTTAACGCAAGATAAAATGCAGGAAATTTTTTAAGATTAAGTTTTTGAAATTCTAAGTGCCTTGTTTTAGTTATATCAAGTTGTTTTATAATTATATTTTCTCTTTCTGGATATGTTAATGCATACATTATTGGCAATCTCATATCCGGGAGCGATAATTGTGCAAAAACCGCTCCATCAATAAATTCCACCATTGAATGAACTATCGACTGTGGATGAATCACTACTTCTATTTTTTCATAAGGAATATTAAAAAGAAAATGCGCTTCCAGGACCTCAAGTCCTTTATTCATAAGAGTAGAAGAATCAATTGTAATCTTTTTACCCATTTTCCATGTTGGATGATTAAGTGCTTGTTTTACTGTTATATTATTCAGTTCTGTTTTTGAAAAATTTCTAAATGGTCCGCCGGATGCAGTCAGAATAATTCTTTTTACTGAATTTATATCCTTGTTTTGTAAAATTTGAAATATAGCGCTATGCTCTGAATCTACAGGTATTATCCGTGCGTTATATTTATTTTTTTCTTTATTGATAATTTCACCTGCAATTATTAATGCTTCCTTATTTGCAAGAGCTATTTTTTTTCTTTTTTTTATTGCATATAATAAGGGAAACAAACCAATTGAACCAACAACAGCAATTAAAATAATATCTGCCTGTTTTAAAGTGCAAAGTTTTATTAATCCCTCATAACCAGTGAGAATTTTTGTGTTTTTTACAATTCCAATTTTTTTTGCTATCGTCTCATTTGTTATGCAAATATATTCTGGTTTGTATTTTAATGCCTGTTTTTTTAATGTTATTATATCTTCGTTGGCCGATAATCCAATAACCCTGAATTTTTCCGGCATCCTGTCAATAATTTCAAGTGCAGACTTACCTATTGAACCGGTTGAACCTAAAATAACAATATTTTTCATAAGTTAAATCACGTAATAAAAAATTTTAAATAAAAAAATAAAAAAAATGAATTAAATAATGACGAGTCAATTTTATCAAGCACACCACCATGCCCCGGAATAATATCTGATGAATTCTTCACATCTGAAAATCTTTTTATCAGTGATTCTGAAATATCTCCAATCTGGCCAGCTATTGATAATAAAACTGATAAAATAATCAAATGAATTAATTGATGTTGTCCTAAAATTGTTTTGGGTAAAAACAAAAAATGAATGATAATCGTTGAGAGTATGGCTATTGCCAATCCGCCGATACAACCTTCTATTGTTTTTCCGGGACTAATAGATGGTATGAGTTTGTGTTTTCCTATTGCACTGCCGACAAAATATGCACCTGCATCATACATATATGTTATAAATAATAATATGAAAATAAAATATGACCCGTTTTCAAGTAATCGTAATTTTATCCCAAATAAACCGAGAAAACTAACATAAATGACAGGCATAATCGTTGATATTATTTTCTGAAAATAATTTTTTTTTGTCGATATAACAACTATTGTAAAAGATAAAATAACAAATAATGCAACAAGCCCTAAAAAATAAATTGTTTTACTGTCATATAAAATCACAAAATAAATTGCAAAAGCAAAAAGGTTTCCAATAATGAAAAAAGGTTTAAAATTCTTTTTACTTAACATAAAATAAATTTCATTTAAAGCAATGGTTAAAGCCAAAATAGCAAGCGCAACAAAAAAATATGGATTTTTCATAAAAATTATTATATATAAAACAGGTAAAATAATCAAAGCCATTAATATACGTAGTATCATTTATAGTCCACCATAACGCCTTTCTCTTTTACTGTATTCAATAATTGCTTTGTATAACTCTTTTCTTCTAAAATCAGGCCATAAAACTTTACTTATGTATAATTCAGCATAAGCAATCTGCCATAATAAAAAATTTGAAATTCTCTGTTCACCACTTGTCCTGATAAGTAAATCAGGTTCTGGATATTCTGATGTATAAAGATTTTTTGAAATCAGCGCTTCATTTATCTGCGATATTTTTATTTTCCCATTTTTAACTGCTGATGCGATTTTTTTTACCACCTGGGTTATTTCATACCTCGAACCATAATTTAAAGCAAGTATAAGAGTCATTTTTTTATTATTTCTTGTTTTGTTTTTTACTTCGTTTAATCTTTTTTGAATGTTTTCAGGCAGTTTTGAGATATCTCCTATTGTATCAAGTTTAATATTATTTTTAATTAATGTTTTTTCTTCTTTAATTAAATAGTCATAAAGTAAATTCATTAAAAAATTTATTTCATTTTTTGGTCTTTTCCAGTTTTCAGTTGAAAAAGCATACAAAGTCAGATACGAAACACCTATTTCTGCACATGCTTCTGTTATATCGCGAACTGATTTTGCCCCTTCTTTATGTCCAAAAATTCTAGGTAAGTTTTTCTTTTTGGCCCATCTCCCATTGCCATCCATTATTATTGCAATGTGTTTAGGAATTTTTTTTAATTTTATCATTATTATCCATTTTATTAAATTGTCATCAAATCCTGTTCTTTTAATTTTACCAAATTATCTATATCCGCAATATGTTTATCTGTTATTTTCTGAATTCTTGCTTCTGCATGTTTTAAATCATCCTGTGATATTTTTTTATTCTTTTCCATATCTTTTATTTTATCATTTGCATCTCTTCTTATATTTCTTATATTAATTTTTGCTTCTTCCCCCATCTTTTTTACTTTTTTTACCATTTCTTTTCTTGTCTCTTCTGTTAATTCAGGAAATTTTATTTTTAATGAATCCCCTGTGTTTACAACTCCGAGCCCGAGATTTGCAGCAAGAATTGCTTTTTCTATATCAGGTAATATGTTTTTATCCCATGGCCTTATATCTATGGTTTTTGCTTCAATAACTGACATACTCGCGATTTGATTTATAGGCATCTTGCTCCCGTAACACTCAACCTGAACAACATTAAGTACAGCTGTATTAGCTCTTCCTGTTCTGAAAGACGCAAGTTCGTTTTGAAAAATTTCAACTGACTTTTTCATTTTAATTTCCATTTCTTTTATCACATTTTCCATTTTTACCCTCCTTTTACTGTATTATTGTTCCTATTTTTTTTCCAGAAACAACTTTTTTTATATTTCCTTTTTCATTAAGATTAAAAATAATTATGGGAATGTTGTTTTCCATACATAAGGAAATTGCTGTTGAATCAATTACTTTAAGATTTTTATTTAATACATCAATATATTTAAGATTTGAAAATTTTTTGGCATTTTTGTCTATCTCCGGGTCACCGCTATAAACACCTGACACTTTTGTTGCTTTTAAAAATATTTCTGCGCCTATTTCCATTGCACGAAGCGCTGCTGCTGTGTCTGTGGTAAAATAAGGATTGCCGGTTCCACCGCCAAAAATCACTACACGTTTTTTTTCGAGATGCCTTGTTGCTCTTCTTTTTATAAATGGTTCTGCAAGTTCTTTCATTTCTATCGCAGATAATACGCGTGTTTGAACGCCCATTTGTTCTAAAATATCCTGTAACGCCAAAGCATTAATAACAGTTGCAAGCATGCCCATATAATCGCCAACTACTCTGTCAATTTTAAAATTTTTTCCCCTTCCACCACGAAATATGTTACCACCACCAATTACAATCCCAACTTCAACACCCATTTTTTGGACTGCTTTTATCTCCTCTGCTATTCTATATACCGTATCATAATCTATACCTGCTTTTTTTTCGCCAGCAAACGCTTCTCCACTTAATTTAAGCATTATCCTTTTATATCTGGGTTTTAATGGCATTTATTAACCTCCGGTTATTTAATCTCCTCCAACAACAAATTTTGCAAATCTGCGCACAACAATATTTTCACCAAGTTTTGCTATTTTTTCTTTTATTATCATATCAACTGTTTTGCTGTCATCCTTAATAAATGGCTGTTCAATAAGACAAACATCTTTATAATATTTTTCTATTTTTCCTTCTACAATTTTATCAATTACATTTGCCGGTTTTCCTGAATCTTTCATTTGAGCTCTGTAAATTTCCTTTTCTTTTTCAATTACTTCCTGCGGTATATCTTCCCTTTTAACATAAAGTGGCGACATAGCTGCGATTTGCATTGCAACATCTTTTAAAAGATTTTCAAATTCATCGGTTCTTGCAACAAAATCTGTTTCACAGTTAATTTCAACCATGGAACCTATTTTTCCATTGGTATGAATATAAGAATATATTCTACCTTCTTTTGTAGCACGCGTACTTTTATTAGCCGCTGATGCAATGCCTTTTTCTCTCAAATAATCAATTGCCTTTTGCATATCCCCGTTTGTTTCTATAAGTGCTTTTCTGCAATCACCAAAACCGGCACCTGTTTTTTCTCTTAATTCTTTTACTGCATCCATTGAAACATTTGACATATTGTATCTCCTTTTTTAAACAATTTTTTATTTTTCTACTTTTTCATCAGTTGTCTTTTTTGCAGTTTTTAACTTTTTTCTTTCTTTAATTTCTACATCGTCTAAAAACATCTCTTCGTATTCAGATGTATCTAAATCCTGTAATGATTCCATTTTTTCTTTTTCACCCACTGTCTCTTCCTGTTTTATTGTTTCTGGCTGCACACTTGCTTCTTGTGCAATTACTACTTCTTTTTCTCTTTCCATTGCTACTTTTTCTTCAATTATTGAATCAGCCATAATTTTGCACATCAATCTTACAGCTCTTATTGCATCGTCATTTCCTGGTATTATGACATCCACACCATCAGGGTCACAGTTAGTATCAACAACTCCTATAACAGGTATGCCAAGTCTGTTTGCTTCTTTTATTGCATTTTCTTCGTGTTTTACATCTATGACAAATATAGCACCGGGAAGTTCATCAACATCTTTTAATCCTTCCAGATTTTCCTTTAATTTTTTTAATTCCTTTTGCATATTCATTTTTTCTTTGATAGGATATTTATCAAGACCGCCGGTTGCTTCCTGTTCTTCTAAATATTTCAATCTTTCTATTCTTTGTTTTATTGTAACAAAATTAGTAAGAGTGCCACCTAACCAGCGTGAAGCAACATAAGGCATACCGCAACGAATTGCTTCTTCTTTTATTGATTCAGATGCCTGCTTTTTTGTTCCAACAAAAAATACTTTTTTTCCTTCGCGAATAACAGATTTTACAAAAACAACCGCATCTCTGGTGTACTTTAATGTTTTTTGAAGGTCAATGATGTAAATCCCGTTTCTCGCTGTATAGATATAGGGCTTCATTTTGGGATTCCATCTTTTGGTTTGATGTCCGAAATGGACGCCTGCTTCAAGAAGTGCTTTCATTGAAATTTGTGGCATAACTAAATCCTCCTTTGGTTTTTTACCTCTGCTTCCTTCTTCTTTTTAAGATGCCCTGCTTTTGCAGGGACCCATCCAAAAATCCGGCAAGCATGGTGTTTTTTAATTACTTAAAAATATAATATCATAAAATATACATTATTGGCAAGGATTTTTTTCAAATGGATGTAATCCCTCAGTTATATAAGGTGATAATAAAAATAGAAAATCCCTCTTAATCTCCCTTTAGAAACTGTCCATTACCGATAAGTATCAAGAAGCAGG
>Ga0209381_1001924_pt1 | contig 29365 bp, 29 predicted proteins | sample DewCreD2012metaG_FD_184111 | JGI IMG/M metagenome (GOLD analysis project Ga0209381, IMG submission 184111) | Hot spring sediment bacterial and archeal communities from British Columbia, Canada, to study Microbial Dark Matter (Phase II) - Dewar... ...
ATTTAGCGCAGAATTAGTGGTTGTAACGAGGGACGCCTAGAATACGGGGCTAATTAAAAGATGAGTTTGTTATGTTTCTAGCATTGAGACTGCTTTTAGCAGTCACTTTTCCTTAATTTCAAAGACGCACCTCTTGTCGCCCTTCGCCAGGCACTCGGTCTCCCGCACCTCGCAGTCCTTCCCGAAGAGCTCGCAATACACACCTGCGAGTATTCCCCTCGTAAGGTCGCCGTAGGGCTCACCAGTCACCTTCGCCCCCTCGCATTCGAAGAATCATAGATTGCTACCGTACCCCCTGAGTAGCTTATTTGGATGATCTCAGCCCTGCCGAATCCCGCCCATTGGAAAGCCGGAAGGCTCACCCGTCTGCAGATCTCAATCGGATCCTTTATCCCTACTGCCTTAGCGATCGACCTGTGCAACTTACCGTAACCTTTCCCCATCTCGCAACCTTCGAAGTATAGGAATAGCTTTCCTGCCGCGTCAAGTTGTTCCTTTATCCCCTTTACGAAGTCTCGGTAGCCTGCCCCTCTAAGAATTATCGCCCTCTCGCCCCCCGCGGTTAGCGGGTGCGAAATATTATCGATTAGGAGCCCTTCTGCCACTGGCTCTATGATCTCAAGGATCTTGACCATGCCAGTGGACTCTAGTTCCGAGAGTATAATGCTAAACGGCGTATCGGCATCCGTAATGTCGAAGAAAGCAATACCTGGGACATCTTCACCGACAACCGCAGGAGAGGATGCGAAATAGGCAGTCATTACGCTGTGCTTCGAAGTCACGGCAGTTACCAATGGCAAGGCCTCGAACCTTGCCTTCAGTCGGAAGGTCACTCCAATGAGCTTCCTCTTTGGCCAAACAAGTATCCTGGAAAGGTCGAACTCGCCCATGGCTACATTACCTCAGTCAAAATGAATTGCGTATTATATTGACGGTGATAGCTTATATAAGCAATGTAAAGCCCATAGTAGCACTTCCTCCCGTCGTTCCCAGTCAGATCCTTCTACAAATCATTTAGCTCAAATAATATCGATTTCAAGTTGTGCTTAAGCATCGGTCTGCTTTTAATGGTTGAGAAAGCCTTTGAGGAACCATCAATTGTTCGGCAAATTGTAGTTTGCCAGACACACGCCGTGGACTATGAGGCACCTTTAGGGTAAAAGTTGCTTCTATTGATAAGATTTTTGTTGGAAAGTTTCTAGTGGACTGGGTGGGATTTGAACCCACGACCCCCTGCGTGCGAGGCAGGTGATCTGCCGCTAATCTACCAGCCCTCCTTAAAGGAAGGATTGCCAAGGGTGATTTAAACTTTATTTGTGCAAAAAAGTATAAATCCCGAAGCAGCAATCTTCCTTCAACAAGGGCTCGTAGCTCAGCTTGGTATGAGCACTCGACTGATAATCGAGTGGTCGAGGGTTCGAATCCCTCCGGGCCCACCATTGCAGTCATGATTTTGTTGTGTTTGGAATCACCAATATACTATAATGTAAATAGTTCGTGGGTTAATGCTTTATTTCTATTATTTTCAATTTGAATACCAATGTTTTCCCTGCTAATGGATGGTTACCTTTAATTCCGTATGCCTTAGCAGGAGGGATTGTAACTTCTTTCTCTTCATTGACTTTCATCCCTATCAATGCCTCTTCGAAACCCGGAATCACCTGACCTGCACCGACCTTGACTTGAAGTGGTTTGTAGTCTCTTGAAGGATTGTAAAGACCTGCCTTTTGAGCTTCTTTAATCATTGAAGTATCAAATATTTTACCACCCTGGAACTTGCCTACATAATGAACCCTTACTGTGTCGCCTTTCTTTACCCTCATTTCAGAAGACATTGTGTTCCCTTCGTTGATAATTATTCTACTACGCAGTATAATAAATGGTGTTGCAAATGACGATTCTGAATAGTAATTTTTTGATATGATATTAAGGAATCCTTAGTTTGATGATAAAATCATAGTGTTTACGGCAAAAATCAAGCTCTCTTTTTCTGTCAATTTCAATGGAATGTAAGTAATTTAAATCGAAAAAAGGCTTGTTTCTTGATGAAAGTTTAAGGCGTAATACATATATTTAGGTCTCGTAAGTTAAGGGAGTGCACGAACTGTAGATAACGTTACCGCGACCTATCGGCGGCGCTGATCGTGACCAGACGGGCCCTAGCCCGAGGGGTGATCGATCGCTCTCCGGCCGCGGTTATAATGATGGGGACTTGAAAAACGCCGACGCTAACGCCGTCGGGTCTGATTCGAGTCTTACATTGGACTCGATCCAACCATGAAATATGGTTGGGGTAATAACGGGCCTTGCGGACGTTAATCCCGGTTGATCCTGCCGGACCCGACTGCTATTGGGGTGAGGCTAAGCCATGCGAGTCAGCGCTTCTAGCCATGATGGAGCGCGGCATACGGCTCAGTAACATGTGGTTAATCTACCCTCAGGACGGGGACACCCTCGGGAAACTGAGGCTGATCCCAGATAGATAATGGATCCTGGAATGGTTCTTTATCGAAATGATATGGGGCTCATGCGCCCTATGTCGCCTGAGGATGAGACCGCACCCTATCAGGTAGTTGGTGGGGTAATGGCCCACCAAGCCTATAACGGGTACGGGCCCTGAGAGGGGGAGCCCGGAGATGGGCACTGAGACAAGGGCCCAGGCCCTACGGGGCGCAGCAGGCGCGAAACCTCTGCAATGCGCGAAAGCGCGACAGGGCCACCCCGAGTGCTAGGCGAAGAGCCTAGCTTTTCCCTAGTGTAGTAAGCTAGGGGAATAAGCGGGGGGCAAGCCTGGTGTCAGCCGCCGCGGTAATACCAGCTCCGCGAGTGGTCGGGACGATTATTGGGCCTAAAGCGTCCGTAGCCGGTCTAGTAAGTCTCTGGTTAAACCTCAAGGCTTAACCTTGAAATTGCTGGAGATACTGTTAGACTAGGGGGCGGGAGAGGTTGAGGGTACTTCGCGGGTAGGGGCGAAATCCTATAATCCGCGAAGGACCACCAGTGGCGAAGGCGCTCAACTGGAACGCGCCCGACGGTGAGGGACGAAAGCCAGGGGAGCAAAGGGGATTAGATACCCCCGTAGTCCTGGCTGTAAACGATGCGGGCTAGGTGTTGGGTTGGCTTTGTGCCAACCCGGTGCCGCAGTGAAGGCGATAAGCCCGCCGCCTGGGAAGTACGGCTGCAAGGCTGAAACTTAAAGGAATTGGCGGGGGAGCACCACAAGGGGTGAAGCCTGCGGCTTAATTGGAGTCAACGCCGGGAATCTTACCGGGAGCGACAGTAGAATGAAGGCCAAGCTGACGACTTTGCTAGACAGACTGAGAGGAGGTGCATGGCCGTCGCCAGTTCGTGCCGTGAGGTGTCCGGTTAAGTCCGGCAACGAACGAGACCCCCATCCTTTGTTGCTAGCCTGCTTCTACGGAGGTAGGCGCACACGGAGGAGACTGCCAGTGTTAAACTGGAGGAGGGAGGGGGCTACGGCAGGTCAGCATGCCCCGAATCTCCCGGGCCGCACGCGGGCTGCAATGGCGAGGACAGCGGGTTCCGACCCTGAAAGGGGTAGGTAATCCCTTAAACCTCGCCGTAGTTGGGATTGAGGGCTGTAACCCGCCCTCATGAACATGGAATCCCTAGTAACCGCACGTCACCAACGCGCGGTGAATACGTCCCTGCTCCTTGCACACACCGCCCGTCGCTCCACCCGAGTCAAGCTTGGGCGAGGTTCGGACTTATTGTCTGTATCGAACCTACGTTTGGCAAGGGGGGAGAAGTCGTAACAAGGTGGCCGCAGGGGAACCTGCGGCCGGATCACCTCCTATGAAAGACCCGCTAACCCCAACCATACATGAAAGAGGGTCGAGTCCAAATCAATAGATGCAACTGTGGAGGAAACTCTTCAGTGAAGGGCGTAGCAGGATGGGCCTAACCAGCCTTTGTCTTGCGATGAGCGCCATGCACAGGTTCCAGTGTTTCCGGCACCAGACTAGGTTTAGTAGAAACCGGGTCTGACACGCCGACGCCAGTTGGTGGATGGCTAGGCTCTGGCGCTGATGAAGGGCGCGGCAAGCAGCGATATTCTCCGGGTAGGCGCATGCAGCCTTTGATCCGGAGGTACCCTAATAGGACATCCTACCAGAGGTTAACAGCCTCTGGTGTTCCGTAAGGAACGGGAACTCCCTGAACGGAAACATCCAAGTAAGGGATGGAAAAGATACCAATAGGTATTCCCTTAGTAGGGGCGACCGAAGGGGGAACAGTCCAAACCGAACCCTTAGCGAAAGCGAAAGGGGATGTAGGGTTAGGACCCTCCCTCCTCTTACCCTTCGAAGCTGAAGTGGCCTGGAAAGGCCTACCGTAGAGGGTGATAGTCCCGTAAGCGTATGTTGGGTTGAGTTGGGGAGGAGTTCCAGAGTACTACGTCTTGGTCCTGACGTGGGAATACGGCAGTCACAGACTGCCAAGACTAAATACGTCCAGAGTCCGATAGGGCACTAGTACCGCGAGGGAAAGCTGAAAAGAACCCCGAGAGGGGGGTGAAAAGAGTCTGAAACCAGCTGGCAACTAGCGACGTGGCATGGAAGGAAAGAACCCCTCAGAAGGAACCTTCGTGAGGAGTAGTACGATGAGGGGGGACTAGTGTCACGTCTTCCGTTTCGGAGCACGGCCCAGGGAGTTCATTGAGGTGGCGAGCCTAAGAGGGTTAACCTCGTAAGCGAAGGGAAACCAATAGCTCGCAACTACTTTGTAGCGAGGAGCAAGGTCTGATGAGGGCCTGAATAGTCACCTCGATGATAACCCGGTACCGAGCGATCTAGGCCTGAGCAGGATGAAGCCGGGCGAAAGCCTGGTGGAGGTCCGCAGGGGTTCTGACGTGCAATTCGTTCCTCTGACTTGGGCCTAGGGGCAAAAGACCAATCAAGCTCGGTGGTAGCTGGTTCCTCCCGAAGTGGGTCCCAGCCCAGCTTGCCTGGAGGTTGCGGGTAGGGTAGAGCACCAATCAGGAAGACACAAACCGAAAGGTTTGGCTTTCTCTTTGAACTCCGAACCTGCTCGCTCCGTAGAAGGGCAGAGACGGTTTCCATGGGAAAAGCTCATGGGACGAGAGGGGAACACCCCAGACTGAGGTTAAGGCCCCAAAATGCTGGCTAAGTGTTAACGAAAAGGGCGTCTTCGATCGAAGACAGCTGGGAGGTAGGCTTAGAAGCAGTTACCCTTTAAAGAGTGCGTAACAGCTCACCAGCCGAGATCGAGGGCCCTGAAGATTTTCGGGGCTAAGTCAGCTGCCGATACCTCAGAGCACTCTTGTTAATCTCGAGTGTTGGTAGGGAGGCGTTGTGGTTGGGCAGAAGCCGGTCCGAGAGGTCCGGTGGACCGACCACAAGTGCGAATCCTGGGGGAAGTAACAGCGTAGAAAGGTGAAAATCCTTTCCGCCGTATGGGCCAGGTTTCCTCGGCAACGCGTCGTCGACCGAGGGTCAGTCGGTCCTAAGACTGCACATAACTTGTAGCAGCCGAAAGGGAAACTGGTTAATATTCCAGTACCTTGGGGGTACGTTTGAGCCTGATGCTTGCGCTTAGAGATAGGCCAAGCAGAGCTGCCGCTCTGTTTAACTTCCTGAAGCCTGGGGAGAACCGTAATGGTGAGAACCGGGTGAAGGGGGGATGGGCCAGCCGTATGGTTGGTTTGGCCAATTCTTTGAGCCACTGAAAAGGGCATTAGGAAGGATCCTCCAAGACCGTACCGAGAACCGACACAGGTGCCCTAGATGAGTAGTCTCAGGCGTGTCGGGAACACCCTAGGTCAGGGAACTCGGCAAATTAGCCCCGTACCTTCGGTATAAGGGGTGCCTGGGTCCCTAAGTGAATGCTTGGGGGCCTAGGTCGCAGTGACAAGGGGGTCCCGACTGTTTAATAAAAACATAGATCCCCGCAAGCCCGTAAGGGTGTGAACGGGGGTTGAATCCTGGCCACTAGCGGTCCGTGAAAACCGGGTACAACCGGGCGAAGCGCCGCTGAAGGCCGGGAGTAACTCTGACTCTCTTAAGGTAGCCAAATGCCTTGCCGGGTAAGTTCCGGCGTGCATGAATGGAACAACGAGGACCCCGCTGTCCCGACCTGGGGCCCGGTGAACCTACCTCTTGGTGAAAAGGCCAAGAACTTCCAACGTGGGGAGAAGACCCCGTGGAGCTTTACTGCATCCTGTCGCTGGGGTAGGGTCATGATTGCAGAGCGTAGGTGGGAGCCGTTAATCTCAGTCCCTCAGGGGATTGAGGGAGGCGCCAATGTAACACCACCCCTTCATGGCTATACTTCTCACCAAGGCGTAAGCTTTGGAACAACGGCAGGTGGGCAGTTCGGCTGGGGCGGCACGCCCTTGAAAATGTATCAAGGGCGCCCAAAGGTCAGCTCAGTCGGGTCAGAACTCCGACGTAGAGGGCAAGGCCAAAAGCTGGCTTGATTGGGTCCTGAAAAGCGAGGGACCCAAGGGCGAAAGCCTGGCCTAGCGACCGCTCGTGCCCCCCTCTGTGGGGGCCGGGCATGACAGAAAAGTTACCCCGGGGATAACAGAGCCGTCGCGGGTGAGAGCTCCCATCGACCCCGCGGTTTGCTACCCAGATGTCGGCTCTTCCCATCCTGGGAGTGCAGCAGCTCCCAAGGGTGGGGCTGCCCGCCCATTAAAGGGGAACGTGAGTTGGGTTTAGACCGTCGTGAGACAGGTCGGACTCTCCCTGTTGGAAGCGTTGGTTGCTTGAGGGGAAGGTGCGGCTAGTACGAGAGGAACGCTGTGCCGCTGCCTCTAGTTTACCGGTTGTCCGGTAGGGCACTGCCGGGCAGCCACGCAGCAAGGGATAACCGCTGAAAGCATCTAAGTGGGAAACCCGCCCCGAGACTAAGCAGCCATTCCGCGTATAGCGGACGAAGGCTCCTGTAGAACACAGGGTTAATGGAACGGGGGTGTAAGCACCAAGACTTCGGTCGAGGTGTTCAGCCCGCCGTCCCCAATCGCTTGAGGTGCAGACCACGGTCTACTAGACCTGGGTGAAACTGGGAAACTGGAACCTATGCATGGTATCGTTATTTTATGATCAAAAGCCTAATTTGGACGTGATTCGGATCATTTGCAGATGGATTGTATGAAAATAGCAAAGATAATGATTTCAGAGCTCGTATTAGTTGTTGCGTCTGTTTTCATATTTAGAAGCCTTTGGACGTTGCTTGACCAATATTTTGGAAATGCCTATCTGGTTGAAATGCTAGTACTTGGAGTGCTCCTTACGATAATCTCGCTTATTTTGATAAATGAGTGCATGCAACCTGATGGGAAGGGAAGCGCAGACAAGAAATAAGAATCGATAGAAAAAATGCTCGATTATACGATCAGCACAAACATCTTTATTTCTGGGCTGTGGCTTTTTTTATTGGGCGAGTTGGTGGGCAGCTTACGGGTCGCTGGAGCAGTCCAGGGATCTGAGGAAACTCCACCCTCCGAGTAGGACCGCGACGCCAGGAGGCGTAGGGGGAGACCCCTGCTCTTGGAACAGAAACGAGACGCCCGACGGTAAATGACGATGCTGCGAGAGTATCGCTGAGGATGCCGCCGGTTACGTTGAAACGGCCAAACCGCGGGGAGAAAGGGCAAATAGGGGCTGATGATGCCTACAATAGGCCCGGGTAGCCCGCATAGTCGAATGCTGCTTAGAACAGAAGGTGGGTTATGGCCAACACGCCCGCTAGAAATAGAGATTAAAGAAGATGGCTGAAATGAACGTCAGGAGTGTTGCTTTCCTTGCCCTGTTTGCAGGCACTTACGCAGCATTGACGATATTGCCAGGCTTCAGGGTAGTGGGGCTCCCGAGTGCGGAAATAGACGTCGTCAGGGGGCTGGAGCCAGTTTACGGGATAATGTTGGGTCCAATAATAGGACCTGGCGCGGCTTTTTTGGGGGCAGTAGTTGGCAAATTGATTTTTGGCGAGATCTCAAGCATCATTTTTACCCCGTTAGCATTAGTATCTACACTGATCGCTGCATTCATTTATCAAAGATCTTTTTTCAGGGCGCCGGGCTGGGCATTGTCCTCAGTAATAATGGGTGCCCTAATCATAGCGTGGTATCTCACGCCCACCGGCATTCAGGCGCCGCAATACCCAATATTCCATATCTTTGCAATGATTGGCGTTCTGACCCTAAGAGGGAGGCTGACCACAATGCTTCGATCCTCCGTCAAAAAGGAAGTTGTGGTCGGGATGTTCATATGCAGTTTCGCAGCGACTATGGCAGGGAATATGCTGGGCAACCTGGTTTTCATATTCTTATTTAACCCCAGCCCTTTACTATTCGTCGGGCTGCTGCCGGTAACGTTGATAGAAAGAGTTATTATATCATGGATAGCGACAGGTGTCGGAGCTTCTTTGTTAATTTCGATCAAAGACAAATATTTCATTAGAAAAAACGATTAGCTGTTTATCGAAATAATAAAAGCAATTTTTGATTATGAAGTATCAAACGTTAGCCATTTTCTCTGGCCAAGGCTGGTGTTTGAGCCACATGGCGACTATCTTTGACACTGCTATATGGGTATAAACCCCTTTTTCAGTTTCCAAAGTGAGGACGTTGTCAGCACATGCTTTTACAATGCCTACAAAGCGATCTTGACAACCGCAATACACATCGACTTCCTTTCCAATCAGATGTTCGGATATGAATTTTTCCATAATACATCACCTGCCTAATATCTATACTTGTTCAGCAGATAAAATTTTGTTGTTCCACGACATAATGAGACCGCAATTCCATTACTTTGATAAATAAAAAACATATATTGCGATTCTAAAAGATAGAGGAAAGGGGAGTACGATGGACTACAAAACAGTAATTGTTGAAAAGGCAGAGGGCAGAGGCATCATAACTTTGAACCGACCAGAGAAGTTCAATACATTTAACACCCAGATGGCTATTGATTTGAATGATGCTCTGGCGAGACTTGATAAAGAAGAGGATGTTAGGGTGATCATTATCAAGGGGGCCGGGAAGGTCTTTTCGACTGGTATTGATCTTGGTGAGTTTGGCGGGATGACCCAGCTCGAATACCATAGGTGGATCAGTCTCATGGATAGGATGCACATTACGATTGCCGAGATGAAGAAGCCGGTCATCGCAATGGTTCACGGATACGCAGTTGCGAACGGAGCTGGATTAATGGCGGCGGCAGATTTTGCAATCGTTGCTGAGGGGACAAAGATCGGGACCACAGCGATCAATGTCGGCCTTCTGTGCACTGGGCCTCTTGTTGCACTGAGCTACACTGTGGGTAAAAAGAAAGCCCTGGAGATGCTATTGTCAGGCGACATGATCGATGCAAAGGAAGCCGAGAGGATAGGGCTGGCAAACAGAGTCGTGCCAGCGGATCTTCTCGAGAAAGAGACATTCTCTTTTGCTCAAAAAATCATCGACAAAAGCCCGGTAGCTGTTGAGCTAGGGAAGAGGTTCTATTATGACATGATCGACTTGCCTTTTAGGCAAAGGCTGGCACTCAATAGCGAGGTCATGTCAAGGCTTTGTTCGACTGAAGATGCAAGAATAGGAGTTGAGGCGTTCAAAAACAAAACAAAGCCAGCGTGGAAAGGCAGGTAATGCCCTTTCCCAAAAGATTTTTTCAGTATATCTTTCCTTTAATATTACTCTCTGGGTAGATTACTATTATGCCGGCCTCTTTGTGGATTGTCCCCATTATGGTGCCGTGTATCTCCAGTTCACCGCCCTTGTTGTAGATGTTCCCATTGACAGAGCCGAATACCTGTGCTTTAGAATCACTCTCTAAAATCAGGTCCTGATTTACAATGCCGTTTAAAACCAATAACCCACCTTTAAGAACGATCGCGCTACCGTTAATAGTCCCGTTCATCGTCACTTCTTCATTAATCTTTATGTCACCTTCAATCTTACGGTTCTCGACGCGCATTATATCACCGCTTTTTTTATTGTCATAGGCGTAATTAAACTTAATTGAATAGAAAATGTAAATCCGCATTTGCTGTTTATTCATATTCCTTTCTGTAGAGGGCATCTATTTTGGCAACTTCATCGGAGTTCCTGGCATTCAGGTAATCTTTGAGGGGGGCTTCGTTCAGCTCCATAAAAGTGTGACCCCATTTCGTTTTATTGAGGAACTCAATGCTATTTTCTTTAAATCCAACAATATAGAGTGCAGCGGCTATGGCCTCCAAAGTGCTGAGCTTGTAGGGTATAGCATAGTGTGTAGGATTGGCAGCGAGGAGAAAGGGGAGCTTTCTGGCTGCATAACGCCTCACTTTCAAATCTGTCACTATGCGGTTCCAAGAGCAGTCTATTGCAGATAGCCCTTTTTCAACCACCACATCCTTGTCGGCAGAGGAGACGTATGTATTGCAGTAAGGATGCAATAGCAGCGAACCGACTGGTAGAGAAGAGATCCTGTATACAATTCTAGCGAGTTTCAACCTGCCCAGCTTCAAAGCTGTGCATTTCTTAGGATCGCACTCTCGCTTATGGAAAATGAATATTCCTGGCAACGGTGAAAGATTCGTATTGTACCCTCGATAGAAAAATCTACTTAAGTCGCATATATCATTGATGTATTTAGGTGTAGACGGTGACCTTTGCATTCATACTGATCAATACGATTGCCGGATCCGAAGAGAAGGTTGTAGAGAAAATGCGGTCGATCAAAGGAATCTCTGAGATCCATACAGTTTACGGTACCTTTGACATAATAGCGAAGATTCAAATCGAAGAGCCAGACGACAGAATGAAGGAAGAGATAACGTGGAAAATCAGGGGCATAAAGGAAGTTCAGTCCACTACGACGTTAATTGTTGCTAAGAGCTATTAATCGGTAGTGTAAAATGCATCTTTATCACCTCGCTCTCGACGACACGGATTCATTGAAGATGGGATGTACAACATACGTCGGAGCAATGATACTGAAAGAGCTGATTAAGAGCGCCAAGTTTGTTGATTACCCCAATCTGATCAGGCTGAACCCCAACATTCCGTGGAAGTCGAGGGGCAACGCTGCGGTTTGCCTCAGGTTTCAGTCAAACCTCCGGGCTTCCGATATACTGGACTTGGCAATCGGCATGACTAACAGATTTAGAGACCAATACGATGAGAAGAACCAGCCAGGGATTGCGTTGCATGAGGGGGAGGTCCCTGAAGAGCTGAAGCGGTTCGGCAGAAGGGCACTTTATGAAGTAATAGACCTTGGAGATGCGATGAGAATTGCGGACAGCTACAACATCAAATACCACATGATCAAAGGGGGCAGGGGACTAATTGGTGCAATTGCTGCCATAGGCAACACGTTAGAAGAAGATCACACTTTTGAAATCATTGCGTATAGGGGGATAGACAAACAAAATGTCGCCAGGGATGTTAACTACGACAGCGTCGCAGAGATGAGCAAGCGAACCCACCCAATGACGTTCAACAACATTGACGTTGATTCTAAAAGGCTATTGATTACCCCCCATGGTCCAGACCCCATATTATTTGGCATAAGGGGCGAGGATCCTGAGACACTCGTACGAGCACTGAAAATGGTAAAGTTTTCAGGGGCAGAGTTTTGGGTAATCTACAGGAGCAACCAAGGAACCGATGCCCACGTCAGCTTGTCAATGAAGATTAAAGACCTTAAACCATATTATGCTGCCACCATCGAGGGTAGGGTGGCATCGAACCCGTTCACAATCGCTGGTGGCCATGTCATCTTCAATTTGAGCGACGGCGAATCAAGTATAGATGTTGCTGCCTATGAACCCTCGGGAGGTCTGCGCAAAGTGATAAGTGCGCTGATCCCTGGCGACCAGATACTGGTAGCGGGGGGAGTGCGATTGGACGAAGAGCAGGGAAATAGAATGACGTTCAACCTTGAAAAATTGCAAATCCTAAAATTGATCTATGAACGACGGAGGAACCCAATTTGCACATCCTGTCACAAGAGGATGAAGTCTGAAGGCAAGAACAAGGGCTACCAGTGCAAAAAGTGTGGGTTGAAGTTGGCGAGCCCTGAGCGCGAGGTGTTGAATCGGAACTGTTCAGAGGGGATATACCTCCCACCGCCCAGATCAATGAGGCACCTCGCCAAGCCACTCCAGAGGCATAGACTGGAAAAAGAAAGCTGGAATCGAAAGGTTGGCACAATAACTGAAAACGTTAGATCCCCATCACTTCCCTGAGCCTGGCTGGATCGCAGGTAACTGGAGGGACTATCAATTCTGCATTCCTAAAGACCTCAACTTGCCTACATTCGCCCACAATGTATTCGTGCAGAGCTTTCAAGTTCTTCGAAAATTCAACATCTTTCTTTTCTTTTAAAAGTTGAAACAGCGCCTTGCCCTCGGTTTCGATGCGATCGTACTGTTCTTTGTTAGCAAAATATTTGCCTTTACCAGAAACGAGGACGATCAAGTCTTTTCCCAAATATAAGAAATAAGTCAGACATAAAACGCTTTCTTGCTTATTTAAAATTGGTAGCGGGGGGTGGATTTGAACCACCGATCTCGGGGTTTCCCAGCCCTCACGGGGCATATGAGCCCCGCGGGATAACCTGGCTACCCTACCCCGCTATAGCATTACTAAAACATTACTCTTTTTTAGAAGTGACTTAAACGCGTCTTATAAACTTTATTTAGAAAAGCGGTTGATGTGCCTTTCCAGCAGAGATTGCCTTTGAATGATTCAAATGTCTGTCTAAGGATCTTCATTTGCCATCATAATACTGAGTTATTCACATATGCATTCATTACTTACATAATAGTTAGGAGCCTAATCAGTCATCCAACACAATATTCATAAACAATCAATTATAAACATTCATCATAAGCGCTGGGATCGTTTAGTAACAAGCAAGACAAAATTTTTAGTTCAAATTATTATACATACAATGCTGTTTTATAAATTACCGATATCTCAATTGGTTCAACATCATTCAAAATTATGTTCTTTTAAGAATGCATTCATTTTTTGTAAATCGTTTATTGCTGGTTGACAGGAATTGTTATAGCAAACATATACAGTCGTTTTGCCATCAATTGTTGCCTTATTCTTTAAAATCGGAATGAGTTTAGAAACTTCATTCACTTCAGAAGGGGACGAATGGGCGATTACAAATAATGGTATGAATGATGAGCGTACCTTATCCAAGATTTGAATGAGTGTTTCATCGTCCCGATTTCCAATCAACATTATATCAACGACAGGGGAATATCTGAATTGCAAAGCCATGAGCATAAACGAAAAAGCCCAGGGATATTTGCTGATTTCGTCTGAAAACGCTCTAAAAATATCGTCTGCCTTATCATTTAAATCATTGTTACTGGTCAACCTGGCTATTTTCAGCATGTTTAACGCAGCTACCGAATTGCCAGACGGTAAAGCGCCATCATTTGCCTCTTTAAGTCGAACCAATACTTTTTCTGCGTCGTTGCCTACAAAGAATAATCCGCCTCGATTTTCATCCCAAAAGAGGCGGAACATCCCGTTGTTAAGATCTATGGCCTCACGCAAATATTTTATTTCTAATGTAGCAGAATATAGTTCTAAAAGCCCCCATATCAAATAAGCATAATCATCAAGATACCCTAGATATGCGGATTCACCCTCCCTATATCTTGCAAGCAATCGCCCGTCATCGCGCCTCAGTTTTGACAGTACGAAGTCTGCAGCGCGTTTGGCCATTTCCTCATATCTTCGATTTTTAAGAACAAAAGCCCCCTTAGAAAGAGCGGCAATCGCAAGCCCATTCCATGAAGTCAGTATTTTATCGTCCTTTGATGGCTTCGGGCGCCTTTCTCTATCCGCAAAAATCAGTTGCCTAGCGAATTCAATTTTTTTGAATAGCTCACTTTCACTCAAACCATATTCTTCAGCTATTTTCAGTGGGGTCGTAGAAATTATATTAGGTATATTTTTTTCATTAGGATTGTCATCGTTTTTCAGATTATAAAAAGAACAGAACAGGCTCCCCAGCTCATCGCCTAAGACGTGCATCACTTCGCGTTCAGACCAGAGATAGTAATCGCCTTCTTTCCCATTTGAATCAGCGTCTTCAGAGCAATAGAAGCCCCCTTCAGGGGACAATAATTCACGTTCAATATAGGTAAAGATTTCTCTGGCTATTCTTTCGTAGCGTTTTTTTCCTGTTGCAAGAAATCCCTCAATATAAGAATAAGCCAAGAGAGCGTTGTCGCATAACATCTTTTCAAAATGAGGGTTAAACCACTTTTCATCGGTGGAATATCTGCAGAAGCCAAACCCAATATGGTCGTATATTCCCCCTCGGTGCATCGCATCTAATGTTTTATCTACCATCATTAAAGCGTTCTTATTCCCTGTTTGTTTCCAATAGCGCAGTAGAAATAGCAATATGTGGGGGGAGGGAAACTTTGGTGCCTTCGAAAAGCCGCCAAACATAGGGTCAAACAATTTGCTAAGGGCATTGAAGGCATCAGACAATACCTTGCTGTCAAGCTCATTCATTCCGTTGGTTGTTTCAACGAAAACAGCGTTTATTAGTTCCTCTGATTGAGAGATGAGGACCTCCCTGTTGTTTTGCCAAAGATCATTATATTTGATTAGAACATCTATAAGCCCTGGTCTGCCCCATTTGCCTTTTTTTGGCAAGTAAGTCGATACAAAAACAGGTTTTTTATCAGGAGTTAAAATTAAATTTAATGGCCAGCCTCCAGATTTCATCAATGCCTGGCACACCGCCATATAGACGCGGTCTACATCAGGACGCTCTTCCCTATCGACTTTAATTGCGACATAATTTTCATTAAGGTATGAAGCCACTTCAAAGTCTTCGAATGATTCTTTTTCCATAACGTGGCACCAATGGCACGAACTATAGCCAATGCTTAAGAAAATTAATTTGCTTTCATTGCTTGCTTTAGTAAAAGCTTCCTCTCCCCAAGGATACCAATCTATTGGATTGTAGGCGTGTTGAAGCAAGTAAGGACTTTTTTCTTTGATTAAGCGGTTAGGGGCTTTTGATAGTGGCAATATCTCATTCACCTGGCAATCAAACAAAACTCTTAGCAAGAGATAAATTTATACATAAACATCGTTATGCCGCATTCTGGATTGAGGTTATCAATTGTGCGTGCCAGGAAACGGAAGGATCCTAGGCATCGTTTAATTATCAACTAACACACTATTCTGATTGAAATATTGATCCAATACATTTCAAGTTCGGATATCAACCTATGAAAGGCTTCAATTTTTTGACGATGATCTAAATTTGGAGCTTCGTTTTCCTCCATAATTTTTAAGCCGAACAAAAAAGCATCTGCCGGATCTGGTGGCTTTGGATTTTTCAAGATTTGTCCTCTCTTAATTGAATGAATGCGGGTTCTAATATTTTTTACCAATTTTTGAAATAACCGTCCATTACCTCAAATAATGAACACGGCCGCAGCTATTACACTGGTCCATAAACCGTTTTTATTTCCTTCAGCGGATTGGCATATGTGAGTGGTTCGGAAGATGTGACCGCTTGCTTTATAGATCTGTTTCCTTTCGTCCCATGCCTTACTAGGATCAAATGGAATTCCCAATGTTGATGCCAACATCGTTGCTGCTAAATCTTCAGCATATTCGCCGGATATATCGCCTTTTTCTCCAAAAGAATGATGTTCTGATAGGTATCCATAATGTTCTTTGTTATGAGGGATGGCCAAACCAATAGCAGATGAGATTAGACGGTTGGGCTCATTTGTTTCACTCCGCGCCATTACGCAATAAATTATCTCGCCAGGGCTAAGTAATTTTAGTCCTTCGTCTTTAGAAATAATTTTGCACTTTGGAGGGAATATGCTTGAAACGTAGACAATGTTGAATTTTTCTATACCTGCATCTCTTAAAGCAAGTTCAAAAGAAGATAACCGCTCTTTGTGGACGCCCACGCCTTTAACAAAAAATACTTTTGATGGAATCATGCAATTTCGTTTTCATATTGCATCAATATTGAATTAAGCTTTTTGTATGAATTTATGAGTTGGTTTATTCCGTTATTATTAATTTTTTATTTCGTTATTAAAAATTTCCACGTACTCTAAGCCCATTCACTAACCATTGTTTTGGCTAATTTTTTCTATAAAATTTTTTAAAAGTTCTGGCTTTAAAGTAGCTTCACCATTCAATAATAAACCATTTGCATGTAGAGCCGGTATAATTTCAGTGTTTAAAAGTAAAAGATCAGCTAAAACATCAGAATCTTCAACATTCCTTTCCACTATCACTTCTTCATATTTTAGACCAAAGCCAGACAAAAGCTCTGGTAAAAGTTTCTTTAATTTTCTACAATTAGAACAAGTCTCTGATGTATATAATTCAATTCGCATATGTAAACTCGTTAAGAAGTGGGGGAGTTTCAAATATTTTAACTTATTCTTCGAGGAGTAGTTGTGTATATTAGAATGATTACTTCTATTCAGGCATATTTAGGCCAGGATTTACTTTACCGATAAGCCTATTTGTTTGTAGGATGGATTTTTTCAAATCATTAATATTATTAGAATAATAATAGTTACTCTCATCATTTATACTAAATATTCCTCCTTTTTTTGTAATCATGAATTCTATTTTTTTGAGAATTTTACATATCAAGGCATGGACCCAAAGAGGCGAATAATGTGTTTTGACTGACGAGTACGGGATAATCCAAACATCATTGTTTTTACTTTTATAAAAAGAAATAACAAATGTTTCACAATCAGGATGAAGGTTTGCCAAAAGAGATCTTTTATTAATAATTGAAATGGGTTCGCGCAACATTGACCTTGGCGTGTAAAGTATAGTATTACCAAAATAGTTAGTAGGTACCATTTCTGAATTAATATATGATTCAATATTCAATTTTTCTTCATTATTTTTAAAATTATGACTTAGATCATAATCATCAATATTATACATAAATAAATATTCAGACACTGTTTTTAATATTTCATTAATATAACTCACATTTGCAATTACAGCACCATGATAATGTATAGAAATCCCCATAATCCCCACATTAAATAAAAGAACAAATATATTTGAAATGCCTAATGGGTTAGAATTAAATTATGACCGGGTGTTTATACATATTATGGAATGAATCATTTGGTGTGTTTTGATTATGAGATATCAGGAGGAAAGCTTGTGGTAAGAGGCGTCTGCTGTATCTGTGGAAGAAATATTGGAGGTTTTACTGATCCTAAGGCCTGGGAATGCGATGGCTGCCATCGTATATATTGTAAAAAATGTGTTCCTAAAAGAAAAGGAATAATTTCTGATAAACCCGTTTGTCCTAAATGTGGAAGAATCTTACATTAAAATATTTATATTTTATTTATTAATTCATTAAAATCTTTCGACAATTCTCTTAATTGATCTTTAATCCAGTTTCTTTTTATTTCTAATAATGAGCTAATAATACGAGCTGTCACTTCATCGTTAGGATAGCTTCTTTTCTCTGAGGCCAGATAACGGTATAATTGAGGTCTCGATATTCGAGTAATTTTGGAAGTTTTGTAAATGGATCCATGTATTTCAATAAGATTTTTTAAAAGTGAAATTCGGTGCTCGTTTGGTATATATTGCGATATCAGCAGAATGATGTCTTGATTGTTCTTTGACATTTTATTTCAACCTGAATTATTCTGAATTTACTATAAGAGCGTTCCCCCTCCATTTCTTCTGAAATCAAACAATATAATTTATGATTTTCAATGTATAAATTAGTAAATTTATGAATATAAACTCGATATTTTTAGACTATAGGGTATTTATATTAGATTAGCAGATGAACATTCATACTATTTTTCTTTCGAAAGGTAATTAATAACACTAATGATATATAATTCCTAAGGAAATTTAGGGGTAAGGAGCCAGGTAATTTTTCAATGGAAAACAGGCCCTTTTATTTAAAGATTATTCTCATTTTTTTATATATTCATATCAAATTATATTCCAGTGGAAATCGCTGCACTACATCATCAGACTTGCAACTCAGCTAAATTATGTATGGCCTTTTGATCGTAATCTTTCATATAATATAATATGGTAAACAAGTTTTTTCTATTGCATTCTTCCAATATTTGTTCGATTACCTACTCCCTTTTATGTAATAGGGTAGTTACAATCAACACACTATTTTTGTCCCTATTTTTAGCTTTTTTACCAGAGTCTAAAAGCCTCTTTATGTAACTCAGCTGTTACAGTTTATCATCAATTTGGATTAGAATAGTTCACTATAAAATAATCTATTTTAAGCTCACAAAATCATCATCAAATTAGATATATAAACTTATCGACCATCATATGCAATTTTCATGATGGGGATTACCTACTGATGATCTAATTAGATCATCAAGCTTTTATCTTTTAGGTTGAAAAAATCTAGCTGATTTTCTTCTTCATTCGTGATAGTGACTTTAGTTTAGTTCATCTAAGAGTGAATTACCATCAATTTGTTACATACCTATTATTTTATATCACTCTATTAAGATGTGACGGCCTAAATATTTATTGGTACATCACTCTTGGTCAGTTCACCCCTTCACTTCCACTCGAAAAATGTGAATATTCTATTTTAAGCAACCATTCACTATGAATTACTTTATTTCAGCCCTTAACCACGAAATAAGTGCAATTTCAGCTCTATTTACCATAATTATCATAAAAATTGCTCTTTTTTACAACATTATGTAATACACAATACACTCATATACTTGTGAAGAAGTAAAGAACTTCAAATCGTCTACTCAGTGATCTGTTATGCGTAAGATAAAGATCGAACTATGTGATAATGATGGTGAACAAGTCACAGTATCGCTGAGTGGGCATTTTTCATCAGAAAGATTAATTTCATTACTACATCTATTGGATGATAATCTTTATACGAAGTCGCCTGATAATAATGGCCAAACCGTTATCAAAACTGTTAAGGATAAAATTTTAGACTTGATTAAAAATGAATTATCAAAAATATGGTTTACGGGTAAGGATCTATCATTATTGTATGTTGATAAATATGGTGAATTAATAAAACAAAGTACTATCTCAACCTATTTGATGCGTTTGTATGCAAGCGGATATTTAGAGCGTAAGGGAAATCGATCATGCTGGCAATATCGTTTAATTACGAATATTCAGCCCTCAGATGGTCAAATAAAGGAATTCGTAAGGTCTCTTCAAAAAGAATAAGTGTGATTATATCACACTAGATCAACTGGATGTATCTTGCATAACCATATTTTTTATTTCTTCTGGCACAACATAGGTATAAGGCCAGGTTGTTTCGTCCCTTATGATCTTTTTCTCTTCAGCCAACTTCTTAAGGGTCCTGGCAACATGTTCGCGAGCTTTGTTAATCGATTGTGCTATTGGTGTCGCAGATTTTGTACCGGGATTATCTATTAAATATTTGATTATGGCAACTTCTGTCTGATTTAATCCTTCTCTTTTCTCAATGTTTTTGATTGAAGTTGATATTGATGTAACTGTAGGCGTAGTCATACTTGCTTTTGGTTCTTCTGGTTGTTTAATTTGTATGGCTTTGTCTTCGTATGTTCCATGCGCCGGCTCATATGCCGTTTGTCTTTGTAATATGTTTTGATCGTATTCTGTTTGATACATTTTATCATTAATTCTTTGCAATTCAAGACGTAATCTTCTTACATCTGTATCCAAATATGAGATATATTCTTCGATTCTTCCTAAACGTTCAATGATATCTCTTCTTATTTGTGCCAGGCTTAACTTGAGTTCTTCAATTGATCTTTCGTTCTTATCTTGTAAACTCAAATTGTAGGCACCTAATTTGATTATTGTAAGTATGACATTTTAAGGCTTTTGGTTGTGAGTGACTATTTATCACTAAACTTTATTTGTCTCCTGTCTTATTCTCACATAATGTGAGTAGATATCACATATTATATCACAATCACATTATGTGTTTGGCAATGAGGTCTATTTTTGTAACAATTCCTACCATCGTTCCATGTTCACTCACTAGAACTGCGGAATTGCCTAGTGATAATAACCTTGAAACCTCTTCAATGTTGGTATCAATGCTCACAATTGGAAAAGATTCCTCTATTAGTCCATTAATGGAAGAATTTAACAATTTATTGACATCTTCATCACGCAATCTTTTAAGTATCGTATCTTCTTTTATGCAACCGATTACTCTATTGCCAGACATTACGGGGAGCTGTGAAATGCCATTTTTCCAAAGCAACTCTATAGCTTTACTAACCTTCTCCGTGGCATTTATTGAAATTACTGGTTGATGCATAATATTTTTAATGGTGTCTTTATTCAATTCACTTTCATTAAGGGCTTTAAGTATTTTATTCAGTGTAGAGGCTCTTGGATCTACTTTGCCTGATTCTATACGTGCGATCAATGCTTGACTTAATCCTGCTTTAATGGCCAGTTCTTTTTGTGTAATCTTTGCTTTTTTTCGTAAAGCTTTTAATTCATGAGGAGATGGTAGTAAGCTAACCATTTATTTAACCTATGTTTCTATATCTTTTTAATAATATTTACATTATGGTGTTCACTTGATGTTTAAAAGGGCTCATATCTATGTGAGAGGGTTGGTCCAAGGAGTTGGGTTTAGGCCATTCATCTATAATATTGCCATTCAAAATGGCATATTTGGTTATGTTCTAAATCTTGGTGATGCCGGGGTTGAAATAATTGCTGAAGGTGAAATGTCAGATATAATGAATTTTATTAAGGATATTTATGAAAAAAAACCTAGTGTTTCAAAAATTGAGTCGTTGGAATATGATTTTACGGATTATAAGGGCGAATTTAAAAATTTTATAATTGCTAAAAGCGACGAAAGAAAAATAACACTCAAATCTGTGATACCAGTTGATGTGAGTATATGTGATGTATGTATCACAGATATTTACAAAAATAAAAGGTATCTTAACTATCCATTCACAAGTTGTGCACAATGTGGTCCACGGTTCACAATTTTAGAAAAACTTCCTTATGACAGACAAAACACATCGATGAAAGAATTCCCGTTATGTGAACAATGTCAAAAAGAATATTATGATCCGACTGATAGGCGTTATGACGCCCAAGGAATTACTTGTCCGGTTTGTGGACCAAAATTATCATTATTGAACAACGATGGTGAAGTTCTAAACAAAGATCCTATTCCAGAAACAGCCAAATTATTGTATGAAGGCGCTATAATCGCAATTAAAGGTATTGGTGGTTATCACATAGCTGTTGATGCAAAAAATGAAAAAGCAGTCAAAGAATTAAGAAAAAGACGTAAGCGGCCATCTCAACCTTTTGCAGTAATGTGCAGATCATTAGATGAAATAAATAAATTTGCAAAAGTCGATGAAATTGAAAAAAATCTTTTATTAAGTATATATCGCCCAATCGTTCTTTTGAAAAAAAATAATTTATACAATTTGGCCGATTCTTTAGCGCCAGGTTTGGATACGATAGGTGTAATGTTGCCTTATACTGGCATCCATTTGCTACTCTTAGATAATTTTAAAAATGATGCTTTAATTATGACCAGTGGAAATTACCCTGGACGTCCCATCGCTATAGATGATCAATCTGCAAAAAAGGATCTGAAGAATATTGTAGATTATTATTTAACTCACAATCGCAATATAGTGAATCGCTGTGACGATTCGGTAATTAGAGTAAACGAAAATGCGCCAATTTTTCTTAGAAGATCAAGAGGATTTTCTCCGTCTTATTTAGACATGAAGTGGGACATTAAAGACAATCTGGTCTTGTCTTTAGGCGGTGAATTTAATGTCACCTCTTCGTTTTTTACAAGAGATCGTTTAATAACGACTCAACATATTGGAGATGCTTTTGAATTAGATACTTTAGATTATTTATTAAAAACAATTGATTATTTTAACAAAATTTATAAATTATCGACCCCTCAAATAATCGCTCATGATATGAATTTATCTTTCCAAACAAGCCGTTTAGCTAAAAAACTATCGGATGAGTTAAATACGCGTTCAATCACCGTTCAACACCATCACGCTCATTTAGCTGCATTGATGGCAGAAAATAATCTACCGAAAAATGAAGAAATTTTAGCCATTACGATTGACGGAGTAGGGTTTGGTGACGATGCAAGTTCATGGGGAGGGGAAATGTTGGTAGGCAATTATCAATCTTATCGCCGTGTAGCTCATTTAAGGCCCCAACCTATGCCAGGTGGGGACCTCTGTGCTTATTATCCTGCAAGAATGCTGGCGGCTATTTTGTCTTCAGTATTGAATAAAGACGAAATAATAGCACTTTTTAATAAAAGATTTGTAAGTTATTTAAGATATGGACAAGATGAATTAGATATATTGCTGAAAGAATGTAATTCCAACTCGGTACATAGGACATCAAGTATGGGGCGTTTGTTAGATGCAATATCTGTTCTGTTAGGGGCCGCCTCTTATCGAACCTATGAAGGAGAGCCTCCCATGAAACTCGAAGCTTTGGCCAACAGCGGAGCGCCAGGTAAAGTTGAAATAGACCTAACAACTTATGAAAATAATGGAAAAATTATTTTTAACACATCCGATTTCTTGTTGACAATCTTAGAAAAAATTGAAAATAACAAAAAATCTGACATTGCTCATGCGGTTCATAAGACTTTAGCTACTAAGCTTGCTGAAGTTGCATGTGAGATTGGGGAAAATGAAGGTATTTCTACAATCGGATTGACAGGCGGCTCAGCTGTAAATGGTCTTCTTTTTAGTTATATAAAGAAAATAATAAATAAAAATAATAAAAAATTCATATTTCATAAAATGTATCCTAGTGGAGATGGGTGCATATCGGTTGGACAGGCTGCTGTAGCATCCAATTATTTGTGATTATATCACGCATCACATTAGCATAACATTACATCCCATTTCATTATTTCTATGGCAACCCTCCATAACAACTTATCGATTCTTGAAATGAACCCTTTATAATGACAATAAATTACATTAATTGAAATGATTATCTCCTATGAAATAATATTTTTTTCCATAAGGAATCATCCACATCATCAGTTGATGGTGATTCAATGAAAAATGATGGAAGAAAGCAGTAACGTGACATGTTAGACTACGATGTGAGTGCATTTGTAAATATTTGAGTTAATTGTGATTTTTGTTTAAAGTAATGCAAATACAAGTGCACTTGAAACAAACAAACCGATAATGGATCCAAGCGCACTAATTTTCGCAATGCGGATACTCTCGTCAGTTACCTTCCAAAGCAATGTAATGCCTCTCTCTCCCAGCAAAGTTACTTCATCTATACCAAGTTTGAAAAAATGAGATGAACACTCGCATTTTTTAGAGTCTGCTTCTCTAACCGTTTCTATTACTTTAGAAATTATTATTTCTTCAGGAATCGATTTACCCAATAGGTAATATCCTTCTCCACTAATCCTACCCGTAACGACGTGGGTATCTGTTGTAGTGACTTCAGTAACTTTGTAGCCTAGCTTAGAAAGTTCTTTTTGAATTCTTTCTCTTAATCCAATAACCATATTGTTACTATCTATAGAGACATATGCGGCCTTCTCTCCTTCAACCTCGGTTACTAATACCATCACGCCGCCTTCTCCAACTCCGTCCCTTTTTGTAAATACCCCAAACTGAGAATTCGAGAGGCCTGCAATTAATTTTGAAGACTTATTGGCAGTTACTTTAGCAAGAGCATCAGATAGTGCATCGACTAAATTTTGTTCGTCCTCATTCTGAAATGGCTTATAATTACTTTCCATCGAATTATGAGCATCCACTATAATACCATCAGAATAGCCATATTCCTGTATTTTCTTGATGCAAACTTCGTTAATGCGTTCAGGTAAATCTTCTGTAGGTAATGGAGACCTAGTAATCACAACTAATGGTATATCTCCAAAAACCTGGCAAGTAATTGTGACATCGCCTTTCTTAGAAACAGTCGGGATGGAAGCACTTTGAACTCCTTCGGAAATGTTGATTTGGTCTATTGCTTTTATAACTCTCAACGTATCTTCTGTAGATACGAGATCCTTTGAGTGATCACATGGTGTGTGGAATATAACAGGGACAATTGATCTTCCTCTTAATGTTCTTGCAACAGCTGTGGGAAGTCCGCTCCCTCCTACATTTTTAAAAGGCCCAGGATGTATTGAAGGTGCCACAAGAAGCCCTTTGTAATTTTTACAACAGAATGATAGCGTCTTGACAACAACGTTTGCTTTAATTCCTATTTGTTTTAAGATATTTTCTATCTCGTTGTTCTGATCGAAAATTAATGATTTTATGAATGCTTTAAATAATGTTATGCTTCCAACATTAGTTAATTTACGTCCAATTGACTCTATTCGTAAATAAAATATTTTTGAAAAAACATATGAAATGGCTATCATTATGATAAAATAAATAACCAAATCTAAAATGTTGATATATGATAGTTTAAAATTAATTAATAAGATAGTATGTATTAATATTATTATTAAAGGTTGTAAAAGGCTTATTATAAAAAGCGTCACTTTTTGATGTTCAGAAACAACTTTTAATATGATATATTCATAACTAAAAATAATCCCACAGGAAATGAAATATGCTTTCTCAAGCGCAAAAAAATCATTATACAATCTTGAAACTATAGAACCGGTCAACAAACCTAATACAAGTAAAAATAAGGCAAACATTGTAAATGCTATAGACCTTTTTAAGGTCAAAAATCCCCCATTATCGAATTTGTGGATTAAATAAGCAGAAATTAGGCTTCCAACGAATAACGACGCAAGCCCATCAATTATTCCTATAATGCTTCCTTCAATACCTAAAGAAATCGTAAATGCTGTCCCGCCTCCAAAAAGGGCGATTATTAATAATTCTGTCAATAGAACGTTTCGATTCGGAAGGGTAAATAGTGCTCTGTATTTCTTTGCCAATTGCGATGCCGCGTCCACAATCAACTACCCTTGTTCTACCAAAAGATTACGAAAAGTTAAAAACTTATGCAGCATATCCCAATTTGTTCTTAACAAATAATGCAAGGTGCGTTCGTTGTTTGATGTAACTTGGCATAATGGGATCAGTGTTTCTGCGCCGGGTCTGAATATTATATTGGATCCTTTAAGGGTTACTAAAGCGTCAGATTACGTCTTTATCTCTCATGCCCATATGGACCACACTAATGCATTTACCGACAGTTCAAAGATCAAATATGCGACGCCAGAAACAATTGCTTTGTATGAGGCTATTACACAAAAGAAAGTAAAAAATACCCTACCATGCGTTTATGATAAAACGATCGAGCACCATCAGACCACATTAAAGGTCATAAAATCGGGGCATGTGTTTGGCTCAGCTGCAGTCCAAATGGCAACAAAAGATGTGACATTTCTATACACAGGTGACTTTAACTACGTTGATTCGTTGATGCAAAAAGCAATATCGCCAATAGAATGTGATGTTCTGGTAATAGAATCGACATATGGAAGACCAGATTACATTTTTCCGGAAAGAAATCTTGTCTATGACGAGATAGTGGATTGGGCTGCAAGAACGATTATGGAGGGGGGGCTTCCAATAATCCTTTCTTACCCGGTGGGTAAGGCACAAGAGCTCACAAAATTATTCAACATGTATACATCAATACCTGTGGTTACCCACCCCTCCATAACGCGCACCAATGAAGCTGTAAATCGTTTTGGTCAGAGCTTGGTGTATTACGATATGGCAAAGGAAGGGGAAGAATTAATTCGCTCGAAAAGCTGTGTTTGCATATATCCAACATGCTATAGGCCAAATGCATTACGATGTGTCTACCCAGACTCCAAAATAGCGACAGTAACTGGTTGGGCACTAAGTTTCGGTAAACGTTCGGCAGACGTCTCATTCATATTGAGCAGTCATGCCGATTATGCACAGCTTATTAAGTTTGTAGAAGAATGCAAACCTAAGAATGTTTATACTGTTCATGGTTTTTCAGAAATATTCGCTCATAAATTATGTAAAAAAGGGATTAACGCGAGATCGCTATGCTAGGCATTAGAAGAAAATGTGCGCCATTATCACTACGCTCATCAATACAATTGAAGATATAACAATATAATGCGGCTTAATCTTAATGCCATGGGTGTCGTCTTCAAAGAACCTCATCAAGCCGGCGCCCGACATAGGCATTGGCGCTCTTTCTTTGCTTTCCTTTTTTGGCAAATTTGACACCAAACGGTTTTGAATCCATTATGGCTTTTAAGCATTATGTATATTACAGGCTTAATGATATATTATTTACAATTTACAGAAAGGAGGAATGTTTTACGGCTGGTTCGAATGCAAACTCTAGTTACTTTATGAGCATTTTGAAGAGTATGGAGAATCATCATTTAACGATTAAGAATTCTCTTCCATTGATTGCGAGCGAGAACGTTCCTAGCCCCGCTGTTAGAGAAGCAATGGCGACTGATTTCGGAAATAGGTATGCTGAAGGATGGGTTGGAGAAAGGGTATATGCAGGATGCAAGTATCTTGACGAAGTCGAATCAATAGCCATTGAACTCGGAAAGAAGCTGTTTCATGGTGAATTTGTTGATGTTAGACCCATTTCGGGAGTATTGGCCAACCTAACAGCCTTTTCTGTATTTACGAACCCTGGCGACGTTCTGGTCTCATGCACAATCCCTACTGGCGGTCATATCAGCCATTCTAAAGAAAAGCTTGGCGGAACTGCAGGCGCCATAAGAAAGCTTGACGTTCATAATTACCCTTTTGATGAGGAAGAATTTTCCATTGATATAGATAACACAGCAAAGATGGTGAAGGAACTTGAGCACAATGGAAAGCCGCCTAAAGCATTCATTTTAGGTGCAAGTGTATTCCTCTTCCCTCATCCCGTCAAAGAGATAGTTGAAATAGCCAAAGATTATGATGCCAAAGTGATTTACGATGCTGCCCATGTGGCAGGCTTGATTGCGGGAGGCATCTTTCAAGACCCTATAAATGATGGCGTTGACGCAATGACTATGAGCACTCATAAGACTCTGGCTGGCCCTCAGCATGGCACCATCATTTCATGGAACAAGTATGCAGAACCAATAAAACGCGCCGTTTTCCCTGGTTTATCGAGCAATCACCACCTGCACGCTGTGGCTGGAGTGGCAATCGCATTTGCAGAGGCCATTGAGTTTTATCATGAATATGCGAAGGACATTGTGACTAATTCAAAGGCACTCGCTCAAGCGCTTTATGAAAGGGGCATCAATGTTCTATATGAAAAGAAGGGGTTCACCGAATCACACATGATGATCATAGATGTCACAAAATACGGCAATGGCTTTGAGATCGAGAAGAAATTGGAGAAAGCAAACATAATAGTAAATCGGAACCTTCTGCCTTATGATATAAGAATGGGTCGAGATTACAAGGCCCCAGGGGGAATCAGGGTAGGCACACAAGAACTAACGCACCTGGGTATGAAAAAATCAGAAATGATAGAGGTAGCCGAATTGATGAAAAGAATCATCGTGGACAATGAAGACCCATTAAAAGTTGCATCCGATGTTGCTGAATTAAAAAGAAATTATCAGAAAGTAAAATACTGTTTTACTTCTGATAAGGACGCATACGAGTACATAAAGATAAGATAGAGATATATCTGGATGATGGTATTAATAACTTGATGATATTAAGCATAACAACCTATTTTGAAATACAAAGTATGCTATCGATCAAATTGGTGTAAGACAATGATGGCAGAAAATTTAAAAGTATCAGACGTAATGAATCGCGACGTTATCTACGCTGAAGTGCCAGGAAGTAGAGACGAAGTTTTTCAGACAATAAAAAATAAGAAAATTTCCGGGATACCTGTTGTAAAGAAAGGCACTAAGAACATCATTGGGATTATTACCAGGGAGGATATGTTAAAGCATTCCGACGAGGACCAGCTGGCTTTAATAATGACTACAAAAGTCATAACTACCCCTTCATCCTCGTCGATTATTGATTGCCTTAAATTATTCAAGAGCAGTGGATACAGAAGGATACCTGTAGTGGATGATGGAGAACTAAAAGGAATAATAACTGTAGGGGATATCGTCCACAAAATAATTGCTAACTCAAACCTCAATTTTCAGGTAAAAGATTTCATGAGGCGAAAAATATTCACCTGTTGGGGCCGAACCCCTGCTTACATTACAAGCAGGATGATGCATTATGCTAATGAGTATGTGGCTTTGGTAATTGATGATGAAGAGAAAATAGTCGGCATCATTTCAAATACAGACCTGATTAGCTTGGGTGAAATGCGATTAGAAGAGAAGAAGTCCGTCCTTAAGTCAGGTTCTGAAAGCCAAGAATGGGATTGGGAGACATCTACAGTCCTATACATAACCAAGAACAAGATCTCTTTACCAAATACGCCTATCCATCAGGTGATGTCGACTCCATGCATCACCATAAACGACAGTGCATCTATCATGGAATGCGCCGTAAAAATGCAAAAGTACAACATAGACCAATTGCCCGTCGTTAATGCCAAAGATGAAGTGATAGGCATGATCTTTGATATTGACTTAATCAAGTCATTGTGACGTCATAAAACTCTTTAAGGACATGTTTTTTTTATCTCTGTCCTTATCTTCGTTTATATTGTTATTTACAGGTATGAGTGAATGGAGCCCTTTTTCTATTAACCTGATTTGCTGACCAACAAATGTCCCAAGCTCGTACTCTTTTGTAAGCTTGAATGCCGCCTCAAGATATTTATTGACGTTGCCCTCATGGACCGTCAATATTAAATTACCCTGGCATTTTACACAAACCCCCTTAAGGGGTATCCGCCGATATTTCATGCCACACTTTGAACACCTCACAGTTTGGGTGGAATATGCCCTGAGATTTCCAGCAAGATCAGGTATAAAATGATGCTTGAGCAGTCTCTCCGCCACGTCTTTGCTGTCAACGCATTTTATCTTTCCAGCCAACCTGAGCTGTTCTTTTACTTTATCCATCATTGATTTAATTTTGTCATAAGCGGTTTTTAATGGACCGTCCTCAATTCCACGAGTGTATATTGAGAAGTTGAAATTAGTGTATTGATCTGGTTTACCTAGGCGCGACTTCATAATCATGATGTACTTTAAAGATTCTTTCGCATCTCTGTAGCTTTTGCCGAGCTCATAAAACTCTAATGGCAGCTTAGATTCAATTTCCATGTTGTGGCACTCGTCATCAACTTCAGAAGGGTCGATTACTGTCGTCATGACCAAGGGGGCATCCATCAACCCTCCTATTTTATCAGGTAGGTATGCCCTAGAAAAATCGATTAACGCTTCTAGCCCGA
>Ga0209381_1001925_pt1 | contig 29362 bp, 30 predicted proteins | sample DewCreD2012metaG_FD_184111 | JGI IMG/M metagenome (GOLD analysis project Ga0209381, IMG submission 184111) | Hot spring sediment bacterial and archeal communities from British Columbia, Canada, to study Microbial Dark Matter (Phase II) - Dewar... ...
CTTAAAGAACTTGAGTTCAGGTTTAACAATAGAAAAGAAAATGTTTTTCAATTACTTCTTAAAATTATTTTTGATAAACAGTATAAAACCATTTTTAACAGTTAGACCTAATTTTACATAATTACCAAATAATATTTTGGATATTCAGATTAGCGACGAGGGAATTGGTATAGATGAAAGTGAAATTAAATATATATTCGAACCATTCTACAGAACAAAGAATAGTGTTGGAATTCAGGGTTCCGGATTAGGACTAAACATTGTTAAAAGAGCTGTAGAAATTGTAGGCGGTGATATCTCAGTAAAAAGTAAACTGAATTTTGGTACTACTTTCAATGTGAGAATACCTCTATATGAAAACGAACAAAAAGAAAATAGCAGTAATTGAAGACGATGCAAGTCTTTTAAAGAACATTAAACAAATTTTAGAAGAGGAAAATTTTTTAATCAGAACCGCAACAGATGGAGTGGAAGGTATCCATTTAATAAAAGAATGGCTCCCAGATATTGTTATTTGTGATATTGCAATGCCACTCAAAGATGGTTATGAAGTCCTGAAAGAAATTTCTGCATATGAAGATACTAAAAGAATTCCATTCATCTTTCTTACTGCAAAAGTAGAAAAAGATGATTTAAGAAAAGGAATGTCATTAGGTGCGGATGATTATATATTCAAACCTTTTGACATCAACGACCTTCTTAATTCAATACAAATAAGGTTGAGTAAAGTTTACAATTTTATAAAATCAAAAGCCGATAGCTCTGACCACTATCATATTGAAGATAAAATTTTCATAAAATGTGGAGCAAAAACACAATCATTTTTTGTCAAAGATCTTAAATACCTTAAGGCAGAAAGTCCTTATGTTTTGTTAAAATTTGCTGATGGTAAACATACTTTGCAACGCCAGACATTGGATGAATGGCAGTCAAAATTACCTTCAAAGAATTTTATAAGAATACATCGTTCAACAATTGTGAATACAGAATTTATTAATAGAATAGAAAAATTAGGAACTTCATCATATACAATTAGGTTAACTGGTGAAGACGAACCATTTGTCGTCAGCAAAAGATTTTACTCCAAGGTGAAAAAACATCTACTGGAAAAATGACCAGATATTTATCAATCGCTTGGTAATTTGTTTTGCGGAGTAAAATGGGATATCGGTAATAAATAATTTTAATTATTTGGCGATAATTACATAGAAAATTAAATCGGGATATCCAAATGAAGTATAAAATTTTAGTCATAGAAGATGAACCAAAACTTCGGGAAAATATTTGCGAAATTTTAGAAAACGAAGATTACGATGTTGAATATGCTGAAAATGGTAAAATTGGCGTTGAGAAAGTAAAAAAATTTAATCCCGATTTAATAATATGCGATATAATGATGCCGGAAATGGATGGTTTTGCTGTACTGGAACAGTTACAAGGTAGTCCTGAAACTGCTTCTATTCCATTTATTTTTCTTACTGCTAAAGTAGAACCGGAAAACCTTAGAAAGGGAATGTCTTTAGGAGCCGATGATTACTTGTTTAAACCATTTCATATTCAGGATCTAATAAATGCAGTTCAGAAAAGATTATCTAAAAAAGAACTGAATGAAAAAAAATTAAAAGAAGTCCAGGAACAAATAATTGCCAAAGTTCCACATGAATTAAGAACCCCGCTTGTTCCAATCCTTGGTTATTCGGAACTGATAGAAGAGGAGACCGATTTAGAACAAATAAGAGAAATGGCTAAAGTGATTAAAATGTACGGCAAATCCCTCCATGGGAAAATAGAAAAATTCCTTTTTTACACCGACCTGATATTAAAAAGCAAAGTAAAAAGTAAAGAAGAAAAGAAACTATCAGCAATTATTAATAATTCTTTAATCGACTTTTTGTTGATTGAATTTCCTTTGGATCTTAAAGCCAAAGAAAGAATTAAATATGATCTTGAAGAAACTTTTATCGCTGTTGAAGAAGAAGAATTAAAAACATTGCTTAATGAATTGTTGGAAAATTCATTAAAGTTTTCTGATGTTAATTCTCCCGTGACGGTTGTTGGTAAGGCAAGCAAAGATAAATACACACTTACGATTAAAGATTATGGACGAGGTATGGACCCTGAAGAGATCAATTCAATTGCCGCATTTAAAAAATTTGGTAAAGAACAACTAACGGAACCCGGTGTCGGATTAGGATTGGCTATTGTAAAGTTAATAACGGAATTAAGAAAAGGTTCTGTTTCAATTGTAAGTGAAAAAAACAAGTTTACTGAAGTTTCTCTTTCTGTCCCGATAGCCAATAATTCATAAATTAGACTGCCCCGAACGGGATTAGAGAATAATTCTAATTTTTATCTCCCGCTTACGTACAAAAATTTCCCGCTTAATACATTTCTTATTATTTAAGCTCGCTTGGCAACGATAATATCAACAGAAAATGATTTTTTAATTGATTTTCAGTTAGTGAATAAATAATAATTAATTAACAAGAACAGGAGACAGAAAATGTCTAAATTTCTAAGTAACTTGAAAATCGGAACAAAGTTATTAGTTGGATTTGGAGTTGCAACATTAATGTTGGTTATAGTGATAATTGCCGGCATTAATAGTCTATCAAATTTGCATGATAATGTTGAATTACTTGTTCAGGACAGATTTCCTAAAACTGTCTTAGCCAATGAAATGATTGATGCAATTAATGATAATGCCCGTGCCTTGCGTAATATGTTATTATCCGATGATCCAAATGTGAAAGCAGAAACATTAAAAAGATTCGACTGGGCAAAAGAGCTTGTAAATAAAAACTTCGACAAATTAACCCAAACTGTAAAAACAGAAAAAGGGAAAGAGCTCTTAGCAAATATGAAAAGAATTCGGTTTGAAGAGTATTTCCCGGCAAGAGAAAAATTATTAAGAGAATATAATGCGGGAAACAAAGAAGGTGCTGTTCAATTATTATTTGGTGAAATGAGAACTGCACAAAACAATTATATTAAAGCAATTGATGACATTATAAAATACCAAACAGAGTTAGTAAACCAAGCCGGGTTGGAAGCAGAGAAAACTAACTCATCTGCAATTATGCTGATAATTGTTATAGGTATTCTGTCAGTTGGGTTTGTTGTGGCTTTCGCAGTTGTAATTACAAAAAATATTGCTAAGCCGGTTAATATGGTTAAGGACAGGATGACACAATTAGAATCCGTTTGCTTAACAAATTTAGGGAATGGCTTGAACCTGTTAGCTAAAGGTGATTTAAGTGCAAAAGTTGAAAAAGCTACCAAACCCTTGAATATTGAACAAAAAGATGAAATAGGACAAATGGCAAAAGTATTTGATTCCATGCTTGCAAAAGCTCAAAGTGGAATTGATGCTTATGAAGTTACTAGAGCTAAAATCATTCAGCTTTCCAATGAACTTAATAAAGTTATTGAAGACGCAAAAAATGGTTTACTCGATAGCCGTGGTGACGAAAAGAAATTCGAAGGTGTTTATAAAGAATTAATTAGTGGTCTTAACCAAACTCTTGATGCTGTTATTTTACCAATCATGGATGGAGCTAATGTATTAGAAGTAATGGCTACAGGAGATTTTACACCAAGAGTTACAGCTGATTATAAAGGTCAGCACAGGATGATTAAAGACAGTATTAATAAACTTGCTGATTCTATCAGTAAAATACTAAGAGAAGTATCAGATGCAGTAGAAGCCACAGCAAGTGCCAGCACTCAGATTTCATCAAGTTCAGAAGAGATGGCGGCCGGTGCACAGGAACAAAGCGCACAAACAACTGAAATTGCCGGTGCTATTGAACAAATGACAAGTACAATATTACAAACAACAAAGAACGCAGCTTCTGCAGCGGAGCAAGCTAAGAATGCCGGTTTAGCCGCTCAGGAAGGTGGTGTAGTTATTAAAGAAACTATTGAAGGAATGAATAGAATAGCAGAAGTTGTTAAAAATGCAGCTCAGACAGTTCAGGAATTAGGCGCAAGCAGCGAACAAATTGGTACTATTGTTCAGGTAATTGATGATATAGCAGATCAGACAAACTTATTAGCGCTAAACGCAGCAATAGAAGCAGCACGTGCCGGAGAACAAGGTAGAGGATTTGCAGTAGTTGCAGATGAAGTAAGAAAACTTGCAGAAAGAACGACAAAAGCTACAAAAGAAATCGGCGATATGATTAAGAAGATTCAGAAAGATACAAGTGGCGCTGTAAAATCAATGGAATTGGGAACCGCAGAAGTTGAAAAGGGAATTCAGTTTGCTGAAAAATCAGGTAAGTCGTTAAATGAGATAATCGTAAACGCAAATTCAGTTGTAGATGTAATTAATCAGGTTGCTGCTGCCAGCGAAGAACAATCTTCTGCTGCAGAACAAATAAGTAAATCGATTGAAGGAATAAGCAGTGTAACACAACAATCAGCAGCCGGGGTTCAACAAATTGCAAGAGCAGCCGGTGATCTGAATAATCTTACTGTTAACTTACAAAGTCTTGTTGAACAATTTAAGATTAGTGAAGATGTAAGAAGTACACAAGCAATTCATAGAAATGAAGCAAAGAGCCGGTTGGCTGTAAGATCAAATGGTGTTTTAGTAAAATCATAATTGGGAAGAGGGGGGATTTTCCCAAACTTTAATACTAAAATTAAGAGGATTAAGATGAATACAGAAAATAAAGCGAAAGAAAATCAAGAATTACTTCAGTTGGTAAGCTTCAAAATAGGTAATGAGGAATTTGGAATTGATATTTTGAAAGTACAAGAAATTATCAGATTACTGACTATAACTGAAGTTCCTAACTCACCGGATTTTGTTGAAGGTGTAATTAATTTGAGAGGAAGAGTAATACCGGTTATTGATTTAAGAGTAAAACTTGGTATGAATAAAATTGAACGTAACCCGAATACCAGGATAATTGTTGTTGAAATAAATAATACAACGGTTGGTTTTATTGTTGATGCAGTTAGTGAAGTCCTTAGGATCCCAAGCAATATAACCGAACCACCGCCATCAATTGTAGCCGGTGTGGAATCAGAATTTATTACTGCGGTAGGTAAGTTAGATGACCGGCTAATTATTCTTTTAGACCTTGAAAAAATTCTTACATTCAATGAGAAATTGGAATTAAAGAAAGCAGTCTAATTTATAGCCCCTCTATATACATATCAGCCGGTTTACAATTGCCCTCGTTGTAAACCGGTTTTTTTATTTATTTTCACAAAAATATCTTACAAATATTCAATTCATTTTACCCTAGATAAAACAGATTGTAATTTGAAGTAAACGTTCTTTAGAATGTAAATCTTTGTTATTTTTGTCCAACCAATTTTTAGGTGTTTTGAATATCTTTTTCCCCGGAATTAGTAGTTGAGAAATAGTGGAAGACTTAATACAGAATAATAAACTTACAATTATAGGCAAATTAACTGCCAGCTTACTTCATGAAGTCCGTAATCCGTTATCAGCTATTAAGCTTAACCTGGATTATATGAAAATGAGCGAAAATGAATTGTCGAAAGAGATTGTTGAATCAATCAACTCCTCATTAGAAGCTTTTGATAGAATAAATCATATCATTGCCGATGTTCTTGACTTCACAAAAAAAACAAATACATCTCTTAAGGGAACTTGCATTAATAAAGTAACCGAAAGAGCGTTAGAAATCATTCGTTCAACCGCTGCAAAGAAGGGAATAACAATCGAAAAATATCTCGACGAAAACCTCCCTCAAGTAAATGCGATTGAAAATAAATTGTTGCAAGTTCTTCTGAATTTGATAAACAATGCCATCGAAGCTTCTTCAAGTAAAAGTAAGATTATAATTAGAACCGGTGTATTAGAGAATAAAGAAAAGAAAATTAAATGGGAAGTAGAGGATTTTGGTTGCGGAATAAAACCGGAAGATGTTCAAAAAATTAAACGAGGATATTTTACAAGCAAATCCGAAGGTTCCGGTGTTGGTCTGCTTGTTTGTAAAAGTTTGCTCGATGAGATGAAAGCTGAATTTTTATTCGATTCTGTTTATGGGAAAGGTTCAAAATTTTATATTATATTCAAAGTGTAAATAGAGAAGATAGGATGGAACCTAAAATATTAATTATTGATGATGACGAACTTGTTGCCACTTCATTAAGAAAAGTCTTATATAAACAGAATTATAACGTCCAAACATGTCTTAATGCGGACGAAGCTAAAAGTATTACCGCTGAATTTCAACCCGATGTAATTCTTCTTGATATTTATCTTACGACACATAATGGAATTGATATTCTAAAAATTTTGAAAAAGAATTTTAGAGAGATACCCGTAATAATGATAACCGGTTATGCGGATGTTAAGATGGCGGTTACCTCTATAAAAGCCGGTGCATTCGATTTTCTCTTAAAACCAATTGATCTTGAACAGCTTTCAATTGTATTAAACAAAGCTTTGGAAAATGTTCGATTAAAATCCGAAGTAAACCGGTTAAACACTATTTTGGAAACAGATCTTTTAACCAGAGATTTTTTTGGTAAAAGTACTAAAATCCAAAAACTTCTTGATTCAGTAGAAAAGCTTGCAAAAAGTTCAGATACCACAATACTTTTGGAAGGTGAAAGTGGTACCGGTAAAGAAGTATTTGCAAAATATATCCATCAGAACAGTCCCCGTAGCGCTGCTCCATTTATTACGATTAACTGTGCTACAATTCCGCGTGATCTTGCAGAGAGTGAATTATTCGGACACGAAAAAGGTGCTTTTACCGGCGCTGCTCAAAAGACTAAGCTGGGTAAATTTGAGCTGGCAAATGGCGGCACGCTTCTCTTAGATGAAATTGGTGAGCTTAGTCTGGATATGCAAGTAAAACTTTTAAGAGTATTGCAAGAAAGAAAATTCTATAGACTTGGTGGTGAAAAAGAAATCTCTGTTAATGTGCGCGTATTAGCGGCTACCAATAGAAATCTCGAAGATGAAATTGAAAAAGGGAATTTCAGAGAAGACCTTTATTACAGATTAAATGTTGCAAAAGTTTTAATTCCACCTCTCCGTGAACGAAAGGATGATATTCCTCTCATAGCATATTCTCTTCTTAAAGAATTCTCTCAAAAGTTTGGTAAGGAAATTCATTCCATAGATTCAGGCGCGATAGAGTTATTAAAAAGTTACTACTGGAAAGGAAATGTTAGAGAGCTACGGAATGTTATTGAAAGAGTTGTTTTATTATGCGAAGAAGATGAACTGAAAGAGCATCATTTTTCTAACTTGCTTGATACAAAAAATATCGATAAAGAAGCAGAAGATAAATTTATTCTGCAAATTCCATCAAAAGGTATAAAAATAGATGTTGTACTAAAAAGTTTGATTCTCAAAACTCTTCAAATAACCAATGGTAATCAGGTTAAAGCAGCAAAAATATTGGGCTTATCACGAAGTAAATTAAGATACCGTATGGAACAATTGGGTATCGAAGTAACCCGTCAAGTTAATTAAACTTCCCAAAGAAATAAAATATTTATTTCCCCCTAAACTTTTTATAAAACATTTCGATAATAAATCAGAGATAATTGTTGTTGAACATAAGCCCAAATAATTTACCCTAAAGCCCGCATAAGCCCTTCAAAAAGACCATGTTAAAAGCATGGTCTTCCTTTTTTAAAGAAAATTTTGAAAAGAATAATACAACCAACTATAATGATCTATTCTGGGGTCATTAAAAGGTATAATCAGTGATGGACCTTCAATGCTTTTTTAAGGATTTTAATCAGGTCGTCTTTGTCAAATGGTTTATGCAGATAAAAATTAAATCCTTCGCTAAGCAAATATTTTTCATCCTTTAATAAAGCATATCCGGTTAGGGCAATTAGGGGGGTAAGTTCATATCCGGGCATATTTCTTATTTCTTTTGCTATGTCAATTCCACTTGGTCCTTTACCCAGATTAATATCAATTAAAACAGCGTCGTATTTATTGGTTTGTAGTTTTAGCAGAGCTTGTTCATAATTATTTGCACTATCTACTTTGTAATGATTCCTTAAGAATAAATTTACCAACTCGGAATTAAGTAAATTATCTTCGATGCTAAGAATTTTATGCATACTTTTAGACTTTTCTTTAGTTATCAATGTTTTTCCTTGATTCTCTGAATCAGGTTTTACTGCAAAAGTAAGATGAGAATTGAAAAAGTCCTTTCTTAAACCGGGTAAAACAATACTAAATATTGAACCTTGGTTTAATTTACTTTCAACAAGAATATCGCCTTTCATCAGTTTAATCATTTTTTTAGCAACAGATAAACCAAGACCACTTCCTTCAAAATTTCTTCTTATCCCTTCGCTTAATTGGCGGAATTCTCTGAAAATTTTCGATTGGTCTTCATCGCATATTCCTATTCCTGTATCAATTACTTTGACTACAGCAAGAGGATTACCTTGTTCATCTTCATTGCTGATTACTTGTACTTTAACACCACCGACATTAGTAAATTTAATTGCATTATCTACAATGTGCATTAGTATCTGTTTGAATAAATTCTCATCACCCACTGCACAAATTTCATCGTCTATCACTTCGATATTAAAAGAAAGATTTTTCTCTGCAGCGTTTTTTTCATAGTTAGTCAGAAAATACTTAGTGTAAGTGCTCAGATTAAATTCTGTTAAATTAATAGGGTAATTGCCCGATTCAATTTCTGCAAGGTTGAGCACTGAATTTAAAGTAACTAATAAACGCTTGCTCGATTTTAATATTTTGTCAGTTATTTGAACATGCTCGGTATCGGTTAGTTCATCTCTTAGTAAGCTTGAAAACCCAATTATTCCGGTCAAAGGGGTTCTCAATTCATGACTCATATTAGAAAGAAGATTGAATTTCAGTTTATTAGCTTCTTCGGCACAATCAAGAGCACGTTTTAGTTCGAGTTCAATTTCTTTCTTGTATGTAAGATCATCTTTTAAGATTAGTATATGCTTGACAATACCTTCATCATTAAATACAGGTGATATAGAAACGTACTCCCAGTATTCCTCGCCGGATTTTTTATGATTTTTTATTTCACCGCTCCAGGTATTTCCTTTTTTCACTAAATCCAGAATCTCTTTTTCTTGACTATCTGAAATATCTGTATCACCTAATAATTTAATTCGCTTTCCAAATACTTCTTCTAAAAAGTGACCGGTAATCTCAGTGAATTTGGGGTTAGTGTATTCAATTTCGCCATTAGTATTAGTTAAGATCACCATTGAAGAAGAATTTTCTACTACATGGGATAATTTTTTTATCTGGTCTTGAAGAGATTTTTTTTCAGTCAGATTTTTGAAGAAAAGAACAGTATATGTTACACCAGCGATGTTTTCTGAGTGAAGAGCTATTTCAACATCAAATTCTTTTGAATTACATGCCCATGCTTTTGATTCAAAGAAATGTGTTGTGTTATTTGCCTCAGTAAAATGAATATACTTATGATGAAAATCTTTATGATAAGGCGGCGCTATAAAATCTGTAATAAGTTTATTTGCCAACGAATCTGAAGCGCTGTAGCCGAACATAATATTGAAAGCCGGATTTGTAAGAACAATCTTATGTCTATTTAAAATTACTGTGGCAGTTGTAGAGAATTTAAATGCCAGGTTAAATAAGCGGTTCAGCTCGGATTGCTCATTGATAGCATTTTCTTTGTTGATCAATATGTTCTCCGGGTTTCTCATGTAGTTTAGTTTATGTTATCAATGGAAAAGACAATTTAAATGTTGTTCCTTTACTTAATTCGCTTTCAAAGCTTATTGTACCGTTATGCCATTCCATCATTTCTTTACATAATAATAATCCGAATCCGCTCCCTTCTTCTTCTTCAGTTCCCCGTGTTGTAGAATGCCGTGAAGGTTTGAAGATACTTTCTTTTACTTCCTCGCTCATTCCAATACCTTCATCAGCAATGAAAATATGAATGAAATTGTTTTTTACTTCACTTGAAACAGTAATTTTTCCATTTCTTTTAGAGTATTTTATTGCATTAGAAATTAAGTTACGAAATATCGCGGTTACCATATTTTCATCAGCAAGCGTTTCTAAATTTTCATCCATTAGGTTGACAACTGTAATCTGTTTTTCCTCAAGTTGAATTTTAAGATGATTAATTACAGTAAGCATCGTGTAATGCAAATTACAGGGCGTCTGATTAAATTTAACCTGTCCTAACAATAATCTTGACCATTCAAGTAAACCATCGACTAATGAATAAAGTCTTTTAACGGATGTATGAGCATAGCTCATATATGTTTTAATTTCTTCTTTAGGAAGTTCATCAAAGCAAGTGTTTAGTGCAGAAAATGTTCCAAGTAATCCCTGGAAAGGACTTTTAAGATCGTGTGCAATTATTGATAAGAGAATTTCCAGCTCGTTTTTATCTTTAGTTAATTTTTCAAGTGACTTTTCCAGTTTGGAATTAATCTCGGAAAGGGCTACTGCTTTCTGTTTATATAAATGAATTTCATCTTCCGTTGTTAAAGTTTCGGAAGGTTTACCGGTTTCAAATTTTGAGGTTATATCCCAGAAAATCCATTGTCTGTAAATGTTTTGAGCAGAAACCAATGGATAGGTTTTAAGTGCAATCTGCTTATTGTTACCAAATTTAAGGACAGTATTTAAAATCTTTTCTTCAGAGTAGACTAACGAAGTTAATGCTGTGCTTACATTAGTATCGAAAGTGCAGTTAGTCTGAATATATTCGACGAGGTCGAAAACATTTTTAGTAGTTATATCATTAACCGAAAGATCTAATTGCTCGAGGACTAAGTTATTCCAGAATACAAACTCACCATTGTTGTCAGAAATTATAAGTCCAAGGTCAATTGAATTTAGAATTTTGTTTAAGAATCTTAAACTATGCTGTGGTAGATTGATTTCGTCAGAAGATCTGGAGTGGTTCAGTATATTAGAATTATGATCCATTTTATAAGCATAGTAATTTGATAATTCGGCTCCTTTTTCTAAGCCGTTATTTTTTCCCTCATTAAAGTAATTGCTAAGCTTATTATCGCTCGAGGAAGAATTTTTTTTAGGGATATTTTCCAGAGAATACAAGATTTTCCAACATTTTCTAAAAATAAGTGGCTCAAAAATACATTTTTTTATTAAATCTTTTACTCATTTATACGATAATATTCTGGAGGAAAATTGACAAGTGGCTAATATTCATCATTGTATCTATCGTGAGGGGGTTAATTTATCTTATAATAAAACGAAAATATTTAGGCATAGTAATTGACATCTTCATTATGCATTAAAAAATAATATATATATGATAGAACATAAAAATCTGAACAACAATCAAATTTTAGAACTTCTAAACAGCGAATCTAATGATGATAAATTAGAAGTTCTCGATTATCTCTTAACTCAGGATAATGTTGATGAGTATGTTCAACAGATTTGTAATTTAGTCACTAATCCTGATAAGGGAATCAGAAATGCTGCTTCACTTATTATTGTTAATCATAGACCTGAGAAAGCAGCCCAATATTTAGTTCAACTTGTCTCTTCAAAGGATATTTCACTTAGGAATCTTGCCGGTGAATTATTGATAAAAATTGGTCCGAAAGCAATTAATGCTCTGATTGATTTTAATTGCGAAAAAAACAGTGACGATCAAAAATTTGTTATTGACGTACTCGGATTAATAGGAAGCGCTAAAGCCGCTGATCATATTATTGGAATAATGGGTTCAACAGAAGATGATAATGTTATTCTTGCTTGTATAGAAGCTTTGGGAAATATAAGACATCAGGAATCACTTGATATTCTGCAATTGCTATACGAACGGAATGAATTATACAAACCATTTATTGTTGAAGCTATTGGCAAAATCGGATCGCCTAAGGGATGTAGCTTTTTACTTGAGAAATTCCAGAAAGAAGATGAAATAACAAAGTATTCTATACTCGAAAGTCTTGGCTTTGTTGGTGATGTTGATACATTTTACTTTCTTTTAGAGCAAGTACCTAATATTCACGGTCCACTTGTTTGGCCGCTAATAACGTCACTTTTTATCCTGAAAGAAAAGTATAATCTGGATATTCCTTTCGACGATAAAATGAAGAATTTATTGATGTACACACTTCAAGAAGGAACTCCCGAGCATAAAAAAACAGCTTTATCATTAATAAATGTTTTTAACGACAAAGATATTCTTGTGGAAAGTTTAAAATTCCTTGGCGATGATGACGAATTAGATGAAATAATACGATCAAAGATTTATAAAAATCCGGAATACTTGTTCGAAGAATTTCAGAGAATTATTTCTAATAGTAATGACAAACTAAGACAGATTCTTAATCTATATTACTCAATTTTGTCTTATCTGACATATGAAGGGGGAAAACTTGATTTATCATTAATCCAGAAGCGAAACATTATTTATGCTATGAGTGAACTCTTAAACCATTATGATGAAGAGATTAGAAGATCGAGCATGGAAATCATTTTCCTATTGGATAGCGAAGCTGCTTTATTGTTTGTCGACTCTATGTTAAAAGATGAAAACATGTGGAACAGATTACGGCTTGTTGAATTACTTGAGCCAATTAACAATAATATTTCGAAAGATGCTCTATTAAAAATGACAAATGATAGTGAAGATATGATAAGAGAAAGAGTTCAGGAATTAATTAACAACCTAAATATTAATGAAATCCATCCCAATTTAAGATAGCGTGCCATGAATCAAATTACTGAACTGAAAATACCAGATTTAAGCCGTAGTCTTAATCCTTCATTGCCAAAGCAATTGTATATGTCTATTTCTCTTTTTCAGGAGATACGGAAATTCATTTATGATAATACCGGTATCTATTTTCAAGATAATAAAAAGTATTTACTGGAGAGCAGATTACAAAGAAGGATTAATTTTTTAGGGCTAAAAAGTTTTGAAGAATATTTTGCTATTCTAAAATCAGGGGGTTCAGGTTATTCAGAAGAGAAGAAATATTTTTATGAAGCTATAACTATTAATGAAACTTTTTTCTTCAGAAATCAACCGCAATTAGATGCCTTAGCAACTCAAATCTTTCCCGAATTAATTTCCAAAAGAAACTCGCTGACTAAAAATAAAATCAGAATCTGGAGTGCAGCTAGTTCATCCGGTGAAGAAGCTTATTCAATAGCTATGGTTTTCCAGGATTTGGTTAAACCAAAATTTCCCCATATAGAGGTTGAAATAATAGGAACAGATATCAGCTCATCTATTATTGACACTGCTAACCAAGGGGTTTATAAAGAGTACTCGATAAGAAACACTCCACCTTACTATCTTAAAAAGTATTTTAAAAGCAATGGTGGTGTATTTGAAGTAGTTCCTGAAATTAAAAAAATGGCTTCGTTCAAAATACTTAACCTTTACGATGACTTTATGATGAAGACAATGATGAACTTTGATATAATATTCTGTGCAAATGTATTAATCTATTTTGATACTGCTTCTAAAATTAAAGTTGTAAATCATCTTTATAATGCACTTAACCGTGGAGGTTATTTATTTATTGGTTATTCAGAAACCTTACAAGGAATTTCCAGAGCTTTTAACCTTGTAAGTTTCCCAAAAACAGTTGGATATAAAAAGGAGTAGCAAATTAAATGAAAAGGGTAATACTTGTAGCCGATGATTCCCCCACAATTAGGAAATTTGTTGCAGTAGCTTTATCAGTAAAGGGATACGATATTATAACCTGTTCGGATGGAATGGAAGCACTTGAAAAGATCCCGAATAATAAAATTGATCTTTTGATAACAGATTTGAATATGCCTAATGTAGATGGATTCCAATTAATAAGCACAATAAGAGGCAACGAAGAATTAAAAGAACTTCCTATAATAGTTTTATCTTCTTTGGGAAGTACTGAAGATATACAACGGGGGTTAGAATGTGGGGCGAATTCTTACTTAATAAAACCGTTCGACCCTAAACGTGTTATTTACGAAGTTTCAAAATATTTGAATTAAGAGGTAATTATGGCACTTAAATTCTTAGTAGTAGATGATTCGGTAACAATGAGGAGAATTGTTGCCAATTCATTAAAAGCAATCGGATATGAATCATTTGTTGAAGCCGGAGACGGCAGAGAAGCTTTATCAAAGTTATCTGCAGATGATTCTATCAATTTTGTAATCACCGACTGGAATATGCCGGAAGTATCGGGACTGGAGTTAGTTAAAAGCATTCGCTCTACCGATAAATTTGCAAAGCTTCCCATTTTAATGGTTACTACTCGCGGATTAAAAGAAGATATTATGGAAGCGCTTCAAGCAAGAGTCAATAACTATATTGTAAAACCATTTACTCCGCAAATTCTAAGAGAAAAAATCGATCAAATTTTAGCAAGTTCATAAACGGAGAATTTATATGGATAATAATACAAATATGGACCAGGTCTTTGAAAAATTAGGCGAACTAAAATCCTTCTTCATTTTTGGTCAAAAGATAGTTCCTGTAATTCAAAGCATAATCGATTTTATGCGCGATGTAGTACCACTTATGGAATATGTAAATAATTCCATTCAAGACAGCGCAAATAAAATTCCAAAAGCAGCCAGTCAAATTCATAGTGTAACCAATGCTACGGAAATGGCAACAAGCGAAATTCTTGATATCGTTGATTCAATGTCTATGGATCTATCTAAAATTAAGAATGAATTGGCAGACCTTAAAAATGGATTCTTTAACCAACGTGTTACTTTAGAAAATTTTGGTAACCAAAATCCCAATTTGAATGGTCAGTTTGCTGCACTTCAGTCCGGTTTATGTATAGATGATCTTGAAACCAAAGTAGTTGCTATGGAAGAGATTGTTAAGAAGATCGAAGGTGATTCGAATAACATTACTCTTTCATTGCAAGTTCAGGATATTACCTCGCAGCAACTTGCTTCTGTAAATCATTTGATTCAATCGGTTCAAAAAAGACTTGCAAAATTAATAAACGATTTAAGCAGAAAGGGACCTCTTGATTTAAATGAGTTAGAATCTGAAGATGAAGACAATAAAAGCAGTACTTTTAACCCTGATGCTCGTTACGATAAATCATTTGAAAAACAACAACTGGCAAATGAGTTATTTGACTCAGGACAAAAAACGTCACAAGATGAAATAGATAAATTATTCAGCAAATAACGGAATGTGTTATGCAAAACCCAATGTTAGTCGATCCTGAAATGAAAGAAATTGTCGATAGCTTTTTGCTTGAGACAAAAGAAATTCTTGAAAAACTTGATGTGGACCTTATTCTTCTTGAAAAAAGTCCGGATGATGTTGATCTGTTAAATAAAATTTTCCGTTCGTTTCATACCATAAAAGGAACATCAGGATTTTTAGGATTGGAAAAATTACCTGAGGTTACTCATAAATGTGAAGATATATTAAACAAATTGAGAAAAGGTGAAGTAAAGTTAAATGTTCAGTTGATGGACGGAATTATTCTGGGTTTTGATACTATAAAATCCCTTCTTAAGGTTATTGAAGAAGAAAAAAATGAAGATATAGAAGTTGATAATGTTATTTCTACTCTTGTCGGTTTACTGGAAAAAATGAACAACGGGGAAGAAAATGTAGTTGTAGAACAAGGGGTTGTGGCTAAAAATAGTAGTTTGGAACCAGTTCTTGAAACTGTAGTAACTGAACAGGTACAAAGTGAGATAGAAAATAATAACGAAAAGCAAGCAGTTGTAACTGCAAAAGAAACTGTTTCGAAAAGCACAACCGAAACGAAAAAGACAGAAAACACAATACGTGTAGATGTTGACCGATTAGACGCACTTTTGAATATTGCTTCAGAAATTGTATTGGGAAGAAACAGATTAGCCCAATTAAATTCGCAATATTCACTTGAAAATGAAGGTTCCCAGTTTGCAAAAGATTTGGGTGATGCTACCAAACAGATCGATTTGATGACGTCGGAATTGCAGCTTGTTGTAATGAAATTACGAATGATTAAGATCGGAAAGGTTTTCAATCGGTTTCCACGTGTTGTTAGAGACATGTGTAAGGATTTGAATAAAGAAGTAGAATTAATTATCAATGGAGAAGAAACCGAAGTTGATAAAAACTTAATCGAGGAAATAAACGATCCTCTTGTGCATCTGATCCGTAATTCAATTGACCATGGTATAGAACCACCAGATGTTCGTGAAGCAAAAGGTAAAAAAAGAAAAGGAACAGTAATATTATCTGCCGAACATGAAGGTAATAATATTGCCATTAAGGTTATTGATGATGGAAAAGGAATAGATCCCGAAATGATAAAAGAAAAAGCTATTGCCAAGGGATTTATTACAAGGGAGAAAGCAAAAGAATTATCAAAACAAGAAGCTTACAACTTAATTTTCCATCCTGGTTTTTCAACAGCCGAAGTTGTAACTAATGTTTCAGGACGCGGCGTTGGAATGGATGTTGTAAAAACAAATGTATCCAAGTTAAGAGGTACTATTGCCATCGAATCTGAAGTTGGCAAAGGGACAACAATGATTTTGAGATTGCCTCTTACTCTGGCAATTATTTCCGGTATGATTGTAAAATCACACGGTCAAGCATTTGTAATTCCGCTTCATTCGGTAATAGAAGTATTGAGAGTAAGCACAGAAGATATTAAGACGGTAAACGGCAAAGAAGTAGTAAATCTGCGTGATACAATATTACCCGTTGTTTCTCTTGAAGAGTTAATAAGTCACAATGGAAACGGTCATAATCAATCTAAGTGGCAATACATTGTAGAGGTTGGAATTGCAGAGAAAAGATTTGGTATAAAAGTAGACGAACTTGTTGGACAACAAGAAGTTGTAATAAAATCTTTAGGAGAATATTTAGGTAAAATAGACGGTATTGCCGGTTCTTCAATTATGGGGGATGGAACAGTAATTATAATATTAGACATCAACGAATTATTCAACAAGCTGAGAACGAAAATTGAATAATAAAATTTCTGTTTTGATTATTGATGACTCCGCATTTATGCGAAAGTCAATTTCAATAATGCTCGAGAGCGATCCGGATATTAAAGTAGTTGGCACTGCTCGCAATGGTCTGGAAGGTTTGGATTTAGTTAAAAGTTTAAAACCAGATGTTGTTACACTCGATATTGAAATGCCGGTAATGGATGGACTTACAGCCCTTAAGAAAATTATGGCTGAATCTCCCACTCCAGTTATTATGGTCAGTTCATTAACAACAGAAGGTGCTGAAGCAACATTAAAAGCACTTGAACTGGGCGCTGTTGATTTTATTCCCAAAGAACTTTCATACGTTAATATTAACATTACAAAAATAAAAGAAGACCTTATCTCTAAGGTTAAAGAAATTGCTAAGCAAAAGAAGTTAAAAGAAAGACTTAACAGATTAAAATCGATCAGCCAGTTTGCAAGACCGGAAAGAACATATTCCCCGCAAAATCAAATTCCTGCAATTGGTTATAAAGCTATAGCAATTGGAATTTCTACCGGCGGACCTTTATCATTACAAAAAATACTTCCCTTGCTTTCTGAAAAAATTCAGATTCCTGTTTTCATTGTTCAACATATGCCTCCTAAGTTTACAAAATCTTTAGCAGACCGGCTTAATTCAATGTCCAAGCTAAATGTTAAAGAAGCAGAAAATGGAGAAAAAATAGAAAATGGCACGGTTTACATAGCGCCGGGTGGCTATCACATGACTGTTAAGAAGAATGGAAGCGCTGTTTCTTTGATTAATATATCTGAAGAACCATCATATACATTGCATAGACCCTCTGTGGATGTTATGATGAATTCTGTTATAAACGTATATGGCAAATATACACTTGGCGTAATAATGACCGGTATGGGTAAGGATGGATTTGAAGCAATAAAAAATTTGAAAAGTCTCGGTGGTTATGCTATTGCTCAGGATGAACCGACTTGTGTAGTTTACGGAATGCCTAAGGCAATTGTTGACGCCGGATTTGCTGATAATGTTTTACCTTTAGAAAAAATACCAGAAATAATTAATAAGGTGGTTTAATATGAATAATCATTTTGAAGAAGTTTTGATGAAAGATATTTTTACAAAAAATTCGATTATTAGCGGTAATCTGATAAAAGCTAAAGATATTGATCTGAAAGGTTACAGTAAGGTAACGCTTGAAGAAGACGAGCATGATGATGTTCGCATTTATCTTAAAAAAGATGCTAATGATAATGTAAAAGAAATTAAGTTCGTTTGTTCATGCGGTCAGACTAAATCGATCGTTCTGGATTATTCTGAATAATAAATTGCAAGTGTTCATTATTAGCCAATTAACCCCCGTAATAATTTAACATTCCTTCAAAAATCAAACTTTAATTATGGCATTCCTTTTGGGTAGAGATAATAAAAAAATCCAAGAGGATTATGTCATCGGTAAAATTACTTCAGAACCTTTTAGACTATTGCGCAGTTAAGAATAGGGTAATTTCAAAAAATATTGCAAACGTAGGAACGCAAGGTTATAAGAGAGAAGATGTAGAGTTTAAAAATCTTTTAGACGAAAATTCAAACTCAGTTTTAAGAACTTCAAATAGCAAACATCTCTCTGCACTAAACACTCCATCAGGATCGGATCCGGAATTCAAAATTGTACTTGATGATTCTAAAGAAATGAATACAGGTATAAATAATGTTGATATTGAACAGGAGATGTCTGAATTAGCAGAGAATACATTGCGCTTCAGATTCGCCTCTAAAAAAGTAGGTGATTATTACAAAAGTATCCAAAATGTAATTAAAGGAGGAGGAAGATTTTGAAAGTATTAAGTAGTCTATTTGGGCTTGGTATCAGTTCACGTGGAATGAGCATCCAGAGAAAAAAAATGGAACTCATATCACAGAATATTGCTAATGCAGATTCAGTTAGAACAGCCGATGGTAAACCGTATCAAAGAAAAACACTTGATGTAAAAGAAAATCAAAGCAGTTTTGCAGCAAAACTTTCTATTGAAGGACAAATGCTCAAACTAAATACTAACCATTCAAACCATCTTTCAGCTCAAAATCCAAATGTAGTTTCATTACCGGATAATCAGAGTGGTGTGGAAATGAAAGAGACCGTTGATAACAAACCTGGCGAATTAATTTATATGCCCGAGCATCCGGATGCTGATGAAAAAGGTTATGTCCAAATGTCGAATGTAAATGTGCTTAATGAAATGGTAGATATGATTGCTGCAACAAGAAGCTACGAAGCAAACCTTACGGCTCTTAATTCTTCAAAACAAATGATAAAAGATTCTTTGGAGATATAGTATGAAGATTAATACTAATTCTTTCGGTAATTATAGCAGAACTTATATTGATAAAACAACTGTAAAACCACAGGTAGAGAAACCAAATACACCGGCAATAACGGATGCAGAAAAAAAGTTATTTGCCGAAATGTATCCGACTAAAAAAAATGAAATTATCAATTACGAGTTTTATACACCCAAGGGTAAAACGACCGGTGTTACACTCGGCTCATTGATTGACAGGAGAGGATAAAATGAAAATTCAAGGATTCGGAAATTTAACACCGGATTTAGTCAATCAGACTAAAAAAAATAATCCGGTCAACGGTTTTGCAGAAACATTAGGCAGCTTAATCGAAGATGTTAAAGAATCACAGAAAGCTTCCGAAATCGCTATACAGGATTTTGTATCAGGCAAAGGTGTTGAATTACATGAAGTAATGATTGCAGGAGAAAAAGCTAAAACCAGTCTTGAATTACTAATGGAAATTCGTAATAAAACTATTGATATGTACAAAGAATTAACAAGGATACCTTTATAATATGAACTCTAATCCATTGCAAGCTCTTTTAGGGATATTTAATAAGCTAAATCCAAAACAAAAATTTATGATGCTTGGTAGTATTGTTTTAACTATCGGGCTCTTAATTATCCTTCTATTCTTCTTGAATGAACCGACTTACTCAACTTTGTATTCCGGTCTTTCTGCAGAAGATGCATCAAAAGTAGTCGATTATCTGAACGGGCAGAAAATACTTTATAAAATTGATGATAATGGTCAGACAATAAAGGTACCAAAAGAAAAAGTTTACGAAGCTCGATTAGCATTAGCGGGTAGAGGAATTCCAAGTTCAGGAGTAATTGGCTATGAAATTTTTGATAAATCTACAATGGGTATGTCAGAGTTCATGCAGAAAATAAACTTTAAACGCGCTATTGAAGGTGAATTGGCTCGTACTATTGGACAGCTCGATGGAGTCTCGGGTGTAAGAGTACATATAGTAATTCCACAGAAATCAATCTTTAAAGAAGAAGAAAAACTTCCGTCAGCATCAATAGTTCTCAAATTAAAAAACAATTCCCAATTGTCAAAAGAAAACATAACATCAATTGTAAACTTGGTATGCGGAAGTGTGGAAGGATTACCACCAAGTAAAGTTTCTATTATTGATACCAAAGGAAGAATATTATCAAATGAAAGTGATGACGGACCACTTGCGTATGCTTCATCAAAACAGTATGAAATAAAACAAAATGTAGAAAACTACTTGGCTAAAAAAGCTCAGTCTATTCTTGATAATGTACTCGGTTATGGAAATGCAATGGTTCAGGTTAATGCGGATTTAAATTTTGACCAGGTTGAAAAAACTATGGAGCAGTACGATCCTGAATCACAGGTAGCAATTAGCGAACAAACAATTAAATCAAATAATGCCGGAGTTACGACAAGCGATTCGTCATCTCAGGCAAACGAAAATTCTTTAACTAACTATGAAATAAGTAAAACAATTCAAAAGGTTATAGAGGGTTCGGGTAATATTCAAAGATTAAGTGTTGCGGCGGTTGTTAATGATATTGCAAAAAAGACAGTGAAAGATGGTAAAACAGAAGTAACATATGAACCTCGACCACAAGAACAACTTAATAAACTTGAAGAAATTGTAAAAAATGCAGTGGGAATTAACCCGCAAAGAAATGACCAGTTCTCCCTTGTAAGTATTCCTTTCGAAGAAAAACAAATGGATGAAATTCAGCTTGAAGAAGCGGGTTCATTACTTCCAAATCCGGATGAATGGATCAAACTGGCATTAATAATCTTTGCAATTGTTGCATCATTATTAGTCCTTAAGAGTCTTATGAAAAAATTAAAATCAGAAAAAATTGTGATTGGTACTTTTAATCCGGGAGAATTATCGGTTGCGGCTCCAACTGTAACAGCAACATTATCAGCCAAACCTGAACCAGCTTTCAACCCTCAGTTAAATCTTCCTAAAAAGAAGATTTTACCTATAGGCGATTTGGAAGATGAAATTTCTGATGAAGCATTAATGAAAAAGAACCAACACGAAAAAATTATTAATTATGTTGCAAAAAATCCTTTAGATGCAGCAAAACTAATAAATGCATGGATGCACGAAGATGAAATCTAATACTGTGAAAGACGAAAGATTAAAAGATATTTCAGGAATTCAAAAAGCGGCTATGCTAATGGTAGCGCTTAATATTGAAGCAGCTTCAGCAGTCTTTAAATATCTTGACCCTGTTGATATTGAAGCTTTATCGGCTGAAATAACTAAAGTGAGAAATATTCCTTCTAAAACTGTAGATATCGTAATCGACGAATTTTACAGTATGGTTACTGCAAGAGAATATGTTTTAGAAGGCGGGTTAGATTATGCCCAAAGTCTTTTGGAAAAAACTTTTGGGATTCCAAAAGCTCACGAGATTATTGATAAAGTAAAAAGACTAACCACACTAAAAGGTTTTGATGTTCTTAAACGTGCAGAACCTGCTCAGTTAATTAACTTTTTGAATAAAGAACATCCACAGACTATGGCTTTAATTCTATCCCAGTTGTCTCCTGAACAAACAGCTAATGCACTGAAAGAATTACCGGAAGACTTAAGAATTGATGTTGCTCATCGGATTGCAACTTTAGGAAAAATTGCTCCTCAAACCTTAAAACAAATAGAACATGTGGTTGATGATATTGCCGGTCTTTCTATGAGTCAATCTGTTGGAAAACTCGGTGGACCTAAATGTTTAGCCGGAATTCTTAACCGTTTAAATGTATCTATAACAAAAGATATTTTAATAAAGTTAGAAGAACGCGACCCCGATACTTCATACCAGGTTAAGAGACTTATGTTCATCTTTGATGAAATTATCAACATCTCCGATAAAGATATTCAAAAAATCTTACGAGAAGTTGATAGAAAAGACCTTGCACTTTCACTCAAAATTGCAGATGAAAGACTTAAAGAAAAAATATTTAAAAATATGTCCGAACGTGCTGCTGATCTGCTGAAAGAAGAATTACAATATATGGGAATGGTTAAGTTAAAAGAAGTAGAAGATGCTCAGGCAAGGATCATTGATATTATAAAAGCACTTGAAGAAGCCGGTCAGATATCACTCAACTTACGTGGCGGTCCGGAGGAAGTTTATGTCTAATACTCTTCGGGTAGTTTCTTCTAAAAAGTTGAATGTAAAAACTGCATCAGTAATTGTTGAAAGTGAAAAACATGAAGAAGCAATACCACTTAAAAAGCAATTGGAAGATGCTTATGCAAAAGGATTCGTAGATGGGCAGCAAAAACTGAAACTGGATCTGGACAAAGATTATACTGATAAGCTCTATAGAAAGTATGAAGAAGTATATCATATCATTGAAGATTTTGACGAAAAATTGAAAGAATATGAACAATCATTTGAACGGCTTGTAATAGGTGCAGCAGTTGAACTTGCACGAAAAATTATTAAAAGAGAAGTTCAACAGGAAACAATTATAAATGATGTCGTGAAAGATGCTATATCAAAAGTTGTCGGCGCTAACGAAGTAAGAATAAAATTTCATCCAGAGGATTTGAAAGAGTTAAATACATATAGCAGAAATCTTATTAATAGCAGTTCGTTCAGCAAAATAAAACTTGAAGAAGATGAAAAAATTGAACGTGGTGGCTGCCTGGTTGAAACAGAAATTGGAAACGTTGATGCCAGAATATCAACTCAACTTGAAGAACTCAGAAGAAAATTAGAAGAAAGTATTGAGAGCGAGTGAACAAATGATTTCTGTATATGAAATTTTAGATAGATATAAAGCAGTTATTTCATCTTCAGAACCAATACGAGTAAATGGCAAAGTACTAGATGTAATTGGACTTGTAATTGTGTCAGCTGGACCAAATGCAGTAATGGGAGAAATATGCTCTGTAATAGATAAAAATGGTAAAGAACTTTGTAAAGCAGAAGTTGTTGGTTTTAAGGATGGGAAAGTATTATCAATAGCAATTGGTGAGGTAAATAGTATTTCACCCGCATGTGAAATTAAAGCTTCCGGAAGAAAATTTTCGGTTGGACTAGGAAAAGAATTGTTAGGTCGTGTTATTGATGGTCTTGGTAACCCAATGGATGGTAAGGGTGAGATTAAATATGCTTCGATCAGGGACGCACATCGCGAACCACCAAACCCACTGGAGAGAAAAAGAATTACTACACCAATTCAAACAGGTATAAGAGCTATAGATGGTTTACTAACTGTCGGCAGAGGTCAACGTGTTGGAATTTTTGCCGGAAGCGGAGTAGGTAAAAGTGTTACTCTTGGTATGATTGCCAGAAATACCAGCGCTGATATTAATGTTATAATTCTAATTGGAGAAAGAGGGAGAGAAGTAAGAGAATTTATTGAACGCGATCTCGGTGAAGAAGGGATGAAAAGATCAGTTGTTGTTGTTGCTACAAGCGATAAGTCACCTTTAATTAGAATGAAAGCAGCTTATGTAGGCACTACTATAGCAGAATATTTCCGTGACCTTGGATTAAATGTTTTATTGATGATGGATTCTGTAACACGTTTTGCGATGGCACAAAGAGAAATTGGATTGACAATTGGTGAACCGCCAACATCTAAGGGTTATACTCCCTCTGTATTTGCATTATTACCAAAGTTACTTGAAAGAACAGGTAATTCAGATAAAGGATCAATCACCGGTATTTACACAGTTCTTGTTGATGGCGATGATATGATCGAACCGATTGCTGATGCTGTAAGGTCAATTCTTGATGGACATATTGTGCTTTCACGTAAACTTGCAAATAAAGGTCATTACCCGGCAATTGATACCTTACAAAGCGTAAGCAGAGTTATGCCAGATATTATTGATCACGAACACTATACAAGAGTAATGGTTTTTAATGAAATTCTTGCAACATACCGCGAAGCAGAGGACTTAATTAACATTGGTGCGTATGTAAAAGGAAGTAATCCGGCTATTGACAGAGCCATTTCCAAAATTGGTCAGCTACGTTCTTTTCTTAAACAGGATATTTTGGAAAAGGCAGCTTATAATGATACCGTTTATAAACTTTCTCAAATAATTGAAATAAATAATCAGAAATAAAAGTTGTGGCAAAATTTAATTTTAAGTTCGATAACATAATTAGAATTAAAGAAGTACTTGAAAAAAAGATAATGAAGGAGCTCGCTCTAATTGATAGAGAAATAGAAAGCTCTAATGCAAAGAAAAAGTTGTTAATTGATAAAAAGAAAGAGTTGTTCGAAGCTATTACCTCAGGACAGATTAAAGTGTACGAATTCAAAAGCGCAAGAATGCATATCAGACATATTGAAAGAAATATACATAATATTGAAAAGAAAATAAAGGAACTCGAACATAGAAGAGAACAGAAAAATTTAGAGCTGATTCAAAAGAAAAAAGAATTGAAAATCTTCGAAACACTTAAAGAAAATAAACAAGAAGAATTTTTCTTCGAAAATAACAGGGAAGAATTAAAACAGATGAATGAAATAGGCATAAGTAATTTTATAAGGAAAGAAAAATGAAAGATAAAATAATTTACGCTATAATATTGCTTATTGCTTTTCTTATGGTTACAGGTGCAATGTATTACGGAGCATCCACCTACACGAATATATTTGCTTTCGATTTTACTCCGGCTGAAACTGCAGCAAAAATTAGTAAACCAAAATCACTAAATACTGAAAATAAAAAAACTGTTCAAAATCCATCTCAATCCAAGGTAAATTTACCAGATGCCTCTTCAACTAGTAATCTTACTGTTCAGGATTCTGCCGATATAAAGTTAAGTGCTTCATCATTGGTCGATAGCGCTAAAGCAGTTTTTGAGCAACTTAAAAAAATGAAAGAATTAGTTCTCTTAAATAATGAAAAAGTTCAAAACCAGAATGAACCTCAAAGTGTTTCTGTGCCGTCATCAAGAAAAGATAGCTTGTATAGCAAATGGTTGAAAAACTCAGTTAAACTCTATGAAGCGATGGATTCCAAGAAGGCAGCTAAAATAATTCAAGGTTACAACGATAATATAGCGAGAGATATTATTTTTTCTATGAAGAAGAAAAAAGCAGCAGAAATAATTGCAGAATTTAAACCAGAATTAGTGAATAGAATTATTAGTTTACAATGAACCTAAATCCGTTATTCTTTAATAAGCTTGTTAACGATCCCAACCTCACTAATAGTAATGGGATTAATCTGATAGGTCAATCGTATCTTTTTGCAGATATAATAAATGTAACATGCGAAGAATTATCTGCGGAATGTCAATCGAAAAAAAGTGATTCACATAATCTTGGTCTTTCTTTTATTAATGATCTTGACATTCAAATCCCCGTCAGCCATGGATTATTAGCCGCATTTAATAAAGTTATTTCAGAATCAACCACAGAAACTGAAAGTAAAAATATTTACAACCTGGACGATGCAAAAATTACTAAATCAGATAACTTGGTTAATGAAGAAGCATTATTAGCATTAATTAGTGGGCTAAACCGAATTATTACTCCGGAAGTTAGTAAACTTGATTTACTTAATAATTCTCTATCAGAAGATTCAAACCAAAGTATTGTTCAAGAAAATAACGATGATATTTCAAAGAACGAATTAACATTAGATGTTATTAAAAATGTTCTAGAAAATCATAATACAATCAAACTAACTCTTAAATCAGAATCTGAAAAAATAGCAATACAAATCTCAAGAGAAGAAGTTGGTAAGACTGATTCTGATCATAATTCGAAAGAAAATATTCCGGTATTCTCTAAACAAGAATTACCTTATAAACTGATTGCGGAACAGGATGTTGATGTAATACCTAAGGTGGACTTATCAGAAGGAAAACAAGTAAAAACAGAGGTAAATAAAGAAGTAAATAAATTAGAACAGCAGTCAAACGAATTACATCAGGATAATCAAACTGATATTCCGAGTGCTAATGTTAAAAGTTGGGTTAAGGAAAGTGAGGCACCAAAATTCAAAGTAGAAATTACACACTCGGAAATGAAAAATGATGTCTCTAAAACCTCAGCAAAACCCAAAATTCCGTTTATTCTGGATATCAAGACATCAAGAGAAATCGGAGAGTTTTTAAGTAAGTATAGCAGTGAAGATGTTACATTGACAAAACAAGTTGAATCAAATGATAATAAGATTCAGAAAAATACATTCCCCGAGCAGTCAGAAAAAGTTAATGCCGAAATTGTAAATAAATCTGAAACTCAGGAAAGTAGGTTGATATATATTAAAGGGACCCAGCTTATAAATAATGAAAAAGAAGTAATACCTGATCTTAAGAGAACCAGTTCTGAGAATCTTCGTGCCATTAAAATTGAGTCCCCCGAAAAAATAGAATTTGAAAAGCAAGCTAAAGTAGTTACAAATAAAGATGAATTATCACAATTAACAGATAATATAAAGGAGAGCGGTTCAAATTTAGAGTCCTCTGTTAGTGAAAAGAAGGTTCAACCAGAAAGTGAAATTAATATTAATGTAAAAGAAAATTTTGTGCACAAGAAAAATGAAATTCTGTTAGATGATGAAAAGAAGAATATCGTAGAAGTAAGTAATCAAGTTATAAAAGAGAATTTAACCTACGATTTAAAAGATAATATTTCGGTAAGTAAGAAAAATTCAACCGTAGAACAGACTATTAAAAAAGAAGAAACTACTCAAACAGCACAAAGTAAAGAAGAAAATATAAATGTATCACAGAAATCAGCATCTGATTCCAATAATAACAATAACTCCGAAAAAGATTTAAGAGCAGAGTCGCAATCAAAAGAAGTAAAACCGAAAAAAGAAAAAAATGAAGTCACTTCTGATGAAAATGTTGTCACAACAAAACCTGTAAAGGATTCTGTAAAAACTACCGAATTCAGTAATAATCTTTTCGTAGATAAAAAACCTGTAGAAGTAAACGAATTGACAAATAAAGTAATTACGTCAGCTAATACATTTAAGGAAACATTTAAAAAAGTAAAATCAACTGAAGTTGTATCAGAAATAAGTAAGTATTTAAATACAAATGAAAAGCAGAGTATAACTTTTCAACTAACCCCCAAAAACCTTGGTACTGTAAAGCTGACAGTAGACTTTGTAGAAAATTCAATGAAGGCAATTATTGAAGTAGAAAACGAACAAATCAGACAAACAATACAGTCAAATGTTGAACAGTTAAAAACCACTTTGCAGAATAACGGTATACAACTAAGCAGTATAAATGTGAACTTAAGTAATGGTGAACCAAAAGCGCATAAACAGTTTACTTCGAAGAGAAGGGCTTATAACAATTTTAATGAACCGAAAGTTGAACAGAAAAGTGAACTGACCGGCAAGAAAAAATTAGGTTACAATACATACGAGTATTTAGTATAAGGATTGAAACATGGTTAACAACATAACAAACTCAGCGGCAACTAATAATGTAAAAGCAAACAAAGGGACTTTAGGTAAGGACGACTTTCTTAAACTGATGATTCAGCAATTGAAGAATCAGGATCCGTTAAATCCGCTTGATGGAACAGAGTATGCATCTCAGCTTGCTCAGTTCAGTTCTCTTGAACAGTTGACAAATCTTAATGCTGCAATAACCAAGAGCATGGATGTCAATTATTTGCTTACTCAATCTATCAATAATACAATGGTTGCAACATTGATTGGTAAAGAAGTAAAAATTGACGGTAATAATCTCAATGTAATTGGACAAGAAAAAATTGATCTCGGTTACGATTTACCTGTTCAGGCTAAGAATGTTGTAATAAAAATTTACGACAATAACGGTAATGTTGTAAAATTATTAGATGGTTCTGTTGAAGCCGGAAGGGCTAAAGTATGCTGGGATTTGTCCGATAATAATGGTGAAAAAGTAAAAAATGGAAATTATACATTCGAGGTTGAAGCATATAATATGAGTGGTGAGAAGATGACATTAACTACATACAAGATTGGTTTGATTGATGGTGTTCGTTTTACAGATAAAGGTTCTATGTTATTAGTAGGCGGAGCTGAATATTCGATTTCTGATATCCTCGAAATCCTTAATTCATCAAACAACGGAGGTAATTAATGGCAGAGATTAATGGCGTATCTGTTCCTTTTATCCCGATTGTTAGTAATAACGAGATTAGCAGAAAAAGTTTTGATCCTGTCGCATCATCCTTCGATTCAATTTTTAAGCAAGAGTTAGAAAAAGTTAAGTTTTCTAACCACGCTCTTAAGAGATTGGAATCGAGGAATATTCAACTAAGTGAATCCGACATTGAAAAAATTCAAAGTGCTGTTGAAAAAGCTGAATTGAAAGGCGCTAAGGATTCCTTAGTGATGATGAATAAGACAGCGTTCATTGTTAATATCCCTAATAAGACTGTTGTAACAGCAATGGATGTAACAAATTCTAATGAAAATGTTTTTACAAACATTGACAGTGTGGTTTTTGCATTTTAATTAATTAATTATAAACAACGGAGCGGGACCATCCGAGGACGCTCCAGATTCGGCGGACTGACTGATGCCGGATCAATCCAAGGAGGACAAAATGGCACTATTAACTTCTCTATTCGCTGGCGTTTCCGGTTTACGTAATCATCAATCAATGATGGACGTTATCGGTAATAACATTTCTAATGTTAACACGATTGGTTTTAAAGGTTCTCGTGTAACCTTTAGCGATACTTTTAATCAATTTGTAAAAGCCGGTACTAACCCAACTGAAACTACAGGTGGTACAAATTCATTCCAGGTTGGATTGGGTATGAAAATCAATTCAATTGACCGAAACTGGAATCAAGGAACATTCGAAAGAACAGGTATAACCACAGATCTTGGGCTGCAAGGACCTGGCATGTTTGTATTAAAGAGCAACGGACAAAGTTTCTTCTCGAGAGCCGGTGCATTTATTTTTGATGCAGATGGTAAACTTGTAAGTCCACAAAATGGTGCAGTTGTTCAAGGTAAAGTTGCAAGTGCAGAAGGTGTTATACCTCCGGGCAATAACTTAGAAGATATTGTAATTGATACTAATCTTAAATTACCCGCTGTTTCAACAACCAATATTAAATGGGGCGGTAACTTAAAAAGTAACTCTGAATT
>Ga0209381_1001927_pt1 | contig 29329 bp, 23 predicted proteins | sample DewCreD2012metaG_FD_184111 | JGI IMG/M metagenome (GOLD analysis project Ga0209381, IMG submission 184111) | Hot spring sediment bacterial and archeal communities from British Columbia, Canada, to study Microbial Dark Matter (Phase II) - Dewar... ...
ATGGACGTTGTGGACCCAGTGGACTTCACCCGAAAGGGGATTGATTTTCTTGTCCATTTCGTCCACAAGGTCCACGAGGTCCAGAGGATAGCACATAGAATCCGATCTTGACTGCCGAATCCCGGATTATCGCAGCGGGTCGTTTTCAAGCGGCCCTTGGGCGCCGCCCATAGTCCGGGACGGCTGGATGGCCACCCAGACCAAGAGCGCAAGAGCGGCAGCGATAAGCAACCTTGGCCATGCGCGTCCGGATGTATATTCGACATGAAGGACGGCGGCGCGAAGCGGATCGTCGCAAGGCGGCGCTTGGGCAAGACGGCCATTTTCATATCGAACGGTATCGCCGGGGGTAATGACCGCCTGTTGTTCCTGTTTGCCGTCTTTTCCTAGAAAGACCAGTTCATATTTGACATCGGGAGGGCGTGTATGGCGCGTGAATTGGATCAGGGCATCATCCTGCCGGACCGCTTCACCTTCGCGGACACGGATCAGGTTTGACGTTTGCGGCCTGTGGGACGAGGCTTGAGAAGGCCGTTGATCCGCAGTTCCTTTAGCGCCTTCTTGGCCATCATTCGATTCGTCATCCCTGCGCAAAATCACCTCTGAAATACGGGTTTCGGAGGCAGGCACGGCCACGGCGCGATCCATCATCTGGTCAACCCGGATTTCGACTGTGGCGCCGGACGGTTTCCAAGGCGTCCCGGTCGAAACGGCCTCGCGTCCGATCAAAGAGCCTTTTTCGTAAATTGCGAGGTGCGCCCGATCAGAAGATACGCCGCCTATCAGGATAACGGTATCGAGGCGGGAGGGGTATTCGAAGCGCACCGGCGCATCATGGCCGGGTGCGTTGGCGATGATCCATTCCCGGCGTGTCCGGCCCGTTTCATTCCACTCGACCTCAATGGCTGGTTGAGGGCCGGCGGGAGTCGCATGGCGTTCTTCCACGCTCACTAATTGAACCGCCGCGCCATTGGATAATGCCACACCGGCATGGGGTGTAAACGCCTCGAACCAGTTCATGGCGCTGCCATCCGCGACGCCCCATCGGGCGGATTCGATGCCGGGCAGTCCGTTGTCTAGCATACTGTTAGCCGCTTCTTCGGAACCGGCCCACTGAAATCGCAGACCGATGGACGGTTCAAGGCTACGCCATGTCTCCGATATTATAAAAAGGCCTTCCGTCCATGTCCCGCCGTTTTGCCGGAGCGAAACCATCGCCATCGCCGTCCCGTTGGGTTCACGAATCAAGCCCGACCACGGACGAATGGCTTCCACACGATAATCTTTACCCTGAAGTTCGATCCGTTTTCCGGGCGCGATTTCCTCCGTCCGCTCCTGTTCGGGTTCGCTAATCTTCAATTCATCGCGGGATTCGCCGCCGCCGATTGGGGTTGCCCGCTTGAGCCGTATCGTAAACGGCAAGGCGAGTGCGTCATACCGGCCCGAATCGTCCAGATATTTCGTGGACACTTCCGGTGTTTGGAACGGAATCGCCGCAAGGGGCCTGTCGCGCAGTACAGGCATACGGCCCGGTAAAAACGGCAGCCGGTCCGGGACGGGAAGGCGGACCGCCACATTTTCGTTTCCGCCGAGACCGATGCAGATTTCCCCGGAAAACGTGTCGATCCAGCGAATGGTTTCCAGCGCGCCGCCCAAGGCCAATGCGCCAATTCCCGCCGCCAGCAATCCCATGCGCCATGCCCGGGTCATGCGAATTATTCCCCCATCCGGTTGATCCGTTCGCCCACGTGCTCACGAATGGCCTCGAAAATCACCTGGGCTTTGAGATCAATCCCCTCGTTTTTCATGTGGCAGATGTCCCCAAAGTAATACGTTCCGTCATTGAACCGTTCCGCGACGGGAATATACATCATCCCCGTTTCGCGGCACATCGCGCGCACCAGTGCGTTGAACTGCCGGATGCTGCGCCAATAGGTCGAAAAACTGACATACCGCCCTCCCCAGTTTTTCTCGCAGGACCAGTCGTAATATACGCGTTCTTCGCGCGTCAGGGCGTTTATGTCCGGACAGGCGAAACTACACATGGCCATCGGTATGCCGCGATGGGCAAAATAGGCTTGCATATAACGCAAATTGGCCATGATCTCGCGATCGAAATCCGCCGCCATGGCGCGGTTCGAGGGGAGCAGCCAGCGATTGCCGTAATAGTTGACAAACCGTATCCGGCGGAACAGACGCGCAATCTTTCCGGCGCGTTGCGTTACCCATTGCGGATAGACGGTGTGGCAAATGTCGTTGACCGCGTTGTAGTACACGACGAAATCCGGTTCGAGCGCGAGGTAATCCGCCGAACGCATCCATTCCTTGAGTGAATTCATGCCCGACAATCCGCAATTGACGACTTCGACGCGATCCCCGAATTCCCGCCGAAGTTTGCGTTCGAGAAGATTGGGGTAGGTCATGGCGTTGGTGTCGCCCTCTTCGGTCGTGGAACCGCCCACGCACACGATCCGAAACAATCCCTTGGGCTTGGGCACGATCACGTCGTCGTCGCGAAAACCGAAATTGTTGGTCCGGTATTTGCCGTCCGGGCTTGACACCTGTTTTTTACAGGTCAGAAACGGAATCTCCCAGATGGATCCGGGCGGAACGGGCGGCGCATTTTTCGGCGGATTATCCACGAATACGATCAGGCGCGAAAGGTTCTTTTCCGGATACAAAAACACGGTCATTGAAATCGTGGACAGATGAACCACCGCCGGTTGCCCGGTTTCGATGGCCTGAACAAAGGGCGGCCGAAGTTCCTCCGAAGCCGACGGCCCCAATACGGCCGCCAAGGTCTGGACGGGCGGGGTTTCACGTCCCACCTCGCCCGGCAGGCAAAGAAATTTGGGATAACGGCCAACGACTTGGCCATCCCGCTCGCAAATCAACGCCACGACCTGATACAGGGCCGCAAAACGTTCACGCTGCGATTCGTCTATTTCGGTAAAAAATTCGGCGCGGCGGGTACGGTCGGCCCGATTGTCTTGGACAACCGCATCGGAAACCGTTTCAGCGGCCTGTGCAGTAGCGGCCGCCAGCGCCTCTTCGGAAAGGGTCCATGCTTGTTTGGGGGGGAGTGGAACAGGCCAAGGCGCCCCATCTCTCCACGAGCGAATATACGGATTTGTGTGTTCAATGCGCCATGTCTGTATGTAAAAAACGGCTTCCATGAATAAGCCAGTGACGAGAACCCATAAAAAGATGACCATGCCTCGGTAGAGCCATACTCCATACCGGTTTCCTGCGGGCTGTGCAAGGGGGGCCATTATTCGTTTCGTCCGGAATCCCGGCGGAGCCGGTCTACCAATGGAGCGGGCAACGGGCCGTACATGGCGCGAAGACGTTTCAATTCGGCCCACGCCGCGTCATAATCCTTGCGTTCAATCAACGCCGACACGAAGGGTCCGATTACGTCCTTCCATTCGGGTTTGAGTTCGAACGCCTTTCGGAACGACACTTTGGCGCCCATGTCATCGTTTTTAGCCAACAAGACTATACCGATATTGAGATAGGCTTCGGGATTGCCCGGCGGAGGGCCAATCGCTTCGCGGAAAGAGATCAACGCGCCATTCAAATCGTTGGCCTGCAATTGTTCCGCGCCCCGTTCCAAGGCCGCCTTTATGTCTCCAGGCGAATCCGGACGTGGCGGCGTTTCCACAATGTCCGGCGCGGGTTCGGCGGGCATGGATGCGGTATTGGCCTCGGCCCGTTGTTCATCGGAAGGCGGCGGCGCGGGCGGCGGCGCATCCTTGAGCGTCATGGCATCCCGAAGGGCATCGCGCGGCCGCGCATCATCCGGATCGTATTCGATGGCTTTTTGGAACGCCATGATGGCTTTTTCATAGTCGCGCTTGCCCATGTAGACCTTGCCGAGGCAGGTATAGGCCCATCCGTACTTCGGATCCATGGCAAGGGCGCGCCCGATAGCCTCCGCGGCGCCTTCGTAATCGCCCTTTTCCGTCAACAGCGTGCCGATATTGACATGCGACCACAGATAATCGGTCGCGTTCAGCTCGACGGCTTTGGAAAAGGCGGCCAAGGCATTGTCCGAATCGCCCATATCCTTGTAGGCCATACCCATATACGAATAGGCGCGGGAATAATCCGGCTTGATCTCAATGGCCTTGCGCGCGGCGGCAATCGCCGTTTCGTAGTCCCTGACCCGCCAGAATTCCATGGCCAAATCGCCGAATTCCACCGGCGCCTGTTCCGGCAGTTTCGGCGTACCGGAAGGCATGGCGGGTTTTCCGTCCACCTTATAGATCAGCACATGCTGGATGCCGGGAAATTCCGTCATCGAGAAGGCCAATCCCCGGGAAGTCAATTCACGTTCCAGATCCGCCCAAGGCCCTTGCGAAAAATAATAGGTTTCATAGGCAATCCAGACGGAAGGCGGTCCATCGCCGGGTGTTTTCGGCGGACGATCGAGCGCGAGATAGAACGCGGCCTGTTCGGCAAGGACCTCCGGCGTTTTCGCATAGGACAACACATTGCCGATAGGTCCCAGGTTGTAGGCAAAGACCCGTTTCCACATCCAGTCCTGCGCCAAAAGCAGGTCATCGGCCTTGGCATGGGCCCGAATGTAGTTTCCGGCGGCCAGCCACGAAGTTCGCTGCGGTTCTCCGATCACAAGAAAGATTTGGTATACATAAATCGCGGCCAGAACGGCTACGGCGGCGGCACGGGCGGGCCGCGGGCGAATCGCGGCGACGGCCATGCCGATCAACAAATACGCGCCCAGAGAACAATACGCCGTGTAACGCGGGAATATGACAGGCCGCCAATAGACCGATGCCGTGTAAAGCACCAGCGGCGGCAACAGCCAGAACATTACCAGGAAGCAATACCACTGCCACGCCGGCGGCGGAACGTTTTGACGGCGGGCTTTCAGCCCATCCAAGATCGTCTTGATTCCGAGCGCGAAGACCGCGGCGATAAACAACCACATGGCCGCGCGTCCCACCGGCCACATGTGTTCGGCTAACGCGCGCGCATACGGCGGTTGTAAAATCCACTCGAACGCGGCGGGCGTTCCTCGCAATTGATACGTCATCCCGATGAAATCGTCGGCGAACAGATCGCCGATGAACTCCTGCCGAGTCGGCACCTTCTGCCATTCGGACGTTTCCTCGGCGGACCAGAATTGGATGGTCGTCAGGAACAGGACAAACGGTATGGCAATCAGCACATGGCAGGCCATCCACAGACAAAGCGGCTTGAATTTGCGCCCGTAAAAGAGGACGAAAAACAGGCCTTCGATCGCGGGAACCATGGCGCCGAAGGTGTGAGTCCATACGATCAGCACGTTCACGGCCAGATGCGCAATCCACCAGCGCTTTCCGCCATCGCGCAGCAATCGGAAAAAGGTATAGGCCGACACGAGCGCGAAAAGCGTCAGATGCACGTACATGTGGATTTCCTGCGCAAAATGCCGGTGAATCGGCGACAGAGCCGCCAGCAACGCAGCCACAAGTCCGGCGGCAGGGCTGTGCAAGGCGCGCCCGAAAACATAGATGAGCGGAATGAGGAGCAGGCCGAAGAAGACAGACAACAGGCGCTGGCTCAACGGCGACCGGCTCACATAGCGGTTCCAGAAATACTCGATCGTGTCGTAGACGGGCATGGTGGCCGGATCGATTTCGTGGTTGGTTTTCAGGAATTCGAGCCAGCGCTGGGCGGGACGATGGAACACCTGCTGTTGCCAGCGTTCATAAAAAGGCGATTGCGTATAGGCGTCCGGCGCGTTCAAAAAGACGAGGCTCGTGAATTCGTCGAACCATACCGATTCGCGTTCGATGCCGTATAGCCGCAACGCGGCGGCCAGAACCACCAGGGCCGCAAGGACCATGATATTCCGAAAGTTATTTTTCACGTTCTAGTGTCCATTTTGAGAAAAACGGTTTGACTCATCTTAGTGGCCGCTTCCCGGTGTTGTCAAAGCCCGCCAATCCGCCGGACAGGCGGAAACCCGGAAACCGGCGGCGATTTGCGCGGGAGCGTGTTTGCGTGCTAGGATAGCGTGCTGTTTTCAACCACACAGGGGTTTCGATGCAGTCAAGGCCAGGGTGTTCGCCTGTTGCGAATCGGCCGGAGAAACCCCAAGGCACAACCCTGAAGGAGAAGAAACGATGGCAGTAGTGACCATGCGGCAACTGCTGGAAGCCGGGATTCATTTCGGGCACCAGCGCCGTCGCTGGAATCCGAAAATGGCGCGGTTTATTTTCGGCCAGCGGAACGGCATTTACATCATTGATTTGCAAAAGACCCTGCGCCAACTTACCAAGGCGTACGTGTGCGTGCGGGACATTGTCGCGGACGGCGGCAACATCCTGTTCGTCGGCACGAAGAAACAGGCGCAGGAAGCGGTCGCCCGCGAAGCGCAGCGCTGCGGGATGTATTATGTGAACAGCCGCTGGCTGGGCGGCACCCTGACTAACTGGGAGACCATCCGCCAGAGTATCCGGAATCTCGAGAGTCTGGAAGAGATGTCGGCCTCCGGCAAACTCGACGAGATGTTCACCAAGAAGGAAGCCATTCAAAAGCGGAAATTGGCGGAAAAAATCAATAAGAACCTTTGCGGCATCAAGAAAATGCCGGGTATTCCGCAGGCGATGTTTGTCATTGACGCAAAGAAGGAAGCGATTGCGGTTCGGGAAGCCGAGCGGTGCGGTATTCCGTGCATCGGCATCGTGGACACCAACTGCGATCCGGACATGGTTCCGATACCGATTCCCGGCAACGACGATGCCATCCGCGCCGTAAGCCTGTTCTGTTCGGTCATTGCCGATGCGGTGCTTGAAGGCCGCATGCGGGCCGACAAGGTCTTTGCGGAACGCGAAGCGGAGCAGAAGCGGCAGCGCGAAGCCCGAGCGGCGGAGAAGCAGGCCGCCGCGGAAGCGGAACGCGCGGAAGAGTCGTACGCAAATGAAGAAGACGAGAAGGAGTAAGGAACGCCATGGCATTTACGGCAAAAGATGTGGTGACGCTCCGCGAGATGACGAACGCGGGGATGATGGATTGCAAAAAAGCGTTGAATGAAACGAACGGCGACATGGACGCCGCGGTCAAATGGCTGCGCGAGCACGGCATGGCGCAGTCTTCGAAACGTTCCGCGCGCGTGGCCAGCCAGGGCATGGTCGCCTCGTATATTCACATGGGCGGTAAAATCGGCGTGCTGGTCGAAATCAATTGCGAGACGGATTTCGCCGCGCGTTCCGAGCCGTTCCAGGCCTTCTGCAAGGATATCTGCCTGCAAGTCTGCTCGGTGTCGCCCCGCTGGGTAACCCGCGAAGAGGTCCCCGCATCCGTAGTCGCTGCCGAAAAAGAGATCTACATGATTCGCGCCCGCGAAACCGGAAAGCCGGAAAAGGTTCTGGACAAGATCGCCGACGGGATGCTTGCCAAGTGGTACAAGGAAGTGTGCCTCATGGAGCAGGCCTTCGTGAAGAATCCCGATCAGACCATCGAACAACTCACCAAGGAACTCAGCGGACGTATCGGCGAGAAGATAGATATTCGCCGCTTCGTGCGCTTCCAACTCGGCGAGGGCATTGAAAAGAAGGAATCGAACCTTGCCGACGAGGTGGCGCAGGCCATTGCGGACGCCAAAGGGAACTGACCCGTGTCCGGCCCGAAGTACAGACGGATCCTGCTCAAACTCAGCGGAGAAGCGCTGCAGGGCCCCTCTTCGGGCGGCATTGATTTCGCCACGCTGAACACCTTTTCGGATGAAGTGGTGGACGCCCGCGCGATGGGCGTCGAAATCGGGCTGGTCGTCGGGGGCGGCAACATCTACCGCGGCGCAAACGGCGCGGATACGGGCGTTGACCGCCCCACCGGCGATTACATGGGCATGCTGGCGACCGTCATCAACGCGCTGGCGATACAAGCCGTGCTGGAAAAGCGCGGCGTTCCCACGCGCGTCATGACGGCCATCGAGATGCGGCCCGTCGCCGAGCCGTACATACGGCGCCGCGCGGTGCGCCATCTCGAAAAGGGCCGAATAGTCATCTTCGGCGCGGGCACCGGCAACCCATTCTTTACAACGGACACCGCCGCGGCGTTGCGCGCGAGTGAAATTGGCGCGCAGATCCTGTTCAAGGCGACCAAGGTGGATGGCGTCTATGATTCGGATCCGGTTACGAATCCCGAAGCGGCAAAATTCGACACCTTGTCGTATTCTGACGCGCTTGCGAAAAGACTGCGCGTGATGGACGCCGCCGCGATTTCGTTGTGCCGTGACAACGCCATTCCGATTTTGGTATTCAATCTGCGGCGGCCCGGCAGCATCGTCGAAGCGCTGCGGGGCGCTTCCATCGGAACCATCGTCGAGGGGAACTGAAAACACGTATTGTCCGCGTGACAAGCGGATTCCATAAGGAGAGAGGTCCATGTCGAAAGCGCTTGAAAAAGAAGCCCGCGAAAAGATGCAAAAAAGCCTGGACGCCTTCAAGATGGAGTTGACGCATATCCGAACCGGCCGCGCCTCCATCGGACTGGTGGACAGCATCGAGGTGGACGCCTACGGTTCGAAAATGAAACTCAGCCAAGTCGGCACGATCACGGCGCCCGAGCCCCGGCTGCTCGTTATCGCGCCGTGGGACAAGACCCAGTTGCACGCCATTGAAAAGGCGATCCTGGCGTCGCCGTTGAACCTCACGCCCAGCAATGACGGCCGGGTCATCCGTATCCCCTTCCCGCCGTTGACCGAGGAACGCCGCAAGGATCTCGTGAAACTGGTCGGCAAGATGGCGGAGGAGGCGCGCATCGCCGTTCGCAATACACGGCGGCATGTCGTTGATACGGCGAAGAAGATGCAGAAGGACGGGGAATTGCCCGAAGATGAAGCCCATAAACTGACCGCCGACATCCAGAAGATTACGGACGATTTCATCGCCAAAGTGGATGAGGCGTTCAAAGCCAAAGAAGCGGAAATCATGGAAGTCTGACGCCTTCGCGCGACGGGCTTCCGGAAAGTCGAGCACTGCATGCGACGCATGCCCAAGGCGGAACTGGACCTTGCGCGGCTGCCGCGCCACATCGCCATCATCATGGATGGCAACGGGCGCTGGGCGGAGCGCCACGGCGTGAGCCATGAAGAAGGCCACGAGGCCGGGGCGAAAAGTGTGCGCGCGGTCATCGAAGGCTGCCGCGAAATCGGCATCGAAACCCTGTCGCTATATGCGTTCTCCACGGAAAACTGGAAACGTTCCGATCGCGAGGTAAACGCGCTGTTCACGTTGTTGAGCAAATACGTCCACTTGGAAATCGAAAACATCCATAAGGAAGACATCCGCGTCACCATCATGGGACGCCGCGCGGGACTCAGTGATCGCGTCTTGCAGGATCTTGATCATTGCATGAATTTGACGCGAAACAACAAGGCAATGACCGTCAACGTTGCATTGAATTACGGGGGCCGCGGCGAAATTGTGGACGCGGCCAAGGCGTTTGCCGCCGACGTGGCCTCGGGCAAGGCCGTTCCGGCGGAACTGGACGAGGACGGTTTCGCGCGCTATCTCTACGTGCCGGGCTTGCCTGAACTCGATCTGCTAATCCGGACGAGCGGCGAAATGCGCGTCAGCAATTTCATGCTTTGGCAATTGTCCTACGCGGAAATCGTGTCCATGCGTGTGCTGTGGCCCGATTTTCGCAAACGCCACCTGCGCGAGGCCATCGCGCAATATCAGGCGCGCCAGCGGCGCTTCGGCGGACGCTGAATGGGCGACAACGCACTAAGAACCCGTCTCTTGACGGCGGCGGCCATCTTGGCCGTGCTGCTATCCCTCATCTGGGCGCCGATTCTGGAATTCTTCTTTGCGCTTTTCATCACGGGGCTGGCGGCATACGGTCTGCGCGAATATCACCGTATGGTCGAGAACCGGCAAATCGAAACCGAGACCGTCGGCGGTATCATCATCGGCGCCGCCGTGACCTTCAGCGGGTATTTTCATCATCACGAAACCCTTGCACTCGCCCTTTACGGCGGCTGCGCGGCCGTGGCGCTGTTGCACATGGCGCGCGGCCGTTTCTCGCTGGCCGGTTTCGCATGCTCGATTTTCGGCGTTGTGTACATCGGCTGGTTCGGCGGACACATGCTGCTGTTGCGTGGTATTCCGCAATACGGCGCGGGGCTTGTGACCATGACGATCGCCGCCGTCGCGTTGACGGACGGAGCGGCCTATCTGGTCGGTTCCGCATTCGGCAAACACCGCATGGCGCCCGTGTTGAGTCCCAAAAAATCGTGGGAAGGCGCGATAGGCGGTTTTATGGCGGCGATGCTCGGCATGGCCGTGATTTATTGGCTGGCCAACACCGTGGGCTGGCAGGCGTTTCCCGCGTGGCCCTTGAAGCGCTATCTCTTCATCGGCGCGATGCTGTCCGTCGCGGGACAGATCGGCGACCTGGCCGAATCCGCCCTCAAGCGTTCGGCCGGCGTCAAGGATTCCGGTACATTCTTCCCGGGCCACGGCGGGGTGCTCGACCGGGCCGACAGTTACTTGTTTGCGGCGCCGCTGGCTTATTACCTCGTCGCGCCGCTTTTTCATTCCTTATAGAACGATTCTAAAATAACATTGCATTGACGGCATGCCATCCCTAAGGGATGCCATGTGAATAGCCGTGGGTGACAACCCACGGAAACAGTCCCGACGAAAGCCGGCCCTGAAGGGGCCGGGCAGGAAAAGATGACGGTGAACATTGACGGTTCAACCCTTACCGGGTTGCTTGGTACGGCATCGGTTCCGTGGGCTATCGCCCACGGCTATTCACGATTTTTCCCCTTCGGGCTTTTTGAAACGTTATTTCGGAATCGTTCTACTGGAAGAAGGAAACTTGCATGTACGAACAGGAAATAAGCCGTCTCAAGGAATATCAAGAGCGGTTGCGGGAATTGCGCAAATGCCTGAACGTCGAAGGAACCAAGGCGCAGATTGCGTCCATCGAACACCAAATGGCCGCCGCCGGTTTCTGGGACGATCCCGATATCGCGCAAAAAAACCTGCAGAAACTGAAGACCCTGAAAACGTCCATCGGCGCGCCGGACGAATTGCACAAAGAACTTGACGACGCGCTGGCTTTTGCCGAACTGGCCCGCGAGGAAGCCGACGAATCGCTGGCCGCGGAAATCCTCGCCCAAACGGATACGCTCGAAGAAAGGCTGAAGCACCTGGAACTGAACAGCCTGTTTACGGATCCGCGTGATGCCAAGAATGTAATCCTCAGCATCCATCCCGGCGCAGGCGGTACGGAGTCGTGCGACTGGGCGGAAATGCTGTTTCGCATGATTATGCGTTTTTGTGAACGGCGCGAATACGTAACCGAAGTGGTGGACTATCTTCCCGGCGAAGAGGCCGGCCTCAAGAGCGCCACGATTACGATTGCCGGACCCTTCGCGTACGGCAACCTGCGATCCGAGGCCGGCGTTCACCGGCTCGTGCGGATTTCCCCGTTTGATGCGGCCAAACGCCGGCATACCTCGTTTGTCGCCATCGAAGTCCTCACGGAAGTCGACGAAAACATCGAAATCGAAATCCGTGAAGAAGACCTCAAGATGGACGTGTTCCGTTCGAGCGGCGCGGGTGGGCAAAAGGTCAACAAGACCAGTTCGGCCGTGCGCCTGACGCATTTACCGACCGGGATCGTCGTTGCCTGCCAGATCGAGCGATCCCAGCACCGCAACCGCGCGACGGCCCTCCAGTTCCTCAAAGCGAAACTCTACGATCGCGAACTCAAACGGCAGGAATCGGAACTTGCCGCCCAGCGCGACGGCCAGCAGGACGTGGCGTGGGGAAGCCAAATCCGAAGTTATGTGCTCCATCCGTACCAGATGATCAAGGACCACCGGACCGGCGTCGAAACCGGCAACGTTGACCGAGTCCTCGACGGCGATCTCGACATGTTTATCGAAGGTTATCTGAAGTGGGACTTGCACCGAAAAAGCAGGCCCGGGAAAGCTGAAGGCTAAGACCGCCCCAATTTCGTGCTCGTGCTCCTGCTCGTAATCGTAATCGAAAGATGTTGTTGACGAAACGATTACGATTGCGAGCACGAAGGGAAGCGGAATGTTGTGGGTGCGTACGGAGTAGCATGAACTGGAAGTGTTCGGAGAATCACGCATGAAAACGAACTACGTGCTGGTAGACTTCGAGAACGTGCAACCCGGTAACCTTGATTTTTTGCTGGTGGGCCTGTTTAAGATTAAGGTATTCGTTGGGCAAAACCAGAAGATCTCCGTAGATGTGGCAAAAGCACTTCAGGCATTTGGCTCGGATGCGGAATACATCCAGATAGTGGGCACCGGAAATAATTCCCTTGATTTTCACATCGCGTACTACATTGGGCGACTTGCAGCCGAGTCTACGGATGTTCACTTCTACATCGTCTCGAAGGACACTGGATTTGACCCGCTCATACAGCACCTCAAGCACCAGAAGATCGACTGCCAGAGAATCTCCTCAATCGCCGACGTTCAACCTGCTAAGCAGGCCCCCGCTGCATTCCCGGCCAAGATGGAACCGAACAAGAAAGCCTCCGCGCCTCCATCCAAGAAGGCGTTTGATGCACTATCTATCGCGCAGCAGATTGCCGCTGTCATAGCAAGGTTGAAGAAGGGGACAAAACCCGGCACCGAGAAGACGCTTAGAAGTTTCATCAAGGCATCTTTTACTAAACCACCCAGCAGCGAACAAATTGGGGCGATTATCAAAGAGATGCAAGCGCAAAAAATCATTACAATGAGCGAAGACCGTATACTTTACGGATTGTCATCATAATAGGGAGTAAGTGCGTCTTATGAGCGACGAAACGCATCATTCCACAGAACAAGACCTGATTCAGCACCGCCTGAACAAACTCGAACGCATTCGCGGACGCGGCGACGAGCCATTCAAATACACGTTCGCGCGTTCGTGCAGGATTGGCGAGGCGCGCGCGAAGTACGAGGCCGCCGAGGCCGAGGGCCTGGCGCACGATGCCATAGACATTTCCGTCGCGATTGCCGGGCGCATGACGGCGTTTCGCAGCCATGGTAAGAGCAGTTTCGCGGACCTGCGCGACGAATCCGGGCGGATTCAGATCTACCTCAATCAGAAGGGATTGGGCGACGATGCCTATGCCGCACTCGACGACCTCGACTTGGGCGATTTCCTCGGCGTACACGGCAAGGTCAAGCGTACGCGGACCGGCGAAATCACCGTGTTTGCCGACTCGTACACGTTACTGACGAAATCGTTGCGCGCGCTGCCGGAGAAGTATCACGGCTTGACGGATGTGGAAACGCGCTACCGCCAACGGTATCTCGACATGGTGTCGAATCCCGAAGTGCTCGACGTGTTCCGCAAACGCATCGGCGTTGTGACGCACCTGCGCGAATGGCTCACGGCACGCGGATTCCTCGAAGTCGAAACGCCGATGCTGCACCCGATTGCCGGCGGCGCGACGGCGCGTCCATTCATCACGCATCACAACACCTACGACCGCGATCTTTATCTCCGCATCGCGCCGGAACTCTATCTCAAGCGGCTGATCGTCGGCGGATTTGAACGTGTCTTCGAAATCAACCGCAACTTCCGCAACGAGGGTGTGGATACGCGGCACAACCCTGAATTCACGATGATGGAATTGTACGAGGCCTATCAGGATTACCTTGGCCTGATGGAAGAAACCGAAGAGATGCTTGTGTCCGTCATCGAAAACGTGACCGGCGGACTTTCATTCGAATATCAGGGCGAGACAATCCATGCGCAACGCCCATGGAAACGGCTGACACTGCTGGGCGCGATCCGCGAGTTCGCCGGGATTGATCTGGAAAAGACCCGCGACCGCGACGAAGCGGCCGCTATGGCCAAAAGTGTCGGCGTGGATGTAGATCCGACCATGGGCTACGGCAAGATCGTTGACGCGGTCATGAGCGAGAAGGTCCAACCGAATCTTGTTCAGCCGACCTTCCTTTACGACTATCCGATCGAGATTTCACCGCTGGCCAAGCGCCATCGCGGCAACCCGGCGCTTACCGAACGTTACCAGGTCTTCATCGGGCGGTTGGAATTGTGCAACGCGTTTTCCGAATTGAACGACCCGATCGATCAGCGCGGACGTTTCATGGAGCAACTCAAACTCCGCGAACGTGGCGACGACGAAGCGCAGCGTCTTGACGAAGATTTCATCACCGCACTCGAAGTCGGCATGCCGCCGACCGCCGGCCTTGGCATCGGCATTGACCGCCTCGCCATGCTGCTGACCAATTCCCCCAGCATCCGCGACGTGATTCTCTTCCCCCAATTGCGTGTTATCTGAGGTGAAGAAGAACGTTTCGGTGGGAAGTGGCATTTTCGCCACGCTGCCGTGATAGACTTGGCGCACTTGGAGTACACCGCCCATGGGAGATAACGAACGCCCAAACGCCGTCATTCCGCCGGAAGGAATGGATAAAGGCGAATTGCTCGAACGCTTGCGCACCATGGCGGGCGATGACGTCCGCTGGCGCGAACATCGCGTGTTTGCGCTCGTTTACGACCTGTCGCCGGAACATTTGGACTTTCTGCAGGAGGCGTATGGCCTGTTTTTCGCGACCAACGCCCTGAATCCGATGGCGTTCAAGAGCCTGCGCATCATGGAACACGAAGTCGTTTCCATGACCGCGAATCTTCTTCACGGCGGCGCGAATGCCGCGGGCGTAATGACGTCGGGCGGAACGGAAAGCCTGCTATTGCCGGTATTGGCTTACCGGCAACGCGCGCGGATGCGGCATCCCTGGATTCGGCGCCCCGAAATTCTCGTGCCGGATTCCGCCCATCCCGCCCTCATGAAAGCCGGCGAATATTTCGACGTCCGAATCGTGCGCACGCCGCTCATGCCCGATTTCCGTGTGGATGTGGACGCCATGCGGCGCCGCATCACGTCGAACACCATTGCGATTGTCGGTTCCGCGCCGTGTTATCCCTACGGCGTCATTGATCCGATCGAAGCGTTGGCGGATCTCGCGCGTGAACACGGGATAGGCTTGCATGTGGACGCCTGCCTCGGCGGTTTTCTCCTGCCGTGGGTCGAACGGGTGGGGCATCCGCTTCCGTTGTGGGATTTCCGTATTCCGGGCGTCACTTCGATATCCGCCGATGTCCACAAATACGGTTACGCGGCCAAAGGCGCATCGGTTATCGTCTACCGGTCAATGGATTTCTTGCGGCATCAATTTTTTGCCGATGCGGATTGGTGCGGCGGCGTGTATGCGTCTACCTCGCTACCGGGGACGCGGCCCGGCGGCGCGATAGCCGCGGCATGGGCCTCGTTGAAGGCCATCGGTGAAAATGGATTTAAGGACAACGCACATCGCATGCTCGCTGTCACCGAACGGTTCAAGGAAGGGATCCGAAGCGTTCCGCCCCTTGAAATTCTGGGTAATCCGCCGGTAGGCGTCATGGCCATCGGATCGCATGATCGGAAAGTCGGCGCCTTTGCCGTGGCCGATTTCCTCGGCGATCACGGCTGGCATGTGGACCGGCTGCAGCGTCCCGAAAGCATCCATCTCATTCTGAATCCGGGTCACGCGCATATTGTGGAGGACTATTTCAACGATCTTCGGGCGGCGGTCGAATATGTGCGAACGCATCCCGACGCTTCGCTCGAAGGCAGCGCCCCGATGTACGGGCTTGTGGCCAAGGCGCCCATGAGGCGGATGGTCAAACGTAATGTCCTTCAGGTGCTCGAACGTTTGCACACGAACGACGCCTACACGGATGAGGCGACACGTCTTCCCGCCCCTTTGCTGAGTTTGATGCGCCTGCGCGCGCGCGTGGCGCGTTTATTGGGCCGCTAGAAAGGACCCGGCCTTTGGAAGGCTTACTGGTCGCGATTGCGTTTGCGCTCGGCGCATTCGTGCAGACGATTGCCGGTTTTGGATCGGCGCTGGTGGCGATTCCCTTGGCGACGCTCGTCATCAGCGTCCGGACGGCGGCGCCGGCGCAGGCGCTCATGGGTTTTGTGGTCACGCTTTCCGTATTGCATCAGAACCGGCACGGATTGCGATGGCGCGAGGCAGGCCGCTTGATTGCGGGATCCCTTTTTGGGGTGCCGCTGGGCGCGCTCATGCTGAAGTCCTTTCCATCGGGCCTTGTTACCGGCGGCATGGGAATCATGTTGTTTGCGTACGGCCTGTGGCTTGTCCGCGCAAACCTTGACGCCGAAGATACGTCCCAAACGCCGGAACGGGGCTGGCGTCCCATGCTGGGAGCCGCTGCGATCGGCTGGGTCGCGGGCATCCTTGGCGGCGCCTACGCGACGGACGGACCGCCCCTGATTATGTACGGCGCCTACAAACGCTGGCCGAAAGCCACCTTCAAATCTGTACTTCAGTGCTGCTTTCTGGTAAACGGCATAAGTATGGTGGTATGGCACGGCGCCAACGGCCTCATCACGGCCGATGTGGTGCGCGCCAGCCTCTTTGCCTTGCCGGGCGCAATCGTCGGAACACTTGCGGGACGCTATGCGGATCGGTTCATTGATCACGAGCGTTTTCAAAGGCTGATGCGCATCCTGATATTGACGCTGGGGATAGTTTTGTTTGGACAGGCATTCCGATCTTTGTGATAGGTACGGATGGCCCGGCTACACTGTCAGAATGGGTAATTATCACTCTGTTTTCAGATTGTGGGCCACAATCCGTTCGTCAGGCTTGCTTTTGGCTTGAAGCAGGCTTCGCATGGCTTCTCCGAGGACATGCTCCGCACCAAGCGCGCTGCCGTTTTGACATGCGACTATTCCCACGCTAAGCCGGGCTTCGGTCGGGAAATTGGGGTCGGAAAAGGTGGTGGAACCGACTTCGCGTACAATCTTCGTGGCATATCCCACGGCATCATCGAGCGGGGAATGGGGCAATACAGCGGCAAATAGCGTGCCGTCATAGCGTCCCAGAATGTCGTAGGTACGCGAATGGTTACGCAGGGTCATGGCCACTTCCACCAGCAAATCGTCGAGGGAAACGGGACCCAATTCTTCGTCCAGCCCGCGAATTTCATCCACGTCGAACACGACACAGGATACCGGGTAGTTATAGCGATGAGCCTTTTCCACCTCTTCCTGCAAGCGCTCCAATAGATACCGGCGATTTCGCAGGCCGGTCAAATAATCGGTATACGAATTGTCAAGAAAGAAATCGTGCTGCGTGCGCAATCGGTCGTGCTGAAGTTTTCGTTGCAGGGCGGCGTCCACGCGAATCATGACCATCGGAAGGTTGTAAGGCTTTGATATATAATCTATTGCGCCAATTTGAAATCCGTAGGAAACATCTTCGGGCGCACCCTTGACCGTCACGAAAATAACCGCGATATCCGCCGTCTTGGGATCTTCTTTCAAGCGTTTACAGACGTCGTAACCGTTCATGTTGGGCAGGCAAACGTCGAGCAGCAGTAAATCAATTTTTTCCTGCGAACAGATTTCCAGCGCTTCTTCCCCCGTATGCACCGCAAACGCATCGTAGTTGTGCAGTTTCAATCCTTCGCACAACACCGATGCGGTCTCAAAACAATCATCCACAACGCAAACGCGTAATTTTGACACTTCTATCCCTCAACTCCAAATCCGCCTTCCTGTTCGCCTTCCCATTACAGTTTACCTTATAAGGGCGAATTTTCGCAAGTCTTTGATCATTGAGCCCTTGATCATTGAGAGGCATTTGTGCAATAGGCCTTTTGGGGGCGATTCATTATCGGCGGCCATTTGAAATATGCGAAAAACACGGACAGACACGCTTTTCATACAACCGAAACGTGAATCAGTCCCGGGTTTTCGCCCGATCGCATCATTTCGCAAATGCCTCGTTGATTGATTCTGGTGATCCTTGAATCGCAGGCGCCAGTCGCCTATGATGGGATTTGTTGAATGAACCAGGTCTTGGCGGCAGGATTATGGGCGAAGCGTATCGCAGATACGGGCTGTCCTCGCTGATAGCGGCATTGTTCCAAGGACGGATACCGCGTTTTCGGGACATGTCCATCCGGCAGAAACTGACCCTGCTGGCCATGGCGGCGAGTAGCGGCGCCTTGTTGCTGTTATGCACGGCCATGGTCATATTCGACTTCGCCGAAGTGCGCCAGCATGTGCGCAACGAGATGACCACCATTGCCGCGATGACGGGTTTCAATTGCGCCAGTTCGTTGGTGGATAAGCGACCGGGGCTTGCGGCCGAGGCGCTTTCCATGTTGAAGGTCAATCCGCGTATTGTGGTGGCCGCGGTTTACGACGCGGATGGCGCGGTGTTTGCCCGTTATTTTCGGGACAGGCGGGTTGAGGGGCTGCCGCGCCAGATTCCCCGGGATGATGAAATAATGATTGCGTCCGGGTATGTGACGGTGTTTCATCCGATTGTCGAGGAAGGGGCGCGATTGGGAACGATCTATCTCAAAGGGGAAACCAGCGCCTTACGCGCCCGGATGCAATGGTATCTCTCTGCGGTGCTGATTATTTTGGCCATGTCCATTATGGTGGCCTACTTGTTGTCGGCTAGTTTGCAGCGGGTTGTATCGGTTCCGGTGGCGCAACTGGCGCATCTCTCCAAGCATATTTCACAGAAAAAGGATTACACTGTCCGGGCCGTCAAGCACAGTAACGACGAACTGGGGGTGTTGACCGACGAATTCAATGAAATGTTGAGCCAGATTCATCTTCGGGACAAGGCGCTTCAGCAGGCGCACGACACCTTGGAAATGCGCGTGCACGAGCGAACGTCGGAACTGGAACAGGAAATCCAGGAGCGCAAGAAAGTCGAGGCAAGGCTTCAGGAAGCCAAGGAGGCGGCCGAGGCCGCCAGCCGCGCCAAAAGCGATTTTCTCGCGAGTATGAGCCATGAAATCCGCACGCCCATGAACGGGGTTATCGGCATGACGGAATTGCTGCTCAACACGGACCTCGCCCCGCATCAACGCAAATACGCCGAAACGGTCCGCCGGTCCGGCCGGGCGTTGCTCAAGGTGATCGGCGACATTCTCGATTTTGCCAAGGTCGAGGCCGGCCGGATGAATATCGAGCCGATTCCGTTCGACCTGGAAGTCGCCGTCGAGGACGTGGTCGAACTCTTTTCACCCATCGCGGAAGAAAAGGGGCTGGCGTTGGTCATGCGCTATGCGCCGGATACCCCGCGGCGTGTCATCGGCGACGCGGGGCGCATCCGGCAGATTCTGACGAATCTCGTCGGCAACGCCCTGAAGTTTACCCATCACGGCCATGTCTTTATCAACGTGGTGTGCCGTGGCCGAAAAAATAACACGGCGCTGATTCGTATCAGCGTGAAGGATACCGGCATTGGTGTTCCCGGAGCCAAACTGAAGCAGATTTTCGACAAATTCGAGCAAGCGGACAACATGACGTCGCGCACCTATGGCGGCACCGGCTTGGGCTTGGCGATATCGAAGGAACTCGCGCGGCTCATGGGCGGCAAGATGGCCGTCGAAAGCCGGGAAGGAATCGGATCGACGTTTTATTGCACGTTGCCGCTGCCGGTGGACTCCCATGAACAGGAAACCATCGAACCCGCCGAAGAAGCCGGTTACCTGGTGGATCTTCCGATTCTGATTCTGGGGGAAAATCGGATTCAGCGCCGCATCCTGCATGAACAAACGACTCTGTGGGGCATGCGCGCCACCATTGTGACGAATGCGGAAGAGGCCCTTGCCGAACTCCGGCGGGCCGCTGGTTCAAACACGGCGTATCGAATGGCGTTGTTCGATTATCAGGCGCCGGGGCCGCATACGGAAGCCATCGCGCGGGCTATCAAAGAAGATCCCTTGTTGTGCGATACCGCGCTGGTGTTGTTGACGTCATTCGGACAGCGAGGTGACGCGCGGCGTATGGCCGAAGTGGGCTTTGCGGCCTATTTGAGCCGTCCAATGCGCCAGGCGGAGTTGCGCAGCGCACTGGCCGCGGTCTGGAGGGCGAGCAGCACGGGAAAACCTTCCGCATTGATTACACGGCATACGCTGGCGGAAGCCCGCGAAGGGGCGGGTGGCCGCGCCAAACCGGTATTCCATGCCAGCGTGCTTATTGTCGAAGATGACTTTGTCAATCAGCAGGTCGCCACGGAAATCATCAAGGAACTGGGATGCACGGTGCAGGTTGCGGGCAACGGCGCCGAAGCGCTCGCCATGCTCGAACACACTTCCTACGATATCGTATTTATGGATTGCCAGATGCCTCGCATGGACGGATTCTCCGCCACCGCCGAAATCCGGCGCCGCGAAGCCGATGCGCGCCATACCCCGATTGTCGCCATGACCGCGCACGCCATGACCGGTGATCGCGAACGATGCATCGAGGCGGGCATGGACGATTATGTCTCGAAACCCATTGATCAGGCCTCGGTGTTGCAGGCCATGAAGCGATGGATCGGCGGCATGGAAGTAACGCATGCCGGCGCCACGCCTGAACAAACCATTGAATTGGCCAGTACCGAACCCATCTTCGACATCGAACGGGCCCTGTGGGTCACTGGCGGAAAAACCGACATGTTCCGCCGTCTGGTGCGCGTTTATGTGAACACAATGCCCGACCGCATGCAAGAGATGCGCGCGGTCTTGTCTTCCGAAAACCAGCCGGAATTGCTTCGGCTTTCCCATTCGTTCAAAGGAGCGGCGGCCAGTGTCGGCGCGATGCGTTGCAGCCGGCTGGCAATGGAGTTGAATCGCAGCGCCCAGGAAAACGATCTGTCCAAGGCCAAAGTGCTCTTCGAACAATTGGAACGCGATCACGAATTGTTCGTACAGGCGTTCGAAAACTACGACTGGCGGGAAGGCACGCATACCGGCGCGTAGCAGGCCCTGTTTTCAATCGTCCCCGGCGGCGGGATCCGGTTCTTCCGCGGTTTCGACTATCGGCGGCGAGGAAGAAACGGGCGCTTCAAGGGGAAACGCGAATTCCATTTGCTGTCGGCGGATAAGCCCGTAGCGCTTGAGCAGGCGCAACGTCTGCAAGGTATGGGAAGGCGAATACGACACGTACGCGTTGATTCGTTCCACGAGTTCTTGAAGCACCGTTGCGAATTCGATTATATGCGAAATGCCGCCCTGCTGAAGCACGGCGATCGCACGCTGTTTCGCTTCGGGCGAGGCCGGAAGTTCCGATATCACCAGGATCGAAGGCACGTCCATACACCCGAAAATCTGCCGGGCGCGTTCCAGCGAAGCCTCCTGCGCCACTTCGAACAATACCGGATTGGCCTCGATTACCGATGCGTAAAAACGGTCCGCATGCCATGCGCGCACTTCCACGACGGCCCTTGGTATCGTCGTAACGTCTCCCACCCGAAGCACAAAATCGCCCATTCGGGCGGATTCTTGAAGCGGCGCGGTGTTCTCGACAAACAATTGCAGACCCTGTTCAAGGCCGCGCGCGCGGGTGGTGTCGTGCTGCCAATACGTCATCACATGAAACGCATTGACCTCGAAAAAATCCCGCACCAATTGTACGCTGACGTCGCTCATGCTATCTGCCATAGGTCATGGTTGATGCCACATTATAGGCGATGGGCTGGGCCGGCGCAAAAAGATCCAAGGGGGGCTTGGAATTCTTGACGTTTTCGTATAAAATAGCCCAAGCGTTGAAAGATGGGGAACTGAATACCCCGGAAGGAGACGTTCTGCAATGGCACGAATGGCGAGGTGGAATTTGATCTTGGCGGTGGGGCTGCTCTGCGCAGTGGGGGCTTACGCAGTGCCGCCCGCGTACATTGGTCCCATGGGCAATCTGGAAGAACCGGCGCTTCGTCCCTACAAATGGATCTTGCGCGGTATGAAAGCCCTTGCTTTTCAGACCGTTGACGCGATTGATCGCGGCAACCGGAAAACGCCGGGGCTGGGTACGGCGGAAGGTTTCCGTGGAATCCGCAAGGGCGCCGTGGAAATGGGCGAAAGTTGTTGCAAGGGCCTTCAGTTCAGCGCGCCGCCGTCCGCGGGCGACTACAAGAAGACCGGCGCCGCCAATGGCGTTATCGAGAATGATCTGCTCCTGCGGAATGTGGCCGATTATGTCGTCGCGTCGCAATTGCTCGTATGGGCCGACGGCGATGATGCGTGGCGGTGGGGCGCCTTGTTGTGGGCTGCGCAGAAAGCGAATGATCATCACCCGGCCGTAAATGCCGTTGATCAAGAACGAATGGCGGAGAAGGTCCAACAGATCCGCGCCGCGCGGGCCAATGCGGGCGCCGCGAAGAAAACCATGACGCGCCGGGAAGCCCAAGCCGCGTATATCGAAGATCGCATCCCTCAACAGCGAAAAGATCCGTACAAGGGAAATATCCTCAAGTTGGCGCGTTGACAACGGGATAGGGAATGGCATGAGGCTGGATTGGGCAACCAAGCCCTGATAACCTGTAAAAAAACCAATCGCGTGGCGCAGACTGTCCAGTCTGCGTAAATTTTTTCGGTTTGCCTGCGCAGACACGACAGTCTGCGCGAGGGGTATCGTCGTATATTCGTAACCCCGGAGTTATATGTGCTTGCTTTGAACAATGGAACCTAATGCACAAAGTGGATCCGAAAGCCAATCATCTTCCGGGGGAAGTCCATCCGGTCCATGTCCATGGCTCAGGCCGGTGAACCTAAAATCGGCAGTTGAAGGAGGCTCTTTCGACCAAAGCATGGACGAGATGGACGTTGTGGACCAAGTGGACGTCACCTGCAATGGGATTGATTTTCTTGTCCACTTCGTCCACAAGGTCCACGACGCCCACCGCTTGCGCACAGGTCTCGGATTTCAACTGCCGAATCCAAGATGAAGCTGCTCTTGGCCGCCAAGATCCATAACCATGTAATAACGTCTGTTTACCCTTGGCGAATGTTTTTCAGCGATTCGCGGATTTCGTCCAGAAGGGATTGGGGAATGCGATAGATTCCCGGCAGGAGGGGCGAAGTCGCAAATCGTTGCTGGGAGTTGTCAGGAGCGGGTTTTCCGATGACGAGAGGACCGATTGTACTGCCGGCGGCCGTTCCTTCGTCTGTTTCGAGAGTCACCGAAATGGCGGCGGTGGGCGAATCGAGGCCATAACGGGCGGGATCGGCGGGCGGTCCGGCTGATTCCAGCGCATCCGCCCGTACCGAGGACAGGGCTTTGAGCATCGCATCCATGTCGGCCGGGCTATCCAGGGTTCGGCCTGCCGGTTCCTGAATAATCCATTGTCCACGCGCCTTTTCGAATACGTAGGAAGTTCCGTCTATGGTCATGGCGATTCGTGCGGCTTTCACTTTCTCGAAAGCCATCAGATCTTTTTTCTGGAAGAAAAAGAGCGGTTTGGTAATGGCCGTGACATCGAGTTGGCCGAGCAACGTTACACAACCATTGTCCTGCAGGGCATAATAATGCGCATTGTCCGCGGTGGGTGCGCCCACGCGGATAACAGCGGGCGGGAGTCCATTTTTGAGATGGAAAGTGATTTCGACGGTGGGTTTTTCAAGGCCGAATTCAGGTTTTGGATCCCCGGGAAATCCACGTCCCTGAAGGGCCTTGAGCGCCGCCAGCAAATGAGAAACCGCCACTTGATCGGTGTCCACACCGGCTGGCGCGGTCACGATCCATCCCTTGTCCGGATCATTACGAAGCGTGATATCGGCCGCTCCGGCCACATAATGGATGGATTCGATGTCCAGAATCGGATGGCTCAACATGCGGGCTTCGCGGAAGGCATCCGGCGTGCGCGGCAACAGGTTGAGCAATCCGGGATCCATCACGAACACGGCGGGATAGGCGGCATTTTTGGCATAAAGTCCGCCGGCTTTCCGTGAATCGCCGGTGGATTCGAGCGCACCCACAAGCAGTGTTTGAGGCGCTTTGCCCGCGGTTTGGAGGGTGATGCGGGCTTTGGGAGGATCCAGTCCGTAACTGTCGAGTTCCTTGGGTTCCTCGATGTACTTCTGTGCCGTCGCGAACTGTACATATTTGACCAGTTCGTTGACGGTATCCTGATTGGCGGCGGCTTCGATGGGGGACGTCATTTTCCAGAGTCCTTCATCGGATTTTTCCACGATAACAACCACGGATTCCTGGCCCGGTTCGGGGTGTTTCCCCTCTTCGCCGTTTGCGGCGCCGGTCCAGAAACGCGCGAATTCAAGCCGCACAATCTCATCCTTGCCCAGCGCAAGCACGTAAGGATCGCGCAAGAGGTTCAGGGGGCGATCCATTTCCTGAAACGTTTTTTGAGCGGCCAGAAAGACCGTGCCGTCACGGTTCAGCGCATACCGGAAGGTCTGAGTTGGTTCGACCGCGCCGAAAGCGATTTCGACGGTTTCCCCGGAATCTGTTCTGGCGGTGATGGTCAACACGGGTTTGTCCAATGCGTATTTGGCCAGATCGCTTGAGTCCTTGGCAATCGTGCGTTCATTGGTGATAGCGGCCAGCGCAGCGGCAAGACGGTCCCACACCACGGTATTGGGCCGGATTTGGCTGTGCGGCTTGACGATGGCCCATGCGCCATCCGGTGTTTGGGTCGCGGCGACAGGCGTTTCGCCGATGCGCCGCACTTCAATTTCGCGGAGGGCTTTGGGGTCGAACGAAAACAGGCGTTTGATCTCTTCCCGGCGCATTTGCCGGCCCGTTTCATAGCGGGTCATACCCCAATACGCCAAGCCGAGCACAATCAACAATACCAGCAAGATGCCGGTTGTCTTGAAGTTCATTGGTGTTTTCTCCGCAAGGTATAGGCGGCAAGACCCGCGAGCGCCACGGCTTGCAGGGTGCCGAGGACGGCTATCCACACGAGGACGCGCTGGTCGAAGTCGGTGAGCAAGACGGGCGGATCCTGTTTGCTGGAGGGCCGTATCGCGATGAGATCTTCGTTTTCCGTGAGCCAGGCCACGGCATTGAGGATGAGGTTGAGATTCCCGGGAATAGCCGCGATTTGGCCGTTTGCGGCAAAATCGGAATCACCAAATACAACGATGCGCGCATCGCGTGTCTGGCCGGAATCGCCTATGGCGGCGTCTGTCTTGGCCGTCACGGCCACGCCCATCGAAAGCGGGCCTTGCTGTTCTTCGGGGTTCTTGATGGCCTTGCCTTGCGACATGAGCATGGCAAGATCCGACTCGGCAAAGAAGTCCGGTGTCGTTCGCAACAATTGCGATCCGGTGACTCCCGACGGCATTCGTTCGTCCAGGCGAACCGTGCAGGCGGCTTGAAACAACGCATTTTGATCGCAATGCTGTGTGACGGGGTGGCGCGCGTTGAACGCGCCCATGAAGCCGGTTTCAGGGGTGTCTTCCTTGAAGGGCGCCTGGTTTGCCGTGAAAGGCACCTTCCATTTTTCGGTGGGGGATACGGCCATGTCCGCGCCAACGATGATGCCGTAACGCTGCTTGAGCCATGGTGCAAATTGTTCGACTTGATTTGGGGAAGCGTCTATGCGGCGGCGCGGATCCATGAGCAGTAAAAGACGCCCGCCATGGTCCAGGTAGGCTTGGATGGCTTTGATTTCTTCGGGATGCAGATCGCCATGAAGTCCGGATGTGCCCATGCCGTTGATGAACAGGACGCTGCAATGCGGCGGGATTTCGGGATGGGTGATGGAGATGGCGATACGCTCCGTCTGATAGGACTCGCTTTCGAGTACGGTCTTGAGCAGCGTGCCGCCGTCTTTTTCGTCCTTATCTTCCGTGCTGCGCTCGCCGTGGCCGGTAAGAAAAGCAATTGTGGGCTGTGTGTCGCGGATGACGTTGATCAGGCCGTTTGTAAAGTCCCGTTCTTCGAGCCGCGGGCTGCCTCCCTGAAGCATGATGACTTTCTGGCGGGTACCGCATCGGATGACGATGGTGCCTTGTGTGCTGGCATGGGTGATTTTGAGCCCTTCGAGTTGGGCGCGATCGATTTGCGGATCGAGCAGCCGTATTTTCAGATGCGGCGTGTGGCGCTGGCATAGTTCGAGAAATCGTTCCGTCTTTTCCTGGGCGATGCGAACAAGTTCATCGTCAATCTGAAGGAAAAAACAGATGACGTCCACGTCCTTGTTGAGATTTTCGAGTACTTGAACCGTCTGGGGCGCCAAGGTGCGGCGGCCTTCCGCCGTCAAATCCCACGACCAGCCGCCGTGTTTGATGAAGACATAAATCATCATGCAGACGCCCAGAAAAAGGATCGAAGTTACGACGGCATTGAGATTATAGAGGAATCGTCCCTTTTGGACCTGCCGGGAGACATGCATCAGCGCCATGACAAGCCATGCCAGGCCGCAGGCGATACCGAGGAGCAACGGGACCGCTACCCATAGGGAAAAGAGCGTCTGCTGCAGGACCAGCAAGTTCGCGCCAACCAGCAACAGCACCATCGCCAGAATGCCGCACAATGAACGTGGATGCGCCATGGTCTATGCCCTCCACTTCCGGCTTTCGAGCGCGCGAAAGGTAAGAAACAGGAAGAAAGCCGAAACCAGCAGATAGTATGCGATGTCTTCCGGCTGCAAAATGCCCTTCGCCATTTCCTTTGCATGCGCGTCGAGCGGCAGTTGCTGGACCGTTTCACGAAATACTCCATACACGGTTCCCGCGGCGTTGCGCAACGTTTCGGGCCAGGTATCCGGCGCGGGATTCTTCTTGGGAAGGTTCTCGCCGAGCGTACCGAGGATATAGAACACAAGGCCGAGCCCGAACGTCATTGTGCCCGCGGTGATCTGATTGCCGGACATCGCCGATACAAACAGGCCGAGGCTCATAAAGGCGGATCCCATGAGAAAAACGGCCAGGAGGCCGAATAGAAGCACGTCCGCGGGGACGGTCGCATAATAGGCCATGATGCCCAAGTACACTCCAATGGCCGCCATCATGACCAGCAGCATGCCCAGTGCGGCGCCGAATTTTCCGAAAACGATTTCGCGGTCGCGCAGGGGATGCGTCAGCAATAATTCCATCGTCCCGCGGTTGCGTTCTTCGGCCAGGAGCCGCATCGTAACAAGCGGTCCAATGAACATGACCAGCATGCCGCAAAAAACCAGGAACGGACTCAGCAGCGTCTCCGTGAAACTCGGCACGCCCGAATAGGCAAATTCGGACGGATTGACGCTGACCCGTGCATAAAACAGAAACGATGCGCTGAATCCGAGCCCGGAAATAAGCGCATAGGTTCCAACGACCACATAACCGATGGGGGTCAGGAAATAACTCGCAAATTCACGCTTGCAAACAGCCCATGTGTTTCTCATGACGGGTCTCCCGCATCGGAAGTGACCGCCGACACGAAAATGTCTTCCAAGGTTCGTCCCCGTTCACGCAAGGTGCGCAGCGTATATCCGGATTCGACAATCGCCCCGGCGATTCGATCCCGCCAAAAGCCCCCGGACGCGCCTTGGACGCTGAAGCGGCCTTCGCCTTCATACACTACGTTTTCAACTCCGCCCAGCCCCATCAAAATTCGGCGGATCCGGTCTGCGCCCTCGTCGTCATTCCCGTTGAACCCAGCCTCCGGAACGCCAATCTGAATTTCGCAGGTCGTTTTCGGTCCGCCCACCAGGTTCTCCATGGAATCCTGCGCGACGATCCGTCCCCGGTGGATAATCAGGACGCGCTGGCAGATCATAGTGACTTCGGGAAGGATATGGGTGCTTAGCAGGACGGTGTGTTCCCGGGCGAGATCCTTGATCATTCGGCGGATTTCGACGATCTGTTGGGGGTCGAGTCCCACCGTGGGTTCATCGAGAATCAGGACCGGCGGATTGCCAATAAGCGCCTGCGCCAGGCCGACCCGTTGCCGGTAGCCTTTCGAAAGGTTCGCGATAATGCGTTTGGCCATGTGCGCCACGCCGCATCGCTCCATCGCGAGGTTTACCTCGCGCGTCCGGGCCTGTCGCGGAATCCCTTTGATTTCCGCGACATAACGCAAAAAACTCGATACGAGCATTTCGCCATACAGGGGAACATTTTCGGGCAGGTAGCCGACGCGCCGCTTGACCTCAATAGGATTACGGGTAATATCAAATCCTTCGACGAGAGCCGTTCCGCTCGTCGGAGGCGAAAAACCGGTCAGGATGCGCATCGTCGTCGTTTTGCCCGCCGCGTTCGGTCCCAGGAATCCCAGGATTTCGCCGGACTCGACACGGAACGACACACCGTCTATTGCGGCTATCGGCCCGTAACGTTTGACAAGGTCCTTGACCTCGATCATGCCTGGCCTCCTTCGGACTGGCTTGGGAAATCCTTGCCGCGTCCATCATGAGTTTTGGAAGCATCCGTATCCGCCATTATAAAACGATATATAGTGTCGAGTCCACTGACACCATCAGGGTATTGTATATGGAAAGCAATTGAGGTCCATTTTCTGGACTTAAGATAATGCTTGACAATATGCCTTATGTCAAGTAATATCCTGCCATTAGAAGTCAAAAAGACAAAAAGTGTCCATGATTCGGCAAAATGGGCCGTAATAGAGAGTCGAAAAGGGCAATCCGGCGTAAAACAAAAAGGACGTTGAGTGGTATAATCTATTAGAATTGAATGAGTTAGGCAGATTGCACTCCGGTGCCTTCGATTGGGCACAGGTTATGCTCTTTCAAAACAGAAAAACACAATTGAATGGGGGGAGAAAGCGAGGAATATGGTTGTTCAGTGTTGTATCTGTAAACAAGTCCGTAAGGGCAAGCAATGGGTCAAAGCCGAACCCGTTGCTTTGGCCGATGAACACATCAGTCATGGCTACTGTCCGGCGTGTGCCGCGCAGGCTTTTTCGGAAATTCGGGCGATGATTGGCGTGAAACGTCCACCGTCCCATTGGGCGGCTATCCCTTAAGACGGACAAGATCGGATTTCACGGGCGGGCGTAATAAGCCCGCCTTTTCATTTTTCAGGCATTGTGTTTGATCCTGGATTCGGCAGTCAAGATCGGATTCTACGTGCTATCCTCTGGATGTCGTGGACCTTGTGGACGAAATGGACAAGAAAATCAATCCCCTTGCGGGTGAAGTCCACTGGGTCCACAATGTCCATCTCGTCCATGGTTTGGTCGAAAGAGCCGCGTTCAACTGCCGATTTTAGGTTGATAGATTGTTCAGATCCATCTGCGGAAGATCAGGGTTTTCCGCAGATGACGCAGATAATCGCAGATTCAACAAATGCCGGCCTGTTTTGAGATTCTGTAATGAAATTGAACAGGGTGTCATTGAAACGCCGATTTCCAAATCGGCCTGCCAAAATGACGGCATTGAAATGCCGATTTGGAAATCGGCGCTACAATTCAGAAAATCCGGGAACTCGGTACTCTCAAGTAATGTAATGATGGCGAGGATATTGCGGCTACGCCGAAGGCGTCCCCTCTTCTGGGCGAAGTCCCAGACGAGGCGTAGTACCTTACAGTTTGGCTTCTATCAACA
>Ga0209381_1001937_pt1 | contig 29185 bp, 24 predicted proteins | sample DewCreD2012metaG_FD_184111 | JGI IMG/M metagenome (GOLD analysis project Ga0209381, IMG submission 184111) | Hot spring sediment bacterial and archeal communities from British Columbia, Canada, to study Microbial Dark Matter (Phase II) - Dewar... ...
CAGCCCGAACGACGCCGGCACCGTCAGCAGAAACACCAGCCCCAGCGAGCGCGCCAGCGTCTCCCGGAATTCATCCAGATCCCCGCTCGCCGCGCTCCGCCCGATCGCCGGCAGCGTCGCCGTCGCGATCGCCACCCCGAACAGCCCCAGCGGAAGCTGCATGAACCGGAAAGCATATTGCAGCCACGCCGTCGCCCCGTCCAGCCCGCGCACCGGATCCACGATGGAGGCTGCGAAAAACGTGTTCACCAGCACGTTCACCTGCACGCTCGCGTTGCCGATGATCGCCGGCCCCATCAGCTTCGCGATATGACGCAACCCTGGGTGCCGGAAATCCAGCGCCGGCCGGAACCTGAACCCCAGCCGGTAGAGCGATGGCAACTGCCACGCGAGTTGCAGCCCGCCCCCGATCACCACGCCCCACGCCATGCCGTCGATCGGTTCGATTCCCAGCCGCGGCCCCAGCCAGTAGCCCAGAGCCACCCCCGACGCCACGCTGCCTACGTTGAACCATGTGGACGAAAAGGCGGGCACAGCGAACTTGTTGAACGAGTTCAGCACGCCCATCGCCTGCGCCGCCAGCGCCACCAGCAGCAGGAACGGGAACATGATCTGCGTCAGCCGCACGGCCGCCGCTGTCTTCCCGGGCGCTTCAAGCGTCCAGTTCGGCGTCAGCAGGGGCACGAACCACGGCGCCAGAAGCATTCCCAGAACGCACAGCCCTCCCACGAACAGAATGATCGCCGTCGCCACCAGGTTCGCCAGATGGATCGCTTCCTTGCGGTCCTGCTTTTGCAGGTAATCGACAAACGTGGGCACAAACGCCGCCGACAGCGCGCCTTCCGCAAAAAGGTCGCGCGTCAGGTTCGGAATCCGGAAACCGATGACGAATGCGTCGTAGGCTGATCCCGCACCAAACAGACGGCTCATCACCCCTTCGCGCACCAGTCCGCTGATGCGGCTCAGCAGCACGGCGAACGAGGCGATGCCCGCGCTCTTGAATACTTGTTCCGAGGGCGTGGACAACCCTCACATTGTACCCGCCGTGGCATCCTGTCTTCGAGGAACCCGATGCGCGCGCCCTCGCTGCTGCCGCCCGTGCTCATCCCGGCGTACAGGCCTTCGGAAGCTCTGCTGCGCCTTGTCGGGGATCTGACGGAGCGGGGTTTCCACCGCATCGTGGTCGTCGACGACGGCAGCGGTCCCTCTTGCGCGCAGATCTTCGACTCGCTCCGCCGCTATCCCCAGGTCACGCTGCTCCGCCATGACATCAATCGGGGAAAGGGAGAAGCCCTGAAGACCGGCCTCTTCCATCTCCTGCAGGCGGGCGATTGCTCGGGCGCCGTCACCGCCGATGCCGACGGACAGCACCTGCCCGAGGATATCGAGCGCGTCGCCCGCCGCCTTGCGGAAACGGACGGGGCCACTTTGGTGCTCGGCTGCCGCCAGTTTGGCGCAGGCGTCCCCCTGCGCAGCCGCTTCGGCAATCTCGTCACCGCCGCCGCCATGCGCTGGATCGCCGGACTCGCGCTCAGCGACACGCAGACCGGACTCCGCGGCATCCCCCGCGCCCTCGCCCTCCGCCTGTTCGAAACAAAAACCGCCGGTTATGAATTCGAGCTCGACATGCTTGTGCTGGCCAGGCACGCCGGCTTCGGCATCTCGGAGGTTCCCATCGCCACCGTTTATCTGGACGGCAACCGCAGCTCCCATTTCAATCCGCTGCGGGACTCCATGCGCATCTACTTCGTCCTGCTGCGCTTTACCCTCGTTTCGCTGGCCACGGCGCTCATCGACAACTTCGTCTTCCGCCTCGTGCTGGCTCTCGTGCCCTCTCTTCCCGAGGCGCAGCTCGCCGCACGCGCGGCCGCTCTGTCCTTCCAGTACCCGGCGGCACGCCGAGCCGTCTTCCACTCCGGCGAACCGCACCAGCGCGAGCTTCCGCGCTTCCTCTCCGTCGCCGCCGCCCACGCGCTTGTGTCATACGCAGCCATCCACTGGCTCACGCAGACGCAGGGCCTGGCACTGTTCCCCGCCAAGATCGCCGTGGAGACCGCGCTGTTCCCGCTGAACTTCCTGCTTCAGCGGGACTGGGTGTTCACCTCCAGCCGCGAGCCCGGCCAGTGACTCAGGCGCCGTAACGTTCAAAGAACGCCGCCACGGTCATCGTTCCCTGATAGAAATTCTCCAGCCGGAACTTCTCGTTCGGCGAGTGCAGCCCGTCATCCGGAAGCCCGAAACCCATCATCACCGTGGGGATTCCCAGGTGCCGCGCGAAGTCCCCGACGATCGGCACGCTGCCGCCCGACCGGATGAACACCGTCGGCTTGCCCAGGATCTCGCGGAACGCTTCCGCGGCCGTATGGATCGCCGGATGGTCCGGGTTCACCACCACTGCCGGACTGGCCGACAGCTTCCTCACCGAGATCTGGATGCCTTTCGGCGCGTTGGCCTGCGCCCAGGCGGCGAAGAGCTGGAACATTTTCTCAGGATCCTGATTCGGCACCATCCGCATGCTCACTTTCGCCACCGCCGCGGCCGGAATCACCGTCTTCGCGCCCGCCCCCGTAAAACCGCCGCCGATGCCGTGCACCTCCAGTGTCGGCCGCGACCACACGCGCTCCAGCACCATACGATCCGGCTCGCCGACCAGGCACGTCGAGCCGACCTCCTTCTCCAGAAATTCCTTCTCCGAAAACGGAAGCGTCTTCCACGACTCCAGCTCCGCGGGCGCGGGTTCGGCCACGTCGTCATAGAAGCCCGGAATGATGACGCGCCCCTCGCTGTCCTTCGCCTTCCCGAGCAGTTCGATCAGGCCGTACACCGCGTTCGGCGCCGCGCCCCCGTACAGCCCCGAGTGCAGGTCCCGCGCCGGCCCGCGCGCCTCCACCTCCATGTAAACGAGGCCCCGCAGCCCGGTGCAAAGCGTCGGCATGTCCTCGGCATACAGTGACGTGTCGCTCACCAGAGCCGCGTCGGCTTTCAGCTTGGCCGGATTCTCGGCGACGTATTTCGCCACGTTCGCGCCGCCCACTTCCTCTTCGCCTTCCACCAGAAACTTCACGTTCACGGGCAACTTCCCATACACGGCGAACAGCGCCTCGATCGCCTTCACGTGCATATACATCTGCCCTTTGTCGTCGGCAGAGCCGCGCGCATACAGGTTCCCGTTGCGGATCGCCGGCTCGAATGGCGGCGACACCCATTCCTCCAGCGGATCCGGCGGCTGAACGTCGTAATGTCCGTAACACAGCACCGTCGGCTTGCCCGGCGCGTGCAGCCAGTCGGCGTAAACCAGCGGATGGCGCGATGTCGGAATGATCTCCACGTTTTCGAGCCCCGCGGCGCGCAGCTTGTCGGCCACCCATTGCGCTGCGCGCGCCACGTCGCCCGCGCGCTCCGGATCGGTGGAAATGGAAGGAATGCGCAGGAAATCTTTCAGCTCTTCCAGAAAACGCTCGGAATTCGACCGGATGTAATCGATGGCTGCCTGGGACATGAGGGATCTCCTGAGGACTCCCCCATTATATGCAGCCGCCTGAAAAAGAAGCGGGCCGGACGCTCGCCGCTATCGTCCGGCCCGCACGGCTGCCGAGCTCACTCCCGCGCGGGCCACCCCGGACAGCACGCCCACGCTGTCCCTGCCGGCGGCCCAAACGCCGGCATTCACCCGCGCGCCTCACCGGAGGAGCACACAAACAGCCGCCCAGATCAAACCCTGTCGGGAACCGGCCCCCCTTCGCCGCTCCGCCCGGGGGAGGGGATCCTGAATCCGGAGCCGCTGACGGCGGCCGGTTCTGCGCGAAGACTACCCTGCCCTGCCGGCGGCTGCGCCCGGATCGCAGGCCGAATTTCATGAAAACAGGCCGGATATTTTTTTCAAAGTGCCGTCACCGCCTCCCCTTGCCCCTGCCTTCCGCGCCGCGAAATAATCTCAGCCATGCGAATGATGGCCGCGGCCTGCCTTCTCCTGCTTGCCTCCTGCTCCTCGTCTCCGCCCCCTGAAAAAGCCCGCAGGCAGCCCACGCTGCCCGCGGAAATGCCCGAGGTCTGGCAGGCGCGATTTGACACATCGCAGGGGCCGTTCATCATCGAAGTCCGCAAGGAGTGGGCCCCGAAAGGCGCCGAGCGCTTCTGGAAACTCGTCACCTCGCGCTTCTTCGACGACTCCCGCTTCTACCGCGTCCGCCCCGGCTTCATCGTGCAGTTCGGCATCGCCGGGGATCCGTCGGTGCAGTCTTTGTGGAACGCGGCCCCTCTCGCCGACGACCCGCGCCGCGAGTCCAACCTCCGCGGCACGGTCAGCTTCGCCCAGTCCGGTCCGGGCAGCCGCCGGACTCAGGTCTTCGTGAACCTGAAAGACAACCGCGCGCTCGACCGCGACGGCTTCGTCCCGTTCGGCCGCGTGATCGAAGGCATGGAGATCTTCGACAAACTCTACGCCGGGTACGGCGAATGGTCTCCGCCCGGCCGCGGCCCCGAGGCCGCCCGCATCCAGACCCAGGGCAACGCCTATCTCGACGCGCAGTTCCCGCGCCTCGACCGCATTCTCAAGGCCCGCCCCGTTCTGGATTGAGCGTCTACCGCGCCGGCCGCGGCGTCTGCGATTTCTTCCACTCGTACGCGAATCTCAGATCGCCCGCGTTCAGCCGGCTCCGGATCGCCCGCTCCAGCACTTCGCGCGCGGCATCATCCAGGGGCCGCGGAGACTCATAGGACAGCCTCAGAACCGCTCCCGTCTCTGTGTACCCGAACTCGTAACCGGCAAGCCTCCCGAACTGCGACGGCCATAGCTCGCGCAGCGGCGGCTGCACCCGTTCCAGCACCAGCAGCCTCATCGTCGCCAGATCCGGCGGCGGAGCCGCCGCAGGCGCCATGGGTTGCCGCAACCGCTCCCGCAACGCGGCCAGTTCCTCCTCTCCGGCCACCTTCCGCACGTTCACGGTCGCCGGTCTGCGCGTCCGCTGAATCAGAATCCGCTCCGCCTGCCTCACCTTGTCCTCTGCCACCGCCTCTGCAGCCACCACCCGCAGAGTCACGCCCTCCTGCGTGATGTCCAGTTGCTGCGACAGGATGTTTGCCGCCCCCAGCGCGCGGACCGCCTCCCGCGCCGCTCCTCGCGCCACCGTCTCCGCCGTCAGCTGGTTCAGCGAATTCCGCAGCGGAATGAACAGCAGCACGAACGTCGCCACCAGCATCAGCACCCGCCACCGGAGCTTGCCGATGTCGCCGATCGCCGACTGCATGTGGATCTTCTCGATCACCGCCCCGAACGGTCCACGCCGCGCCTCCTCCCGCGTCGCCGGCGCGACCGCTTCGCGCACCTCCGGCTCGTCCATTCCTTCCAGATAAAACACCAGAAATGCGCTGGCTCCGATTGCCACGAGGTTTGTCAGAAACAGCAGCATCGCGCCGGAAATAATCGGCCAGTTCCACCCGCTTCCCACGCCGAATCCCACCGTGCACAACGGCGGCATCAGGGCCACTGCAATCGCCACGCCCGGCAGCGCTGTCACGCCGCCCCCGCCTCCTCCGCGGCACACCACCAGCGAACCGGCAAGCCCTGAAAACAGCGCCACTCCCAGGTCCAGAAGGTTCGGCTGCGTGCGCGCCAGAATCTCGCCCGTCGGCGACTGGAACGGCAGCATCCACACCAGAAACGCCGCGAAGAAAACCGCCGTCATCACGCTCCCCAGAATGCCGAGAAACGACTTTAATCCCAGATACAGATCGGACGCCGCAAACGCCAGTCCTGCAGCCAATATCGGCCCCATCAGCGGCGAAATCAGCATCGCCCCAATCACCACCGCCGGGCTGTTCAGCACCAGTCCGAACGTCGCGATTCCCGCGGACAGGAGCAGCTCCAGCACATAATTCGCATTCAGCACGCGCGCCGACCGGACGAGCTGCTGGTACACTGCCGGCTTCGTCGCCGGGTCGATCTCCAGCGCGCGGTGGAACCGCTCGTGAAGCGCCTTCTTCGCCGACAGCATGCCCTCATGCTATCAGCGGCCCCGTGCGGCCTCAATACAGCGGCGGCTCTCCTTCGGGCCGCGTTTTCCATCGCCGGTGGATCCACAGCCACTGCTCCGGCGCCCGCCGGATCGCCGCCTCCAGCCGCGCGTGCACAGCCTGCGTGTCGGCCTGCGCATCTCCGCTCATCGGGATCTCCGGTTCGAAGTGCAGAACGTAGCGGCCTTCGCTTTCCGACCACAGCGCATATCCCGGAATCACCGCCGCACCCGTCCGGTGCGCCAGCCGTGCGAAGCCCCCATCCACGCACGCCTTCAGTCCGAAGAAATCCACAAACACGCCGCGGTCCGCCGTCACGTTCTGGTCCACCAGAATTCCCACCGCCCCGTTGTTTCGCAGTGTTTCCACCAGCGGCCGCAGAAAATCCTGTCCGCGTCCGATCACCCGGTTGCCGGACATCGTGCGGTAGCGCGTCACCAGCTCGTCCAGCAGCGGATTGTCCATCGGCCGCGCCACCACTGCCATCGGCTCCGTCATCAGCGCATGCGCGAAGGCGGAAAATTCCCAGTTGCCCAGGTGCGCCGTCGCCACCAGCACGCCCCGCCCTCGCGCCTTTGCCCGCTGGTAATTCTCCAGACCCTCATAGCGGATGAACTCGCCGATATTGTGTTTCCCGATGCGCGGAAACTGCGCCATCATCGCGGCGACCCGCGCCAGATTCATCCAGCACCCTTCCAGCAGCCGCCCGCGCGCCGCGCGGTCCAGTTCCGGCATCGCCAGCTCGAAGTTCCGCCACGCCGCCCGCCGCAGCCGGGGCGCGAACAGATCCAGCAGCGCCACCGCACTCCTCGCCGTCCGCACCGGGTCCCGGCTCGCACGCAAAGCCGCCAGCAGTGACCTGACAAGAACGGCCTCCGCCGTATTGCGAAAATGGGACCGGCGCGCCAAAGCGGTATTCTAGCGCCCCGCTACTCGATCCACCCGCCCGCCAGCACCAGGTCCCCGTCGTACATCACGGCCGCCTGACCCGGCGTCACCGCGCGCTGCGGTTCATCGAACACAACCTCGACGCGGCTGTCGTCCCCCGTGGGATGCACGGTGGCTGCGGCAGCCTCGTGCTTGTTGCGGATCTTCACCTCTGCGCGCCGCGGCTCGCGCAACGGCCCGATCGACACCCAGTTCACTTCCTTCGCGAACAGCCGCGCCCTCCGCAGGTCCTCGTCGCGCCCCACGATCACCTGCTGCGTCGCCGGGTTCGTCGCAATCACGTACAGCGGCTCGCCCGCAGCCACGCCGATGCCCTTCCGCTGGCCCACCGTGAAATGATGCACGCCCCGGTGCTTCGCCAGAACCCTGCCATCCAGCGTCACCACCTCGCCTTCCACCGCTTCCCGCCGGATGCCCCGGTCCTCGAAATACGCGTCGATGAATGCCGCGTAGTCGCCGTTTGGCACAAAACAGATTTCCTGGGAATCGTTTTTCTGCGCTACTGGCACGCCCAGCTCCGCCGCCAGCGCCCGCACTTCGGGCTTGGTCAGGTTGCCCAGCGGAAACAGCGTCCGCGCCATCTGCTCCTGTTTCAGCCCCCACAGGAAGTACGTCTGATCCTTGGCCGCGTCGCGTCCGCGCCGCAGCTCCCACCGGCCCGTGCCCTCATTGAAACCGATCCGCGCGTAGTGGCCCGTCGCAATGTAGTCCGCGCCCGCCCCCGCCGCCAGTTCCAGGAACCGGTCGAACTTGATGTGGTGATTGCATAGCGTGCACGGAATCGGCGTGCGCCCGGCCAGGTACTCTTCCACAAACGGCTGCACCACCTCCCGCTCAAACTGATCTTCAAGATTCAGCACATAGTACGGGATGCCGAGATACGCTGCCACCGCGCGCGCGTCGTAGACATCGTCGAGCGAGCAGCACCGCCCCGTCGCGCCTTCCACCTGCAGCTGCGGCAGCCGGCGCTGGTTCCACAGCTGCATCGTAAGCCCGATGATGCGATGCCCCTCTCGCTTCAGCAGCGCCGCCGCTGTCGACGAATCAACGCCGCCAGACATCGCCACAGCGATCAGACCGCCCCGGGGAATCTCACGCATAGGCAGGACTCAGCTTCCTGAGCCGCGCCACGGCTCTCTCCAGCGCCTCTGCCAGCGCTTCCACGTCTTCCGCCGTGTTGCCGCGGCCCAGCGAAATCCGGATCGACGCCTTCGACACCGCGGGCGGCACGCCCATCGCCTCCAGCACATGCGACGGCCGCGTCGCCCCTGACGAGCACGCCGCGCCCGTCGCAACCGCAAACCCCGCCAGGTCCAGCGCGATCACCAGCGCTTCCGCCTCGACTCCCGGGAACGCCATGTTCGTCGTGTTCGGAACCCGCGGCGCGCCGCGCCCGTGAATCACCACATCCGGAATCCTCTCCAGCACCATCTCTTCCAGCCGGTCGCGCAGCGCCGCAGTCTCAGCGCGCTGCAGTGCAGCCGCGGCGCCCATTGCGGCGATGCCCGGGACATTCTCCGTGCCTGCCCGCCGCTCCCGCTCATGGCGCCCGCCCAGCTGTCTCGCAACCAGCTTCACGCCATCGCGCACGTACAGGGCGCCCACGCCCTTCGGCGCGTGAAATTTATGACCGCTGATCGTGTACAGATCCACGCCCAGCGCCTTCACGTCCACATCGATCCGGCCCGCCGCCTGCACGCCGTCGCTGTGCAGCAGCACGCCCGCTTCGCGCGCCACGGCGGCGATCTCTTCCACCGGCTGCAGCACGCCGGTTTCGTTGTTGGCGTGCATGACGCTGATCAGCACCGTGTCCGGCCGCAGAGCTTTGCGGATCTCGTCCGGATCTACGCGCCCCTGCCCGCCGACGCGCACGAGCGTCGCTCCCCGCCGCCTCGCCGCCTCCAGCACCGCGGGGTGCTCGATCGCGGTCGTGATGACATGGCCCTCCGGCGCGCCCAGGATCGCCAGATTGTCGGCTTCAGTGCCGCCCGACGTGAACACGATCTCTTTCGGCTGGCAGCCCAGCATGCGCGCCACGCTCGCCCGCGCCGCTTCCACCTCCTTGCGCGCCTGCTGCCCCGGCGTATGGATCGACGAAGGATTGCCGAACACTTCCGCCTGCACGCGCGCCAGCACTTCCAGCACTTCGGACGCAATCGGACTGGTCGCGTTGTGGTCGAAGTATCGCATGGAATGCCCCGCTATTCTGATTGTATGATGCGCGGCTCGAAGCTGATCGCGTTGCTCACGGATTTCGGATGGCGCGACACCTTCGTCGGCGTCATGAAAGGCGTCATCGCCGGCATCGCGCCCAGCGCGCGGGTCGTCGATCTCTGCCACGACGTCGAGCCTCAGGAAATCGATCAGGCGCGCTTCCTGCTGCGTGGCGCAGTCCCCTTTTTCCCCAAAGGAACCATCTTCGTCTGCGTCGTCGATCCCGGCGTGGGCAGCGCCCGCCGCGCCCTCTGCGTCGAGTCCGGCGGCCGCATCTTCATCGGCCCCGACAACGGCCTCTTCACTGAAGCCCTTCTGGGAAAGGGCGCCAGGGCGCGCGAGATCACGAACCCGAAACTCCGCCTGCCTGCCGTGAGCCAGACATTTCACGGCCGGGATGTTTTCGCCCCCGCCGCCGCCCACCTGGCCGCGGGCGTCGCGCCATCGAAGCTCGGCAGAATCGTCCGCGATCCCGTGCGCCTCCCGCCGCTCGATCCCGTGCGCACCGGCCGCCGTTTCTGGAGCGGCCGCATCGCCCACATCGACCGCTTCGGCAACCTCATCACCAACCTGCCCGCGGCCGAATTCCTCCCGCCCGCCGTGCGCGGCATCGCCCTCACGGCCGGCTTCCGCACCATCACGCGCGTCTGCCGGTTCTATGCAGAGGCGCCTGACGGCGAGCTGTTCCTCATCGCCGGCAGTAGCGGGACCATCGAAATCTCGATGAACAGAGACTCGGCGGCGAAAAAGCTCGGCATGGCCGTCGGCTCGCCTGTGGAAGTGGAGATCTGGTAAGTGCCCGAGCTGCCCGAGGTGCAGGCCGTCGCTGAACGCTTCCGCGCCTCCGCACCGTGGTCGCGGATCACCGGCTTCGGTCAGTTCCGTCCCAGCACCATGTCAGGCGCGGCGCATGCCGTCGGCCGCCGGATTGAGGGCCTGGACCGCCGCGGCAAGAACCTCCTGCTCCGCCTGAGCGGCGGCTGGTTCGCCCGCGTTCACCTGAAGATGACCGGCGATTTGCGCGTGCTGCCCGACGCGCGCCTCCGCCCGCAGACCGTCCGGGCGTGGTTTGCCCTCGAGGACGGCCGCGCCGTCGTCCTCGACGACCCCCGCGCGCTCGGCCGCATCTCGCTGCATCCGGAACAGGAAGAGGAAAATCTGTTCCGCGATCTCGGCCCCGAACCCTTCAGTCCGGACTTCACGCCCGCCCTGCTCTTCTCTTCCTCGCGCCGCACGGCGCGCCCCGCCAAGATCTGGCTGATGGATCAGGGCACGGTCGCCGGTCTGGGCAACATTTACGCTGCCGAGGCGCTCTTCGAGGCAGGCATCGATCCGCGCAGGCCCGCCAACACGATCTCCCGCCAGCGCCTCCAGCGCCTCCACGCCGCCATTCTCCAGGTGCTGGAGACCGCGCTCGCCTCCGTCCGGGCCGCCTATGAGAGGCCCGGCGCATTCGCCGAAGGCGAGTTTTACCCGGTGGCTGTCTACGGCCGCGAAGGAGAGCCGTGCCGGCGCTGCGGCGCAGCCGTGCGCCGCATCCCGCAGGGCGGCCGTTCGACATACTACTGTCCGAAGTGCCAAAAATAGAAGAAAGGGCATGGGCAGTTCTTCCCGAGTCTCGCGTGCGGACGAGTTCCGCGATCTGTTGAGCAGGCGCGCGCTCGTCGCCGACGGCGCCATGGGCACGATGCTTTACACCCGCGGCATCTTCATCAACCGCTGTTTCGACGAGCTCAACCTCAGCGCGCCGCAGATGGTCCGCGACATCCACACGGAGTACGTCCGCGCGGGCGCGGAAATCCTCGAAACCAATACGTTCGGCGCCACACGCGCCCGCCTGGCCACCTACGGCCTTGCCGACAAAGTGGCCGACATCAACTGCGCGGGCGTCCGCCTCGCCCGGGAAGCCGCTTCGGAACGCTCGCACGTCTTCGTCGCCGGCGCCATCGGCCCGCTCGGGCTCCACATCGAACCCCTGGGCCCCACGTCCTATGAAGAAGCCCGCGCCATGTTCCGCGAGCAGATCGACGCGCTGCTCGAAGCGGGCGTGGACCTGCTGATCTTCGAAACGTTCTCCAGCCTCAGCGAACTGCGCGAAGCCGTCGCCGCCGCCCGCGACGCCGCGGGCAATGACATCCCCGTCATCGCCCAGGTCACCGCCGACGAAGAAGGGCGCCTCCACGACGGCGCCGACACGGAAACCTTCGCCCGCTTCCTCGACGAACTGCCCGCCGACGTCATCGGGCTCAACTGCTCGGTCGGCCCCAAGCCCACTCTGGAAACCCTCGAGCGCATGCTCGCCTTCACGCGAAAGCCGCTCTCGGCCATGCCCAACGCCGGCCACCCCACGCGCGTCGAAGGCCGCAACATCTACCTCAGCTCGCCGGAATATATGGCCCAGTACGCCCGCCGCATGCTCTGGGCCGGGGTCAAGATCGTGGGCGGCTGCTGCGGCACCACGCCCGAGCACATCAAGAGCATCGCCAGCGAGGCCCGCAGCCTTCAGCCCGGCCTCCGGCACGCCGCCGCGCCAGCGTCCGCGCCCGAGGCGGGAAAGAAGGCCCTTTCGAAAATCCCGCTTTCTGAAAAATCGCCCCTTGGAGCGAAAATCGCCTCGGGAAAATTTGTTGTTTTCGTCGAAATCCTCCCGCCCCGCGGCATCGACGCCTCCCGCGAGATCGCAGGCGCAAAGCTCTGCCGGGAGGCCGGCATCGACGCCATCAACGTCCCCGATGGCCCCCGCGCCAGCGCCCGCATGAGCGCCCAGGTCACCTGCCAGCTCATTGAACGCGGCGCAGGCATCGAAACGGTCCTCCATTTCTGCTGCCGCGACAGGAATATCCTCGGAATTCAGAGCGAATTGCTCGGCGCGTATGCGGCCGGAATCCGCAACCTGATCTGCATCACCGGCGATCCGCCCCGCATGGGCGCCTACCCCAACGCCACCGCCGTTTTCGACGTCGACTCCATCGGCCTCTGCAACATCGTCAACAACCTGAACCAGGGCCTCGACATTGGCGGCCACCCCTTCGGCAGCCAGACCGGCCTCGTTCTCGGCGTCGGCGCCAATCCGGGCGCCCTGAACCTCGAAGAAGAGATCCGCCGCACCGAGTGGAAGGTCCTCGCCGGCGCCGAGTTCATCGTCACCCAGCCCGTCTTCGACATCTCGCTTCTCGAGCAGTTTCTCGATAAGATCCGCGGCTTCCGCATCCCGGTCATCGCCGGCATCTGGCCCCTCACTTCGTTGCGCAACGCCGAGTTCATGGTCAACGAGCTCCGCGTCCCCGTGCCCGAAGAGTTCATGGAACGCATGCGCGCCGCCAAAGATCCCGAGCAGGCGCGCCGGGAGGGCGTCGCCATCGCGCAGGAAATGGTCCGCCGCGTCCGCCCCATGGTCGAGGGCGTCCAGCTCAGCGCTCCTTTCGGACGCTACGAACTGGCTGTCGAGGTTGCCCGCGCTGTGGGGCCGCGCTAGACTGGCACTTTTGCACCGGAGAAACGCGTGGCCACCGATCTGATCGAAATCGACGCCGAGCAGCCGTCCGTCGAGGCGATCGAACGAGCCGCCATCGCCATCCGGCGCGGCCAGATCGTGGCCATCCCCACGGACGCGCTCTACACGCTGGTCGCCGATCCTTTCAACCTCCACGCCGTCGGCCGTGTCTTCGCCGCAAAAGGCCGCGAAACGCAGCGCTCTCTGCCTCTCCTGGTCAGCGATTTCTTCATGGCCGAAGAGCTCGCTTCGGAACTGCCCGCACGCTTCTTCCTCCTCGCGCGCCGCTTCTGGCCCGGCCCTCTGTCCATCATCGTGCCGGCGAGCGCCCGCGTGCCGCTGAAAGTCACCGGCAATACGGGCCGCCTCGCACTGCGCCAGCCGCGCTCGCCTGTCGCCCAGGCGCTCATCGACTGGCTCGGACAGCCGCTCATCGGTACGTCGGCCAACGTCAGCGGCCAGCCTACCTGCCGCACTGGCATCGAGACCTTCGCCATCCTCGACGGACGCATCGATCTCGTGCTCGACGGCGGCGCCTGCATCGGCAGCGGCGCCACCACCGTCGACGTCACCGAACCCTACTGGCGCATCATTCGTGAAGGCTGCATTCCCGAACGGGAGATCGCGGAATGTCTGCACGGCGTCTGATCCCGCTTCTTCTTCTCGCGCTGGCTGCGCCCGCTTTTCAGTCCTCGTCCCTGCCCCGCGGCGGCGACCTCGGCCGCGAGTGGGCCGCGGAAGAGTGGAACTCCTCTGCGCTTGTCCTCAAGGGCAAGTGGGTGCGGGACGGCGACAGCGCGCGCTTCCGCGTCTTCTACAGCGACTCCAGAGGCCGCCCCGCCACCTGGACTACCGAGATCCTGTCCATCGAGGGCAACACCGTCCGCTTCCGCGTCACCATGCCCCTCAGCAGCGGCACGAAGGTGTTCTCCGCCACGGGCACGATCCAGAGCGACGGGCGCACCATCCGCGGCAAGGCCGAGTGGTGCGGCGCGGCCGTCTCCTGCGGCTTCAGGGTCGTCGCTGACTGGAAGCCCATCGCGCAGGGAGTGGCCCAGGTGGCCAGGGAGAAACAGGCGCCCCAGCCCACATCCGTGCTGCGCGAAGGCATCCGCGCCAATCCCGGCAGGCTGTGGCGCGTGACGGACCTCACCACTCCGGGCTTCCACTGGGAAGGCACCTGGACCTTCGACGGCGACTCCGTCCGCTTCTCCTACCGCGAAAAGAATTCCGGCGCGAGAACCGAAGGCACGCTTGAGCTCCAGCGCTTCGACGGCGCCTACGTCCGCCTGTACAACCGCGGTTCGGCGGATACCTACGAAGGCTGGGTCCAGCCCGACGGCAGGACTCTCAAGGGGACTGCCAGAAGCTGCGGGACTGATCCGAAGTGCCGCTGGGAAGCGGTCATCGAGAAGTGATTTGGCGCAGGCCCCGCGATCACGCTATCCTGACCCTCAGAGGAGCGTTCCTGCAGAACGCGTCACTGGTCTCCATAATTGATCCGATGCAAATGAATCTGGAGCCCGGCTCGTTACTTGAGCGCCGGTGAGCATGCTCCGCAAGGAGAAGCCTGAAGGCGCGCGGCGGGCGCCCCCCGTGGTCGATCGGGGTCGATTCCGAGGCTGGAACGGTTATTGTGGTGCGCTCCTTCTGTTCTTCATGCGTATCCTCTTCATCGGCGACATCTTCGCCTCTCCCGGACGCCGCATCACGGCCGCCTGTCTGCCCCGTCTCGTCGGCGACGGAAAGATCGATCTCGTGATCGCCAACGTCGAAAACGCCGCAGGCGGCTTCGGCATCACTCCGCCCCTTGCGCAGGAGCTGTTCGCCCTCGGCGTCGACGTGATGACCTCCGGCAACCATATCTGGGACAAGCGCGAGATCTACGACTACCTCAACAACGAGCCCCGCTTGCTCCGGCCGGCCAACTATGGTTCTTCCGTTCCCGGTGCCGGCGTCGTCACCGGGAAGACTCGCAATGGCGTCCCCTACGCCGTCGTCAACCTCCAGGGACGGGTCCACATGCCGGCCATCGAGTGCCCTTTCCGCACCGCCGACACGCTCCTTGCAGGTCTCCCTCCCGAAATCCGCATCCGCTTCGTCGACTTTCACGCCGAAGCCACCAGCGAAAAGATGGCCATGGGCTGGCACCTCGACGGCCGCGTCACCGCCGTCATCGGCACGCATACCCACATCCCCACGGCGGACGCACGTGTCCTGCCAGGCGGCACTGCGTATCAGACCGATTGCGGCATGACCGGCCCTTACGACTCCGTCATCGGCGTCGACAAACGGACGATTCTTTACCGGTTCGTGACCCAGCTTCCCGCACGCTTCGAAGCCGCCGCCGGCATGGTTGAGCTTCACGCCACCATCGTGGAGGCTGACGAAGAGACGGGCCTCGCCCGCTCCATCCGGCCCGTCACCATTACCGCGTCCGAGGTCGGCGAGCCGTTGTAGGCCTCAGTCCTCGTCCTGCTGCGCCGCCAGCCTGGTCACCACGCCAAGATCCTCGAGCGTCGTCACGTCGCCCGTCACCGTGTGCGTGGTCACGATCTCGCGCAGCAGCCGCCGCATGATCTTGCCCGAGCGCGTCTTGGGCAGCGCCTCCGTGAACCGGATCTCTTCCGGACGCGCAAACGCCCCGATCTCATGCGCCACCCACTGACGCAGCTCTTTCGCCAGTCCGTCCCCCGGCTGGAAACCCTGCTTCAGCGTCACAAAGCAGCAGACCGCCTGCCCCGTGATCTCATGCGGCTTGCCGACCACCGCCGCCTCCGCCACCGCCGGATGCCGCACCAGCGCGGACTCCACTTCCATCGTCGACAGCCGGTGCCCGCTGACGTTCATCACATCGTCCACCCGGCCCAGAATCCAGAAATAGCCGTCCTCGTCGCGCCGCGCCGCGTCGCCCGTGAAATAAATCCCCGGAACACGCGAGAAATACTGCTGCTCATACCGCTGCGGATCTCCCCAGATCGTCCGGAGCATTGATGGCCACGGCCGTTTGATGACAAGAAATCCTTCCGTGTTGGCCGGCACCGGCTTTCCGTAGAAATCCACCACCTCCGCTTCGATGCCCGGCATCGGCAGCGTCCCCGATCCCGGCTTCAGCGGCACTGCGCCCGGCATCGGCGCAATCAGGATCCCCCCTGTTTCGGTCTGCCACCACGTGTCCACAATCGGGCAGCGCTCTTTTCCGATCACGCGGTAGTACCATTCCCACGCCGCAGGATTGATCGGCTCGCCCACGCTTCCCAGCAGGCGCAGCGACGACAGATCGTGCTTCTCCGGCCACTGATCGCCCTGTTTCAGCAGCGCCCGGATCGCCGTCGGCGACGTGTAGAAAATGGTCACCTTGTGCCGCGCCACGATCTCCCACCAGCGGTCCCACGCCGGGTAGTCCGGCGCCCCTTCGTACATCACGCAGGTCGCGCCGGCAGAAAGAGGTCCGTAGACCAGATAGGAGTGTCCGGTCACCCAGCCAATGTCTGCCGTGCACCAGTAAACATCGTCCTCTTTCAGGTCGAAAACCCACTTCATCGTGCACGTGACGTAGGTTAAATACCCGCCTGTCGTGTGCAGAATACCCTTCGGTTTTCCGGTCGTCCCGGACGTATACAGCACGAAAAGCGGGTGCTCGGCGTCCAGCGGCTCCGCGGCGCACTCCGGCGAGGCGCCCGCCTCCAGCTCGTGCCACCAAAGGTCGCGCCCCTCCCTCATCTGAACCGCGCCGCCGGTCCGCTTCAGCACGATGACATCGCGCACATTCGGGCAGTCGGCCAGCGCCTCATCGGCCGCATCTTTCAGCCGCACTTCCCTTCCCCGCCGCCATCCGCCGTCCGCCGTCAGGACCAGGTGCGCATCCAGGTCCTGAATCCTCGCTTTCAGCGCCTCGGCCGAAAATCCGCCGAACACGACAGAGTGCGTGATCCCCAGCCGCGCGCAGGCGAGCATCGCCACCACCGCCTCCGGCACCATCGGCATGTAAATGATGGCCCGGTCGCCCGCCTTGTATCCGCGGCTCTTCAGCACGTTGGCGAACCGGCACACATGCTCGTGCAGCTCCGCGTAAGTCAGCACTCTCTGATCGCCCGGCTCGCCCTCGAAGATGATGGCCGCCTTCGCCCCGCGGGCCTCCAGGTGCCGGTCAAGGCAGTTGAAGGACGCATTCGTCTTCGCCCCCACAAACCACTTCACAAAGGGAGGATGCCACTCGAAGACATGGTGCCACTTCTCAAACCAGTGCACCTCGCGCTCCGCCATCTCGCTCCAGAACTCCTCCGGGTGCTCGACAGCCCGGCGGTACAACTCCCTGTATGCTTCGAGGCTGCCCACATGGGCCCGGCTCGCAAACCCGGCCGGCGGTGGATACACGCTCTGTTCCTGCATGGCTGATCGTTCGTGAGTGTATCAAAGCCTGTCAGCCCCTCTGCCGACAGGAGCTTTCGGATTCTTTTGTCCTGTTGAGCGGCTGCATTTCTGGCGGCCCCCCTGCGGATGGCCTGCATTTTTTACCGGCGGCCGGTCATTTTTTCCCGCACGTCTCCGCAGAACCGTTGAAGATGCGTGGTCGTTGTCCCGGCACTCAAGTTGCTCGAGAGAGACAGGGCAGGGCTGCGCCGCTTCGCCACGAAGCGCGCCGATGTCCTGCCCGAAGTTCGAACACGGGAGGTTGACATGGCATTCACCCGCTCGCTCCGGCTGATTCCCGCGGCGCTTGCGGCGGCTGGCGCGCTCTGCTTCGCCCAGTCTGTTCCGCCCCGGGATCTCGGCCCCAAAATCTTCCAGGCTCAGTGGATCAGCGTCGACAGCCTGCAGCAGGATCCGGCGTCCGTCATCCCCTTCCCCCACGGCAACGACCCCATCCGCGACGGCGAACTCGAAGTTCGCGCCAGAGGCTGGGTCAAGACGGATCTCGAGGGCCTCAACCCTCAGGCCCAATACACCCTCTGGGTTTGCAGGCTGTCGAGCACTCCAGACAACCGCTGCATCGCCCTTGGCCCTGTGATCTCGGACGAAAAAGGGAAAGCCGACGCCGTCGTTCCGTGGCCGGAAGCGGCTTCCGGCCCTCACGCGGTCTTCTTCGTTCTGACGCGCAATCAGACCAGCATGTTCGTCTCCGGCTTCTACATGCCCGGCGCCGTCCCGCCTCCTCCCGGACCGCAGCCGCCCTCTCCGCCGAAGCCGTCCACGGTGGAAGTGGACATCAAGGGCGAAATCGCGTCTGTGGGCAGCGGCGTCTTTTCTGTGGCGGGAATTCAGATTCTCGTGGATGCGAAGACCCGCTTTGACGGCCGCGTCAAGTCGTTCGCCGATCTGCAGCCCGGCATGACCGCCGACGTCACAGCCGTCCAGACGTCCAGCGGTCTTCTGGCCGTCCGCGTCCAGGCTTCCTCAAAGAAATAGCCGTCCAGCTCACAACTCCTGCAGCAGTTCGCCGTGCGGTCCGACCAGCCGCAGCCGGAACGCCGGTTTGCCGAAGGCGTGCGTCGAGCAGCTCAGGCACGGATCGTAGGCGCGCACCACCGCATTCACGCGGTTCAGCGCGCCTTCCCTCAGTTGCGCTCCGTCGACGAACCGCTCCGCCACCTGCTGCACGCTCCGGTTGATCGCCAGGTTGTTGTGCCCGGTGGCGACGATCAGGTTCGCCCCCGTGATCGCCCCGCGCTCGTTCACCCGGTAGTGATGGATCAGCACGCCGCGCGGCGCTTCAATGATGCCCGTGCCCTCCAGCGCATTCACTCCCGCCTCGGCGCGCACGTGCGTGTCGAGAATCTCAGGCAGGTGGAGCAGCTCCTCCATCCTCTCGATCGCATACAGCGCCTCGATCAGCCGCGCGTAGTGATAGAAGAATGAGCTGTGCACCACGCGCCCCAGCCGCTGCCGGTATTCAGCCAGTTCGCGGTCCGCTTCGCTGGTCCCGCAACTGTCCGCGACGTTCAGCCGTGCCAGCGGTCCGACGCGATAGATCCCCTCCGGATATCCCAGTGGCTTGAAATAGGGCGCCTTGAGATACGAGTCCGGCATTGCCGCCTCGCCGATCCACTTCGCATATTCACGCGCTTTCGTGATCCGTCCCGCCGTGTTGCCTGAAGCATCGATGAACCGCACCATCCCGTCGTAGATCTGCAGCCGCCCGTCGGCGTCCACCAGCCCAGCGTGCATGGTTGGCATGTTTCCGAACGCCTCGCTCTCGGCCGGGAAATCATCCAGCATCGACTTGAACGTCCGCAGCGTGCGCCGGATGATCGAGTGCGCCAGCGGCAGGTCGGACAGGATCAGATCGCGCGTGTCCACGCTCAGCGGCTTGTTGACTCCTCCCGGCACCACCCATGCCGGATGCACGCGCTCGCCCGCCAGCCTCTCGATCGTCTGCTGCCCGAACCGCCGCAACGCGATTCCGTCCCGCGCCGCCTCCGGGTGCTTCTCGATCAGCCCCAGCACATTCCGCATGGCAGGATCCGAGTCGAACCCCAGCAGCAGATCCGGCGCCGACAGGTGGAAAAAGCTCAGCGCATGGCTCTGCACAAACTGCGCACAGTGCAGCAGCTCCCGCAGCAGCCGCCCCGTCTCCGGGATCTGCACCGCCATGATCGCGTCGCACGCCTTCGCCGAAGCCAGCAGATGGCTCACCGGGCAGATGCCGCAGATGCGCGCCGTGATCGCCGGCATCTCGTAATACGGCCGCCCTTCGGTGAACTTCTCAAACCCGCGCACCTGCGTCACATGAAACTGCGTCGAACGGACCTTTCCCGCTTCATCGAGGTGAATGTCGATCCGCGCGTGCCCTTCGATGCGCGTTACATGGTGGATCTGGATCGTCTGGCCCATCGCTGCCTCCCTGCTCAGCCGAACTTCACCTTGCCCGTCAGCTCGGGCTTGCGGCCCGCCAGCAGCTCCGTCAGCACATACCCGATGGCCGCCGCCGGAGGCGGGCATCCGGGCACGTGCAGGTCCACGCGGATCGCCTCGTGCAGCGGCGCCGCCTGCTTCAGCAGCGCCGGCACGCCATCAGCCGGCACGCGGTGATTCACGTTCACTCCGTCCACGTAGATCCGCTCCAGCAGCTGCTTCGGCGGAATCTGGTTGCGCATCGAAGGCACGTTGCCCGTCACCGCGCAGTCGCCCAGCGCGATCACGAATTTCGACCGCGCCCGCACCTTCTGCGCCAGCTGCAAGTCGTCCTGGCTGCTCACCGCCCCTTCCACCAGCGTGACGTCCACGCCTTCCGGAAACTCCTGCGCGTCCACCAGCGGTCCGAACACCAGTTCGATCTTCGGCGCCAGATCGATCAGCGCCTCGTCCAGGTCCAGCAGCGACATGTGGCACCCGCTGCACCCATCCAGCCAGACCGTGGCCACTCTCGCCTTGCTCATGCCCGCGCTCCTTTCGCCTCCACCAGCCGGCTGATCGTCTCCGTCCGCTTCACCATCTCCTCCGCCGCATAGCCCTTCGCCGCCAGCGCGCCCGTCGGGCAGCTCTGCACGCACTTGCCGCAGCTCGTGCAATACCGGCTCTCCGCCCAGTTCCGGTTCAGCTCGCACGTCAGCCGCGAGCCGATCCCGCGCCCGCCCACGTCCCACACATGCGCCCCCTCCACCTCGGCGCACACGCGCACGCACCGCGTGCACAGAATGCAGCGGTTCTGATCGAGCACGAACTGCCGGTGCGTCGCGTCCACCGGCGCCCGGGGGAAGCTGTACGGGAACCGCACGTGCGTCACGCCCAGCCGCTGCGCCATCGCCTGCAGCTCGCAGTGGTTGTTCGACACGCACACGGCGCAGATATGGTTCCTCTCCGAAAACAGCAGCTCCAGAATCATTCGGCGGTAACGGTCCAGCTTCTCGTTGCGCGTCGTCACCGCCATGCCGTCCTGCACCGGCGTCGTGCACGCGGGCAGCAGCCGCCCCACGCCCGCCACCTCCACCAGGCACAGCCGGCACGCGCCCACCGGCGTCAGCCCTTTCAGATGGCACAGCGAAGGAATGAACTTCCCGTGCGCCAGGGCTGCCTCCAGAATCGTCTGTCCGAGCCGCGCGTGGATCAGCTCTCCGTCAATGCGAATCGAAACCCGGTCGGGCATCGTCTTGTGCTCCTTTTCAGTCGCCGTTGCGGATGTCGCAGCGCAGGCAGCGGCACGCCTCTTCCATCGCCTCCACCGTTGTCAGCCCGTAAGTCGCCTCGCGGAAGTCCCGCACGCGTTCCAGAGGATCCGGCTCGCGGACCCTGTGCCGCCGGCTCGCGCTCGGGTGCGCCGGAACGGTCATGTCGTAGTCGAACTCCGGCCAGAGGCTCGCCCACCGCTCTTCGCCCGTCAGCATGCGGTCGATGTTGCGCGCCGCCTTCTTGCCGTAGCCCATTGCGTTGCTGACGTTCGAGGCGCCCGTGATCAGGTCCCCGCCCGCATAAAACTTCGGCCGGCTGGTGGCCAGCGTGTAGCGGTCCACTTCGATCAGCCCGTTTTCCTTGATCTTCAGCCCCGACGCCTTCGCAAAGTCGATGTCCACGGCCTCGCCCACCGCCAGAATCACCGTGTCGCACGGGATGCGCACGATTTCGTCCGTCGGAATCGGCCGCCGCCGCCCCGAGGCGTCATACTCGCCGAGCCGCGTCTTCACCGCCTCCAGCGCCTTCACCCGTCCCGACTCGTCTCCCACGATCCGGTGCGGCGACGCGAGGAAAACGATCTTCGCGCCCTCGGCTTCCGCCGCCTCCACCTCTTCGTGGATCGCCGGCATGTCCTTCCGCTCGCGCCGGTAGACGATCGTCACATCGCTGCCCATCCGCATGGCCGTCCGCGCAGAGTCGATCGCCGCATTGCCGCCGCCAATCACCACCACTTTCTTTCCGAGCCCCGTCGGCTCGCGCTTCGACACCGCCTCAAGGAACGGCAGCGCGGGCATCACGCCCTTCAGCTCGGTGCCCGGCAGGTACACCCAGTTCTCTTTCCACGTGCCGATGGCAAGGAACACTGCGTCGTACTGCTCGTCCAGGTCGTTCAGCGTGATTTCCTGCTGGATGCGCACGCCGAACGTGAACTGCACGCCAACGCGCCGGATCAGCTCGATTTCCCGGTTGAGCACGTCCTTCGGCAGCCGGTAGTCCGGCAGAGCGTAGCGCAGCATGCCTCCTGCATCGGGATTCGAGTCGTACACCATCACGTCGTGTCCGAGCAGGGCCAGATAGTACGCGCATGCCAGCCCCGTCGGACCCGCTCCTACGACAGCGCAGCGTTTGCCGGTTGGCGGCTTCCGCACCGACGCCACACGGGCGGCGAGCTCTTCGAACTTCGGCGTCGGATAGATCGAATCCGCAATGTAGCGGTGCACTTCACGCATGTTCACCGCTTCATCCAGCCCGGCGCGCCGGCAGCGGTTGTCGCACGGATGCTGGCACACGCGCCCGGTGGATGCAGGCAGCGGATTGTCGAGCACGACCGACAGGAACGCCTCCTCCAGCCGGTCTTCCTTCAGCAGCTGCAGATAACGCGGAATGTTCATGTGCAGCGGGCAGGAGTTTTCGCACGGACTCAGCGCCAGGTCTTCGCACACGCCCGCCCGGCACCGCCGCGCGCGGATGTGGTCTTCGAACTCGTGCAGGAAGTGCCGCATCGTCGTCAGCACCGGATTCGGCGCCGTCTGCCCCAGCCCGCACAGCGAGGCGTCGCGGATCATGCGGCTCAGCTCGTCCAGCGTCTCGAGGTCCTCCACAGTGCCCTTGCCGTGCGTGATGCGGTTCAGATAGTGCAGGCTCTTGTCCAGCCCCACCCGGCACGGAATGCATTTTCCGCAGCTCTCCGAGTGCGTGAACTCGACGAAGTACCGCGCCACGTCCACCATGCAGTTGTCTTCGTCCATCACGACCATGCCGCCTGAGCCCATGATCGAGCCGAGCTGCGCCAGGCTCTCGTAATCCACCGGCGTGTCGAACATCTCGCTCGGAATGCACCCGCCCGACGGTCCGCCCGTCTGCACCGCTTTCACCGCGCGCCCCAGCGGCGCGCCGCCCCCCACGTCATACACGAAGGTCTTCAGCGGCGTCCCCAACGGCATTTCCACGAGGCCCGTGTTCTGCACCTTTCCAACGAGCGAGAACACCTTCGTCCCCGGGCTCTTCGGGCTTCCCGTTTCCAGAAACCACGCTGGCCCCTTCAGCACGATCGGCGCGATGTTGAACCATGTCTCGACGTTGTTGATGTTGGTCGGCTTCCCGTACAGTCCGCTGTCCGCCGGATACGGCGGCCGCGGCGTCGGCCGTCCTGCCTTGCCCTCCAGCGAGCGGATCAGCGCCGTCTCTTCGCCGCACACGAACGCTCCCGCCCCCTCCACCAGATTCAGCCGGAAGCGGAAACCGCGCCCCAGGATGTCCTCGCCCAGCAGGCCCCATTCCTCCGCCTGCTGGATCGCCGTCCGCAGCCGGTGAACGGCGAGCGGGTACTCCGCGCGGACATAGATGATGCCCTCGCTCGACCCCGTCACGAACGCGCCGATCAGCATCCCCTCGATCAGGGAGTGCGGATCGCCCTCGATCTCGTTGCGGTTCATGTAGGCGCCCGGATCGCCCTCGTCCGCGTTGCAGATCAGGTATTTCGGCTCGGCTTTCGCCCTCCGCAGGAACTCCCATTTCGCGCCTGTCTGGAACCCCGCGCCGCCGCGGCCGCGCAGCCGCGCCGCCTGGATCGCTTCAATCACCGCCGCCGGATTGTTGTCGATCAGCACCTTGTACAGCGCCTGATATCCGCCGACCGCGAGGAATTCTTCGATATCGTCCGGGTTGATCAGCCCGCAGTTCCGCAGCACGATTTTCTTCTGTCCGCGGAAAAACGGCACTTCATTCCACAGCGGAATCTCCTCGAATCCTGCGCCGAACTTGATGTGCGCCGTGATGTGGTCCCACTCGTCGATCCGGCACAGTGCCAGATCTGCGGGAACCCGGCCCGCGGCCACGTGATCGAGAATCGCGGGCGCATCGTCGGGCCGAACCTTCTGCAGAATCACCAGGGGCCTGCCCGGAATCCACACGTTCACCAGCGGCTCCGCGGCGCAGAAGCCGAAGCAGCCGGTCCGCGCCAGCTGCACGCTCACGCCCCGCTGCTCGATCGCATCGGCGATGGCCCGGAACACGCTCTCGGCGCCGTTGCCCGCCCCGCACGTCCCCATCCCCACCGCGATCCGCGGCACGGGCGGCAGCAGCTTCGCCAGTCCCGCCTCGCGCGCTTCGTTGAAACTCGCCAGGTCGCGGATCTTCCTCATGACCGCACCCCTTTCCGCACGGCCTCCACTTCGCGCTCGAGCGCGCGCTCATTCACATGGCCGAGAATCTGATGGTCCACCTCCACCACCGGCGCCAGCGCGCACTGCCCGAAACAGGCCACCGTGCGGATCGTGAACTCTCCGTCCGGCGTCGTCGCCGTCAGCTTGTCCGCGCTTCCTCCGTCCTCGCCCTCGCCCACCCCGAGCAGCAGCTTGAGCCGGTCCAGCAGCGCCTTCGACCCGCGCGTATGGCATGCCGTCCCGCGGCAGATGCATACCGTGTGCCGCCCCTGCGGCTTCAGATTGAACAGCGCATAAAACGTCGCCACGCTGTAGATCTGCGCGCCGGGAATTCCCGTCCGGCTCGAAAGATATTCCAGGTAATCCAGCGGCAGGTATTTCTTCGGCTGATTCTCCTGAATCTCCTCCAGAATGTTCAGCAGCATCCCGGGGCGCCCCCGGTGCCGCGCAATCAGCCGGTCCAGATAGTCCTGCTCGTCCGCCGTCAGCGGGCCCGCCGCCGGTTTTTCGCCGGGCAGTAGAACTGAGGTCATGCTCCCGTTTCCTTTCGCCACATACCAGATAAACGTATCTGAATGTCGGATGCAACCGGGTGTTCGCCCGGTGGAAACAGGTCATGCCATTCTTGTTTCAAGCCCCGCCCTGCGGCCCGCTCCCTCCTGCGCGCTCCAGCCCGTCCCGCACTGACCGGATCCACTCCTGCATCCGCTCATAGTGGGATCCCGGCCAGTACAGCTGCCCGCAGCCCGGACAAAGCGCGTACTCCGTGCACCACAGCCGCGTTTTCGGCGGGATGCGCTCCCACACCGCCTGCTTCTCCACAGGCTCGAGCAGCGCATTGCACCGCAGGCATCGGCGCAGCGGCTCGGCCGCCTCCCACAGTCCCAGCCTGCGCGCCAGCCACGCCAGCTGCTCGCGCGGATCATCGCTCCGCACCAGAAATCCCAGCCTCACCTGCCTTCGCATCAGCAGGCTCCGGTCGCGGGTCAGCAGAAAACGGCCTGCGGCCGCCGCCTCCGCCAGCTCCGCGTCATGGAGCCGCGCGTCGTACTGCGTGTCGAATCCCAGAATCCGCAGGTACTTCGCCAGCCGTCCCAGATGACAGTCCAGCACGAACCGCCACTCTCCTCCGTCCGGCGGTCCTTTGTACAGCCGCGGCCGTACTTCCACTTCCTGCCTGTCCCGCAGCAGCGGGCTCAGGTCTTCCGGCTCCCCCACCTCCGGATGCGGCACGCCGAAGGTCTCGATGGCATGCTTCAGCGAAGGACGGTCCTGAAACTCGTACTCCAGCCACACGCCGCGCTTCGCTGCCGGCAGGAAATCGTTCAGGTCCCCGTGAAACCGGAACCGCGCGCGCCGCACGCCTCCAACATAGCGCCTCGGATGTTACAGAAGAAGCCGCCTGCGATCGATTACGATGGGAGCAGGGATTCTGGATCATGACCATGCTCCGCCACCTCTCAGCCGCCGTGCGCACCTGCACCGCCGCGGCTCTCATCTTTGCGGTCTCTTTCTCCGGCGCCTTCGCTCAGCCCGCCGCGCCGAAAAGGATCACATCCGTAGAAGGCATCACCGAATACCGCCTCGACAACGGACTCCGCGTGCTGCTCTTCCCGGACCCGTCGAAGTCCACCATCACCGTCAACGTCACCTACATGGTGGGCTCTCGCCATGAGGACTACGGCGAAACGGGCATGGCCCACCTGCTCGAGCATCTGCTGTTCATGGGCTCGAAGAACCATCCCGACATCAAGAAGGAACTCCAGGACCACGGCACGCGCCCCAACGGCACAACCTGGTACGACCGGACCAACTATTTCGAAACCTTCGCCGCCACCGAGGACAACCTCGCCTGGGCTCTGTCCATGGAAGCCGACCGCATGGTCAACAGCTTCGTCGCCAGGAAAGACCTCGACAGCGAGATGACGGTCGTCCGCAATGAAATGGAAGCGGGCGAGAACTCGCCGCCCCGCGTCCTGCTCGAGCGCGTCGCCAGCACGGCGTTCCTCTGGCACAACTATGGCAAGTCCACCATCGGCGCGCGAAGCGACGTCGAGCGCGTGCCCATCGACCGGCTCCAGGCCTTCTACCGCCACTTCTACCAGCCCGACAACGCCCTGCTGGTCGTGGCGGGCAAATTCGACGAGCAGAAAACCCTGGCCCTCATCCAGAAGACCTTTGGCGCCATCCCCAGGCCGCAGCGCCAGCTTCGCCGCACCTACACCGTCGAACCCGTCCAGGATGGCGAGCGCACCGTCACGGTCCGCCGCGTCGGCGACGTGCAGTATGTCGGCGCCGCCTGGCACATCCCGCCCGGCTCGCATGAAGAATATGCTGCGGTGGAAATGGCCGTGGACATCCTGGGCGATCAGCCCTCCGGCCGGCTTTACAAGGCGCTGGTCGAAACAAAAAAAGCGGCCTCCGTCAACATGATGAGCTTCCAGCTCAAAGACCCTGGTTTCGCCTACGCCCAGGCCATGGTCCGGATGGACAGCTCGCTCGAGGACGCCCGCAAGACGCTGCTCGACACCATCGCGGAGATCAAATCCCGGCCCTTCACCAAGGAGGAGCTCGAGCGCCAGCGCACCCGGTGGCTGAAAGACTTCGAACTCAAGATGAACGACCCGCAGGACGTCGCCCTCGAGCTTTCCGAGTGGCAGGCCATGGGCGATTGGCGCCTGATGTTCCTTCACCGCGACCGCATCGAGAAAGTCACCCTCGAGCAGGTCCAGAAAGCCGCCGAAAAATACTTCATCCCCTCCAATTGCACCGTGGGCCTTTTCATTCCGGAAAAAGAACCGGTCCGCGCCCAGGTGCCCGAACCGCCTGAGGTGGAAAAAATCGTTGAAGGGTACGCCGGCAAGGCTGTCGTCTCCCAGGGTGAAACCTTCGACGCCTCGCCCGCCAATATCGACAGACGGACCATCCGCGGAGAAATTGCCGGCGGGCTGAAGATCGCCCTGCTGCCGAAGAAGACCCGCGGCGGGCAGGTCACGGCAGTCCTCAGCCTCCACTTCGGCGACGAGAACAACCTCCGCGAGAAATCCTTCGTCGGCGGGCTCACGGGCCAGATGCTCATGCGCGGCACGGCCAAACGCACCCGGCAGCAGATCCGCGACGAGCTCGACCGCATCAAGGCGCAGGTCAATGTCGGGGGCAGTGCCTCCGGCGCCTCCGCCCGCATTACCACCACGCGCGAGAACCTCCCCGCCGCCATCGACCTCGTCTTCGAGATGCTCAAAGAGTCCGTCTTCCCCGAAAACGAGTTCGACCAGCTCAAGCGCCAGGTCCTCGCCTCGCTCGAAGGCGCGAAAAGTCAGCCCCAGACCATCGCGTCAACGGCGTTGCAGCGCCACCTGATTCCCTATCCGAAGGGCGACGTCCGGTATGTGCCCACAGTCGAGGAACAGATCGAGGGCATCCAGAGCGTGACGCTCGACCAGGTGAAGCAGTTCCACGCCCAGTATTACGGCCTGGCGGAAGGCGAACTCGCCGTCATCGGCGACTTCGATCCTGAAAGCGTCCAGCAGCAGATCGCCAGACTCGCCAGGGACTGGAAAACCCGCCAGAATTACGCCCGCATTCTCCGCAAATATTTGGCGGTCAAACCGGCTGCCGCTTCTTTTGAAACACCGGACAAAGCCAACGCCATGTGGATGGCCGGCACGGCCTTCCGCCTCACCGACGCCGACCCGGATTACCCCGCCCTCGTCTTTGGCAACTATCTTCTCGGACAGGGCATGAACTCCCGCCTCTTCGCCAGGATCCGCAACAAGGAGGGGCTGAGCTATGGAGTCGGCTCCCAGCTCATCGCCGGCGCCGAGGACGATCACTCCCTCTTCATCGCGTTCGCCATCTGCGCCCCTGAAAACGCCCCGAAAGTCGAGGCGTCCTTCCGCGACGAGATGAAGAAGATCCTCTCCGAGGGTTTCACGGCGGAAGAAATTGAAGCCGGCAAGAAGAGCTGGCTTCAGAGCCGGCAGGTCAGCCGCGAGAACGACGAGGAACTCGTCAGCCGCCTCGTCAGCCGCACCTACGAGCGCCGCACGATGGCCTTCGACGCCCAGCTCGAGGAGAAGGTCAAGGCTCTCACCCCGGACCAGGTCCGCGCCGCCATGGCGAAATACCTCGATCCCGGCGGCCTCACCTACATGCGCGCCGGCGACTTCAAGAAGGTGAACGTGTCCTGGTGATCACCGACCTCGTCCAGATCCGGCGCCTCGGCGAGCACAAACGCGGCGAAAACGAGAAATTCCGCCGCCACCTGAAAACCTACCGCTACGTCGAGCGCCGGCTCCGGCAGATCGCCGAAGACATCGAGTCGCAGGTCGACTGCCTCGCCTGCGCCAACTGCTGCCGCGTGGCCACCGCCCGCCTGCTCGAGCGCGACGTGGAGAAACTCGCTCGCCATTTCCGTATCAGCGTCGAGAAATTCAAGCGTGATTTTACGGAAATGAGCGAAGAAGAAGGACTGATTTTACGGCGCGATCCCGAGCGGGGCTGCGTCTTCCTGTCGGGCAACGAATGCACTGTCTATGAGGCGCGCCCCGCCTCCTGCGTCGATTTTCCCCACATGGTGCGCGGGGCGGGCTCCCTCCCCTCGCGCATGTGGCAGTTCATCGACCGCGCCTGCTACTGCCCCATCGTCTACAACACCCTCGAGGCCTGGAAGGAGGAAACCGGCTTCTCTCCCTCGCCGCGCTGAACAGCCGCCGCCCCGGCTACAGCCGCCCTTCCCGCCGCAGAGCTTCGCACTCCGGGCACGGGCAGATGCTCCGCAGATACTCGTAGCTGTAAATGCCCGCGCTGTGCCCGTCGTTCCAGTCCACCCGGAATGCGTACGTGCCGACTTCCTCGATGTGGTTCATCTTCAGCTTCGGCCGGTACATCGGGAACGGGTTGTCCTGCGGCTTCGAGTACGAGGACGGCTGCGGCTCGGTTCCGTGCGCGCCGGTGCAGGTGGCGCAGGGGCAATGGTCGCGCAGGTACTCGCAACTGTAATGGCTCTGGTGCCCGTCGGCCCAGTCGATGGTGACGCCGCGCGATTTCGACACGGCGATGTGCTGCGGATCGGTGCTGATCGTCATGTCCTCAGGAAACTCTCTCCACGTCCCGCACGCCCGGCACCCGCCGCATCGCCTGCACCAGCCGCTCGAGCTGCTTCTTGTCGCGGACCTCGATCGTCATTTCCACCAGCGCCGAATCGAAGTTCTTGTCGTCGGCGTGCGCCTCCACGCTGCGG
>Ga0209381_1001938_pt1 | contig 29182 bp, 30 predicted proteins | sample DewCreD2012metaG_FD_184111 | JGI IMG/M metagenome (GOLD analysis project Ga0209381, IMG submission 184111) | Hot spring sediment bacterial and archeal communities from British Columbia, Canada, to study Microbial Dark Matter (Phase II) - Dewar... ...
CCAGCCGCTCCCGGTGCGCCTGATAGCCCGCCACGCCCCGCTGCGCCTCACCAGGCCCCGGCGGGCAGGAGATTGGGGGGCCGCTGGGGAATTCGGACGGTGAAGCGGGCGGAAGCCCGCGCCCCTCACGCCATTCCGCAAGGATCAGTAAGGCGAAGATCGCCGGCGACAACGGCGTGCCAAGCAAAAAGGCATCTCCCCGGAAGACGAATCGGCTCCAACCACAAGCCCCACAACCCCTTTACTCAAACTTTGCGGAACTCCTGCCGGAAGGATGCCGGTGAAACGGGGCCCGCAGGCCGCCCGCTGACGCCGCGGGCCGGGAGGGTTTCGCGGTTTGGCGCGCCCCGCGGTTTTCCAGCCAGGCGCCGGGGAGGCGCGGGCCGTCCGTTATTTGAGCGGTTTGACGAGCACCTTGGATTTGCGCCCGCTGGCCTCGTATTTTTCGCGGCGCGCGGGCGGGAGGTCGTCGGGGGAGCCTTCGATGAACCCGGCCTTCGACTGGAAATAATTGAATGCCTGGGTGGACAGGGCGAACAACCCGGTGAGTCCATGTTCGCGGGCCTTGTCCTCGAGGAAGGCGATCAGCTTGCGGCCGATGCCCTGGTTCTCGTGCGAGGGGCTGACGTAAAGACAGGCCAGTTCGCCCCGCTTGTGGTCGGGGTAGAGATGCAACGCGGCGCAGGCGACGGGGTTTTTGTCAATCTCGAAGAGGTAGTAGTCGCCCAGTTGTTTTTCGATGGTGGCGCGCGTGCGCTTGACCAGTTCGGTGCTGGCGACGGACGACTTGGTGAGGGTGAGGATGGCGCGGACGTCCTTTTTCAAGGCGCGGCGGATCTGCTGGTATTCGTTGGCGTAGATCAGGGTGCCGATGCCCTCGTTGGAAAACACCTCGGCCAGGAGGCCCTCGTCCACGCAGCCGTTGATGATGTGGACGCGCGGGATGCCGGATTTGCAGGCGGCGACGGCGTGGGTGGCCTTGGAGAGGACGTCGGCGGGGATGGCCGCCTGTTGCAGGGCGAGCACGGATTCCAGTTCGCCCACGAGCATCTGCCGGATCATCTGGCCGCCCACCTGGATGCCGTCGGTGGTGGTGATGAAGATGAGCTTGGCGGCGCGCAGCGCCCCGGCGAGGGCCACCGCCACGCCGTCGGAGTTCACCCGGTAGGTGCGCCCGTCCCCGTCGAACCCGAGCGGGGGCACCACGGGGATCATGCCGTTGTCGAGCAGCTTCTGGAGCATCTCGACGTCAATCCGCTCGACCTTGCCGGTGAACAGGTGGTCCACGCCGTTGAGGATGCCGAGCGGGTGGGCGATGACCGCGTTGGTGGTGACGGCGCGCAGGTCGTTGGCGGAGAGGCCCTCGAGAATTTCGTGCGTCAGCCGGTTGGCGGCGGTGAGGGCGAGTTTGAGCGTGGGGCCGTCGGTGATGCCGCTGCCGTCCAGATTCGAGGGGGCGACGCCCTGTTCCGCCGCCAGCGCCTGGATCTGGGCGGACGCGCCATGCACGAGCACCACGCGGATGTTCAGCGAGCGCAGCACCGCGACGTCGAGCAGCAGGTTGGCGAAATTCTCATCCGTCACCACCGCGCCATCGAGCGCGAGAATGAACACCTTCTCCCGAAAGCGCGGAATGTATTGCAGGATGCCCCGCAGGTCGGTCGGTTTCACGGCGTTGCGATGGTGAGTTCAACCACGGCGGGATTAGTAACGGCTTTGGCCGGTGGGGCAACTGGAAAAACCGCCGGCGGGCGGCGCAGGGTTCGCGTGGCGGCCGGCCGCTCAAGCATCCGCGCCCGCCGACGGCTCCGGTCGGGCGGGGGTGCGGATTTCGGGATGGTGGATTTTGCCGCCGTAGTTGGCGGTGCGGGCCATTGCGTAGCCGACGACCAGGCCGGCGGCGAGGTTCAGGGCGATGAACCAGCGGGGCGGCACGCGGGCACCCCGGAACCAGAGCAGGCCGCCGAGTGCCAGCACCCCGGCCGCCAGCGCGGTCCCGAGGGCGATTTCGGCGGCGTCCTCATGCTCGGACATCCAGCGACTGCTGATGCCAGGCTGGTCTTCGAGGAAAGGCTCGCTGGGTTCGCCGGTGAGAAAGGCGGGGACGGTGACGACGCCGACGAGGAACAGGGCGGTGAGACCGATGCGCTTGGATTCGGGCGAGTTGCGGAGGAAGCCCCAGCCCAGGAGCAGCAGCGCAGCGAGGCTGCCGACGACGGGGAGATGATTGAGCACCAGGTGCCAGTGCGCGGCGTTGGCGGGCCAGAGGTCCATGTCCGCAGCTCAATTCCGGGGCCGGGCCTCGGCGGTGACAACTTTGGCGAGGAGGCCGAGGTAGTCCACGAGGATGGCCCGGGTCTCGTCGAGCGCGGCGTCCACCGGGGGCGCGGTTTCGGCGGCGTCGTCGCCCCCGACGGCGAGCGGATCGTTGGCGGCGGCGTTGAGGGTGGGATGGCCGGGGTCAGCGAGGGCGGTGGTGACGGTGTTGGTTTTGGCCAGCGGCGGGGGCAGGCCGGGTTCGAGGACGTTCTTGAGGGTGAGTTCGTATTCCTTGAGGGCGGGCTGCGGGCGGGCGAGGCGTTCCTTGTCGCGGGCCTTCTTGCGGGCGTCTTCCTGCTGTTTTTCGCGGAGCCGCTCGGCTTCGTTGAGGGAAATGGTCTTGTCCTCCTGCCGCTTGAGGAATTCGGCGATGTCCTCGCGGATGTAGTCGAACTCGCGGTTGCTGGCGACGCGGGCGGCGGATTTCTGGCGGAGGTCGGCGAGAAACGGAGCCACGCGGTTGACTGGCTCGAAGGGAACGGCCCCGATGGTGTTCCACGGGAGGGCGTTTTCATGGGCGGTTTCGCCGATGTCCTTCGAGTGGTTCAGCACGGAGGGCAGCACGATGTCCGGCTCGACGCCCTTGAACTGGGTGGCGGCCCCGGTGGCGCGGTAGAATTTGCGGATGGTGAACTTGAGCGCGCCGGGGTCGTTGGTGAATTTGCCGCCGAAGGAAAGATATGGCGCGAGGCGGCTCAGGCTTTGCACGGTGCCCTTGCCGTGGGTCGTCGAATCCCCCACCACGATGGCGCGGCCATAATCCTGCAGGGCGGCGGCGACAATCTCGGAGGCGGAGGCGCTGAACCGGCTGGTCAGCACGGCCAGCGGGCCATCCCAAAGGATGGCTGGGTCGTCATCCGCCTCGATGATGGGATCGCCTTCCGGCCCGCGCACCTGCACGATCGGCCCGGTCTTGAGGAACAGGCCGGTGAGCTTGACGGCCTCTTCGAGCGAGCCGCCGCCGTTGCGCCGGAGATCGAGAATAATGCCGCGCACGTCCTCCTGTTTCATTTTTTCGATGAGCAGGGCGACGTCCTTGCTGGTGTAGCGTGGCTCGGATTTGCCCCGCGAGGAATCCATGCTGGCGTAAAAGGACGGCAGGTCAATGATGCCGAGGCGCAGGGGGGCGCCGCCGGGGCCGGGCAGCTCGAACAGGCGGGCTTTGGCCTGCTGTTCTTCGAGCGGGATCTCGTCGCGGATGAGGGCGACTTCCCGGCGTTCATGGGTTTCCGGGTCTTCGAGGGTGAGCCGGACTTCGGTGCCTTTGGGGCCGCGGACGAGCTGCACGGTTTTGTTGAGGTTCATGCCGACGACGTCCACGGGCGGCTGGTTGCTCTGGGCCACGGCGACGATGCGCCATTTTTCGCGGACCTGCTTGTTTTTGCTGGCGGGGCCGCCGGGCATGACGCGCTCGATGTTGCAGTAGCCGTCGTCGTCCAGCCGCAACTGCGCGCCGATGCCAAAGAGCGCGAGGTTCATGTTGATGCTGAACTGTTCGAATTGCGACTTGCCGAGGTAGTCGGTGTGCGGGTCGTAGGTGCGGGCGAGCGAACTGAGGTAAAGCTCGAACACGTCGTCGCGGTCCATCTCGCGGAAGATGCGGAGGTTGCGGTGATTGCGCTTGGCGAGGAGCTGGGCGATTTCCTCGTCGAGGGTTTTGGCCTTGACGGCGGGGGCGTTGGTGCCGGGCGCCCTGGCGGTGGTGTTGGTCTGCTTCTCGCCGCTGCGGGCGAGTTTTTCCTGGAGGTATTCGAAGCGGAGCCGCTCGCGCCAGAGCTGGCGGGCTTCGACGAGGTTTTTCGGGGCCGGTTCGTCCTTGCGGTTGAGGAGGACGCGCTCGTGGCCGCTGAAGTCAAAGGGAAGGTTCTTGAGCAGGTCGTCGCAGTATTCGACCCGCTGGGCGAGGCGTTCGAGGAAGACGGTGAAAATTTCGTAGGCGGGCCAGGTGTCACCCCGGCGTAGGATGAGGTCGTCCAGCCGGTGGCGGTAAGGCTCGAATTTGGCGAGGTCGGTCTGGAGGAAGTGCATCCGCTGCGGATCGAGCAACTGGAGGTAGCGGTCGAGCATCTTGCTCGAGACCTGGTCGTTGAAGGGCTGCCGGAGGTAGTGGCTTTGCTCGAGCATCCGCGCGGCGACGAAGGCGATGCTGGCGTCGGCCTCGCCGGGTTTCAGTTCGCGGCGGGAGGCGCCGTTGGTGTCGGCGGCGGCAAAATCCGCCGGACACAGCAGCGCGGCGAGGAGCAGGGGGGCGAAAATTTTCATGCGCAACGGGGGGAAGATAGCATGGGTTGGACCGTCCGCCGCAAGCACCGTTCAGTGCTGGCGGCGGGGTCAGAGGGTGAATTCGACAGGAATGCCCTGCGCTTTGCGTCGCTCCCGCTCCCCGGACCGGGTGCTCCGCCAGGGCATGGTTTCCGCGATGCGCTCGAGCATGACGGCGGCAGGCAGGCGGGGGCGGCGGGCCATCCAGTTTTCCGCCACCGGCAGCTCCAGGCGGGTAGACGGGGGCGCGTCCCGGAGTGCTTCAGCCGCCGTGCTCACAGGCGTGGACGAGTTTCTCATACAGTTCGACGCTGCCATATTTCAGGGCCAAAGTCTTGAAGGAATCCGACCGGACATCGAGACCGTTGATGCGGACCAGTTCCTGCACGTCCATGAAATCCTTGAGGAACCGCCCCAGATGACTGTGTTTCAGGGCGTGCAGCTTCAGGGCGATGAGATGTTCCACCGTGGGAATCCGCATGCGTTCGCCATACAGGTCCACCTCGGGGGCCGCCACGAATATCGCGGAAAAGGTGGCCTCGTTGACCAGCATCAGATCTACGGGCCATGCGCCGGCCTGGGGTGGATCGAACTGTAGAAACGGCCCTCCGTCGTGACTGAGCGTGTAACCCAGGCCGGCCAGCAGCGCCGTCCATGCCTCCCGCTCCTCCCGCCGCACCATCAGATCAAGGTCCGCGGTGTCCCGCGAACACCCGTGCAGGTTGACAGCCAGCCCGCCAATGACCAGGAAGCACAGGTTCCGCTGCCGAGTTTCCTGATTTAACCGGGCAAAAAAGCTCATGCGCGCCTCACAACGGTTTCTGGTGCGCCTTCCGGTGGGCGGCGGCGATGAAGCCCTTGAACAACGGGTGCGGCTGGTGCGGCTTGCTCAAAAATTCCGGGTGAAACTGGCAGGCGATGAAAAACGGATGCTCCGGCAGCTCGATGATTTCCACGAGCCTGCCGTCGGGCGAGGTGCCGCTGAAAGCCAGCCCGGCCCGCGTGAACTTGTCCCGATAATGGTTGTTGAACTCGTAACGGTGACGGTGCCGCTCCTTGATGACAAACGCGCCATACAGCTTCGCCGCCAGCGAATCCATCGCGAGCTGGCAGGGCATCGCGCCCAGCCGCATGGTGCCGCCCTTCTTCGTGACCTTGAGCTGGCTGTCCAGCATGGCGATGACCGGGTGCGGCGACTCGGGGTCGAACTCGACGGAGTGGGCTTTTTCCAGCTTGAGCACGTTGCGGGCGAACTCGATGCAGGCGATCTGCATCCCGAGGCACAGGCCGAGATAGGGAATGCCGTTTTCGCGGGCGAACTGCGCCGCGCGGATTTTGCCCTCAATCCCCCGGTCGCCAAACCCGCCGGGCACCAGGATGCCGCCCACGCCCCGCAGCAGGGGTTCCGGCCCGAGCCGCTCGATTTCCTCGGCGTCCACCCGGATCAGTTCCACGCCGCAATCATGCCCGATGCCGCCGTGGATGACCGCCTCATAGACGGATTTGTAGGCGTCCTGCAACCCGATGTATTTGCCGACCACAGCCACGCGGACGCGGTGGGCGGGGGCGATGAGTTTGCGGACGATTTCCTGCCACTGCGTCATGTTCGCGGCGGGCTTTTCGAGCCGCAACTGGTCGCACACGAGCTGGTCCATCCGCTCGCGTTGCAGCATCAGCGGCATCTCGTAAATGCTGTGGTCCACGTCCTTGACCTCGATGACGGCCTCGAAGGGGACGTTGCAGAAGAGCGAAATCTTCTGGCGCAATTCCTTGTCCAGCGGCTTCTCGCAGCGGCAGGCGATGATCTGGGGCGTGATGCCGATCTCGCGCAGCTTGGCGACGCTCTGCTGGGTGGGCTTGGTCTTGAGTTCGCCGGCGGCCTTGATGAACGGGACGTAGGTAACGTGGATGAACATCGCGTTCTGCGGCCCCTGTTCGAGGGCGAACTCGCGGATGGCCTCAAGGAACGGCAGCCCCTCGATGTCGCCGGTGGTGCCGCCGATTTCGGTGATGACCACGTCCGCGCCGGAAGCATTGGCGGTCTCGAGGATGCGGTTCTGGATTTCGTCCGTGACGTGCGGGATGACCTGCACGGTCTTGCCGAGGTAATCGCCGCGCCGCTCCTTTTCAATCACGTTCAAATACACCCGCCCGCTGGTCAGGTTGTTGAGCCGCGAAAGCTGCGTGTGCGTGAACCGCTCGTAATGCCCGAGATCCAGGTCCGTCTCCGTGCCGTCGTCGAGCACATACACCTCGCCGTGCTGGAACGGGCTCATCGTGCCGGGGTCCACGTTCAGATACGGGTCGAACTTCTGGAGCGCCACCTTGAGGCCGCGGTTTTCGAGGAGCGTGCCGAGCGCCGCCGCCGTCAAGCCCTTGCCCAGTGAACTGACCACGCCGCCCGTGACGAAGATATATTTCATCGGGAAAAAATGCCGGGGACGGCGTGAACACCGTCCCCGGGAGTGTCTTTTAACCGAAGCGGGCGGACGCCTTCAAGCTTGGGCTGAAAGAGAATACGGCGCCGCCTGCCCGAACCCGCGTCGCGGGACCGGCATCTTGCTCGTCCGGCGCCGTGTCCAATGGGCGGGGCGGGGCGAGCCGGCCAGCCGCTTGCGGGACCGGCGGGATGCCTGTCCTGCTTCGGCCCGGGCGCCGGGGTTCGGAGGGTCAAAAACACAAAGCTGGATTCGGCGAATTCTCCCTCCGCCACGACACCGGCGGTCTCCCGAGGAACGTGCAACCGGCCCTGTCCGCTGGTTACACGGAATTGTTCCGCCTTGGCCGCCAACACGCCGCCGGGCGCGACCGCATGGCCGTCCGGGGCGTGACGGACGGGACACCCGGGTGAAGCCGCAAAACCGGGTTGCCATCGGACGGCCCCCGGTGGAACATCGCCGCGTCCAACCCGGTCATCCTGCCACGCCCGTCATGAAAACCTCCCCCGCTTCCCGCCGTGATTTTCTCAAAGCCACCGCCACGCTGGGCGCCGTCGCCGCCCTGTCGCCCACACTGACCCGGGCCGACGGGGGGGCGGCGCCCAAGTTCAAGATTTCCCTCGCGCAATGGTCCCTGAACAAACGGCTTTACAGGCGCGGCGGGGCCGAGCCGCTGGACAACCTCGAATTCGCCGCCACCGCCCGCAGCCTGGGCATTGACGGCATCGAGTATGTGAACCAGTTCTTCCGCGACAAGGCGACCGATGCCGCCTACCTCGCCGAAATGAACCAGCGCGCCGCCGATGCGGGCGTGAAAAACCTGCTCATCATGGTGGACGGTGAAGGCAACCTCGGCGCCCCGCAGGAGGCGGGCCGCGCGAAGACCGTCGAGAACCACCTCAAGTGGCTCGACGCCGCCAAAACGCTGGGCTGCCACAGCATCCGGGTCAACGCGGCCAGCGACGGCAAACTGTCCTGGGACGAACAGGCCAAACTGGCGGCGGACGGCCTGCACCGGCTGTGCGTGGCGGGCGACCAGCGCGGGCTGTTCGTGGTGGTCGAAAACCACGGCGGCTTGTCCTCGCACGGCAAATGGCTGACGCAGGTGATGAAGCTCGCCGACCATCCGCGCGTGGGCATTTTGCCCGACTTCGGCAACTTTTACACCGACCGCGCGAAGGGCGAGCTGTATAACCCCTACCTCGGCCTGCGCGAATTCATGCCGTGGGTGAAACAGGCCGTCAGCGCCAAGTCCTACGACTGGGACACGGGCGCGGGCCGGTTTTACACGGAGGACCGGCGGCCCGGCATGGAGATGACGCTGGATTACGAACGACTTCTCCAAATCGTCGTTGCGGCGGGCTACTCCGGCTACATCGGCATCGAATACGAGGGCCACAAGCATTCCGAAATGGACGGCATCCGCCGCACGAAACAGGCGTTGGAGGAGATTCGCGCCCTGCTGTAAACCGCTCCCTGACCACGCCATGAACAAGACTTTCACGCTCCTGCTGCTGGCCATCACGCTGGCCCTCGCGGCGGCGGCCGCCCTGTTGTGGCGGGAAAACCTCAGCCAGCGGGCCAGTCTGGCCGCCCTGCGGGAGGAAGTGGAAACCCTCAATGCCTCCCTGGCCGAACAGCAGGCGGCGGTCGCCCGGCTGCAACGCCAGCGCGACGACCTGCGCGGCGAAGTGGCCCTGTTGAATGCACAGTTGCACCACGCCCACAGTGAGGCCGCCGCCGCCCGCGCCACTCAACCCGCCGCCACCAACGCCCCGGTCGCGGCGGCGGACAAGGAGAAAAAAGGCGGGTTGGGCGAGTTCTTCGCGAAGCTGATGGACAGCCCGGAGATGAAGAAGATGATTGCCGACCAGCAACGCGCCGTGGTCGAGGCGATGTATGGCCCGCTGCTCAAGCAGCTCAACCTCACCCCGGAGCAGGAAACCGCCTTCAAACAGTTGCTCGCGGACCAGCAGGCGAAGGGCGTGGACCTCGCCGGCGCGCTGCTCGGCGGCGACAAGGACGCCCGCGCGCAGGCCCTCGAACAGATGAAGCAGCAACAGCGCGAAACCGACGAACAGGTGCGCGCGTTGCTGGGCGAAAGCGGTTACGCCACCTACAAGGAATACCAGGAGAGCCTGGGCGAGCGCACCGCCGTGCAGCAGTTCTCCCAGCGGCTGGCCGCCGGGGGCAACGCCCTGAGCGACGCCCAGTCGCAGTCCCTCACCCGCATCATGACCGAGGAACGGCGCAACGTGACATGGGCGCCGGGCGAGAACATCTACTCGACCGACCCCAACGAGCGCGGTTTGCAGGCGGTGATGTCGGAACGCGCGGCGCAGCAGGCGCTCGAGCAGCAACAGCAGGTCAACCAACGGGTTCTGGACCGGGCGGCGACCGTGCTCAACGCGGAGCAGCTTGCGTCCTTGCGGGAGTTTCAGGAAACCCAGCTCCGGATGCAGCGGCTCGGGCTGGAGATGGGCCGCCGCTTTCTCGGGGGCGAAGGTTCCTCCGGACCGTAGAAAAGCAGTTCAGCGCCGCCGCAACGACAACAACGTGAACACCAGCACGGCCAGCGCATAGCCGATCAATCCCAGCCCGACGCCCAGCGGCACCAGCAACGGACAGCCCCACCACGCCAGCGCCGCCCCGAGGCCGCCGAGGATAAAAAACTGCGCGAAGAGGCAGAACAGAAACAACCCGTTGCGCCCGGCGGCCAGGCGTTCGGTCATCCACGCGCGGTAGGCGTGTTCTCCCATCGTCCGCATCAGCCACGCCCCCTGGAAATTGCGCGCCGCCACCAGCAAACTCGTGGTGGCGACGATCAGGGCGGCCAGCGGCAAACTGGCGAGCAGGAAACAGAGCAGCAGGTTCACCCCGCCGCCCAGTTTCCAGCCGAGCCGTTTCGCAATCGGATTGCCCTCCAGCACCAGACGCGGCGTGGCCACCCAGGTGCTCAGAAAATCCATCCCCCGCGCGAACAGCAGCACGCCGAGGAAAACCAGATAAGCGCGGCTGCCAAAAGGAACCGAGTCGTCCATCGGGTTGGCAGGATGAGGGATGAAAGATGAAGGGCGGACGCCCGTGCCGCTCAACCTTTCTTCTTCCCGTAAAGTTCCTCCGGCGTTTTGAGGCGCGGCTCGGTGGTTTTCCAGGTTTCGCCGGCGCCCTCCACGGAACGGAAGAAGCAGCTTTTGTAGCCCTCGTGACAGGCGGGGCCGTGTTGTTCCACCTGGAGGAGCAGCGTGTCGCCGTCGCAATCGAACGCGATGTCCTTCACCGTCTGCGTGTTGCCGCTTTCCTCGCCCTTCATCCAGAACTTCTGGCGCGAGCGGCTCCAGAAGTGGGTTTTGCCGGTCGCGAGGGTGGCTTCCAGCGACGCGCGGTTCATCCACGCCATCATGACGACGCGGCCGGTGGACTGTTCCTGGATGATGGCCGGGATCAGGCCCTCGGCGTTGAATTTGAGCTGGTCGAAGAAACTCATGGGCGCAGCCTAACGCGCCGCGCCGGGCATTTCGATGCGAAATTGCGCCGGTTTTGCCCCTTTACTCCCCCCCGAACGGGGCTTAACGTCGTTGCACGGTGAAACCGTATTGAACGCTGGCGCTTCCCGCCGGTCGGAAAGAGTTATGAACGATATTATGCTAGCATTTCTCGGGTGGCCGGAAATCGTCGCGATTCTGGCGGTCGTGCTCCTCCTGTTCGGCGCCAAGAAGCTGCCCGAACTGGCCAAGGGCCTCGGCAGCGGCATCAAGGAATTCAAGAAAGCCTCCCGCGAGGTGCAGGATGAACTCGAGCGCTCCATCGAGGAGCCGCCCGCCCCGCCGCGCAAACCCGAAGCTCCCGCCCAGCCCACCCAGCCCCAGTCCGGCCCGTCGGCCTCCGGCAACGCCTGACGCCCCGCCCGCACGATGGCCGACGAATCCACGGCGGAACCATTGTCCGCGGAGACTGAGGGGGGGCCGGTCAAGCCGTTCCTGGAGCATCTCGAAGACCTTCGCTGGACCCTGCTGAAAGTCACGGTCTCCCTGGCCGTCGGCATGGTCGTCTGCCTCGTGGGCGGCAAGTATCTGGTTCATTTCCTGACCTATCCCCTGCGGCTGGCCACGTCCCTCACCGCCGCCAGTCCTTCCGAGACGGTCGCCGTCCATTGGGGCACCAACGTCGTCGCGCAATTCGCCCGGACCAACCTGGCTGCGGTGCTGCCCGACGCGCCGACCAACACCGCCGCCCTCCGCGTCGTGCCGCAACGGGTGGGCGGAACGCTGGTGCTCGGGTTGCAGCCGGAGGAGCAGACCTTTGTGCCGGAGCAACGCGAGGTGGTGCTGCTCAAGAATTACAGCCCGCTCAGCGCCTTCATGGTGGCCATCAAGCTGGCGTTGTATGGCGGGCTGGTCCTCTCACTGCCGTTCATCCTCTACTTCATCGGCCAATTCGTGCTGCCCGCGTTGCGGGTGAAGGAACGGGAATTTGTCCTCCGCGCGCTGGGCTTCGGCGTGTTCCTGTTCCTGCTGGGGATGGCGTTCTGCTACTTCATCATGCTCCAGGTGGCGCTCTCGGCCACCGTGCAGTTCTCCGCGTGGCTGGGCTTTTCCGCCGATGAATGGCGCGCGGAAGACTACATCAGCTTCGTGTGCATGTTCATGCTGGTGATGGGCGTGAGCTTCGAGCTGCCCATCGTCCTGCTGGCCCTCGTCAAAATCGGCCTCATCAATTACCAGACCCTCTCGAAATACCGCGCCTATTGGGTCGTCGGCGAACTCATCGTGTGCGCCTTCCTCACGCCGTCCGGCGACCCGTTCACCATGTTCCTCATGGCCATCCCGCTGCACATCCTCTACGAAATCAGCGCCGGCATCGCCTGGTATTGGCACTGGCGCGACCGGCGCACGGCCCGCGCCGCCGGCGGAACCGCCTGAGCCGGTCCCGTCGCCTGCGGCGCCTGCGCGGGGCGGTCCATTTTCCGGTGGCATTGGCGGCGGCGACGGGCAAACTGCCGGCATGAATCGTTTGCTGTGCCGTTGGCCTGCGCTGGTGACGCTGGCCCTGCTGCTGCCGGTGTCGTGCGCCACCCGTTCCGGGTCCGCGCGGGTGAATTACGCGGCGGACATCCAGCCGGCCGTGGATGCGGTGTATCCGGCGCTGGTCCGCATTCACGTCGTCACCGAACAGGGCAGCGACGGCCGGATGAGCAAGGGCCGCGCCAGCGGGAGCGGCGTCATCATTTCGGAGGACGGCTACATCGTCACCAACCACCACGTCGCGGGCCGCGCCACCCGCATCGTCTGCCGGTTGTCCAACCGCGAGGAGGTGGACGCGGTGCTGGTGGGCACGGATGCGTTGTCGGACATCGCGGTGTTGAAGCTGGAGCGGGCCTCGCGTCGGAACCCGGACGCGCCGCTGCCGTTCGCGCGGTTCGGGGATTCGGACCAGTTGCGGGTGGGCGACACGGTCCTGGCGATGGGCAGTCCGTCGGGGCTTTCCCAGTCGGTCACCAAGGGGATTGTGGCCAATACGGCGATGATTCTGCCCGCCGGCGGCGGCATGGAACTGGACGGCGAGCGCGTGGGCGAGCTGGTGCGCTGGATCGGCCATGACGCGGTCATTTACCGCGGCAACAGCGGCGGGCCGCTGGTGAATTTGCGCGGCGAAATCGTCGGCATCAACGAAATCGGCATCGCCACGATGGGGGGCGCCATCCCCAGCAATCTCGCGCGGGAGGTGGCGCAACAACTCATCGCCAAAGGCACGGTCCACCGCAGTTGGATCGGGGTGGAAGTGCAACCGCTGCTCAAGGGCGACCCGGACGCGCGCGGCGTGCTGGTGGCCACCGTGCTGCCGGAAAGCCCGGCGCTGGCGGCGGGCATCCAGCCTGGCGACACCATCACGCACGTCAATGGCGAGGCGCTGGCGGAGTCGCGTTCGCCCGAGGACATTCCGGTGTTCAACCGGCAGATTCTGTCGTTGCCGGTCGGCGCCACAGCCACGTTGCGGGGCGCGCGCGCCGGCCAGCCGATGACCTGGAGCATGACGACGTTGGGCCGCGAGCCGAACCTGGCGCGGGAGGCGGAATTGCCGGGCTGGGGTTTGACGGTGCGCGATTTCACCCGCCTGGCGGCGCTGGAATCCCGCCGCAAGGACCGCCGGGGCGCGGTGGTGGACACGGTGCGCGCGGGCGGCCCGTCCTCCGACTCGAAGCCGCCGCTGCGGCCGGAGGACGTGATTCGCCGGGTGAACCAGACGGACATCGCGGACGTGGCGGCGTTGCAGGCGTTCACGCGCGAGTTCATCCGCGACCTCAAGGAGCCGAAGCCCGTGCTGGTCACGTTCGACCGTGAAGCGCAGCAGTTGCTGACGGTGGTGAAGGTCGGCCCCGAAGTGCAGGTGGACAAGCCGGGCCGGCCGGCGCGGGTGTGGCTCGGCGTGCAGACGCAGGTGCTCACGCCCGACCTGGCCGAGGCGCTGGCGCTGGAGGGCCGGAAGGGCGTGCGCGTCACGATGGTCATCCCGGATTCGCCCGCCGACCGCGCGGGCCTGCAGGTGGGCGACGTGCTGCTCAAACTGGACGGGCGCGTGATTGCCGCCAGCACGCCGTCCGACCAGGAGCTGTTCGACAACCTGATCCGCGAATACAAGGTGGACGCCGAGGTGGAACTGGCCGGCGTGCGCGGGGGCCAACCGCTGACCCTGACCGCGAAACTGGGCCGCCAGCCCAAGCCCACGTCGGACCTGGACGAATACAAAGACGAACTGTTCGAGTTCAAGGCGCGCGACCTGTCCTTCGGCGAACGCGTCGAGCAGGAACTGCCCGCCGATCTCAAGGGCGTCCGCATCGTTACGGTCGAGGGCGCCGGCTGGGCCGCGCTGGCGGGCCTGCGTTCGGGCGACGTGTTGATGACCGTCAACGGGCAGCCGGTGGACAGCATCGCCGCGCTCAAGACCCAACTGGCCGGGTTGCGCGAGAGCAAGCCCCGCCGCGTGCCGCTGTTCATCCGCCGCGGCATTTACACGATGTTTCTGGAACTTGAACCAAAATGGTGATCGCCGTGTCACACCTCCCATGAAGACGCCCATGAAGATCATATCCCTGTCCCCCCTCGTCGCCCTGCTGGGCCTGGCCCTGCTCGCGCCACCCGCCCCCGCCTCCGAACTGGCCGCCGCCGCCCGGAAAATTCACGCCGCCCACGAGGACAGCGTCATCTGGATTTCGGCGGTGGCCAAGACGTCGTTCTCGAGCGATGGCCGCGACTCGGGCCGCAACCTGCCCGACCAGGAGAACAAACTCGAGGCCCTGGGCACCATCATTGACGCGTCCGGCCTGGTGGTGGCGGCGCTCAGTTCGATTGATCCGGGCCGCATCATCAACGCCCGCCAAAGCTCCGCCGGCAGCCAGCGGGTGGACGCCTCGTCCATGTTGAAGGACGTGAAGGTCATCCTCGCCGACGGCACGGAAATTCCCGCCGAGGTGGTGATGAAGGACACGGACCTGGACCTCGCGTTCATCCGCATCAAGACCGACAGCAAGGAGGCCAAGGGCGTGACGTTCAAGGCGGTGGACCTCAAGGACAGCGCGAAGGGGGAACTCCTTGACGAAGTGGTGACGGTGGCGCGCGTGGACGAGGTGTTCAACCGCGTCTCCTTCGTGGCCACCGGCGAGATCAACATGCTCACCCGCAAGCCGCGCGAATTTCTCCGCTCCGGCAACGCGGTGAGCGGCTGCCCCACGTTTCTCACCAACGGCAAACTGCTCGGCATCACCGCCGGCCGCTTCTCCAAGGGCCGCGGCCCCGTGCCCGCCATCATCCCGGCGGCCGATGTGCTGGAAATCGCGGAACAGGCGAAGGCCGCCAAACCGGTGGAAGCCGCGGAACCCAAGGCGGCGGCGAACGAAGGGAACTGACGGCCGCGCGGTGCTACTCCGCCGGGGGGGCCGTCGGCGGCAGAATTTCCACCACCTGCGACAGCCGCCGGCCCGCCGGATCGCAAATCACCGCCTGCCGACCGAACAGCACGGGCGCGTCCGCCAGTTTCAGCGCGGCCCGAATGGCCGCGTCCGGCGTCACGCGGAAAAACGCTGCGGGCCGGGTGGTGTGAGCGATGGTGTGGTCCTTGAGGATGCGGCCCAGCGGCACCTTTTCCTGCAAAATCATCCAGCGCGCCTCAGGGGAAAACCGTTCAAGGCTCACGCAATTGGCGCCGAACTCGACGGGCGCGTCATCGCTGGCGCGGCGCAACACCACTTCGCGAAAATACTCGCCCCCCCGCTGCTCGCGGCGGAGGGCGTGGATGTAGATGTCGCCGCCGTGATGGCGTTCCAGCGTCGAGGTCATGTCGCGCTCATGGACGAGCAGCGCGCGATACGGCTCGGGAATCGCGTCGCCGGGAATGACGTCCATGCGCGGCAGCGCCAGGCTGGTGCGCGCGTAGAATTCGGAGAGGGGGAAGGCGAAATCCTCAGGCATAGCGTCCCGTCTCGTGCTCGGGTTTGAAAAATGCGCGGAGCAACTGGTCAATCCGCAACCAGGCCGCCCGCGTCACGCCGATCTGATCGCCCTGCTCGACGAGGAAGCCGCCCGCCCGCAACGTCGCCAGCGGGGCGGCGAACTGCTCGCGCGGGTCGCGCCCAAATTTTTCCGTGAAGGCCGCCGCGCTCACGCTGCCCAGCTTGAGTTGCAGGATGAATTCGCGGATGTAGCGCTCCTCGGACGTCGGCGTCAGTGCGCGATAAACGGGCAGCGCCCGCGCGTTCAGCGCGTTCACATAGGCGGCGAACTCGTGCTGGTTCTGGTAATGCACGCCGTTCAGATGTCCAAAGCTCGCGACCCCAATGGCGAGGATGTCGGCGCCGGAGAACAGGCCCTGGCGATAGACGAACTTCACCCGCGCCGGATCGCGCACCACGGTCGTGCCGCTCGTCACGGTGTAGCCGATTTGCTCGAACTCCCGGTAGGCGTAATCCACCCAGGCGCGCTTGGTTTCCCAGTCGGCCACGGGCGCGACCAGTTTGCCCTCGCTCTTCATCTGCTGGTAGATGCCGGTGTTGTAGGGCACCTCCATCTGGTAAATGGTCACCGAATCGGGCCGCAGCGCGACGGCCTGCGCCACCGTTTCGCGCCACTTGTCCTCCGTCTCCTCGACCATGCCGGCGATGAGATCAATGTTGATCTGCGGGAAGCCAATCTCACGGGCGAAGGCGTAGGCGCGGGCGATTTCCTTCGAGCGATGCGCCCGGCCATTCACCTCGAGCACATGGTCGTCAAAGTGCTCGATGCCCAGGCTCAACCGTGTGACGCCCAGTTCGCGAATGGCGCGGAGCTTGTGGTCCGTGAGCGTGCCCGGCTCGGCCTCGAAGGTCACTTCCTCCGCCGCGTCCCACGGCAGGAGCCGCTTCATGCCGTCGGTCAGGAACTTCAACTGGTCCGGCGACAGGTAGCTCGGCGTGCCGCCGCCGAAATAAATGAACTGCGGCTTGCGTCCAGCAACGCAGGGCTTGCCCGCGTAAATCGTCAGCTCCGCCAGCAGCGCATCGAGGTAGCGGCGGATTTCGGAGGCATCCTTGTCGGTATAGACCTTGAAGTAACAGAAGTGGCAGCGTTTGCGGCAGAAGGGAATGTGCGTGTAGAAGCCGAGGGGCGTGACGGGTGACGGGTGGCGGGTGGCCGGTGGCGGGAGGGGCGGACGTTCGAGCGCCGCGAGCAGTTCGGGCACGGCCTCCTTTCTCCAGAAGGCGAAGGGCGGGTAGTTGGCGACGAAATAATTGCCCGCCGTGGTTTCGTGGCGGAGCGGAGGAGCCGGGGCGGGGTTCGCGGGCGTCATGGGGGGCATGTTCGCCGCGACGGGGGCCGAATTCAAACGCCTTTCGCCCCTGGCTCACGGCCAGCCCTGCATCCGGTCGTAGCGGAAGGTCATCTCGTTGGTGTTGTATTTGCGATACCACGCCACGTGGCCGTCCGGAAAGAGGAGATTCTGGCCCCGGTCGTGAACGCGCCATTCCATCCATTGGATGCCGTTCTCGGGGCCGCCCACGCAGTTCTGCGAGTAATCGTCCTTGTCCGCGTCCTCCACCGTGGCGGGGGTGTCCCAGCCGGTGTCGCCGGAGATGACCAGCGCGGCGGGATACCGGATGAGCCGGGTGTTGATGGGGGCCGCCCGCCCGGCCAGCACATACGCCGCCCGCGCGCCGTTGAAATAACTGAAAGCCCACGTCTTGTTGCTCGGGCACCGATACACATTGGTGGTCGAGGCAAAGGCGATGAGTTGCTGCATCCAGGAAGGGCTGCCCGTGCCGGGATCAATCTGGTTCCACGGAATGACGTTTCCGGAGATCGGGTAACGGCCATCATGGTCGTCCGCATACATTGTGTAACCCAGGCCGAGCTGGCGGAGGTTCGACTTGCAGCGGGTGGTCTGGGCCTTTTGTTTCGCCTGGGCCAGCGCGGGCAGCAGCATCGCTGCGAGCACCGCGATGATCGCGATGACCACGAGCAACTCGATGAGAGTGAAGCCTTTGGTCCGGGCCATAATCCGTTTCGACGCGCGCCCTGCGGGAGGGATTCAGGACAATTTACGCCGGATTCCGTCCCCCCGGGCCGTCCACGTCGTAACCCAGATCGCGCAGCCGCTGCAACCGATATACCAGCGTGCGGCGGCTGATGCCCAGGGCCTTCGCCGCCTCGGTGCGGTTGAAGTCGTGCTGGCGGAGCGCTGTCACCATCGCCTCGTTCTCGATCTCCTCAAGCCGCCGGGCTTCGCCAGGTTCGACTGGAGCCGGCGGTTTCGGGGCCGTCGCCTGCACGCGCGCCGGCAGGTGCTCGGGCAGCACGAGTTCGCCGCGGCTGAGGAGCGCCGCGCGTTCGAGGGCGTTGCGCAGTTCGCGGACGTTGCCGGGCCACGGGTAGCGCGTCAGGCATTCCACCGCCGCCGGGGCCAGCCGGGCGCGGGCGGCGGAAAACTCGTTCAGAAACCGCGCCGCCAGCGGGACGATGTCCTCGGTTCGCTCCCGCAGGGGCGGGATGCACAACTCGACCACGTTCAGCCGGTAGAACAAATCCTCGCGGAACGCGCCGCTGCGCACGGCGGCCTCGAGATTCTGGTTGGTCGCCGCCAGCAGCCGCGCGTCGGTGCGGTGCGAGGTGTTCGAGCCGACGCGCTGGAACGTGCCATCCTGCGTGACGCGCAGCAGCTTGGCCTGCAATTTGGGCGACATCTCGCTGATCTCATCGAGGAAGAGCGTGCCCCCGGCGGCCTCCTCGAACCGGCCAATGCGCTGCTGCACCGCGCCGGTGAACGCGCCCCGTTCGTGGCCGAACAACTCCGCCTCGAGCAGCGTCTCGGGAATCGCCGCGCAGTTCACCTTCACCAGCGGCCCCGCCGCGCGCGCGCTCCAGGCATGCAGCACGTCGGCCAGCACCTCCTTGCCCACGCCGCTTTCGCCGGTGATGAGCACGCGGCTGTCCGAACCGGCGATCAGCGCCGCATCGCGGAACAGCGCCAGCATCTGCGGGCTGCGCGCCACCACGTGTGCGGGCAGCGTGCGGTGCGCGTCCACCCGGATGCCCGCCTCGCCCGCCAGACCGGCCGCCTGCCGCACCTGCCGCAGCAGGTCGTCGAGGTCAATCGGCTTGCTCAGGTAGTTCAACGCGCCATCCCGCATCGCATCCACCGCGTCCCGGATGTCGGCGAACGCGGTGACGAGCAGCACCGGCAGCCGGGCAAATTCCTGCCGCGCCTGGCGCAGCGTTTCGAGACCGGAGATGCCGGGCATCCGCACGTCGGAAATCATCAGCGCAAAACTGTCGCTCCGCAGCGCGGCCAGCGCCTGTTCGCCGGAGGCCGCCAGGGTGGTGGCGAAGCCCTGGCTGCGCAGGAATGAATCCAGCAGGCTGCGCTGGCCCGCGTCGTCATCCACGATCAGGATGCGCGGGCGCCTGGGCGAATGGTTCTGGCCGTTCGGCATGGGTGATATAATGCGCCGTCCGAAGCCCGAGGCCCGAAATTTTTTGCGCCCTGCCATCCGGCCTGGCGCGTCGTCCCCTCGGCCTTCGGACTTCGGCTTTGAGCCTACCGGCGGATGGCCCGGTTGACACGCAAAGTTTGCGGCCGCCACGCCTCGCCGGCGAACGCGGCAAAGTGGTCCTCCACCATTACGCGATCCAGTTCGCCCGCGTGGAACAGCAGCCGGTAACGGAACGTGACCGTTTCCCCGGCGGGCACGCGCAGTTCGCCCGCGCGCGCGTCGGCCAGCCGCTCGAATTCGTGCTGCCCGAAGGGGTTTGCCGCCAGCAGCCCGTAATCCCGCGCCATCCACCACGTCGGGTGACGCGGGTTGGCCGGATGATCCAGAATCGTGATGCCCGCGAAGCCGTCGCCCAGCGGCCCGGAGTAGTCGCACCACCGCGCCCGGCGGCCCCACGCGCCGAGGTCGGTCTGCCCTTCGCTGTTCTCGATGCGCCCGCCGGTGCCGCGCGGCACGCGCATGGTCTCGGCCACGCGCACGGCCAACGTGCCTTCCCGCGTGTCGCCCAGGACCAGTTCGCCGTTGGTCGCGCGCAGCGTGATGGCAAAATCAATCCACCGCGCGCCCGCCGTGCCGCGATGAAACACCACTGTCCGCTCGTCCGCGCATTGCACGCGGCCATCGGCGCTGACCCAGTCGTTGTGGCTGCACAGGGTGGCCTGATCCGCGCCGCTCCGCAGTTCGCTGAATCCGCGATGCACAATGCGGCCCGTGCCGGGCCGTTCGGTCCAGAAATCGTGGCCGTTCACCAGTCCATGCGCGAACCACACCGAGCGATGGTGCGGATGCGACGGGTCCTCGCCCGGCTCTTCGCGCATCGGGAAATGCCGCGTCATGGCCAGGCCGGCCGGACCCATGACCGGATACAGCACCGGCTTCGGCACGTCGCCAAAGCGGTATTCCGTGAACAGTTCGTGGCCCAGCATCACCGCGACCCGGTCCGGTCCGGGCACGAGCCGCACAAACGGTTCCCCCTCGGGGGCGGCATCCTCGCGGCCCCCGTCCGGCGCGGGCGTGGTGGGGCGGGGCGAGTGACAGCCAATGGCCAGCCACAGTGGCAGGAGCAGCCAGACGGACAGTTGAGCGCAAGGGACCATGGAGAACGGCCTGGGCGCGACGGCGGCGCGGAGGGAAAACTTCAGACCCAGTGGCGCAACACCAGCGCGGCCAGGGTGACGAGCAGCATCAGGCCGGCGGGCATGAACTTTTTCGTTCGGCCCAGCCGCACCGCGAACACCAGCAGCAGGGCCACCATCAGCACGTCGGCCAGCGTTTTGGCGAGGCGGGCATCCAGCAGGCCCTTGATGGCGCACAGCGCGAGCGCGGCGGCGAAGCCGATGGACATATACAGCGATACGGCGCTCTTCGCCTTGAGAAAACCGATGAGGCCGCCCACCACCAGCAGCACGATGTAAATCCAGAGAATCGCATTCGGAGTCATGGCGGACGGAGCTTGCCACCGCGCCGGGGAAAGGGAAGCGCGTTGTTGCCGCCGGATCGGGTGACAGTCTGACCGGGCCGCCATCGGCCCGTTCCGCCGCCCGGTGAGGGCTGGCGGACGGCAAACTGACTTTATGCCTTGGCGGTGGCGGGAATGGCTGCGGGCGCAGGGGGGGCGGGGGTGGTCACACGCCCCTGGGTTTTGGCGTTCTCCCGCCGGATGAGCACGGGCTTGAGCCACATGTAAACGCCGGAGACGCAGAGCAGCAGCAGCAACACCGACGCGCCCGTCATGATGGCCTTGCCCACTTCGCCGCCGATCTTGCCGGTGTGCAGATCAATCATGAGCTTGCCCCAGTCTGTCTTGCGCGCGATGACGGTGCCATCGGGCGCGGCTTTGACCTTTTCGTATGGGCCTTTGACAAAGTGGATGCCGGTGGCGGCGTTGACCCAGAGTTCGTCGCCGCCTCTGGACTTGATTTTGTAAATCATTTCGCCGTGCTCGGCCTTTAACTCGAGGCGCTCCAGCGGCACCTCGCCGAGGGTCTCCCGGGCCAGCGTCAGTGCCTGTTCCGGGGTGACGGTCGCGGCGGTGAAGCCGCTCACGGTGGTGAAGGCCGCGGCCGCAGTCCGCTCGCGCCGGGGCGGTTTTTCTTCCGGCGTCGCCTTCAACTCCTTGTCGTTCTCCAGCCCGAGCGCGGCGAAGATGGGTTGCTTGTAGTTCAGGACGATGCCGGTCGCGGCGACGACTATCAGGAAGAGCGCGGCGACCAGCCCGCCCCACTTGTGCCACTGCCGTGACTGGGCGAGCAGTTTGTGCCTGGGCTTCGGGGCCGGGGCGGATGCGGGTGCATTCATTTCAGGAAAGGGAGTTGACCAACCACGAAACACACGGAACACACGAAATGGAATCACGGAGCGCAGGCCGAGCCACCACGCCGCCGCCCAAGCGGCGAGCAAGGCGCTCCGCCCCCACTTCCGTCCTGTTCTTTCGTGTCATTTCGGTTTTTTCGTGGTTGAAAATCAGTCGTCGGATTGCTCGCCCTTGGACGCCTTGTCCTCGGCCTTGGAACGGACGGCGATGATGCGGCCGTCGCCCATCGCCTTGTGATAAAACGCCGCGTGCCAGCGCACGGGTCCCAGTTCGCCCTTGGCCACCTTGTCCGCGACCTTCTTCGGATCCTCGGTGTCCCACGGTTTGAACAGGTCGCGCGTGATGTCCCGTGTGCCGGCGAAGCTGAACTTGTTCTTCCACTCGTCGCCCGCCTTGCGGTTCCACTCGGACCCCTCCGCCTCGTAGCTCGTGCCTTTGCGTTCAAACACGGGCGTCTTGTCCGCGAAATCACCCACGTCGGCCGGACAGCGGAACACGCGCGAGTTTCGCCCGCCGATGTAATCGGCCAGCATGGTGTGCAATCCATTCGTCAGCGTCTGGAGTTGCTTGCCCTTGGCGATATCCTCGGCCTTGAGGCTGTTCTTCTTGATCTCGAACTTGGGGGGCAGCAAATCGTTGTGGTCATCGGCATACATCGCGAAAGCGAGATGGAGCTGCCGCAGGTTCGAGCCGCAGGCGGTGCGGTTGGCCTTCTCCTTCGCCCGGGCGAGCGCGGGCAGCAGCATGGCCGCGAGTATGGCGATGATGGCGATGACCACGAGCAGTTCGATGAGGGTGAAGGCGCGTCGCGCACCCGACCGGCGATATGGAGTGTTCGTTCTCACGCGGCGCAGATTAAGGAGGCTTCACCCGGGCCGCTGCCGGCAGCTTGCGAAAGATTGACGGTGGTTTGCGGTGGAAAACTGCCGCGTCCGTCGGGGCCGCCCGGCGGCGGTCGGCTGCTCGAACGGCTGATTCATCTGGATGAGGGGGGCGGGCTGGAAGGGGGGAGTTCTGAATATGACTGGAGACCTCTGCAAAAGGTAGTGGGACAGGCGTCTCGCCTGTCCGGGGGGATCACATTCTTCGGAAACCCTCGAAAAACAGCACGCTTTTCTGGACAGGCGGGACGCCTGTCCCACTACAGCGAGGCTATTGCAGAGGTCTCGACTGAACTTTTTTACGCCCAGCGCCGAGGCTCGCCGCCTGCAGGCGCCCCAAGTTGCGAGCGAAAGCGACGTGTTGGATCGCGTGACGGTGCGGCTCGTCGCCGCGGAGGCAATGGGCCAGTTCAAGCATCCTCTGCCGGAGGACCATTATCTGGCGAGCAGCCGGCTCGCCGGCCAGCCCGGATGTTTCACACTTCGCACGCAATGCCGACCGAGCGGAGCGCTGGTCGGTGACCGGCTTGGGAGGTTTTACCGCGATAAGCCGGTTGCCCACCGGCGCTCCGGCCCCCGGAGGGTGAAATATCCGGGTGAGACCAGCCCGCCGCTGCGCAGGCTGCGCCACCCCGTGCCCAAAACCAGATGAATCAGCCGGGGCGCCGGGGCCACCAAATCAAAACAGGTGGTTGAGCCGCTTCGAAGAAGGTTGTCCGGCTATTGCACCCCTCCGTTGCATCCCGCCAGGCGCCGGGCGCATGCCCGCGCGGGCGGGACGGAATGCTGTCGGGCGTAAACCGAAAGATCGGGCCGGGGCGCTCATGGGCCGCCGTGTGCCCCGGTGGGGAAACTGCATTCCCGCGCTGAACCGCCCCCTGACGGAAAATTTTTTGTCCCCGGGTTTGCATCGCGCCGCGTCGGGACTACCTTGCCTTCACGGCCCGCCGATGGATGCGAAGCCGGATGGCCAACCAGGGTCGTTCAACGGGAAAGGACAAAACATGACTGAGGAAGCCAACATGGAGAAAATCATCGCCGACTTGAAGGTGCTGTCGCGGGACGCGGAAGCGGTCCTGCACGCGACGGCCGGTCAGGCGGGCGACAAGATGGCCGAGGTCCGGCAGAAACTGGCCCAGGCCCTCGAAGCCGCCAAAGCCACCTGCCACAAGTTCGAGGAGAAGGCCCTTGCGGGGGCCAGGGCGGCGGACAAAACCATCCGCGCCCATCCTTACGAGTCCATGGGCGTCGCGTTTGGCGTCGGGCTTTTGATTGGCGTGCTGGTCGCCCGGCGTTAAGCCATGAGCGAAGCCTCCAGCCACGAAGGCGGCTTGCTGGCCGTGTTGCCGCGGTTGTGGCGGACGGTTCGCCTGCTGGCCACCAGCCGCGTCGAGTTGTTCCTCCTCGAATTGCAGGAGGAACGGTTGCGGCTGTTTGACGCGCTGCTGCTGGCGGCGGCGACGGCCGTCTGCGGGGCGTTCGCGCTCGGGCTGCTGACGTTGACGCTGGTGGTGGCGTTCTGGGAGCAATGCCGCGTGCTGGTGCTGGCGTTGCTGACGCTCGCCTTCGCGGGCGGCGCGGGCGGCGGCTTCTGGATTTTGCGCCGCCGCTTGCTCCGTTGGCAGGCGTTCGCCGCCACGCGCGAGCAACTCAAGAAGGACTGCGCATGTTTCGCCACCGACAACTGACCGCCCTCCAGCAACGCAAAGCATTGCTGGTTTTGCAATGCGACGCCACGCGGAGCCTGCTGGCCCTGGAGTGCCGCCGGCTCAAATCCCCCGGCCTCTGGCTGGGCGAGGCTGGACGGCTGGCGCGGGAGCATCCGCTGTGGACCGCCGGCCTCGGGCTGGCGGCGGGGGTGGTGGTGGCCCGCGCGGTGACCCGTCCGCGGCAGTGGGCCGGGTGGTTGCGGCTGGGCGCCCGAAGCCTGCCCGCCGCGCTCGGTTTGTGGCGGACACTGCGCCAGTAAGCGGGGCCGGATGGCCGGAGCCGAAGGCGTCCGGGGCGCGCGGATGCACGTCACCACCCCCAGTCTGCGGTTGAATTCGCGCTTTGCGGGCAACATCCTCCGCGCATGACGCATCTCGCCCGCGCCCGCGAAGTTTTCGACCTTGAACTCGCCGCCGTCCGCGCCGTCCGCGCCCAGTTGGATGAACAGTTCAACCGCGCCGTCGAGACCATCGTCGCCGCGTTGCGCAACCGGGCCAAACTCGTCCTTGTCGGCATCGGCAAGTCCGGCGCGGTGGGCCGGAAAATTGCGGCCACGCTCACCAGCACCGGCTCCACCTGCGTGGTGCTCGACAGCGTGGACGCGCTGCACGGCGACCTGGGCATCCTGAATGACGGTGACGTGGTGCTGGCGCTCAGCTATTCGGGCGAATCCGAGGAACTGCTGAATCTGCTCCCCGCCATCAAGCGGTTCGCCGTGAAAATCATCGCGCTGACCGGCGGCGTGAAATCCTCCCTCGCCCGGCACAGCGACCTCGTGCTGAACGTGCGCGTGCCCAAGGAGGCGTGCCCCTTCAACCTCGCCCCCACCGCCAGCACCACCGCCACCCTCGTCATGGGCGACGCGCTGGCGATGGCCGTGTTGCAGGCGCGCGGCTTCAAGCGGAGCGACTACGCCCGCTACCATCCCTCCGGCGCGATTGGCCGCGCCCTGCTGCTGCGCGTCGGGGAAATCATGCGCGCCGGCGAGCGCAATGCCGTGGCCGCCGAATCGCTCACCGTGAAGGAAGCCCTGCTCGTCATGACCCGCGCCCGGTCCGGCAGCCTCGCCGTCGTCAACGCGCGCGGCAAACTCACCGGCGTCTTCACCGACGGCGATTTCCGCCGCCACATGTCGAAGGACGACAGGCTGCTCACCCGTCCGCTCAAGTCCGTGATGACGCCCAACCCCATCACCATCCGCGACACCGCGCTGGCGGTCGAGGCGCTTAAGATTTTCAACGAACGCAACATTGACGACCTGATCGTGGTCAACGCCAAGCACGAGCCGGTCGGCCTCGTGGACTCCCAGGACCTGCCGAAATTGAAAATGATGTAAGGCCGACCCAAACCTGCCTCCTGTCATGAAAACCACCGTTGTCCTCGCCCTGCTCCTCACCGCCATGAGCGCCTCCGCCCAAAGCCCCTCCACCATCACCACCGGACGCTTCACCTGGGAAACCGTTCAGCGTGGCGAGTTGAAGTATCTGCTCCACGTTCCCGCGGGAGCCACGACGGACCCGACGAAGCGCTGGCCGCTGCTGCTGTTTCTCCACGGCGCGGGCGAGCGCGGTGCCGACGTGCAGCGCGCCGGCATTCACGGCCCCCTCAAACACGTTCGCGCGGGCACCAATTTCCCGTTCCTCATCGTCGCGCCGCTGTGCCCCGCCGAGGAACGCTGGCAGCCCGCGCCCCTGCTGCAACTGCTCGACCGGCTGGAGACGGAACAGCCCGTCGACACCAACCGCGTTTACGTCACGGGTCTGAGCATGGGGGGATTTGGCACCTGGGCGTTGGGATTGGCCGCGCCGGAGCGGTTCGCCGCCCTCGCGCCCGTCTGCGGCGGGGCCACCTTTATTGATTTGCTGCTCGGCTCCCGCGACCGCGCCGCCGTGGTGAAATCGCTGCCCATCTGGGCGTTTCACGGGGCCAGGGACAGCGTGGTGCCGGTGGACGAATCCGAGCGCGCCGTGCGGACGCTGCAACGGCTGGGCGCGAAGAACGTGAAACTGACGGTCTATCCCGAGGCGGAACACGACTCGTGGTCGGAGACCTACGCCAACCCGGCATTCTACGAATGGCTGCTGGCGCAGGAACGAAAAGACGGTGGCCGGTAGGCGGGAACCTTTCCGAACTCCAAAAAACCGAACTGCGCTACCCGCGTGCAGCCGGGCATTGTTCGGATTTCGCCCTTCGGATTTCCCCGTTCACCCCGCTCCGGCCAGCAACGCCAGCAACAGGTCCGTGGTCAGCCAATACGCGAAAATCAGCAACGCCGGGCGGCGCCACGGCAGTTGCGTGAGGCGCGCCAGCCCGACGCCCAGCACCACCACCACCCAGACGTTCATCGCCCCAAGCAGCAGGATCACCAGCCAGTCGCCCCGCGCGGCCTCCGTCCCGCCCAGCGGGGAGGCAAGTCCGGCGGCGCCCGCACCCGTCGGCGAGGAGGCCAGCACCAACACCAGCGACGCCAGCGTGGCGATGAGCGACGTCAACCCCGCCACTTCGAGCGTTTTGATGTAGCGCACGGGCCGGCGCAGAAACCAGCGCGCCACGGCCCAGAGCACCCCCGCCCACCAGAACACCCGCAGCGCGCCGAACACGAAGCCGCCCCAGACCGCCAGGGAGATCAACACCGCCGGCCGGGCCACGCTGGCGAACACGCGACGGTTTTCCTCCGCCTGCGCGGGCGAGAGCTTGCCCGCCGCCACCGCGTTGGTCTGGCCGGCCTGAAATTTTTCCGTCTGCGCCCGCCACTGTTTTTGAAATTCGGGCGAGGCGCTGAAGGCCAGCGCGGCCAGCGCCAGCACGAGCGCGGAAAGGATGGCGGGCAAGAGCCAGTTGCTGCGCGCGGGCGGCGTGCCCCGCACCTCGTCGAAGACCGCGCCCGGCGCGGCGAACACATTCAACATCCGCGCCAAAGGGGTCGTAACCGTCGGCGTCTCTGCCGGGAGGCGGGGCGGCAAGTCGGCGGGCAGTTCGGGTGGGTCGGCGTCAGGCACGGGGCGGGCGAACGTGCCGCAACCCCCCGGCGCTGTCGAGCCTGCGCGCGGCCCGACGCCTTCTCGCTCCACTGATATTGCTCCAAGACCTGGGTGCTGAAATGCCCCGCCCGGTCCTGCGGCACCGCAGCACCAGCGTCCCCACCCGCAGGAACAACCGCCGCCGGTAATAGCCGCTCCGATACCCCAGCCGTTGCTCGCTCCGTTCAGGTTTGCCCGCCTGCAAACACTCCTCCATCTCCACTTCCAGAATCGTCTGCACCACCTCCTGCACCCCCGGCACCAGAAAGTCCGGTGGCACCAGCAAAACAGACTTCCTCTCCGCCGCGTTCAGCACGACGTTCCCACCGTCATGCTTTTTCAGCTTTTGGGTCCTGGTTCGGCCTTTCGTTTCACTGGGGTTTCCAACACACCCCAGGGGCTACCATGACCCTCTGCTTTTTGCAGAACTTTTCGGACACTACCCGACCGAAAACGGCATCCGCCTGCACCGTAACCCGCCACAGCGGCCAACCGAATGGTCAGGCAACGCCGGGCGCATCTCACTTTCTTGCAAGTCCGTTTCATATGTGTGCGGTGGTAGCGTCGGCAATCCTTGGCTGACGTGGAGCCGGGCTTCCCAGCCCGGCGGAAAGCAACGCCCGCCCGCACGGGGCGCTCGGCAAGTTCATGTCGCCCGCCCGGAGCCACGCTCATTCCGGGCGGCAAGGATGCCGCCCTCTACGGCAGGCAGGATGCCTGCCGCCACCGCCTGCAATAAACTGAGATGCGCCCGGCAACGCCTGCGTCCGTGCCCGAACCGCCCGAAACAGCAACGGTCTGGGGTGCCGGCCTGATTGCCGGTCGCGGCGGGCGGCGTCCAGGGCAACCGTGCCAAAGCCTGCGGGTCAGGCGGGCACGGCGGCTTCCTTCAGCAGCCAGTCGTAGCCCTTCCGCTCCAGTTCGAGCGCGAGCTGCTTGTCGCCGGTGCGCAGGATGCGGCCATCGGCCAGCACATGGACGAAGTCCGGCACGATGTAGTTGAGGAGGCGTTGATAGTGCGTGATGACGAGCTGCGAGCGCCCGGGGGAGCGCAGCTTGTTCACGCCGTCGCTCACGATGCGGAGCGCGTCAATGTCGAGGCCGGAGTCGGTCTCGTCGAGGATGGCGAGCTTGGGTTCGAGCACGGCCATCTGGAAGATCTCGTTGCGCTTCTTTTCACCGCCGGAAAAACCCTCGTTCACCGAGCGCTTGAGCAAATCGTCGCGCAGTTCGAGCAGCTTCATCTTCTCCTTCACCAGCGTGAGGAATTCCATGGCGTCGAGTTCCGGCTCGCCGTGGTGCTTGCGGATTTCGTTGAGCGCGGCCTTGAGGAAATAGGTGCTGTTCACGCCGGGAATCTCGACGGGATACTGGAACGCGAGGAACACCCCTTCGCGCGCCCGCTCCTCGGGATCGAGGTCGAGCAGGTCCTTGCCGCGATAGAGAACCTCGCCGGCGGTGATGTCGTAGCCGTCACGGCCGGCGAGGACGCTGGCGAGCGTGCTCTTGCCGGAGCCGTTCGGCCCCATCACGGCGTGGACTTCGCCCTCGTGGATGGTGAGGTTGATGCCCTTGAGGATTGGTTTGCCTTCCACGCCGGCGTGGAGGTTCTTGATTTCCAGGATCGGTTGCTTGCTCATGTTGTAAATTCAATTTTAACCACGGATGGGCACGGATTAACACGGATAAGGAACTAAAGCACTACCCGCTCCCATTCGAGCCGGGCGCGTTTGAAATTCAGGATCAAACCAACCCGCAGTTTTGTTATCCGCAAATAATTCAGCATCTGGCCGCGCTCGTGGTCCGTGATCCGGTCAATGACCTTCGCATCCACAATCACCGCACCGTGACGGAGCAGGTCGGGAACAAACTCGCCGACTACGACGCCGCGAAAAAGGACGGGGAACCGCCGCTGCTGATCGAACGCCACAGGGTTCTGCTTGAACAAAACAACCAGCGAGTTCTCAAAAATCTTCTCGTGCAATCCATGGCCAACTTCGTTCAACACCTCGAACGCAAATCCAATGATCTGCTCGGTCTCGGCCTTGAGGTGCAGTTTTGAGCCACCCTTCCGCAAATCTGGCCTCGCATCCGTAATACAATGACGAAGGTTCATACATTTTTGGCAAAGAGTTCACGCGGCCAAAGCGATGAGTTTTTCCACATCCGCTTGGCGGGCAGCCAACAACGCGGTGACGATTTGCCGGCCTTCACGGGTC
>Ga0209381_1001939_pt1 | contig 29175 bp, 26 predicted proteins | sample DewCreD2012metaG_FD_184111 | JGI IMG/M metagenome (GOLD analysis project Ga0209381, IMG submission 184111) | Hot spring sediment bacterial and archeal communities from British Columbia, Canada, to study Microbial Dark Matter (Phase II) - Dewar... ...
CAGCCTGATATAACTCCAATTTCTATCAGCTTGATATGCCTCCAATTTCTATCAAGTCGATATGTGTTGGATATCTATCAACTTGATATAACTCCAATTTCTATCAAGTTGATATGTGTTGGATATCTATCAACTTGATATGTGTTGGATATCTATCAAGTTGATATCTTTTGGATATCTATCAAGTTGATATCTTTTGGATATCTATCGAGTTGATATCTTTTGGATATTTATCAAGTTGATATCTTTTGGATATTTATCAAGTTGATATCTTTTGGATATTTATCAAGTTGATATAACTCTCATTTCTATCAACTTGATACATTCTGGATATCTATCAAGTTGATATCTTTTGGATATTAATCAAGTTGATAGATTGGATATTTATCATTGATAGAACTCTCATTTCTATCAAGTTGATAATGTTATGGATATTTATCGATGTTGATAGGTTCCAAGTTCTATCAACATTGATATGCTTTCTCATTTCTATCAGTATCGAGATTTCATTCCATTTCTCGAGTATCTGGATAAATTCATATCATTCGATTGTCAGGAAATCGAGTGAGTTCCAAATGGCAGGACAATTATTAATTCTCTGACGGAACTTCAAATTCGAGGAGTTTCGAATATCCGAATCTCATTGAAAACGGAGACAGATATTTGGTAGAGAGACATATCAGTCTGACGGAAGTCATATCAGGGGACATGGATGATTGACATCGGATATTTAGAGATTTCTGATTTGCTGACGAAAACTGGATGGAAATATGTGGAGACAATTGGTATCTGTCGGTTTGAGATAATCAAGATTTGTGGATGAGAGGAGTTGACAGGAATTGTCGCGAGATATTTGGCGTCAATGAATATCTACGAAGAAGACGATTAATTTTAAATACTTGGAATCGAATTCTTTGACACGACTATCCGACAAGGTTTAAGGAATTTTGGATGAGTCGGATGATGAAATATCGATTGATCTTAAAGAGAACGAAATTTTATCAGAGGGAATTGGAAAGAGGTGGAATGTGTTTGGTTGAGAGAAATCTCAAGCGACATCAGGTAATTGAGATAAGGAGAGATAATTGGACGTCTGATATTAAGAGAGGTAATATCAGACGATGAGAGATTGAATGAAAGAGGGACGTCTGATTGTCCAAGGGATTGAGAGGAGGTTTGTGTTGGGTAGCCTGATAAGGTTAATCGATGTCAGAAGACTTGATGAGGTAAAGTTTTTCGATATGAGATTGAAGTGAAGTTAGTCATCAATGACATATTCGATGTCTTTAAACTGACGGGAGACGTAGGAGTTGATTTGTTGAAGGAGGTCGAGTTTCTTATGGAAGTCGGAGCGGAAAGAGGAGACGATTTGACAGAGTGAAAGAAGGTCGATGGCATATTCGTGACGTTTTCGGAGGTTAGAGATGACTTTGTCATATTTATCTGGAGGGATGTTGGGGGAAAGATTCCAGTATTGACGAGTGAAGTCTTCCAACATTTTGATGGTTGAGTGGAGTTTGAGAGTGATATTCGCTTGGAGTTGATTAAATTGGTTAAAGGCATTGACTAACTGGGAGAGAGTTTCACGAGTGGATTCGAGTTCATGTTTACAGTTTTCATAGGTGACATTACGGAGACGGCGAGTGGCTCGATCTGTGAGAAAAGTGACGAGATCAGGTTGAGTGAGGATTTCGGAGAGTCGGACGATGGGGTAGGCGATGGGATTTTCGGAGTCACTGATAGGGACATCTTTTTTATCGATAGGGGTGAAGTTGTTTTCAACGGGACCGTTGTCATCTCGAAGCAGAGTACAGATGGAGTTCTGACAGACGAGAGCGACACCGTAGACATCAAGTCCGATGCCATCAAAGGCGCCGATTTTGACACTGTGGGGGATGAGATTATTCGAGGGAGAGCGGATCATGATAGAGTCAGTGGGTTCGGGGGAGACGGGTTCCGGATTATCAAGAAAGATGAAGATGCGTTGACCGAGAGGATTGATAGCTTCAATATAAGGAGCTTCAAAATGGGATTTCGTTGAGGTAGAATCGGACGAGACGAGGATACGTGAACAGACTTGGAAACCACAATTGGCTAATTTGGTAGGGAGAGATTCGAGGTTTTCATTTGAAGAGTTAGGTGGGGTTTCGGATTCGTAATGGGGATGTAGGGAGTTTAACTTTTGGGGAGAGGGACGACGGAATGGAGGAGAAGATGAAGAAGATGAAGAAGGGAATGACATTATCTTTATACCCAGAGGAAAAAAAGAAGAAAAGATTTAATTTTTTTGGGAAGGGTATATGATGAAATAAGAGTTAAAGGAGATGAGATAAGGAATTATCGAGAAAAGAAAAAGAGATGACACGTCTTCGGAATAAGACTTTAATCAGGAAACGTGTGTTTCTTTATCCGGGGATTGCGACGGTTATTTTTATGGTGTTTTTAATTTCCCCGGTGGCGACATGGTTTGAACAACATATACCACAACCGTGTTATCGTGTTGTTGTTGAGGCTTTAATATTTTTCACGGTGATATATATTGTGGAGAGGTGTTTGGATCGGTGTTTTTTGTAATATATGATAATACGTTTGTATTATCATATATGTCATCTCATGGGATTGGGATTACCTGCGTTTTCTTTTCTTGTCATCACACTTGATGATGATTTCTTCACAGTTGGTGAGAACACGTGAGCTGGAACAGGTGGTGGTAGTGGTTGAATCGCGACAGTCTTTACCCTTCTTTCCCCTCTTACCACGAGGTCCAGTTGGGCCGGTTGGTCCGGTTGGTCCGGTTGGGCCGGTAGCTCCACGAGGTCCGGGGGCACCCGTGGCGCCGACAGGTCCGGTTGGTCCAGTCGCTCCAGGTTTACCTCTTTCACCCGGACGTCCTCTCTTACCACGAGGTCCAGGAGGGCCTGGGGGTCCAGGAGGACCTCGAAGGATAATAACTTTACAGTCCTTGCGGGTCTTCTTGCCACAATGGTCACACTTAACGATTTCAGGTTGAGTGGTAGTTGTGAGAGAGATGGAATTGGTGGACGAAGAGGAAAAATGTGGGTGAGTTGTGGAGTTCTTCGATTTTGAGGTACAGCTCTTCTTTTTCTTTCCACATCGTTGACAGATGAGAATTTGGTCATCGGTGGAAGATGAATTATCCTCTGTGAGGGAAGAAGAAGAGGAGGAATTCTTAAGATCGACAGAATTGGAGGTCGAATCGGTTAAAAGAGATGAGAGTGGCATTGTTTTATTTAAGAATAAGAAAAAAATTACAATAATTAGACAAAGATTCCAAAATAAAATTTAAATAAGTTTCTCCAATGGAACATCTTTCGGATGTTGTTCTTAAATCTTCCATGTTTTATCACAATCGATACACTTAAAGTAGACTGTTGTAGGTTCATCAATACTGCGGACCTGACGTTCTGACATTTGGACGTTAGTTCCTCGACAACGGGGACATGGGACGGTGCCCTTTGCCGTCCGAACCTTAGTTTTAAGGTTTTCCAGATTGAGAATGTAGTTATTTTGGGCTCGTTCCATGAGAGGAGAGTCAAAAATAATATTGGCAGGAGTGACGACACGTTTCAAAAAGGCCAAGGTTTCATCAAAGCCAAGAAAAAGAATCAGATTAACAATTTCAAATAGAGTCGAGCGATCTGAAAGTGTGACGATGGGTTGATTATTCGGAGGTGGATATGAAAGAGCTTTAAGTTGATTGATTTCATCGGGACCGATTAAAGGAATGGGGATGGAGTTTCGAACGAGTTCTCTTTCTGGGAGAGGAAGAGACTGGGCATTGTCTCGAAGACGTCGGAGAAGTTCGGTGGCAGTTTTACTGTCTGACTTTGACAGAAGACCTCGGATAGGCGATTCGACGGTTTGACGTTCTGACAGCGTTTCGACGGAAGAAAGAGGAAAGAGTTCTTGAGCCGAAGGTGTGAAGCCTTGGCGAAGGAGAGAGAGAAGTTTTCTTGCCTCTTCACTCGAGAGAGGATAGGGTTCCAGACGAGTTAGAAGGAGACGAAGGAAATAGGCCTTTTCAAGATCGAACTGACGAGATTCTTCTTGTGTTTCAAGGCTTACCTCTTCTTCGGATTTGGGGGGACGGATGGAAATTGGAAGAAATTTGACAATGAGTTCGACTTGATCTGGAGGAAGTCCCTTACTCTTATCGACAAGAGTTGACAGAAGTGTGGTGAGTTGCGAGGTTTCAAAACTGGTCTGAGGGGGAGTTGTGAGGAGACGAAGAAGAGTCTCACTTTCAGACGGACGGAGAGGATAAGGAATTAGAGTTGTAAGAAGAAGAGAGAGAGCCAAGCACTTATCAGAGTTTAAGGGGATATTTTCGAAAATCGAGGCAAGAAGAGAGTCGAGAGTTTCAGGAGCCGAAGGGGGAATGACAGGCATTCCAGTTTCTTTCGGAGTTTCAGGAGTTGGAGTGATACGGACGGTTCCGCGGAGACTTCGGACTCGTGCGCGTGACATAAACAAAGAAGAGAGTTTAATAGAGAGAGAAAAGAAAGAAACTGAAAAATCATAAATTATTTGAATCTTCATTAAAGAAGAGAGAAGAATGTTGACACCTCAACGGATGGAGTTTACTCTTCCCTATGAGAGGCCGGAACCTCCTCGGAGAATTGAAGCGATTTTTCTTCCGATCGTTGACGAGCGTTATTATAAGAAGACGCTTATTGATCCGATACCACTTCCACAGCCGAAAGTTGTGAAGGAGGTGGAGTCAAGAGAAGTGTTACAAGTTGCGTATACACCTCGACAACTTGCGGTGACGGATATTTCAAACATTAACGTGGACTGGTTGACACCGAGAAAAGTCTATTCAAAGGATACGGAGGGACCGAATAAGCGATACTACACGACTGAAGAACAAAAGATGATTGCAGCAAAATTGGGATTGAAAGTGTCTGGCAGTAAACGTGAAGTCTACGATCGGATTATCCAAAAATTGAAGGAAGTCGGGCGTATTTAAAATTATCTGACCAATGGTTTAAGAATGGAACCGTGGGACGGTTCACATCTTGGAAAGATTGAAGATAGAGATATCGTGTCAAAGACATCGGGACCTCGACCTTTTTCGACCTTGACGTTTCGATTTCAGGAACAGACATATCAGTGCTGGGTAAAGAGAATTTCGACACTTCAGGCGACTCTCATTGATGAGTTGAAGCCGCTATTTGGTCTTGCCAAGTTGGGGACACATTCAATTTTTGTGAAGTCGAGACTCTATCTTTTGGTTCGGCCATTTACGGGGCCTCACTGTCAGCTTGATGAGATTCGGTTTTCGCCGAGTCGAAGTTTTCGGGAACAGGTTCAGTTGATTTTTGCGTTTCGTCATGTTCTTGCTCTGTCATGTTCCTTTGAGTCAAGTATTCAGGTTCGGAGTGTTTATGGACTGTCCTATCCTATAAGTTTTCGGGATGGGACGATGAACTTTTGGTCAACCAGGCCAATTCTTCCGGGAACGATTTTAAAGAAGTGGTTTAAGTATGATCATGAGTCGATAAGAGAAACACTTCTACGAGCTTTGGATATTGATGTAACACGATTGACGGCGTTTATGTTGAGATTTCGGACATCGTTAGAGGTGACGATCTTACGACTTGATAAGAGTTTAATCTGGACATCCAATTACATTCTGGAGCGACTCATGAATCATCTCTATAACACACCGAATCTTCTTCTTCAACAGCTTGACAGTGAGAGTGGGGATAATGAGAAAGAGAGAGAGGAGAACACGGAACAGAGCTGAAAAAGATATTATATTTCGACAGAAAGAGTGTCGAAATATAAAGAAACCAAGAAAGGAAACTCTTAAATACGAACCGAGAAATAGTAAATAATCTAACGGAGAGGAGTTGAAATGGCACCCTTTTTATCAGAGAACTTTTTCGAAAGAAGAGAAGAGGAAGACATTTTCTTTTACTATTTTTTAGGTTCACTCTTATATAAAGAGTGGTCTCGGACTCATCAAGATAATATAATTAAAAGTGATTCTCAATTTAAAATAATTCTCGGATATCTAATTATTTCTTGGATAGGAAATGATTTCGAATGATATTTTTCAGAAAAAGTTGTCTTCTTCATCTCCTCTTGCAAAGAGAGATCGATGTTCCGAGTTGAAGCCAAATTCGAAGAGAGAACCGTCACCGGTTAAAACTCAACGCGTCCAAAACATTGATTGGACTCGCTACCGACCGAGTCGAGCCGGAATAATTGTTTATTACCGGAATCCGACAACGCAACAACTTCATTTTTGCATGGGTATTGATCGACAATATGGTGACATATCTGACTTTGGAGGTGGAGTCATCTACCGGAAAGATGGGACAGCTCTTAGTGGTGCTCTCCGTGAGTTTGATGAGGAGTCTCTCAAAGTCTTTGGTTCGTTCACTCCTCAAGATTTATCATCCTGTCTGGCTGTATATAATAATGATCTTGTGATCATCTTTGTTCCAATTAAGACCTATCTTGAAAACATTAATGCCAAGTTTCAACAGCAGGTCAATCAGGAACACGACTCTTCGAATGACAAATTACCTATTAAAGAACCCGAGATGTCGTCACTGGTCTGGTTGACTCAAGAACAGTTTCATAAGGCTATCCACTCTTCCTCTCAGCCGGCCCTCTATAGTCGTGTCAAGAACTTACTGAAGAGTGCTGGAAATTTCTTCCGCCTCCTCTAAAGCGATTTCTTTCTTATCCCTTTCTTTCTCTCTTGAAGAAAGAAAGGGATAAGGATATCCCCAGATATACCAACTTTATCAAGAAAGTCAAGACACATCATTTTTGACGGGAGAGAGAATGTGCCACTGTTGATAGGCGTCAGATAGACTCATAAACCAGGGAAACTTGTACTTTCCGGCACACTCCGAAGAGAAATATTCCCACGACGTTCCACAAGAGGTATTTTCTCCACAGCGGGTGTGAGAGGCATGTTCATTGACATAGTTATGAGCACGCCAGAAGTACTTGAACCAGTCGATTCCATTTGACGAGTCGGGAATTCCAATATCGATGAGAGACGGTCGAACGAAGCTTCGACACCATCCACAACTCATAACCAGTCTTAAATACATTGGAATCATTCTTAGCATCTCTTTCTGTGAAGACGTGATCTGTTCCGGAAGATTTGCTGTCAAGGTGTGAAGAAGACTCCAAATGGCGGGTCCTTCATCATTATAGGCGAAGTCAACACTTGTCCAAATACAGGGAGGAGCATCACTTTTATCTTCTTTTGGAATGGGAGCTCGATAGTCTGGACCTCCCTTTTCCTTCTGTTCATCGGACAACTGAGAAAGATAGACGGGATCATCACATGATAGGACAGACTTATCATCGACTCCTGGTAAAATATCCTTATATGGAGCGAAGATGGCAGGCCATAATACGCGTAACATGTTATTGGCTGTCTGTGTGAGGTCTTCTCGACGAGCACTCTTCGTTTCTGGAGAGACGTTGGACAGTTTGGCGTGATTTTTACAGGCTTGATCTTGACACTTCTTTCCTCCAAGACGAACAAATCTTCTTGCCCACTGATAGAGTTCATCCTGAGTTGGCGGGGACAGACGGTCTCGAGGTCTTCTTTGAACACAGGTCGGAGGAAGTGTCGGAATAAGATCTCCAGTACAAATTAAACCGGGGCCACAGACGAGTGGTCGGGATATAAACTGTCCATTTTTGTCATAGGATCGACTTGACAGGGCAGGAACACGGTCAGGATAAAGAAGTTCATCTTCTTGAGTCGGTTGACATGAGTAGCACTCCTTTTGATAGGGAACACAGCGACCGCGAGTTGGCTGTTCCTTGGCCTCCCAGCGTTGGCGATCTTCGAGGAGACAGAACGAATCGAAAGGACAGATACCCGGATGAAGATAGCAGTCAGAGGGGACTTCTTTTTCTGTCTTAAGGTCGGACCTTTTCAGCGAATGAAGTTGAGTGTCTTGTTCAGGAGGATGAAGTCTTCTTAACAGGACTTTCTTTCGCGAAGAGAAGACGATAACAAATGCCAAGAGTAATAAGACAAGAAGAAGGATCAAACTCAACACAAAAGACATTCTATCTTTGTAACCAAAGATACAATTTGATCCTGATCCAATATTCTCTCCAAAAGAAAATCGCCAAAAGAAAGATGGAATCTTTTCATAAGTCATAGGATATATCTGACGGTTAGTTATGACTTATGACTTATGAAAAGATTTACTGGGAAAGAGCAAAACGTCGAAGAAGTTCTTTCTTACCCTCGGCTGGGTCACAGGCTGGAGAGGAGTCAATAACGACATGTTTCTGAGTATCCTGTCTCACGCCAATAAGTTGGACGAGACAGCCTTTCACATTGGTACCCGTACGAGGAACGAAGAAATACACACGACTGTACCCCTCAGCTTTAAGACGTTCTCGGGCTTTCTCGAGATAGGGAAGATAGTCGAGATTGGTGAAGTCCCAGTGTTCACGTTCACGAGCGATCCATTCTCGAGTAATACCATACTTGGCAAGATTGGCGAGAGCATTGTCATAGGCTTCATGGACGGCAACCTTTTGAGTGGTGGCTTCAGCAGCTCCAATCTCAGCTGGGACTGGAATACCGCGTGCACTGAGATAATGAAGAGCATTCTCAGTAAGTCTGATGATAACACGAACACCAACCTCAGTCTCGATCTTCGTTTCAATGGGAGTGCCCCAACTTAGCTTCTCGAAGAACTCTTTAATTTGGGTCTTGCTGCGACCATAGGCGTATTCAAATTTAAACTTAATGGAATCAAACATCTCAATGATCATGTTTTGACAGTTAATTGGCCCAAGACCTTCCACAATGAGATCGGAAACTTCAACAAAGGCTCCAAAAAAGGCCTCAAAGAGATCCTCAAGGATATGAATGTTTACTTTGACTCCCCGAGTCCGGACATACGAACCGAAGTCGTACTTCTGGGAGAGAGACCGCTGGTAGGACTTACTCATGTAACGGTCAAGAAGAGCGGAGATTTGATTTTTACTAATACCGTCATAGCGTCGCATGAGATAGCGAATAAAGAGAAACTTGAGAAGACCATCACCAAGAGTTTCAAGTTCCTCATAGTTATCTGAGATACTATAGGACTCATGAGTAAAAGCCTTCTTCCAAATTTCCATGGCTTCAGGAGTAAAGTAGAGGTCTAACTGTTCTGGCTCAACGACGGGCTTAATAAAGTCCTTGAGAAAGTTTTTGAGGCGTTCGGCCCAGACTTCTTCTGGTTCCTCTCCTTCCGAAGATTTCTCTTTCAGAGGAAAGTGAGTTCGAGCATAATCCATACCCTCAGCAGAGGTACAGAAGAAGACATCTGACTTCTTTAGGGAAACCTTATCACACGTAAATCCAGGAACCGGATCAAGTTGATAACCGGGAGGAACACGTATCACAACCATAGCACAGTGCCGACAACGATCCATCTCTTCTTCCAGAGTGTAAGGACCCACTCGAATACCATGAAGAATGTACTGACTCGGAGACGACTCAACTGCCGAAATATGAGAAGGAAGCCAGGGTGGATCGATATAGAGAACTGAACCGGCAAATTCTTTCGGAACGCCTTCAAATGCTTCCCCAACAAAGAACTTCTTTTCAAGACGGTAGGCTCGAATGTTATTCTGGAGCATCTGGCGTCGTTTCTCATCCATCTCATATGAATAGACGGCAGATACATGAGGATTATCAAGAAATGAAAGCGTGTTTCCTCCAATTCCGGCACAACATTCAAAAACGATAAAGGGACTGATCGGCATCCTCTTAACAATCTCACTTGTAATTTCGTCAGCTCGAACATGTGGTGTCATACAGGCCAGTGTTTCTTCTGTATAATTTTCCCCATATTTCAGATTCGCCTGTTCAAAGGAAATCCCATTTCGAGTTCCAAAGAACGCTTTAACCACTTTCGGATTAAGAAGATAAACCTTTGAAACTCCACCTGAAGAGGACTCTCTCGTTTCCGTTGAGACCGAAGGCTTAGACGTCTGAGATCTCGGGTAAGAAGGTTTCCCTGTGAAAGGGAAATACTTTGGACTCGGAGTTGGATGCGGTCCTCCCGGAGAAGGCGAATACTTTGGACTGGGAGTCGGATAAGGTCCTCCCGGAGAAGGTGAATACTTTGGACTGGGAGTTGGAGGCGGTCCTCCCGGAGAAGGCGAATACTTTGGACTGGGAGTTGGAGGCGGTCCTCCCGGAGAAGGCGAATACTTTGGACTCGGAGTTGGAGACGGTCCTCCCGGAGAAGGAGAATACTTTGGACTGGGAGTTGGAGGCGGTCCTCCCGTGGAAAGTGAATACTTTGGACTGGGAGTTGGAGGCGGTCCTCCAACGGAAGGAGAAGGAGAATACTTTGGACTGGAGACTGGAAGAGGTATAGACTTTGGAGGAGAATACTTTGGACTGGGAGTTGGAGGATAATTTCTTCCACGCCCCCGACCTCGGCCTCGGGAGGGGGGAAGGGAGGATTCTGGATCTCTACCTGAGAGTTCTTTTCTCCTGGGAGAGGGAGAAGAGGATGGCATATAACCTGTATACTGAGGAATCATGATTTTCGAGGACGAAGTTTAAGTTTAGGTTTGGGAGAAGATTCAATTTGAGAATTACAAAGATAATTTTCGATCAATTTCTTTTGAAAGTTTTCTTTTCTCGAACGATAATATAATAAAATTATAATTGCCAGACTTATTCCGAAGAAGATCAAAATATAAAGGAGTCGACATCGAATTAGAAACAAGATAAATGAAATGAGAAGAACAAGTCGTGTGAGGGAGTTAAGTTTTTCTGCGAGAGTCATATGAGCGGTTGGGAAGATGGTACTATAGCGATAGAGAGATGAAATATCTTCGAGCCAAAAGGTTTCGATATTTTTTTGGAATGGAGATAAGGGTTTTCCATTGTAAACTGGCATATCATTTTCAATTAAGAAGAGATAAAATATTAAAAGATGTTCGAAATCATCTGTTTTTCTTTTTTTTAGTTCTGGGTAAGTGTTATTTCGTAAGAAATAGAGTCAGGATGTGTGTTTCTTGTTTCTTATGGACGATTTTTGATTTTTTGTTTCAAAGTTAAAGTTTATCCGTCTAAAAACAATTTCGTCATGACCACGATATTGGAGTCATTCTCACAACATATTACGGATTTCGTCAATACTCACATTCTTACAACAATTGTTTCTTACTTAAGTAAGGAAAAAAATTGTAATGTGACAGTTGATGAACTCCGTTCGTGTCTTTCAATTCCTTCTTCCTTGAATTCGGCTCCTCGGATAGCTATTCCGCAAACGAATCCGGTTCATCCTCCAACTTTGCCGAACTATGCGCCGATAACCGTTTCTGGGAGATCAAAGAAGGATAATGTTGAGTATAATGGACCAAGATGCACATATCGTTTTATTCGTGGGGAAAAGAGGGGAGAGATATGTAATCAGCCGTGTGAAGAGGGGAAGGAATTATGTCGTTCCTGTAGTAAGAAGAAGAATGCGAGAAGAGAGAAAGAGGTGTCAGCGACATCACAGACATCAACTCCGACGTCTGGTTTTATATCGGGAAGTCGAGACACTTCTGACACGGATGAAGGTGATCTGCATGCGATTCCCTTAAAGGGGTCATCGAATTTATATCGGACGGTTCAACATGGCTTTATTTTAAAGAAGATGGGTGACAGGATACTTCTTGCCACAGGTATTGATCCGAATGGTGATGGTAAGATTCGGCCCTTAAACGAAAGTGAGAAGGCGATTGCGACTCAATTAGGTATTGCTTATTTGGATGATTGTCCAACGAATAGTGGTGAGACTTCCGAGGAGAAGTCCTCGGGAACGAGTCCTGGAACGACATCAGCTGTTCCGAAACAGGTTCTTCTGGATACCCCGAAGATTCCACCGTTGTCTGGAATAGGAACTGGGATATCGGTGCCGACGATTCCAAAGTTTCAACCAGCGGCGAGTCGGGGAATGGAAGATGGGAAGACGATGCAGGTTACCCGGTCGTCCTAAAGAGAAACAACGTACCAACTTTTCTACTTTCTTGCAAAGTAGAAAAGTTCATCGAACAAAAAAGACATAAAAGGTAAAGTTAAGACGGAAAGAAATAAGGGAAAAAACGTCGAATCTTAAAAATCACTTCCTCTCTCTAAAATGAGAATATTTGTTTTACCTGTATCTGGTGGGGCCTTTCCATGTCAATTAGGTCTTATTAGTGAACTTCTAACGAGTGGGATCGGGAAACCGGATCTTGTGATGGGATCATCTGGAGGAAACGTGGCTGGATATATGAGTTTAGCTGGAGAGTGGAATCCTGACAAAATTGTCGAAATTGCTAAGAAGACACATAGTGGAATGTTTGCGCAGTCATGGTGGCCATCCTATCTTCAGTTTCTTCCCTCCTATCTGATAGGATATTTTAAGGGGTCTCTTTATTCCAATGGCAGTGGTATTGAGGAACTTTTTCGGACCTACTTTACATCGGAGTCAATACAGACAACGGAAATTTGGACGGGGACCTTAAATCGAGGAACTGGAAAAGGACAGTTCTTTTGTAACCGCTCTCAAGAGGAGAGTCTGATTCAACCTCTAACTCAAGAGACATATCCGACGTTATTTTCCCGAGATTGTATGCCGCTCACATATCTCAATGGAGATGTTAATAAGATTGCTTCAGTTACAATTGCTAGTGCCTCAATTCCGGTTCTTGTTCCAGAAAAGATTATTGATGGTCAGCACTACGTCGATGGAGGTACCCTCTTTGCAAGTCCGATAACTGCTCTTTCAGATCATGTTATTGAGATGTCCATTCGTCGAAACTGTTCTCTTTCCATTGACTATATTAACAGCTATGATATTTCGGCCAATGTGACAAATTCCTATCGAAGTCTCTATGAAAACAGTACTCTTCTTCTGGGAGAGCTGGTTCGCAGTATTTGTATTCAAGACCGCCTTTCAGCTATTGAATTGCTTCGTCTTCCAGATAAGAATTCCTGTGGCATGCTACACTACACGGAAATGGAAGGAACTGGAGACAATCTTAAACAGATTGAGAAAATTCGACAGTTCTGTTCTCGCTCCGTTCTTGAGCTCTATCCCGTATTTCATGAGACGTTGAATCTTCTTAATTTTAATGGAAGAAACGTGTGTGATCTTCTGGAGGCAACTCGAAAGTCTTACCGTCTCCGTTTCTGGTGGTCGAGTCCGTCGATAGATAAAGACACGATTGTCTCCTTACCAACATATAAGTGTCTTAAACTGTCCCGAATATTCTCTTCGGGAAAATAGAAGAAGTATCCTTTTCCCAGCTTTAAAAGCTGGGAAAAGGAGCCAGAAGAAAGTTTAAAAGGGTCTCTCTTCATTAAAAGATGCCCGTTTCTCGGACAAGATATTCGAAGGATCTTTTTCCTCGAAAATTTCCTCTCAAGTATTCCCTGATAATCTTTATTCTTTATCTTTATCTCTTTATTCTCTGTGTCTGGATTTTCTTTTCTCGTTGTTCCTCTCGTCCTCCTCCTCCACAGATCTCTCGAGTCTACTATCGAGCTCCTCTCCGATCTTCACCTCCTCCTTCTCTCGTTAAACGGGACCGAACTCCCTCTCTTGGAGAAAAGACGTTTACACTTCTTCGTGAACTGTCAACTCACTTTAAAAATAATCAGTCTCCCCGTCCCTCTTTGATCAAGATCAGTCGTCACTTGTTATCCAGTACCAATTTTCCTCTGGATGCGGATATTCTCATTATTGGACGAGGACTTTTAGCATATACTCTTATGGACACTCTTCATACACACTATCGAATTCTCTTAATTTCTCCCAATTCATTGAAAGTAACGTCCTACTATCTTCCAGATTCAACGACACTTCTAAGTGTTCCAGAGTCAATCGCCTTTTATCAAGAGCCGATTCGTCTTCTCGCCGCCACGGTCTCCGAACTTTCATCTCTCGCTACTTATAGTGGTCTGAATCTCTCTCTCATTCAACAGGCGTATGACAAACTCCTCTCCTCCTGTATCAAGTTGGAGTCTTCTCCCGCCGTTGACAAGTTAATTTCCGAGAAAACTCAAGACTTAAACCTGAAAGTTGAACCTCTTGACACCTTTATGTATCGAGTTTCGACTTCTTTTCCCGATGAGAAGGTAGTCAAAGGACATCTCATTTCTCTCGAGGATCGGACGACTTTTCTTGAAGTTAAACTTTCAACGGGCGAAGTTAAGAGATGTCGCGCTCTCATTCATGCAGATGAGTACCTCTCTTCGAGAAATTCTTCATCTTCGGTTAACTTGATCTGTCCCGTTGGAGTTCGTACAATGAAAAACACTCTCTCTTCACCGTTCTCAAATGTCGTTTCTCTCTCTTGTGAGAACAGGAGTGAATACACTCTCTCTTTTTATCATGATGGACAAAGTCTCTATTTCTCTCTCTTTACGTTGAGGCCGTGTCTCGTTTTCTCATCGGAAGAGTACCGTCTTCTTCCAATTCCCCCTCTGACGGATCTCGATCTTCTGACTCTCCTCTCCCGACTTGGAGAAAATCTCGACAACGGAAAACTCGAGCCAGTCTTTCATGAACCGAGAATTGGTCTTCTTCCAAGTTCAACCCAACCGATACTTCGACAGTCGTCCGTCTGGTTTCTCGGTCCTCCTTTTCAGCCGGCCTCCCGTGATCCTCTTCGGGATGGACTTATTCTTGCTTTCGTCTATGACACGATTCTCCGAAATCAGGGTCTGACATAATCGAGAACGAAAGACTTTTTCTGTGATTTATCACAGAAAAAGGTGGAAATAACTAGCTAATCGGATCAACCTGACTTGGATGAAAATTGGATATGCTCTCATTAAAGAAAAGTTTGAGATAGTAGTAACTCGTCGAAATAAGACGACTACTCGCCATTCGAATACAATAGGCCCCTTTGATCACCTCATGAAGAAGTTGTGACAGAGATAGAGACGTTTGACACGCCGTCATTCCATAATAGTCGACAATTCTCAACCCGTTGAAGAAGGTGTCCGTTCTCTTATCCCACGTTCCGACAATACTCGATCGAACTCTTGGAGACATCTGTTGACGTTTCTTTTCAAGACTGTCAAGTACCTCCCAGGTCTTCTTCTCCGGGGAAAGTGTGGTATCTCTTGTCTGAGCCTCGGAAAGTGGATATGGATGTCCCGGTCCCTTCCATCTTCTCATGTACATTCCAAGTTCAAAGATTTTATCGAGATACTCTTTAACGGGGACCATCTCTTCAGGAGAAAAGGTTCGAAGTTGGGACAGAAGAGAGCGATCATACTCCGTCTTACTTTCGAGATCGTGAAGACCTTCATTAATCTTCTGGATAAGGACGTCAAACTTTGAAAAGGTGACGAGGAGATCTCGCAGCTGTTTAATCTGAGAGACTGAAAAGACTTCCCGAATATTGTCCGGACGAAGAAAGACAAAGTCTCCCTGAATCAACGTGTTGGAAGACGGCTCGGTGAAATGAAAGGCGGAAGTGAGTTCCTCGATTTCATAACCGACATAGTTTGAAAGTGTTCCAAAGGCGATGATAAAGACACTCTCATCGGACGTGGGTGTAAACAACTGCGTGTAGGTGTTTCGACACTTTCTCGAAAAGGGAATGAAAAACATCTCTTCATTTCGGAGACGACTCAGATTTCGAAGAAGCTCCGGACGACTCGAATAGTTGATATATACACCAAGAAGTGTGAATAACTCAAGATCGGTGTAAAGTTCTAGGTCAAGATATTGAGTAAGAAAGTCGCTTTCGGTGAAGGCGGGGACATAATTTCCTCGGGAGATGACGCGCTGATAGTGAATCACATTGTTTCGAAAGTAGATTCTCGGATCGACTCCTTGAGGAATGGCCATTCCAATCTCCTCACCGAGAACAGTGGGCGGAACATGATCTAGTCGAATGACAACCTCCTCAATGGGAAGAGGAGACGTCATTGCAATGGCAGCCAGGGGATTATGAAACCGGATGACGCCATAAATCTCAATCAGAGTCAACTTGACATCCTCGGATAGAGTCTGTAGCATCTGATAACGCTGTTTAACCTGGAAGAGATGTGGAAGATCGGGAAAATATCCCCGTGATAATGTAAAGAGAATATCATTCCGTGATAGAAAGTCAATATCATCCTCGAACTCTCCAAAAAGGTAGCGCAAGGCATGACGCAGATTCGATACACTTAAACAATAAAGAAAACTAAAGGCGGCCGAGGAAATCCGCAGAGGATGAGTAACAAGAGACATCTTCATCGTCTCCTCGTCAAGATCCGGATATAACTCTCGAGGAAGAAGACAACTCAAAGGTGTCGGAGAGGTATACCCCTCTTGAGCAAGTTCTAACAGTTTATCAAGAGTTGACACATAGACTCTCTTCTGTCCTCGAAAGGGCCGAGAAGGAGGACGAGGAATTCTTCCGGGAAAAATGACAAGAGCCTGCGTCACCTCACACAGTTTGGCCTTCGAAAGATCGGGAAGTTGGCTCAACGAGAGATTGTGAAGAGCCCCATATAAGTAGAGATCAAGTCGAGAGAGGAGAGACAGGTGATTTACCGGAGTTGAGGCTATCTGGTTAATATATTTTGGACAGATACGGTCAAACTGAGAAAGACGGAGAGCAAGCTCCTCAAAGTGACTCGTCTGAAGATCAATATCTCGGGCATTCAGAATTGCATGTAAATATGGCAGAGGCAACAATAAATAGGGATTATTGGATGACGAGATAGGAATGACAATATTAGGAATCGCTGAACATTTAAACTGAGTGAAAAAAACCTCCAAAAGAGGACCGGTAAACGGTTTCAGAGGACGTCCGTTATCACTTGTCAAGTAGGTCGAGAGAAGGGAAATGAGCTCCTCTTTCCGAAGACGAGAAGGAATCGCAATTCCTTGATTAGCGAGCTCTTGTCGAAGCTGAGAAACGTTAAGACGATGAAAGGGAAGACTTTGGATGATCCTGATATCAGGAGACGTCGCCATTAAATTGATCCGAATTTGAATCTTTCTTCGGAGAAAATTCATGATTTCAAAATGTCACGGGTCCTTTATACCGGAAGTCAACGCTGGTACTATCGTTTGAAACCGTCGAAAAATGATCAACAGGCCCGAGGACTTCTTGAGGATTATCCCTTAGAAAAACTCGAAGGACATCTTGTTGTCTGTTTTATTACACAAAGTGGAATACGTCTTTTTAGTTATTTTGACTCCTATATCGACTTTGCTCTCTTTATGAAAAAGGTTCTTCCGGAAAAGAGAGGATTTTATGAGGTGATCTTTGGAAGTTTTCCTCAAAAACCTCACTTTGATCTTGATATCAGTCAAAGTGACCTTTTCGAGAATGAGGACCTTGATCAAGTTGCAACGGACATTGTTGAGACTGTTATTTCAGGAATTTTCAACATCTTCTCTCAACTCGGAATTTCTCTCTTTCTTGAACAGGACGTTCTCCTTTACACGAGTCACGGCCCCGATAAAAGAAGTATTCACCTCGTCATTAATAACTACTGTCACTTAAATCATCATGAGGCCCGAGCTCTTCGAGACCAGGTTTATAAGTATTGTGTTGAATGTCTTAAAGATAAATATTCGCCTTCCCGGTTAGATAAGTGGATTGACGGCTCCGTCTACTCCGAGACGCAACAGTTTCGAATGGTGGGAAGTCAGAAAACCGGATCGAATCGACCCAAGATCTTCCTCAAAGAGTGGACCTTTTTCAACCGAAAGATTCTTCATCGGTATGTGGAGACGCCTGAAAATCCTGACCATGAGAACGTGTTACAACTCGAAGAGTCTCTCATCTCCAATACTCAAGGATGTGCCATTCTGCCAAATCTTCTCTCTACCTCGCCTCATCGTCGAAAGTTTGGAAAAATCGACGATGTTTCCGATGAGGTGGCTCAGAAAGCCCTCGAGGAGTGTGCCCGATTCGCAAAGATATCGGTGACAGATCCTCAGTTTCCCTACCGTATCTCGGCAATTCGGGGAGCAGTTATCATTCTTAAGCGGATTAAGCCGTCCTTCTGTCCAATCTGTTCCCGGATTCATGAACATGAGAATCCGTATCTGTTTATTCATCCGTCGGGAACAGTCTTCTTTCACTGTCGCCGGGCTCCCAAACATGCCCACATTCCCGTTGGAACTCTAGACTCTCCTCAAACTCATTTCAAGAAGGTGGGAAGAGCCTTCTGTCAGACCGTGAGAGAGCGTCTTCTTGCCCTCAATAAGGAGATTTCAAAACAGAAGAGTGAGAAGTGTCTGAATCTGGATCTGGATTTGGAAAAAGTCAACGAATGGTTTTCGAAATGTACACCTCGAGCAAAAGAAAAGGACAAAATACACAAGACGAAGAGTGACAAGACACTCGATTTGAACCCGGATTCGGAACGAAGAAACAAATGGTTTGCAAAGTGTTATATCACATCAAAGGAGAAAGATGAGTTACACAAGATCTACTCCTTACCATCCAAGATCTCTTCTCGAAGAAGACTGAGTTTCTCGATCTGAGATCCAATTGTTTTAATGTTAACACATTAAAACAATTTTCCTCATTCTTAGAAAGACTCTGACAATGGAACAGTCTCTTTTGGAAAGTTTACTCGAGAATCCAATTCGATTTCTTACCAATCTCTATCGATATGAAGAGGATCGTCTAACCTCTCCCTATCTTCCGATAAATGGAGAGTTGTGTTCCATTTCCTCTCTTGATCAGGTTAAACTTGTAAAAGTTTCTTCCGTCTTTGTCCATCTAACATCCGCCGATCTCTCTTTCAATCAGAGATCCGGGGAATGTTATCCCTCTAACTATACTCAACGAATTGGAAGTGACCTTTTTACTCATGAACTTCTCAGTTCTCTCCTCCTTCATCAGTACTCTTCGGGAGTCCTCACCTATCGACTGGCAACCTTGTGTGGAGAACCTATTCCAGAAAGTTTCCCATCCTTTCCCCACTATATTCCAATTTGGACAGGAACCGAATCTGCAATGGGTGGTACACCTTCATTCGGTTATATTCAGGTGTCACGTTCCTTCCAACGTTCCGCCAATCCTCATCGAGGCCTGGTTGGACTTCTCTTTTATAAAGACAATGTTATTTCAACGCTGGAACAGTTAGGAGATAATCCGTCTCCCTCAGAGAAAATGGAGTTTGACCAATCTCTCTATTCCGTGTTAAATCGTCACACTCTCCTTGACATTGTTCGATCTCTTCTGGAAACCTTGAACGAACTGCAAAGAAGTGTCTCCTTTCAACATGGACATCTCATGTGCCGCTCTGTCTATTGGGTTGAAAATCAAGGATGGCAAATTGGTGATCTTGAGCGCTCTCTCTTTCTTATTTCCATTAAAGGGACACCTTATTTATTCTATCCTCACATTGAAGATGTTTATGGTCCAAGACCTCTCAATTTCTATCTCGACTGGTATACCGATGAGCCCTATTACCAAATTGAAACGATCTCTCCTTCTGAGGCCCACTTCCGCGGACTCCCATTTTATAACTCCTTCGACACCTATACACTTTTAATTTCACTTGTTCTTATTCCGGCGTTTGGTATTCCAATCTTGTCGGATTCAAGACTTCGACGATGTTTATGGGAGCCTCTCTGGTTTCTTCCCGACCTTCATGTGATGGAAAATCGAGTCATCTCGACATATCGTCAGGAACTGTCAAAACAAAACTTTGACAAGATTCTGAGTCTTCTTCGAGGAGTGAGACTTAAATGTCGGATCACGGAACATCTTCTAAATGCCATTTTCCGCGAATTCGCCTAGGATGATTTCAGTCGAATTCGTTTCCGTTTAAGAGAATTCGGACGTCGCAACGAAATCCCTCGTCGTTGTGGAGGAGAGTCTTCCTTTCTCGAAGATGGAAAAGAAGAGAAATTTTCCTGTTTCTGTTCTGAAAGAAGAGAAGAAGGAAAAGAAGGAGAAGAAGGAGAAGAAGAAGGAGAAGAAGGAGAGGAGTTTTCCTGTTTCTGTTCTGAAAGAAGAGAAGAAGGAAAAGAAGGAGAAGAAGGAGAAGAAGAAGGAGAAGAAGGAGAAGAAGGAGAAGAAGGAGAAGAAGAGGGGGATGTTGGATCGAATTCAGGAGTGGGAAGTTCGGAGGAGTTTCGAGAGAGAGGGACGATCTTCATAACATACCAACCGTTACGACTATAGATTTTTTTGTAGGCGACTCGCTGTTTTGGAGAAGAAGACAGATTTGGAGGATTTTTCTTTCGATCAGAAGACGTGGGAGAAGATGAGGAAAAATCGTCAGAAAAAGAAGAAAGGGACATTTCTTTAAAGAGAGAAAAAGATTGATTTAGGACTTGAAAGTTAATGTGTTTAAATTAAACAGGAAACTCTTAACAATGCCGACAGCAGGAGCCCTATCCTCGACAGGAGCAGGTTCGGGAAAGACCTCGAAAGTGCCAAATCAGGTCAATCCGGGAGACTATGTGACAGCGTCAATTAAAACGTGTCCCTGGCTGACAACCCCCGTTTCACAAACCTCAAGTAAAACGAAAAGAAGTAAGAACAATAAGACACTCATTAATCCCATTTTTGCGAGTTGTGCGGAGATTTCGACGGATCCCTTTTGGACTTCACTGTTTAACTCGGCCGCCTATGGGAAGTTTTCTCGGGGATTCATGTATAAAGATGGCATTCTAACTTACAAGAGAGGAAATAAGTTTCATCAACTGGAAGTCCCCGAGTCTCCACGTAAAGCATATCATCTCTGTGTGAACTTCTTCTCAAAGGTCGCTGGAATTATGTCGCAGACAGACCAAGAAAAGGCTCGACGGGAACTTGAAGAACAATCGAGAGATGTTCCATCTCTCTATTCATGTACCTGGGCTGATGTTAAAAAGAAGAAAAAGATTAAGGACATGTTGATCTTCATGTACATTGAAGAACTGGTTAAGAGGTACCAACTTGATGAGAAACAGAGGTTACAACTTCGAAGTATGATAAACTTTGGATTTAACTTTGGCTACTTTGGAAATTCGAATGTCGTCTTTGAACATGGAAGAATTGAGGAAATCAAAGGTCTACAATTTAATGAGGAGACACGACTCTTTTTCATTGACTCCTCTTGTGTTCCCAAACCGTCCAAACCAAGTAAGAAATCAACTAAAAATGAAGACGTCTCGACCTCATTCAGTCTCGAGGATAATGAGATATCTCCACAGACAAACTTTATGGCTCAGTGGAAAAAATATCTTGATGCTCTGGAAAAGAAAATGAAAATGCGCTCCTCTTCTCTCTCCGGGTCCCCGGAGAAGAGTGAGCGGGGAGCCAGAGTCGCAGGACGAAAGACATTAACATCAACCGGAGAGGAAATGACACCGTCAACGGCAACATTGGCTCAATTATCAAAAGATGATGATATCACACCCTATCCGTTTGATGAGTTGTCATGTTCAACTCCCTATTCTCGATCTTAGTTGAAGATGTTTTAATAGATAATAAGGATCTTATTATCTATTATCCTTTTATACCGGAGAAGAAGAGGAGAACTCAGAACGAAAAAGAGAAAAAGAGAGATTTTTCTATCTATTCAAAATGAAGAGTTATCGCGATGTCGACTGTTGTAATGAGACTCGAAATGTTGATCTTTTGTTCGATCGCTTTAAGAATGAACGGAGTCTTATTATTGATCACCTTATAACACAGACATCGTCTTTTCCCTCGTTTATTTGGTCTCAAATGTGTCCTCTCTCCTATGATCGCTTCTGTTACTTTTCTCTGGGAGCCGAGGTTAAACATCGAAACCTCTCTCCTCAGCGCAAATATCATCAACCGAGTATTTCTCAGTCCTTTTTCAAGTGTCCCCAATGTCGAAACATGGGACGTCTCACAACCTTGACTCCCGATCTTATCGGAAAACCGTTTCTCCTCGAAAGTGGAAAATACAAGTCTTCATCTCTCGTTATCTCGAAAGTCCCCATTGACGATCCTCAATGTTTCTGGGAAAATCCAGCCCCCTTTCTTCGTCTTCAACATCTCCTTCTTGGACAAAAGAACTTCTCCTCCTCCTTTCTCTCGGTCGACTCTTTCACCAACTCCTTCTTAATTCCATGGATTCTTGAATTCCAATCTCTCTCTCTCCACTTCCCCCTCGTCTACACGGCCTTTATCTGTGGAGACTCCGGTTACACCTTGAGTGAAGCTATTAACCCTCTCTGGAAACTCTCTCATATTCCAGAGTTCCTCTCTCCTGTCAAAGAGAATGCCTCTTCTGATACCTCTCCTTCCGAAAAGAAGGAATATCTCAAACCCAGTGTCATCCTAGGTCTTATTTCACAACTCTGTGCCCTTCTTCTTTCCTGTGAGTCTCTCCAATTTATTCACGGAGACCCAAATCCGTCTGCTCTGGGCTTCGTCTGTAAACCCTGCTCCTATCTCTGGAATGGTGTCGACATCTCCTCTCCTCTCACTCTTAAGCTAACTTCTCTTTCCCACAGTTCGATTGTCCTTCCCTCATCCCTGATCAAAAAGAGTTCTGACGATAACAACACGTCCTGTCATCTTATCTCACCCTCCTTCATCTCACGAACCTATCTCAAGAAAAACCCTCGACCCCCTCCCCGTTTCCCCGTTGTCTCTTCTTCCCAAGTTAAATCCATTCTCAATGGAAACTTCTTCCTTGATCCAACTCTTTCTCGAGACATCTATTATGTTGTCCGACTCACCCAGGAAGATGGAGAAACGTGTTACCACCTTCGACAGTGTGGTATTAATATTCTCCCCTGTTTCGATTTTTACTGTCTCATGGTAAGTCTCATGCTCGATCCCTCTATTTACAAAAGTGTCTTACATCATTCCACCTTATATAATCTTTGGAAAGAGCTCTGGCTCCCCGAAGAATTAGCGGAACTTTCTAACAGAATCTTAATTTGTCAAACGTCAATCTCTTCTCCAACGTCATTTGATCTTCTTGCAATACTTTCCAATCTTCACCTTCGTGAAGATGCCCTCTCTCATATCTGGAAATCTCTTTCGCATATAAATTCGCTCCAAAAATGAAATGTTTCGTCCCTTCTAAAAAGATTCTCTCTCAAACATTAAATGTTCCGACGGTGGTTCTCTCATTCCACATCTTCTTCCTCTCCAAAGAAACTTAAACTGGAAAACTTTCCTTCTGAAAACACTCCCAACACTCTCGTTCTTTCCACTCCTCCCCAGATCCTCGTTCGTGACTATGTCAGTGAATCTGTCATCTCTTCTCCACATACGACTTCTCCCGAACCCTCTCCCAAAGAAGAACCAATGCATGAGAAAGACAAATCTCCTCTTCGAGAAAACGAGAACTTGACAACAATTGAGTCTGTTTTGCGAACATCAGAACTGATCTCTCGCCGAGTCCAAAAAGAGTCCGAACGCATTCAAGATCAAATTCGACAAACATCAAGTGAAACAACACATCGAGTCCAGTTTGAATCCGAGCGCATTCGACACCTCTTAAATCAACTCTCTGACAAGATGAATCGACCCCTCATTCGACCCTTCTGTTGTTGTACAGAATAAATCTAACTTCCCCTCTTTAACGCTTTTTGATTCTTCTACGAATCAAAAAGCGGAATTTTAATCTTTAAAAAGATAACGTTTCTCTCTCTCGATCTCGGATATGGAAATTGAGAAATATAGTCGTATCGGAAAAGGAACTTATGGCATCGTCTATCGAGGAATTTTTCAGAAAGAAAATCTCGCTATCAAGAGAAATCTTATTGACAAAATGATGTACGGTATCGGCTCGATACGAGAGCTTGACCTCTTAATGCGCTTCTATGGTCATCCTTATATTGTTAAACTCTTATCCATATCCTTTGGCGACCCATTTTCGTCGAATCGAAAGATAAATGGAATCTCGTCTCGAAAGAGTCGATCCGTCCCATTTTTCAGTCCCTTACGGGACCGTGAACTTAAAGATGATAAGGTACACTTTATCTTTGAACACGCTTCCATGGATCTCTACTCATATATCTATAATTTTCCCCCCTCCTATTGTGAGTTAAAACGAGGAATGATACAACTTTTATTATGTGTGGAGTATCTTCATCAGAAAAAGACAATTCATCGTGATATCAAACCCGCCAATATTCTCATCTTTAAAGATGATGACGGACTCAGTTTCAAGTTGTGCGATTTTGGCCTGTCAAAGATCTGGACTCAACAGGGCTCTCAAACACCTCGAACCGTGACTTCCTGGTACCGCGCTCCTGAAATTTGTCTCGGACATCCCAACTATACTTTCATTTCAGATATGTGGTCTCTTGGATGTGTTTTCTTTGAGATGACATCTCGACATCCGTTCTTACGATGTTCAGACCGAAACTCCAAAATCATTACAGAAATCTTCTCCAAAGTCCCCGAATCCCTAAATACAAAGACCGTCAATAAACTCTTTAAGTATCGAAATCAGTACAAGGGGAAACTTAAAGAAATGTCCTCCTCTTCTGGTAAGTCGTGGACAGATCTTCTTTCTCTGTCGTCATCTGAAATTGAAACGTTCTCCTCAAGTGGTCCCGGAACTTTTACGGAGTTCACGGACCTGCTATCTCATCTTCTAACCATTGATCCAGATCAACGGTGGTCAGCAACACAGGCCCTCAGTCACCCCTTCTGTTCCGGATATCAGGATCTGATTTCAAGAACCCGACATTCACATCCTCCCGTCCCGGACGCTCTTCATAAGCTTGACATTTGGGACTGTCCTTATCGCCAAATTCTATCCAAATTTCTTCTCACCCTCTATGACACGTGGTTGGTCCGAATTTCTGACCTGAAGACCTCTCACGGTCGCATTCTCTTTCAGGCTCTTGACATCTTTGATCGCTATCTTGTCTGGCTCCGTCAGAATAAATACAAAATCGAAAACTCCTCTCTTCACGATCTGAAAGACGATTCTCTCTTAAAGGCCAATGGACTTTCATGTCTCTATTTAAGTCTAAAATACTTTATATCAATGTGTACTCCTCCGTCTCTCTATGAACTTGTCTCGATCGTCTTTGAAAAGGACTCGATTATCCCCGTCATCCAACATCTGGAAGAGTTTGAAATTATCTTAATTTCCAATGTTCTTGACTTTCATATCTACCGAGATACGGTCTATGAAATGGCTGACACCTATGATCATCAGCTGACCGATGAACAAATCCGTACGTTGTTTCTCGTTTATGGCTCTATCTCGTCCTATTCTGGACTGACTCCTCTTGATGTCTATCATCTCTTCGTCATTGCAACTTCGTCTGAATCTCTTTTCTTCGAGAAAAACATCTAAAACATCGACGAAAACGTTCCCTCGAGAAATGTTTTATCTCGATAGAAAAGAGATGTTATTCTATTTAATTTTAGCTCTATTTATTCTAGTTCTTCTTTGGTTCTATCTTTCGATTCAACGACATCCTCAACCTCCTCTCTTCTCACATATTTTCTGGTTATATCCCTCTCCTCGACCTTTTCTCAAAACGGTTCGCATTCTCTGTCCATGGGGAAGTCCCGGCCTCTATCGTGATGCTGAACTCTATTCTTTCGTTCTCGGACCTTCTTCCTATATCGTGTATGTCGATCCAACTCTTTCCCTCGCTCGAAATGAGTTAAATCGTCGAACCGATATTAATCTTTGTCTCGAAAGAACGAACTTCCTCCGTCACTTCCCAAGTCTCGAAAACTGGCTTATGGTTAATCAGGAGTTCTTTCCTCCTCTTCGTCAGGTCCAATCAATCGACCTCTTTATATGTAAGTCCCTCTATGCCTCACGAAAAGTCGAGACTCTCTGTAAGAAACACGGACTCAAAGGACGTGTCTACTACACTCGACATAGCTCGGATGATCTTCTTCTCCGATCCATGACTCTTCCAATCAATTCCTCTCTGGAAAAGGATGAACTCCTCTTTGTACATTTCGCCGGAAAGTCACCTCAGAAACAGACTCGAGTTGTCATTGAAACCTTTCTTCAACCAGCCTTTTCTCATACAAAACTCGTCGTAACGTGTCATGATATCTGTTATGAGATGCTATCCGATCTTCTTCAGGACCTCTCACTTCCTCCTCGTATTCAGATCTTCTCCTCTCTCGATTCTCTCTCTCTTCTCTATTATCAGAGAAGAGCTCGCTTTCACGTGTGTCCAAGTAGTACTGAAGGCTATGGACACTATATTAATGAAGGTCGTTCCGTCGGGGGTATTATTATTACTCTTGATGCTCCTCCCATGAATGAACTTGTCTCTTCAGATAATGGCATTCTCATCCCCCCTCGTTCTATCGTTAACTCTCGTTATGTCACCGGTCCGTCTATTCCCTTTCTTCTTGTTGAAAACCCCGTTGAAAGTGAAGCCTTTCTCATTTCTTCAGAAGATCTCTCCCTCGCTATCCATAAAGCCCTAAATTTACCTCCTGAGAAACGAGAAGAAATGTCACGCCGATCCAGAGAGCGCTACCTTGAAGACCGCAACTTTTTCATTGAAAAAATCCAAGCTTTATTTTCTCCCGAAACTTAAAAACTTCCGTATGAAAGAAGAAAGTGAAGAAGAATGCGGTTTTACTCTTCCTCTTGAACTTGGTAGAGGATCCTACGGCACAGTCCGAAAAGCCATCAATCCAGAATTTATCGGCGCAATGAAGACATTTAAACAAAGTCTTAAAAGTCAAGGTCTCCCCGGTCTTATTGAACTTGATATCGGGACCAGGTTGAGGCATCCACATCTGGCTCCCGTCTTACAGTTCTTCACACGTTTGTCTTGTCCGGATCTCAAAGAAGATCTCGCTCTCATTATGCTATTATTTGATGGCACTCTTAAAGATGTCATTCGACAATTTCCCAACGATCCCCCACATGAACAGTCAAGAAAACTCTTTCAACTGGTAGACGCTCTTTCCTTTCTTCACTCTTCCGGCATTCTTCATCTTGATATTAAACTTGAAAATATCTTCTATGAGAAAACCACTAAAGGTCATGATTATTTTCTCGGTGACTTTGGTCTCGCCCTCTATGTTGATGATCCCACCGAAAACCGACTATCTTTCTTACATGGCACTGTGACCTATCGAGCTCCAGAAATCTTCATGGGATCCGAATTTTATTCCGAAAAGTTTGATGTTTGGTCTCTTGGTATCGTCTTTCTTGAGCTTCTCTCTGGACGTTTTATCTATGAACTTCTTGACATTCAAGACTTTAATGAAAACACCGTCTTTACAAGTCTCTATGAAGTCTTTTCAGAATCACAACGGAAGAACTCTTTCCTCCAAACAGTTCTTCCACCTTCAAATGCGTTTTATATAAGTCTTCTTGATCGTATGCTCGAGTTTTATCCTGATCGTCGCTATTCGATCAATCAAGTTCGCAACCATCCCCCATTTAACACTCTACCTTCACAAAAAGGCTATTGGAACGAAAATCCTCGCACGATGTATACATCTCCACTCCCCATTTACAGGGAAATCGTCGATATTCTTGTTAATTATATAAGGTCCTCCTTCAAAGGTTCCTACATTGAACTCCTCTTTCTCGCTGTTGATCTCTACTATCAAGGACTCCTCTTTTCAAGTGGTCATGATAAGAAGTCATTACTCCTTATCGCCTTGACAAGTCTCTGGATCGCTCTTAAACTTCTTGAAGATCCCTTTTTCGATATTGAGAACATCGCCAATGAATTTGGAATTGACTTAAATTATTTCCTTAAAGCAGAATGTATCCTCGTCGAGGGACTTCATGGTATCTTATATCGACGATACCTCTATCACACCTGTCAAACTCTTGACGATCTCTTAAATGCCTACCCACTTCTCTTTGAATATGAGTACTATCTCATCCTCGACCTTCCACGATGGTACAAAATAATCTCCCAACAGCGACCCAGATATCGACACTCGAAAACTATTACAATTCAGAAATTCTTCAAACTCTTAGCCCACAATTAAAGCTTAAATCGCCAAGATTTTCCCAGAATTAAATGGAAGGAAAACTTTCCTTCCATTTAATAAAACACTAACACTATGGGTAAACATAAAAATACGTACAAAAACAAGTGTAAAAATAAGTGCAAAGACCCCTGTTTTTGCAAAATCATTAAAATCAATGTCACTCTGTGTCCAGAAGAAAAGAAACCGTCTCAACGTCAGTTACAGTTCGTCAACTCAACTCCCATCAACTCGCCTCCCCTCGGTATCTCTCTTTCCGCTGTTCTCCTGAATAAAAAGGGTGTCCCCGTCGCCGTCGAAAATTTGCCATTGAATGGACCCGGCAAATCAATCCCTATCTCCTTCAAGATATCAAACGTCTTTCTTCGTCTCGTCCCCACCGTTCCAGACGCTCTCCCTATCGCCGTCTCTAATCTTCTCCCTATCCCTTCCTCTCATTGTATCAACTATGCCTTTAATCTCGAAACCAACGTTCTCACTCTATCCGCCTGTTAAGAGTTACACAAATGTTGAATTTCCTAAACAAGACACAAAGTCTATCTTCCTCCAATTTCCTTTAGAACAGAAGTCAAAACAAACATCTCTCCTCTTCGAAATTCAACTCACTTCCAACTCCTGTCTCTGAGTCTCGACTCTATTTTCATTCCAACGTCAGATCTGAATGAATCCCATCTCATACCTTGATAAAGTCTATGTCCTCGATAAGAGTCAGGTCTCAGTTGAAGAGATCAATGGTACCGTATCAATGAAATTTCCGTTCTCGAATGTAAAGACGAGTCCTGCCCCAACATTCATCCAACGTTATCCGTATCTTATTTAAAGAACTCTTGTTACGTCTTCATTTGCAAATATAATTAAATTTTCGTTCTTTTATATCTTTCAACAAAGACGTAACAATTCTTAATCTTATACAGAGGGAAAAGAACTTAAACATAATGAGTTCATCTTCATCTAAATAAGACAACATCCAAATTCGGGAAAAGAAGTCAAGAAGACATCTCTCCGGTCCTCCCGATCCTCCCAGTCCTCCAGTTTACCAAGGTCCTCGCGGTTCTCGCGGTCCTCCCAGTCCTCCAGTTTACCGAGGTCCTCGCGGTTCTCGCAGTCCTCACAGTCCTCCAGTTTACCGAGGTCCTCGCGGTTCTCGCGGTCCTCCCAGTCCTCCAGTTTACCGAGGTCCTCGCGGTTCTCGCGGTTCTCGCGGTCCTCCCAGTCCTCCAGTTTACCGAGGTCCTCGCGGTTCTCGCAGTCCTCACAGTCCTCCAG
>Ga0209381_1001940_pt1 | contig 29146 bp, 24 predicted proteins | sample DewCreD2012metaG_FD_184111 | JGI IMG/M metagenome (GOLD analysis project Ga0209381, IMG submission 184111) | Hot spring sediment bacterial and archeal communities from British Columbia, Canada, to study Microbial Dark Matter (Phase II) - Dewar... ...
ACCAAGAACCACGCGGTATGCAACAAAAAACCGCAGCGTCCTCTGGCGCAGGAACCGCAGAAACCAGGCGATCACCGCGCAGCCCGTGGCTGCGCTGACAGCCATGGCCGAGAAGAAGACCGCCCGCTCTCCCGCGGGGACGCCTCCCGCACGGTACAGATCCAGAAATGCATCCGCGGCAGCTGCCGCGATGGCGGGCGTGCCCAGCAGAAACGAAAAACGCGCGGCCGATGCGCGGTCCAGGCCGCGGAAAAGGCCCGCTACCAGCGTGATTCCGCTCCGGGATGTGCCGGGCACCACCGCCAGCGCCTGCGCCGCGCCGATGGCCAGCGCGTCCGCCCAGGTCACTTCCTCCGTCCTACGCGAGAACCGCGCTGTCCGTTCAGCCCAGCCCATGAGAAGGCCGACGGCGATCAGCATCGTGCCGATCACCCAGGGCGTGCGGAACACGGTTTCCGCCGCGTCCTTGAGAAGGAGGCCCGCGACTCCTACGGGAACCGTGCCCGCCGCCAGCATCCAGAGCATGTTGCGCGGCATCGCATCCGCCTTCGCGGATGCCCTCCGCAGGCCGAAGCCGTCCAGCACAATCCTGTACCAGTCCCGCGCGAAATACAGAAGCACGCCGAGCAGCGTGCCGAAATGAAGAGCAATGTCGAACGCCAGCCCCTGATCCTTCCACCCCAACAGCCATGGCGCCAGAGCCAGATGAGCCGAACTGCTGATGGGCAGGAATTCGGTGAGCCCCTGAATGACCGCAAGAAGAATGGCCTGATGGACGGGCATAATGGAAAAGGACATGGTAGCGCACGCCGCGCCGCCGCCGTTTATGACAAACACGAAAATCATCGCGACGCTCGGGCCTGCCACCTCCAGCGCCGGCATGATCCGCCAGCTCATCGACGCGGGTGTGGATGTGTTCCGTCTCAACGCCTCTCACGGCACGCCCGAGTGGCGCTCGGAAATGGTGCGTCTCGTGCGGCAGGAAAGCGCTTCAGCGGCGTTTCCCGTCGGCATCCTGCTCGACCTGCAGGGTCCCAAGATCCGTCTGGGAAAGTTCGAAGGAGGCTCTGCGCTTCTCGAAGAAGGAGCGGATTTCGTCATCACGACGGAAGAGATCGAAGGAGACTCGACGGCGGCCTCTACCACCTACAGGGACTTCGCACGGGACGTCAAGCCCGGCGATCGCGTCCTTCTCGCCGATGGCGCGCTCGAGTTGCGCGTTCTGGAAGCCGATGGCGTCAAGGCCCGCTGCCGCGTCGTCCGCGGGGGCGTCGTCTCGGACAAGAAAGGCATCAACCTGCCGGGTGCGCAGCTTTCCACGCCCTCGCTCACGCGAAAAGACATGGAGATCCTGCAGGCGGGCCTCGAAGATGGCGTCGACCTTGTGGCGCTGTCGTTCGTCCGCCGCTCGTCCGACATCCTCCGCCTCCGGCTGTTCCTTGAGGAAAAAGGCGCCAACATCCCCATCGTGGCGAAAATCGAAAAACCCGAGGCTGTCGAGAATCTCAAGGACATTCTCGCGGAGACCGACGGTGTCATGGTCGCCCGCGGCGACCTCGGCGTCGAATGTCCGATGGAAAAAGTTCCTTTTATCCAGAAATCGATCATTGAGCAGGCGCGCCGGGCGGGAAAATTCGTCATCACGGCCACCCAGATGCTCGAGTCGATGATCGAAAATCCCTTCCCTACCCGGGCGGAAGTCAGCGACGTCGCCAATGCCATCTATGACGGCACCGATGCCGTCATGCTCAGCGGCGAGACCAGCGTGGGCAAACACCCTGTCGAGGCGGTGCGCGTCATGGACCGCACAGCTCACGAAGCCGAACTCTCGCTCGGCCGCCTCGGCTTCCGCGAATTGCCCCGGCGCGACTCGGTCACGCATGCTGAAATCGTCGCCGATGCCGCGTTTCACGCCGCCCGGCTCGCCGGCGCGCAGGCGATCGTCGTTTTCTCAGCCTCGGGAACCTCGGCGCGGCTGGTGGCCCGCTACCGTCCTCCCGTTCCCATCTACACCTTTACGCCTTCCTCGACGGCTGCGCGGGCGCTTTCGGTGGTGTACGGGGTCCATGCAATTCCGCAGCCCCACGTCTCCTCAACGGATGAAATGATGGCGCTGATGGATCGCGTGCTGCTGGAACGCGGCCTGGTCAAGCCCCGTGACGCGGTCGTCTTCGTCGCCGGTCAACCGATCGGGCGTCCGGGAACCACCAACATGATGAAGCTCCACCGGGTGGGCGAGGCCGTCTGACCTTTTTGTTGCAACTGCAAACATCTTCCTGTCAGGCGAACGTTTCTCGCTCCGGCCCGTTCCTGATGGAAGAGACTGTCCGAAGGAGGGGCCATGAGCCTGAAGTACCTGGGAATCGCTGCGGCCGTCTGCCTGGCCGCGGCCGCTGCAACTGCTGGCGCCTATATTGGGCTGGCCACGCCGAAATCCAGGCCCTCGCAGGATGTCCGCGTGCAAGCCACGCCTGAGCGTATCGAGCGCGGGCGCTACCTCTTCCACCACCTCGCTGATTGCGCTGGATGCCACAGTCCGCGTGATCCTGCGAAGTTTGCCATGGTCCCCGATCCATCAAAGACCGGCGCCGGCTTCGTCTTCCCCGCCGAACTCGGCTTCCCAGGCAGGATCGTGGCGTCCAACATCACCCCGGACCCCGAAACCGGCATCGGCAGATGGACTGATGGCGAAAAAATCCGCGCCATCCGCGAGGGAGTCTCCAGAGATGGCAGGGCGCTATTCGCCTTCATGCCGTTCCGGCAGTTCGCGAAGCTGAGTGACGAAGACATCTACTCGCTGGTGGCTTATCTGAACAGCCTCCCGCCGGTCCGCAACCTCCTGCCGCAGTCTTCGCTCAACTTCCCGGTGAATGTTCTTAACCGATTCGAGCCGGCGCCGGTGCTGAGGCCGCCGCAGCCGCCCGCCCCCCAGGACCGTGTGCGCTATGGCGAGTTCCTCGCCGGCATGGCCTGCATCGAATGCCACTCCGAACTGAAAAACGGCAAGCCGCTGCAGGGGATGGAGTTCGCCGGCGGCCAAGAGTTCGCCGTCGGCCAGTTCATAGCGCGCAGCGCCAATCTGACGCCCGATGAGGAAACCGGCATCGGCAAGTGGAGTGAAGAGCAGTTCGTGAGGAAGTTCCGCGACTACGGCAACCTCACTTATGCCACGGCGCCGCGCACCGTGCAGGCGAACTTCACCGTGATGCCGTGGTTCGGCTTCGCCCACATGAAGGAAGAAGACCTGCGCGCCATCTACGCCTACCTGCGCACGCTGAAGCCGGTCTACAACCCGGTGGTAATGCATCCGCAGCTTGCCACGCAGACCAACTGACCGCCACGCCCGCGGCTCTGGCAGAATGGAGACTTCCGCACGCCGGAGCCGCATGACGCCCCTGCATCCTTACACCGAAGCCACCCTGGCGGCCATGGTTCTCATCGCCGCCTACACCGATCTCAGGCGCCGCGAGATTCCCAACTGGCTCACGCTGGGAGGCATCGTGGCCGGGATCGCGCTCAATGCGTGGCTGGCTGGACTGGCTGGACTCAAAACCGCGGGCCTGGGACTCGGTCTCTCCGCCCTCATTTTCATCCCGCTCTTCATCATGCGCTGGCTGGGCGGCGGCGATGTCAAGATCATGGGAGCCATCGGCGCCCTCGCCGGCCCTCAGTACATGCTCGTGATTTTCGTTTTCGACGCGATCCTGGGCGGCATTGCCGCGCTCGTCCTGATCGTCGTCCGCGGGCGCCTGCTGAAGACGCTCAAAAACATCCCCCGCATCTTCCGTCTGGAGCGCGAGGCCGAACTCGAAGCAGGAGGCGAAAAATCACTCGGTCTTCCGCGGGCGGTCACCATCGCTCTGGCGACGCTGCTCGTGCTGTGGGGCGCTACTCGAGCACCGGCAGGATGATGGCGCTTGCCGCCTGCTTCGACCGGTAGACGCGGTGCGTGGCGCGGATGAAATCCGCCGCCTTCGCTTCGTGGATGCGCACGAATTTCTGCGGGTTGCGGTCCACCAGCGGGAACCAGGAACTCTGCACGTGGATCATGATCCGGTGCCCGCGCCGGAACGTGTGAAACACATCGGGCAGCTCGAACTCCACCAGCTCCGCTTTACCCGGCGTGAACGGTGATGGCTTGTCGAATCCTGTGCGGAACCGCCCCCGGAACGGCTCTCCCCGCACGAGCATCTGGTAACCTCCCATCCGGATTTCCTTCGGATTCGGTTGAGGATCGGGAGCATCGTTGGGGAAGACATCCACCAGCTTCACTACCCAGTCGGCGTCCGTGCCCGTCGTCGAGACATGCAGCACCGCCCGCAGCGGGCCTGCCACCCGCACATCCTGTTCCAGCGGCTCGGTCTGATACACGAGAACGTCGGGCCGGGTCGCCGCGAACCGCTGGTCGTCGGTCATGTAGTTGTAGTTCATGCCCCGGTCGATGTAGGGCAGAAACGGCACAGGCCGGTTCGGGTCTGACAGGTACTCGTCGAAGGCTTCTGCCACCGCCGGGGCTTCCGTCGTCAGCCGCCCGTCTTCGCGGAAATAATACGTCCGCCTTTTCGCATCCTTCGGCGGCCACGCCTCCATCCGGTGCCATTCATTGCGGCCCGTCTCGAACACGAATGCTTCGGGAAGCGGCCGCGCCGGAGCTTCGCCTTTCAGATGTTGCGCGAAAAAGACATACTCGATTTCGTCCTGGAAGAACCTCGATGTGTTGGACGCGAAACTGATGTTGCCGAGCGACGAACCGTCGGACCGCGCCCAGCCCCCGTGGCTCCAGGGGCCCTCCACCAGCAGATTCATGGCGCCTGGGTTCTGCTTTTCGGCTGATTCGTACAGCCGCAGCGGCCCGTAAACATCCTCGGCGTCGAACCATCCGCCCACGGTCAGCATCGCCGGCTTCATGTTGACCAGGTATTGCCGCAGGTCGCGGGATTTCCAGAAGTCGTTGTACGTGTCGTTTTCCAGCAGCTCCCGCCAGAATTTTACCTGTCCTTTGAACAGCTTTTCATCATAATTCGCCAATGGTCCAACGGAAAGGTGAAAAGTGTACGCATCCGGCCCGTCAATCTCAAACCGCGATCCGGCCAGCACCGCCTCGGATGGCCGCGGCCGCCCGAACATGCTCAGGAAATTGAACGCATGCACCAGGAACAGCGCCCCGTTGTGCCGGAAATCGTCCCCGATGAACCAGTTGATCACCGGCGCCTGCGGCGACACCGCCTTCAGTGCCGGATGCGCATCCAGCGCCCCCATGGCCGCGTAAAAGCCCGGATATGATATCCCCCACATGCCCACCCGCCCGTTGTTTCCGCCGATGTTTTTCACCAGCCAGTCGATCGTGTCGTACGTATCGGAAGATTCGTCGACGTCGGTTTTCGCCTTCTTGTTGGGAATGTGCGGCCGGACGTGAACAAACTCCCCCTCGCTTCGCCCGCGCCCGCGCACATCCTGATAGGCGAAGATGTACCCCTCTCGCATGAACTTCTCACTCGCCGGCCCCAGGCTGGCCCGGTAGTTGTCGATTCCGTAAGGCGCGACTGAATAGGGCGTCCTCAGCAGCAGGATCGGGTACGTGCGGCTCCTGTCTTTCGGAACGTAAATCGAGGTGAACAGCCGCACCCCATCCCTCATTGGAATCAGCACCTCGTGCTTCGTGTAATTCTGCCGGATGTAGGCGGCGCGCTCGGCTGCCTGCGGCGGAAGCTGCGGCTGTGCGGCCGTGCGCGGTTGCGCAACCGCCATCAATGAAATCAGCGATGAGATGAGAAGTCGCCGGGTGATCATCTCGCAATCCCTCTACCGGAACAGAAGAAACAGGCGCATTGCGCCTGCGTAGCTGGCTTCCACCATCCACCGGCCGAGGCCGGTGGAAAACATCAGCACCAGAAGCAGAATGAAGCCGAACCGCGTCAGCTCCAGATACACGGCCGCCGGGATGCGGGCCGCGATCAGGATCTTGGATCCGTCCAGGGGCGGAACCGGAAGCATGTTGAACAGCGCAAGGAACAGGCTGATGAATGCGGCCTTGAAAAGAATCTCAACGCCCGAGGGCCACACCATGGCGATCGCCGCCAGCAGAGCCGCGAACACGACATTGCTCGCCGGTCCGGCCAGCGCCACAGCCAGCAGCCCGTTGGCTCCGCCGCGCAGCTTCGCCGGGTTCGTGTTCACCGCTTTGCCCCAGCCGAAGAAAATGCCGCCAAGCAGCGAGGACATCAGGGGGATGAACACCGTGCCCAGCCAGTCCACGTGCGCCAGCGGGTTCAGCGTGACCCGGCCCTCCAGCCGAGGCGTATCGTCGCCCAGCCGGTCGGCCACATAGGCGTGGGCGAACTCGTGCGGCGTCGTGAGAATCCAGAAAATCGTGACGTTCAGCAAAGCCTGCGGAAAATCAAACTGCATCAGTTGTCCTTCAACCGGTACTTTTCAAACCACGCCAGCAGATACAGCTGCTGCATCAACTGATGCGACGGACGCCTCCATCCGTGGAATTCTTCCGGCACGCGCACCAGCAGCGTCTCCTTCTTCAGGAGCTTCAGCGCCCGGTAATACTCTTCGCTCTGGGAGATGGGCGTTCGCAGGTCGGCCTCTCCCGTCATCACCATCGTGGGCGTCGTCACGTTCGCCACATAATGCAGCGGCGACCGCACGGCGTATTCCATCGGATCTTCCCACGGCTTCTTGCGGAACTGGTCGTACCACATCACGCCGTCAGTGGTGCCCACGAAGCTATGCCAGTTGATCACCGGCCGCATCGACACCGCCGCGCGGAAACGGTTCGTGTGGCCGACGATCCACGCCGTCAGCACGCCGCCCCCGCTGCCGCCGCACACGAAAAGGTTTCGCTCGTCAATGAAGCCTTTCTTCAAGGCGGCGTCCACGCCCGCCATCAGATCGTCGTAATCTTTGCCCGGATAGGCGTACTGAATCCCGTTGACGAAATCCTGGCCGTAGCCCGTGCTGCCTCGCGGGTTCGAGTACAACACGGCATAGCCATTGGCGGCGAAATTCTGCCAGGCCCAGTTGAACGCGACGCTGTACATCGACCACGGTCCGCCGTGAATGTAGAGCACGAGCGGATATTTCTTCGAGGGGTCGAAGTTCACGGGCTTCACCAGCCATCCCTGGATCCGAAAGCCGTCGGGACCGTCCCACCACATCTCTTCCACTTCGCCCAGCGCCCGGTCTTCCAGCACGTCCTGATTCACGTCAAGAATCTTGGTTACGGCGTTGCCGCGGATGTGAACCAGCGACGAGGGCTCATGGAACGAAGACCGCACGGCGGCGATGTCGCCGCTCCTGGCCAGCGATGCCTGCGAGAGCACATGGACGCCGTCGGTCACCCTGCGCGGCTCTCCATTCAGAGGCAGGAAATAGAGGTTCGCGACGCCCTTCTCCTCCATCGTGAAGAAGACGCCCGAACCATCGGCGCTCCAGTGCAGCTCCCCCGGACCTGACGGCAGGTTGCCCGCCCAAAGCCGCTTCTGCCCGCCTTCGCTGTCCATCAGATAAATCGACGGCAGATGGTAGGTCAGCATCCTGTCGTCGAAGCCCGTGTACGCGATCCACTTCCCGTGAGGCTTCGGATTGTTGTCCGGCCCCTTGCGATCGGTCAGCTGGCGGATGTTGCCCGTGGCCACGTCCAGCGCATAGATCTCCGTGTCGTTGCGCAGGTACTCCGCATCTGGCTTGCGGATGGCGCTGAAATAGATCGTCTTCCCGTCCGGCGACCACTGCGGCGACTGGTGATTGTACTTGCCAGATGTAAGCTGCTTCGCCGTCCCGCCGCTGAAAGCATCCACGACGAAGATGTGCGACCAGCCCTTGGGCACCGGTCCGACGCCGTCGCTCGCCCATGACAGCCGGTCCACGATCACCGCCGGCTTGGCCCACTGCGCGCCCTCCGGGCGCTTCGGCAGCTTGATCGGCAGAATCGGGTCCTCGTCCGGAACGGTCATCGTGAACGCAATCTTCTTTCCGTCCGGCGACCAGCGGATCTGCGACGGAGCCTTCTCCACGCGCGTCAGCTGCGCCACCTCGCGCGTGTCCACCCACATCACATGGACCTGCGTCGTGCCGTCGCGGTCGCTGAGGAAAGCAATGCGCTTCCCGTCGGGCGACCAGACGGGCGACGAGTCCCGCCACGGCCCCGCCGTCAGCTCCCGCAGCTTCGCGCCTGCCGGGTCGGACCAGCCCGTGATCAGCCACAGATTGCTCCGCTGCTGGTCCTTCAACCTGTCGACAAACCCCCGCGAGAACACGATCGCCTTGCCATCGGGCGAAATGGCCGGGCTCGAGATGTTCTCCATCTCGAACAGAGTTTCGGAGTCCAGCCCTTTTTTCTGCTGGGCGGACAATGGGTGAGACAGCGCAAACGTCAGAGCGATTGCAAAGGCGGCTCGGAACATATCCCCATGCTACACTTCAGGCGCGGGTTGCAATGAATGAGACCCACGGATCTGTTTGACGGCCCGCTCATGGCTGAGGGCTACGCCTCAGCGCGGCCCAGGCTTCATGACCGGATTCTCCGGCGAGCCCTGTCTGCGGCTCAATGTGCGCCCGCCTTCGGCTTCTGCCTCGACGCCGGATGCGGCGCGGGCCTGTCCACCGCCGCCCTGTTGCCCTATGCGCGGCTTGCAGCAGGGGCCGATGCACTGCCGTCCATGATCCGGCGGGCAGCGGCGCGTCTTCGAGGGGCGCAATTCTGTGTCGCCCGCATGGAAGCCCTCCCGCTGAGAGATGCCTGCTGCAACCTCGTCACCGCCGCTGGCAGCCTCAATTACACGGATGTCCGCGCCGCCCTTGAGGAAACGGCCCGGGTCCTCCAGCCGGGCGGGCTTCTTGCCGTCTACGACTTCGCACCCGGCCGGCGCTTCCGTGAAGACAATTCTCTGGAAGAATGGTTTGACACCTTTCTGGCCCGGTATCCGAAGCCGGACGACGGCGCCGTGCCGCTCGACCCTCCGGCGCTCCGCGCCGCCACCGGGGGTTTATTCGAACCGGTGGCCGATGGCGTCTTCGAAGAGGCAGAGCTGTTCCACGACGCGCGCTACGCGGACTACATGATGACGGAGACCAACGTCGCCGCCGCCGTCCGCGCGGGCGCGAGCCCCGCTCCCATCCGCCAGTGGCTGGAAGAAACCCTGCCAGCCGTCTTCAGAGGTCAGACACGCGAAGTCCTGTTCGAAGCCTACTTCGCCGTTTTCGCGAAGCCCAGCTCCTCAAGCACCCGATCGGCGCCATAGACCGCCCGCAGCGCCTCGATGATGCCGTTCGAGGCCACATGGACGCACCGCTCGCCGCGGTCCATCCCGTACACGAAGCGGTTGTGCATGGCTTCGTAATTGGAATCGAACACGATCCCGATCACTTCGCCTCGTGTGTTCACCGTCGGGGAACCCGAATTGCCGCCGATGATGTCCGCCGTAGAAACAAAGTTGAACGGCGTCTTCAGCTTCAGGGCGGACTTGCGCTCCAGCCATTTCGCCGGCAGCTTGTAGGGGTCCTCGCCCGTGGCGCGGCGGTACAGTCCGTCGAAGTCGGTCGCCCACCGCACCGGCTGTCCCTGTGCGTTCCGGTAGCCCTGCACCGCGCCGAAAGACAGCCGCAGCGAGCCGGTCGCATCCGGATACACCGACGTCCCGTAGAGTGTGAAGCGCGCCCGCGCAATCCGCGAGGAGGCGTCGCGCAGCACCGGGTCGAACTCCTCGTCGAAGACCTTGCGGATCGCCCGCGCAGCCGGGTCGATCATCCGCACCAGCCGGATCATTCCGTCATCGGAGTTCCGCACGGCAGCCGGATCAGACGCCAGCCTCTTGCGCTCGTTCACATCGTTCAGCTTCGAACTGAACACATAGCCGCGCGCTGCCTCGGCAGCCGTCCTGCCATCGAGGATCTGGCGCACCACCGGGTGCGAGGCGCCCAACTCCGCCGACAGAAGCTCGAACCACTTCTGGAGCATCAGCGCTTCCAGTTCCGGTGTCACCGGCGTCTGCGCGAACAGACGCAGTTCCAGCGACGGCAGCGCCGCATCGCTGTACTCGCGCAGCCTCTCGGCATTTGGCTTCGGGCGCTCCTCCGCCAGCCGGTACAGATTGCGCGCGTACGAGAACATGTCGCAGAAAGTCGCTCCCGCCTCGAGCAGGTATTCCGCCGACCGCGGCCGCCATTTCTGATACGCCGCCGCCACCTGCTCAAACGCGTTGCCCAGCTCCTCCTTCGCCTTGGGGTTGGCGGCTGCCGCCGCGCGGAACTGCTCCTCGCTGCGCCGCTTGGTCTCCATCAGCCAGGGCTCGCGCATGCCCTTCAATTCCCCGTCCCGCACCTTGAACGAGTTCTCCGCGCCGAACAGCTTGTCCCGCGCCACCCGGTGGTTCTCCTCGCTCTTCGCGCCATACTCCTTCAGCGCCTGGATGATGGCGGAGAGGTTCCGCAGCGTGCGCGGATAGCTGACGTCGCGCAGGAATTCCAGTTGCGCCAACGTGATGAAGCGGTCCGTCGAGCCAGGGTGGCCGCTGACCAGCGCCAGCTCGCCTTCGCGCGGCCCAGTCTTCGACCACTTCAGGTAGTGCGGCGTCGAAGCCGGCTTGCCGTCTTCATACGCCCGCAGGAACGTGATGTCCAGGCAAAAACGCGGATAAGTGAAATTGTCCGGATCTCCGCCGAAGAACCCCAGCGACTCTTCCGGAGCGAACACCAGCCGCACGTCCGTGTATTTCTTGTAGCGGTAGAGATGGTACAGCGCCCCGGAGTACAGCGTCACCACCGTGCACGCGCCGCCGTGGCGGTCCATGCACTCTTTCTCGATGGTGTTCATCGCCGCCTGCCGTTGCGTGGCCGCCTTCGGATCGGAAGGAGGCGCCGTGACGGCCTTGTTCACGCGGTCGGTGACATCTTCGATGCTCAACAACACCTGCACTTCCAGCCCGGGGCACTTCAGTTCCTTGTCCGGCGTGCCGGCGTAGAAGCCGTCGCGCATGTAGTTGCGCTCTTTCGAGCTGACGTTCTGGATGCAGCGCGACGCCACATGATGGTTCGTAAAGATCAGCCCGTCCGGAGAAACGAACGAACCGGAGCCCCCGCCGAATCGGACCGAGGACAGCCGCAGATGGTCCAGGAAGTCCTGAGACGGCTTGAAGCGGTATTTCGAAGCAAGCTGCGCTTCCGGAATCGCGTTGAACAGCCACAGCCCTTCATCCGCCCGGATCTGGCCGATGGCGAGCACAGCGGCGAGCAGCAACCTGGTTGGTTTCATTTCTGAGCGCCTTTCGTTCTCAGGATAGCGGGGTACGAATTCCGGCCGCACGCCGTGCTGTCGGACAATGGAAGATATGGCTGGAGCTGGGCTCACCGAACGGCAGGCGCATGTGCAGCGGGGCCTGCGGCTGGAGTACATCACCCTGAGCTACAACGTCATCGAAGCGGCTGTGTCCATCACCGCCGGAATCATCGCCGGCAGCATCGCGCTGGTGGGCTTCGGCGTCGATGCCGTCATCGAAAGCATCTCCGGCGCGGTCATGCTGTGGCGCCTCAAGATGGACGACCACTACCGCCGCGAGGAATTCGAACAGCGCGCCCTGCGTCTCATCGGCTACTCGTTCTTCCTGCTGGCCGCCTATGTGGGCTACGAGGCGGTTGAGAAGCTCTGGAACCACGAAGCGCCGGACCGCTCCATCCCCGGCATCATCCTCGCCTGCTGCTCGCTGGCCATCATGCCCGTCCTCGCCCGCAAGAAGCGCGCCGTCAGCTGCCAGATCGGCAGCGGCGCCATGGCCGCCGACGCCAAGCAGACCCTGCTGTGCAGCTATCTTTCCGCCATCCTCCTCGGCGGGCTGCTGCTGAACGCCACGCTCGGCTGGTGGTGGGCCGACCCCGTCGCCGGCCTCGTCATGACTCCCATCATCGCCCGCGAGGGCTGGCTCGCCGTCAAAGGCGAAGGCTGCGGCTGCCACTGAAGAGGCCTGCCTCCTCGACGCGGGGCCTGTTCAATCCCGCACCAGCCGCGCATGATGCCGCACGTACTCACCCAGATAGGAAAGCGATCCTCCGGGCGTGAGCGCCACGGCAATGCAGCAACTTCGCAGAAAGCCGTCCCAGCAGGCGTCAGGCTTGCCCACATAGCCATCGGTCAGAATCAGTGCGTTGCGTATGTCGTGAGACAACATGTGCTCCAGCACGCAGTGGATGTCCGTCCCGCCCCAGGAAGGGATCTGTCCTGAGGCGAGACGGCGGACCTGCATGTCCTCGATTCTCGTCGAGAAGAGATGCACGCGCGGGGCCACGAGCTCCTTGCACGCGAGAACGGCTTTGCAGAGGCTCGCGATGAAGGGGGTCGCGCTGCCGCTCACGTCCAGATAGACGTGAACAGGAGTGATGCGGCGCTGTTGGCGTTCTGGCATCTCCCACCCGTACAGCAGCGGCTCCAGTCCGAGAAATCGCAGGACGTTGGATCGCCGGTCCATGGCCGGAACGGCAGTCAGCAGCCGGATGTTGTTTTCGCGCACGGACCGGGCTGCCGCATGGCCCTCATACGCGACCTTCTCGATCAGCCGTGTCAACGCTGCGGAATTCCTGGACTCGACTTCAGCCGGGATCTGCAGATTCAACCGGTACCGCATCTCCTCCTGGCTCATGTGGGGCAGCCGGCTGTTCATCGGGGCGAGCGCCGCAGACACCCCCCGCTCCAGCTCTTCATGGAAATCCTCATCGTCCTGCGCAGACGCCGGGTGGCTGCCGAGCAGCGTCACTTCATCCAGTGAGGGAACACGGTCAGGCAGCTCCTCAGGTTCTTCCCACTCGCATGCTGCTTCCTCGTCCGCCCAGGTGATGATTTCCTGCGGACGGAGTCCCTCGGTCCCTTCTTCCTGAACCATCCCGTCCACCATCTCCCTGTCCACTCCCGTCAGCAGTTCACCGTGGAAACGGACGAGAATGCCGAAAAGCCGCAGCACGTCCGTGTATGTGGTTCCCATAGAGCCGTACAGGGCCTTATAGACCTGCCTCGCCTTCCACATCCGGCTCCCCCTCAGAGCGCGCGGGACATAAACTACGCTCCAGAAGCCTGGCTCCATCATCCGGAATCCGACGGGCGGCCGCAGCAGGCACTCCGGGAACCGCCGGCTGCTGTAATACGACGTGAAAAGAGACCAGTAAGAGGGTTCCTGGGTCATGAAGCACACCATGGCATTGATCAGCGCGTCGAAGATGAAGTTGTCGATCTTCGTCACTGGCCGGAGCTGGTGCCCGAGCAGCAGATGGAGCAGTTCATGAAGGATCAGCGCGGCCTGCCGTTCCGGCGTGCGAGCGTATCGCGAAAGGAAGTCGGGATTCACAAGAATCACCGGTCCGTCAGCCTGAACCAGCGCCGCTGTTTCCACCTCGCGCGACTCCTGGATGTCCAGCAACCGCATCAGACCGCAGACCGCATAGCTGCCCGCGGGAAACGCTTCCCACACGGCCTCAGGCCGGATCATCGCACGCATCTCCTTTCGGGGAAGTGAAGCACCATCGGCTTCACCTCGGTAATCCGTTCGAGATTCGGCTCCCTGTCCAGCAGAACGATGTTCCCTGTGCGTTTGCTGGCGGCCACGCACCAGGCCAGCCCGTCCTCCACAACCGGCTCCCAGTCGGCGTGATCCTCGCTGACCACGCAGAGCCGCGGCCAGTCCAGCACACGGCTCATCGCCTGAATCCGCTGTCTGAGTTCCGCTTCGGCCTCCTGCCGGGTGCCTTCCCATTCCTTGCCGTCCAGCAGCGAGAGAACCCGGCGGGGGCTCGGCCTCTTGGGCCAGCCGGCAGGCGGCCGAAGCAGCAGCCGGCGTACTAGCGGCCTTCCTGGGACAGTAAAGATAAAGCACATGCGCGGGATTTGCATGGTGCCTCGCGGCCTCCTCTCTCAAATGTGTTTGTCGCCGATCTGTGCGAGCGTCCGGCGCGTGCGGTTCCACTGCTCGCAAACCCGATCCACGTGCACCTCGGACTTCAACTCGTTCCTCGCAAACATGGACGTCAGCAGTTGCGCCAGAGCCTGAGAGCCCGGATCTTTACCCTGCAGCGCAGCGATCTTCCGGCTGATCTTCTTGCCCACCTCCGTCTCAATTCCGCCATAGGTGGAGAAATAGCCTTGGGCCGGGATCGCACACAGTGCGTAGTCCTCGGCCACCTTCTCCGCGACTCCCGCCACGAGCCTGCCGGCCAGATCGTTCTCCACCAGATAGGCCGCCACCGCATGGCGCGCGCCGTCGGGCAGGCCCTGCATGCAGTCGGCAACGATGATGGAGCGCTGCTGCAGGTCGAGCGCATCGCTCCGCGCCGCCAGTGTCGCCCGGACGGCAGTGTCGGGCTCGTTCAGGATCGCGGCAAGGTTTAGCCCCTTGCCTTCTGAAACGTTCTTCCACGACTGCGCATGGGCCGCCGCCAGTTTCCCCTGGGGCACGGGAATGCCTTCAGCCAGGCTGGGAATCGAGCAGAACAGAGCGAGGCGGAAAGATTCCGCCGCCTCAACCACCCCGTCGCTCAAGATCTTCCGGACCGCATGGACTGCCGGGATGTTCCGCGTCAGCATGGCCAGCCGCCTGGCGCTCAGCCGGATTCCTGCCTCCTGCAACAGCACGGCGATATGCCGCACGTAATCCACCAGTAGAGGCTGGAGCTGCAGCCGCAACTGTTCGTACTGCTGGCGCGCGCTTTCGAGCAGTGCCTTCAGCCGCCCGCCTGCGGCTCCCTCCAGCGTGCCGTCCGCACTGGTCAGGATCTTCGTCTGTGCTTCTTCTCCCAGCCCGTTCCAGTCAGGGATCTGCACTACGAATGCATAACGGTCCGCCAGCGCCGAGTCCAGTGGCTGGGACCCCGAGTAATTCTCCGTGCCGCCGGCAGACGCCGGCGGATTCATCGCCGACCACCGGAAGCGCAGCTTCTCCAGCCGCAGTCCCTGCACCCTTCGCTCATGGATGATCGAGAACAGCTTGTTCTGCACATCCGGGCGGCAGCGCGAGACTTCGTCGAAAAACACCGCCTGCGCATCCCAGATCGTCGCCGGGGTTTGCAGGTATTTCAGCGTGGCCGAGCCCCGCTCGGGCACCGGAAAGCCGATCAGGTCGTCAAAACAGATCAGGCTGGCATTGTAGTGGCGGAAGCACAGGCCCAGCGTTTCCGCGATCCGTTCGAGCAGCATGGACTTGCCCGTGCCGTGCGGTCCGATCAGCAGCAGCGGGTCTTCCGTCGCAAGGGCGGCAAGTATGGCCGGCTCCACCTCTTCCAGGCCATAGAGGCCCAACCCTTCCAGGATTCTTGCGCCCTGCCGCGTACCGGCCCGGCGCCTACTCCTTCGGCTGGCGCCCATAGCAGCGTCCTGTGCCGCTGATTCGGGTGTGCCGCTGGGATTCGGGTCCGCAATCGCCGCATTCGCAGTGCTCATCCTTCTCTCTCCTTCCGGCGCGGAGAGGTTCCATGCGGCGGGACTCAATCAGGCGGGACAGCCTTTCGTTGCGCCATCTCGCGCCACATCGTTCCCGTTGCCGGGCTGACTTTGGCACCTTGGCGGCTGAAGCTAGGTTGCCGGGCGGTCAGCGGGTCAGGACCCTCGCGCCTCTCTCGATGTGTTCTGAAGCTCGCGCTTCAATCTGAAAAACGCGCGGCGGCCGCCAGCGGTTTCAAAGAAATCTCCCACTTTCAATTCCGCCTCTGCTTGCCTCCGCCGGCCCGCGCGCCCGCCTCTCCATGGCCTTACGATGGTGTTGTCAGGAGGCCGAAATGAGACTGGCCGCCCTCTGCGCGCTCTGGCTCATGCCGGTATCCCGGACCCTATCCGGCCAGGCCATGCAACCTCTCACATTCCCCGAACTCCAGGCGAAAATGCGCGGCTTCCAGGAGAGCCGCATCCTTCTCACCGCCGTCGAACTCGACCTCTTCACTGCCGTCGGCTCCGGCGCCACCGCCCAGGAAGTGGCGCGCAAGGCAGCCACTCACCCGCGCGCCACGGAAACACTGCTGAACGCGCTTGCCGCCATCGGCGCTCTCTCGAAGCAGGACAACCGCTTCTTCAACACCCCGGCCACGCTGCAATACCTGGCAGCCGGCAGTCCGGACTACGCCCGCCCCGCCCTCATGCACACCGTGCACCTGTTCGACTCCTGGGCCACGCTCACCGAGTGCGTCCGTCAAGGGACCGCCGTGCGCAAGCCCGGTGTCGAAGCCCAGGACCCGCAGTGGACAGAGAGCTTCATCGAAGCCATGCACTGGCGCGCGCAGAACGACGCCGCCGAACTCGCCCGCATCGCCCGCGCGCAGGACACGAAGAGGATGCTCGACGTCGGCGGCGGCTCCGGCGTTTATTCCATCGCCTTTGCCAAAGCCAACCCGGAACTCCGCGCTGAGGTGCTCGACGCCGAGCCGGTCACCCGCATCGCCGCGCGCCACATTCGCGCAGAAGGGCTGGAAGACCGCGTTATCACGCGCGTGGGCGATCTGACGAAAGACGAATTCGGCTCCGGCTACGATCTCATCCTGCTCTCCGCCATCTGCCACATGCTGGACGAGCGGGAAAACCTCGATCTCCTGCGCCGCTCTTTTCGCGCCCTTGCGCCCGGCGGCCGCGTGCTCATCCGCGACTTCATCCTCGAACCCGGCAGGACCGCGCCGCCGCATGCCGCCATCTTCTCCGTCAACATGCTGGTCAACACGCAAGGCGGCGCCAATTACACGGAACAGGAGTACGCCTCGTGGCTGCGCGAAGCCTGCTTTGCTGAAATCAGGCGTGAGGGCGCCGATCTGATCATTGGCTTCAAAGCCGGGGGCTGATCACTTTTTCTTCCTCGCCGGCTCTGGTGTGATGGACGGCGGCACGGTCTTCGGCTTCGGCTTTTCGTCCTCGGCTTCAGGAAACGTGATCTCGCTCTCCACCTGCAGGACCTGCGATTCCACCTGGAACTTGCGGTAATTCCTGAACTCGATCTCGTTCCGCGTGCAGGTGAAGGTCCCGCGGTAGCAGGCCAGGTTCTCGCTGCGCACCGGCAGCAGCCACCGGGTGCCCGCGATGTCCACCCAGTCGTAGTCCACCGTCATCTCCACCTTGTCGATGTCGTAATTCGATGGCAGCCGGCGGCTGCTCATCTCGATCCGCAGCACGCGCGCTGACTCCGGGTCGATCCACAGCGCGCCCTCGTGCGCCGGCTTTACTGCGTACCCGTATCGAATGGTCCACTGCGAGCGCTCTTTCGGAACCCGGAAATCGTAGACGCGCGCCTTCATTCCGGCGGCGTCGGAGTCCCCGCGCAGGCGGAAGTCTTCCGGACGCGTCGAAGAGAAAATGCTCACCAGCGTCGTGCCGAAGTCGCCCGTCGACCACGAGCCGGAGTCCTCCGGGCTGCCCTTCTTGAGCGGCTTGCCGTTGATGCGGATGTTGCGGTACTCCTCTTTGCCCTTCGTGTAGGCCAGCTCCAGCTGCACGCGGTCCTGGAGCTTCCAGTTCGGCTTCAGCGTCTTGCTCTCGTACCGGCTGACGAACTGGTCGCAGATGAAGCTCGGCAGCTTTTCGTTGAACTCGAAGGCGGCTTCGGCGGCCCGTCCGAGGAGGTCGTCCCGGCTGGCGGCTTCCGAACCCGCCAGCACTTTTTCCGTCCGGCCCTCCTCATCCACCACCACTTCGCGGTACGCCCCCTGAGCCGGGCGCCGATCCTCGGGAGTTTTCACCGGCTCGCGCTTCTCTGCGGCGCCGCCGCGCTTCAACACAGGCCGGCCCGGATCCGGGGCCGGCTCCGGCGCCTGTTGCGCCGCCAGCGGCAACACCATCAGAACTGCAAGCCAGGCCCGCATTCTTTTCGCCGCCTGTGAGACGCGCCCCCCTGGATTCCGGTTACTGCGCCGGTATGATGCCCCGCACCATCAGCCAGTCCTTCAGCCGCCCCGGCCACGTCGAAAGCACCGGGTCCTTCGGCGCCAGCCCCACGCCGTGACGTCCCTCCTGGTAAATGTGCATCTCCGCGGGCACGCCCGCGCGCCGCAGCGCCAGATAGTACAGCACGCTGTTCTCAGGCGGCACTCCCGTATCGGCATTCGTGTGGAACAGGAACGTCGGCGGCGTCTGCGATGTCACCCGCAGCTCGTTCGACAGCTCCCACACAAGCGCCGGATCCGGCGGATCGCCCAGCAGCGCCCGCATCGACCCGCTGTGCGTGTAGCGCGTCGTGAAGCTGATCACCGGATAGCAGAGAATGGCGAAATCCGGCCGCTCGCCTTCCTGAAAATGGTTCGACAGCGTCGAAGCCAGATGGCCGCCCGCGCTGAAGCCCATCACGCCCACGCGCGCCGGATCGATGCCGAACTCCTTCGCCCGGGACCGGATGATGCGCATCGCCCGCCGCGCGTCCTCGAGCATCGCCGGGTGCCGGTAGCGCGGCCCCAGCCGGTACTTGAGCACGAACGCCGTGACGCCCAACGAATTGAACCACTCGGCCACCTGTTTCCCCTCGTGGTCCATCGCCAGATTCACATACCCGCCGCCCGGGCACACCAGCACCGCCGCGCCGTTCGGCTGAGCCGCCGGATAGATCGCCAGCGCAGGTTCGTCGACATCTTCCGTGCCCACGGCGCCCGGCGCGCCCTCCGGCCACAACAACTCCGTCCGCGGCGTCTGCCCGAACAGAGCGGGCATCAGAAGAACAAAAAGCAGAATTCGCATCACACTTCACTCCGTCAAAGCGGATTCCAGAATCGTCAGCGTCCCCGCATCGGCGTCCAGCTCGGCTTCCACCCCCAGCGGCAGCGTCAGTTGATCGTCCGTATGCCCGATCACCAGTCCGGTGAGCACCGGCACGTCCAGCGCTCCGAGAATGTTCTGCACCACCTCGCCCGTCGAAAACGTCGACTCGAAGCCCGGCTGAAACTCGCGCGGGCGGCATGCGGCGCACTCGCCCCACACGAGCCCCCGGATACCGCGGAACTTTCCGGCAAGCCGCAGGTGCGTCAGCATCCGGTCAATCGAGTAGGGTTCTTCGCCCACGTCCTCGAGAAACAGGATCTTGCCCTCGGTCTGGATCTCGTACGGCGTGCCCAGCGTGGTCGAGATCAGCGTCAGGTTGCCCCCGATCAGCGGTCCGCGCGCTTTGCCCGGCCGCACCGCCCTCCACGGATGGCGCGGGCGGATGGGACGCGGCTCGGGCGGATTCGACAGCCGTCCCAATGGTTTTGTTTCAAACAGCGCCCGCCGGAAATGTTCCAGAGTCCAGTCGCTGAGCCCGCTCAGCACCACGGGGCCGTGAAACGTCACGAGCCCCGTCATCCGGTGGATGCCGAGATGCAGCGCCGTGATGTCGGAGTATCCGAGGAAGACCTTCGGATTCTTCCGGATGAGGCTGTAGTCGAGCGAGTCCAGCAGCATGGCCGTCCCGTAGCCGCCCCGCACGCAGAATACGCCTTTCACTTCCGGATCGGCGAACATCGCGTGCAGGTCCTCCACCCGCTCGCGGATCGTCCCGCCCAGATACCCTTCGCGCCGCCCCACAGAGCGGCCCATTTTGCAGCGCAGTCCCAGCGCCTCCACGGTCTTCTGCGCCAGCCACAGCCGGTCCGGATCGGAAACGTAGGTGGACGGCGTCACCAGCCCCACCGTATCGCCCGGCCGCAGCACGCGCGGCTTCACTAGTCCCGGCTGCGCCTGCGCCATCGCCGCGCCCGCCGGGATCGCCGCCAGAAAGCTCCTGCGGTTCATACGGACAAGTCTTCCGCAATCCCGCCCGCGGCGGCAACTCTGGCACGCTGGTCTCATGAAGCAGGATCCGCCCCATCCGCCTCGGTCGCTCGACGAACTCCGCCAGAGCCTCACGCCGGAAATGTGGGCCGATCTCCGCAGCGCCGCCCCGCTGGCGCGGCAGGCGCGCGCCGCTGATTTCCCGGACCGTCTTATCCTGCCCCGGTCCTTCTGCCTCGGCTTTGCCCGGCAGTGGAACCTGCCGGATGACCCTGAGACCATCTCCGGCCTCGTCCATCTGTTCTTCGAAGCTGCCGACGCTGCGGACTGAATTCTCCACCACCTCGGAGGCGCCTCCTGCCCTCCGTTAAAGTCCGTTCACAATCTTGCACTTAGCAGTCGACCGGCAGTGGAGTAGACTAGAAAAGATCCGACGGGCAAGGCAGATCCCGGCGCTGGCCCGCGGAGAGGGAAGGGGAATTGCTGTGAGTCGACATCCAGATTCCGAACTGAAACCCGCTCATGAAAACCGGCGCGGCGTCTCGCGCCGCGGACTTCTGCAAAGCATCGGCGTCACGGGCGCCGTTGCGCCGGCGCTTCTCGAACAGCCCGCCCAGGCCCAGACGCCGGCGGGCGTCGTGGGGCCCGGCGCCGTCCCGGTCACGCTTACTATCAATGGCAAGCCCATGAAGGTTTCCGTCGAGCCCCGCGAGACCCTGCTCGACGTCCTTCGCAACAAGCTCGACCTCACCGGTGCCAAGCGGGTGTGCGACCGCGGCACCTGCGGCGCGTGCTCGGTGCTTGTCAACGGCAAGGTCATGTACGCCTGCACGATCCTCGCCATCGACGCCCAGGGTAAACAGATTACAACGATAGAAGGGTTCGCGCTGTCGGGCGGGCGGCCCCACCCGGTCGTGTCCGCTTTCGTCAACAACGACGCGCAGCAGTGCGGCTACTGCACGCCCGGCTTCGTGGTGGCCGCCAAGGCGTTTCTCGATGCCAATCCCAATCCTACATATGAGCAGGTGAAGGACGGCCTCGGCGGCAACCTCTGCCGCTGCGGCACGTACGTCGGCGTCCGCCAGGCCGTGCTGGAAGCCGCAAAGGCGATGAAAGGAGGACGCAATGCCTGAATACCGCTGGCCCGAAATGTCGAAGCGGAAGGTGATGGGCAAGCGCCTGAACCGCCTCGACGGCGTCGAAAAAGCCTCCGGGCGCGCCAAGTACTGCTCGGACCTCAACAAGCCCGGCATGCTGCACGGCGCCACGCTTGTCTGCCCTTATGCCCATGCACGCGTCAAGTCGATCGACACCAGCGCCGCCGAGAAGCACCCCGGTGTCGTCGGTGTGCGCGTCGTTGCGCCTGCGGGCACCGAAATCCAGTGGGCCCATTGGGAAGTGGCCTTCGTCGCCGCGGAAACAGAACTGGCTGCGAAGGACGCGCTTAAGAAGATCAGGGTTGAATACGAAGTCCTTCCCCACGTCGTCATCGAAAAAGATTTGAGCAAAGTTCAGGCCAACGCCAAGGCTGCTGGCGAGCAGATCGAAGGCGACCCGGACCAGGCTCTCAAGGAGGCGGCCGTCGTCAGCGAGGGCCTCTACGGCATCCCAGTGCTTGAGCACTGCTGCCTCGAGCCTCATGGCCAGGTCATCTCCTGGACGCCGGACAACAAAGTCGAATACAACCCTTCCACCCAGGCTGTCACGAGCATCCGCGGCGACATGGCCCGCGCCCTCAACGTTCCGGCCGCCAACGTCCACGTCCACCAGGACCACATTGGCGGCGGCTTCGGCTCCAAGTTCCAGCCGGACCGCTGGGGCGTCGAGGCGGCGCATCTGTCGAAGATGGCCGGCGGCCGTCCGGTCAAGCTCTTCCTTGAGCGCAATGTCGAGCAGGTGATCGCCGGCTGCCGTCCTTCGGCCTTCGCGCGCATCAAGCTCGCTGCCAACAAGGAGGGGAAGATTACGCTGTGGGAGAGCCAGAGCTGGGCAACCGGCGGGTTCACGGGCGGCGGCAGCCCGCCGATCCCTTACGTCTACACGCGCATCCCAAATCAGCGCAAGAACCACAGCGCCGTCAGCACCAACACTGCGCCCATCCGCGCCTGGCGCGCGCCCAACCACCAGCAGGCTTCCTATCTGACCTGCGCGGCCATGGAAGACCTGGCCGCGAAGATGAAGATGGACCCGCTGGAGCTGTTCCTCAAGAATGTCGATCTGACCGCGCGCCCGGATACCTATGAACGGCAGCTGAAGAAGGCCGCCGAGATGGCTGAGTGGAAGAAGCTCTGGCATCCGCGCGGAGACTCCGGCCGCGGCCCGCTGAAGCGCGGCCTGGGCATTGGCGTCAACACCTGGGGCGGCGCCGGCCACGACTCCACCGCCCGTTGCAACATCCACCCCGACGGCACGGTCGAAGTCGAGCTCGGCTCGCAGGACCTCGGCACGGGCACGCGCACCATCATCGCGCAGGTCGCCGCCGAGAGCCTTGGCCTCCAGGTGAACGACATCCGCGTCAAGATCGGCGACACCAACTATCCGCCCTCCGGCACCTCCGGCGGCTCCACGACTGTCGGCGGCGTCAGCACGTCCACGCGCAAGGCTACGCTGAATGCTCTGGAGAAGCTCTACGAGGAAGTGGCCCCCGCGCTGGGCGCGCCTGCCTCGCAGCTTGAGGCGGTCGACGGCAAGATCCAGGTGAAAGGCAACCCTGCCAAGAGCCTCGCCTGGAAGGCCGCCTGCGCCAAGCTCGGCGTCAAGACCATCAGCGAGACCGGACAGAACATCCCGCGCGATGCGCCGAAGGAAGGCCTCAACACCGGCGGTGTCGGCGGCGTCCAGATCGCCGACGTCACCGTCGATGTCGAAACCGGCATCGTGAAGATGAATCGCATCATCGCTGTGCAGGACTGCGGCACGGTCATCAACCCCAAGACGGCCGAGAGCCAGATTTACGGCGCCATCATCATGTCCATCTGCGGCGCGTTGATGGAAGAGCGCATCATGGATGCCGTCACGGGCCGCATGCTCAACAACGAGATGGAGTTTTACAAACTCGCCGGCATCAAGGACATCGGCGAGATCCTGGTCCATCTCGAACTCGACGAGGCCAACGACAGGCGCGGCGTCATCGGCCTGGGCGAACCGCCCGCCGTCGGCGGCATCGCCGCCATCGCCAACGCCGTGGCCAACGCCATCGGCGTGCGCGTGCCGTATGTGCCAATGACTCCGATGAATGTGCTCAACGCGCTGAGCGGGAGGATGAGCTGATGCAACCCTTCGAATACGCAAGCCCCAAAACCCTGAAGGAAGCCCTCGCGCTGCTCGGCAACGGCTGGAGCGACGCGGCCGTGCTGGCCGGCGGCACGGACCTCATCAGTCTGATGAAGGACGAGGTCATGAGCCCGAAGCGCGTGGTCAACATCAAGGACATCGCCGAACTGAAGGGCATCTCGAAGACCGCAGCCGGCATCCGCATCGGCGCGCTGGCCACGGTCGACGAGGTCATGACCAATCCTCTCGTCCGCGCTTCCTTCCCCGCTCTGACCGAAGCAGCGCGCGGCGTCGCCAGCCCCCAGATCCGCAACATGGGCACCTTTGGCGGCGACCTCTGCCAGCGGCCCCGCTGCTGGTACTTCCGCGCGGGCTTCGGCCTCATCGCGCGCCACCAGGGCAAGGACCTCGTAGCCGAAGGCGACAACCGCTACCACGCCATCTTCGGCAACGGTCCGGCGCGTTTCGTCTCGGCATCGAGCTTCGGCCCCGCCCTTGTCGCTCTGGGCGCGAAGATCAAACTGGCCTCGCCGTCAGGCGCGCGTGAAGTCGACGCCGAAAAGTTCTTCGTTGCGCCTTCCTCGAGCGATATGCGCGAGGTGGACCTGAAGCCGAACGAGATCCTCACCGAGGTGATCATCCCGGCCACGGCGGCGAAGAACGCCACTTATGAGGTCCGCCAGAAAGACGCCCTCGACTGGCCCCTGGCTACGGCCTCGGTTGCTCTGACCATGAAGGGCAGCACCGTGGCCTCGGCGCGCATCGTCCTCGGCCACGTGGCGCCCACGCCGTGGGTCTCAGCCGAGGCTGCCCGGGCGATCGAGGGCAAGACCGTGACCGCCGAAACCGCCGAGGCTGCCGGCAAGGCCGCTGTGGCCGCAGCCCGGCCCCTCAGCATGAACGCCTACAAAGTCCAGATCGCCGCCGCCGCCGTCAAGCGCGCCCTGATGGCCGCCGCGGGCGTCACGGCCTGAGGAGGCGCGCCATGGCCATCCGCAACCGCGAACGCGCCGGCCTGACCCGCATCACGGACGACCGGTGCGAGAACCTGCGCTGGAAGGGGCTCTACATCGAAGCCGAGTGGGACCCCACGGTCCCGCACAGCAACGACCGCGCCTTCTGGTGCGACAGGACCCACATCCCCATCGGCCCCGACGGCAAGCCCGTCGACGACTACGAGTGCAACGAAACGCGGAGCTGCTACAAACCGCTCTGATGTTTCTGGCTGGAAGTGTTCTGGCGCGGGGGAAGCGGCCGCTTCCTCCGCGCTTCTGTTTTCTGCCCGCCCCGTCCCTACGCCCGCGCCGCCCGCTGCCGCGCCCGGCCCACCGCCTGCTTCTGATACTCGAGAAACGCCGCCCCCAGCCGCTCCGCCACGCGCCAGTCCGTGCCGATGCTGAGCCCTTCCACGGAAGCGACGGGCAGAAGATCGCGTGTCGTCGATGTGATGAACAGCCCGTCGGCTTTCTCCAGATCCTCGAGCGTCAGCGTGCGCTCCAGGACGCGGATGCCCGGGACTTCAATCACCTCCAGCAGCAGCTCGCGCGTGATGCCCGGCAGGCAGCCGGAGCTCAGCGGCGGCGTCACGGCTTCATTGCCGTACACGGCGAACACGTTGGCTGACGTGCACTCGCTCACCTCGCCGCGCTCGTTCAGCAGAATCATTTCATCCAGACCCTGCACGTGCGCCTCTTCATGCCACACGAGGTTCATGGCCCACGATGCCGACTTGACGCCGGAAAAAGGCCCTTCCGCGTGCCGCGCCTGCGGCACGATGCCCAGCCGCGCCGATGCGCCCCACCGGGTCCGCAGCGCCGTGAACGCCACCAGGTCGAAATCCCGTTCGAATCCCGGCCCCTCCCACAGCGTGCCGCGATTGCGCATCACCAGCACGCGCAGAGCGGCATCGTAAGCCTGGTTGGCTTCTACCAGCCGCAGCAGCTCGGCCTCCAGCTCCTCGGGCGTCCACGGGAAGGGAACCCGCAGCAGATCGGCGTCTTTCCTCATGCGCGCCCAGTGCCGCTCGAACGCGAACAGCACCCCGTCCATCACGCGGATCGTCGAAAACACGCCCCAGCCCGCGAACAGGCCCACCTGCCCGGCGCGGAACAGCGCTTCGTCCGCGCGGCGGATTTCACCAGAGAGCAAAAAGTGCGGATGAATCACACCACCAGTGTAAACAGCCTGGTCCGCGCAACGCTTAAAGCGGCGCGCCCGAAGTCGCCGCGGGCCGGAAAGCAAGCCGTCCCGGAGGCTTGGAAAATGTTGCTGACACAGCCGCTCTGCAGAGCCTGTGCCGTCGGACCGCATTCTGGTGTCCTTTCCCCGGAAGCGATCCCTGCGAAAGACAATTGGCGCGCTCATGACCAAAGGCTTTCTGTCCCGATCTTCCGTTCCGATTGGCCCCCCTCCAGCCACGGGCAATCGCTTCAAACCCCCGTCAGGCCGTCCCATTGGGGCACCGCCGACAGACCCAAACCTTCTCGGGGCACCAGCGGAGGGATTCGGCGCAGGGCAGTCCGGCACGGGCAGCGCGTGAAAAGGAGGAGACTTCCTGCGCGTGAGAGCCGGAGTGTGTGGGCTTCGGCAGACATCTCTCCTACCGCCCTCCCGCTGGCAGGTCGCTGAAAAAAGCACGGATCCGTGAAACGGCACACGCAAAATCAATGGATTACGCCCGTGCTTTTCTGATCGGGAAAGGGTATTTCAGCGGCCTGCCCGGCATTTACCGATGGCGCCAGTGCAGTTGCCATCCAGGAGAGGCCAAATTTTCCGATTATTTCTGGACTTGTCGTAGTATACTAGGGCGACATTGAGGGTGGAATGTCGCAGCCTTTTGAAATCGGACTCGTGATGGCGGGCGCCGTCTCCGCAGGGGCTTATACGGCGGGCGTCCTGGATTTCCTCCTGCAGGCTCTGGACGCTTGGCAGAAGGCGAAGGATCAACCCAATTCGCGGGCTCCACGGCACGAAGTTCGCCTCAAGGTGCTGGCGGGCACTTCCGCCGGGGGCATGACAGCCGCCATCCTCGCCTCTGCTCTGGGTTCGGACTTTCCTCCGGTGACCGACCCGAAGAAGGTTGACCCCTCCAACAAATTGTTCCACAGTTGGGTCGAGCTCATCGACATCGACCAACTGCTGGAGGCGAACGATTTGCGTGACCCAGCGCAACCCCTCCGCTCGCTGTTGGACGCGTCGGTGCTGGAGAAGATTGCCGCCTACGCTCTCACGCCCGGTGTTCCATCACGCCGCCGTCCGTATTTGGCCGAGCCCCTGCACCTGATTCTGACCACTTGCAACCTTCGTGGCGTGCCGTACAACATCCCCTTTAGCGGCGAGCAGCCACGCAGCGGCCACGAAATGTCCGCCCATGCGGACTGGCTGCACTTCTGCCTCGGCGGCAGTTCGGACGCCTGCCCCAAGGGCGCCTTTTACCTCGACTGGAACCAGCAGAGCCGGAACTGGGCACTCCTGAAAGACGCGGCCCTTGCTACCGGAGCCTTTCCGCTCGGGCTGGCGCCCCGGAGGCTCAAATACCGGCGCGACGTCTACGAAGGCCGTAAATGGATGGTGCCGCAGGATGCCAAGAGCATTCCCCAAGGTTGCGAGGTGCTGTTCCAATCCCAGGAGATCAAGCCGGCTTGGCCGAAGGACATACCGCATGGCCGGGATTACGAGTGCCTTTGTGTCGACGGCGGTGTGATGAACAATGAACCGTTCGACCTTGCCCACCGCATCATGATTGGCAACGATTGTTCCAACCCCCGGTCCGCAGACGCGGCCCGGCGCGCTCTTATCCTGGTCGACCCGTTCCCCGGCCCCGATGCCGGTCTTGCGGATCTCATGCCCGCTGGCGAAGCCGAAGACGACATCGTGAAGGTTTTCATGGCTTTGATAGCTGCCATGAAACACCAGGCGCGCTTCAAGCCGGAGGAACTCAAGCTGGCCGCCTCCCCCGACGTGTACAGCCGCTTCCTCATCGCCCCGTCCCGCGACGGCGAGCGCTTCCCAATCGCCTCCGGCTCTCTGGGTGGTTTTGGCGGCTTCCTCAGCCGCGGTTTCCGCGTCCACGACTTCATGCTCGGGCGCAGGAACTGCTGGTCGTTCCTGAAGAATCACTTCCTGCTGGCCGAAACCAACCCCCTGTTCAAGAGTCCCGCATGGACGAAAGAGCAGATCGATGAATATCGCAAGCCGGTCAATGGCGCGGACTACCTGCCTGTCATCCCCCTGATGGGCAATGCAGCCCCGGAGCCGCCGTTACCGGAGTGGCCGAGCTTTACGCATGAGGAACTTGACGAATTAGCTTCGCGCATCGGCCGCCGCTATGACGCAGTGATGAAACGGCTTGGCCAGCGGCTATCGCGCGCCTGGTCTGTCAATCGCCTCGCCTTCCGTCTCATTTCCTGTAAGACGCGCAAAGATTTTGTGCGCTGGGTCAAGAAGTGTGTTGAGAGGGAATTGACCCAGTTCGGACTGATGTCCTGACCGCAGCCGTGCAGGACGGCAATTCGTTTCATGACCGCGCAGCGGCCGCCCATCTCCAGCGCGCCTTGCGTAAAATGACGGCGTCATGATCCACAGGCGCGGATTCCTCACGATGTCTGCAGCCGCGGCTCTGCAGCCGCGCCGCCTGCGGGCGGCGTTCCTCGGCGCGGCCCATTCGCACGCTTTCGACAAGCTGCGAATCGTGAAAGATTCGCCGGACTACGAACTGGCCGGCGTCTGGGAAGAGTCTGCCTCAGCGCGCCAGACACTCGAAAAGCTCGGCCCGCTCCCCTGGCGGCCGAAGAACGGGATCCTGGCCGACCGGGGCATCGAAGTCATCTTCGTCGAAAGCGATGTGCCGCAGATTCCACTGCTCGCCATCGAAGCGCTGGAAGCCGGCAAGCACTGCCACATCGAGAAACCGATCGCCGACACGCGGGCGCGCCTGAGCCGCATCATTGCTCTGGCTCGCGAGAAACGCCTCGTCATTCAGGGAGGCTACATGTGGCGTTACAACCCGGCGGTCGAAAAAGCGCTGGAAGCGGCGCGGCAGGGCTGGCTCGGCGATGTCTATCTGATTCACGCCCGGATGAACACGCTGATCGGCCCGGAGCGGCGGCCGGAGTGGAACCGCTTCCCGGGCGGCCAGATGTTCGAGCAGGGGGCGCACCTGATCGACATCGTGGTGCGCCTGATGGGCCGCCCGCAGCGCATCACGAAATTCCTGCGCCACGACAGTCCGTTCGAAGACGCGCTGAAGGACAACACGGCGGCGGTGCTCGAGTACGGCCGCGCCATGGCCATCATCACGTCCAGCGTGCTGCAGCCCAACGCAGGCCAGCACCGCACTCTGGAAATCTTTGGCTCGAACGGCAATGCCGTGGTCCGGCCGATCGAGCCGCCATCGCTCGAAATCGATCTGGCCAAACCCGCGGGTCCTTACCGTGCCGGCCGCCAGAGGATCGAACTGCCGCCCTATGAGCGCTTTGTCGGCGACATCGCTGCGCTGGCGCGCGCTCTGCGCGGCGAACAACCGCTCGCGACAACGGCAGAAACCGAGCTGGCCGTCCACGAAACGCTGCTCGAATCTTCCGGGATGGCCTAAAGAGGCCGGCTCCCGCTTCGTGCGAGGATGGAGATGTGCAGGCAAGCCGGCCGGCGCCGCGCGGAGCGCTGGGAGCGATCTTCCTCATTGTCTTCCTCGACCTGATGGGCGCGGGGATTCTCGTGCCCGTGATTCCCTTTGTCGTCCAGCCCTACCGCAGCGACGCGCTCACGGTGGGATTGCTGGCGCTGGCCTTTTCCGCCGCGCAGTTCGCCGCCGCGCCGCTGCTCGGCGCATGGTCGGACCGCCGCGGGCGCAGGCCTGTGCTGCTGGCCTGCCTTGCGGGCACGGCGGCCAGCTATTTCCTGTTCGGCGCGGCATGGTCTCTCGCCGTGCTGTTCGCCGCGCGCCTGCTCTCGGGCTTTGCCGGAGGCTCGATCACGACGGCGCAGGCCTATATCGCCGACATCAGCGAGCCTCGGGACCGCGCCAGGAACTTCGGGCTGATCGGCGCGGCGTTCGGACTGGGCTTCATTCTGGGCCCGGCGATGGGCGGAGCGCTGAGCAGGATCAGCCTGTCGGCGCCGGCTTACGCTTCCGGCGTGCTGTCTCTGGCGACGTTCGCGGTGGCGGCTGTGACGCTGAAAGAG